>ULSY01023632.1_pt1 | contig 57853 bp, 54 predicted proteins | sample 1957201 | NCBI WGS metagenome assembly ULSY01 (sample SAMEA4835723, study PRJEB28245) | human gut metagenome | biome: gut microbiome; material: fecal sample | place: Denmark | collected 2008
AGGAATTTGCGGAGTCTTACCGCTAATGCTGAAGTGTCTCAAAAACTTCATGTAAAATACTTGATTTTTTGTACAAATTTTAAAAATATGTCGAGAAGTTTTTCCTGATTTCTCGGCATATTTTTCGTGTGCCTTCACGTACTTGACAAAACATGCTTCCAGGAAGATATGTTTTGTCAAGTACATGAAGGGTTAAACACTAGAATTTTTCTTCATTTTCGGCTATCAGCTTCTTTATGCCTTGTTGGAAAGCGATAAATCCTCCACCTAATACACGGCCTTTATCATAGAAAACAGCCGACTGTCCTGGAGTGATGGCTGAAGCTTCAGCCTTGAATTTTACAAGCAGGTGTCCTTCATCCAGTAAGATAACCTGACAAGGAATAGGGCGACTACGGTAGCGGATTCGTACGGACAGGTCGGGGCATTCCAGCAACTCCTGTAAATCTATTACATTAATATCTTCTACAAGCATATACTCGGCTTTCAGCTGCTCGGCATCTCCCAGCATGACTGTGTTTTTGGCAGGGTTGATTTTCAGAACATACGCCGGACGTCCGAGTGCGATTTCCAGTCCTTTGCGCTGTCCGATAGTATAATAGGCGAAACCTTTGTGCTGACCTAACTTCAGTCCTTTGCTGTCGACAAACCATCCTGTTCCGATTCGTTCGTCGATATCCGGACAGTGTTCTCTCAGAAAGTCTCGGTAATCTTTATCGATGAAACAGACTTCCATGCTTTCTCCTCCTTTGGCTTTGGCTTCAAAGCCTTTATCTGCGAGGTAAGCCCGTACCTCAGTTTTGGTCATTCCTCCTAATGGGAACACCATACGTTTCAATATCTCTTGTGGGAGTTTCCATAGAAAATATGACTGGTCTTTTGTCGGATCATCACCGGTTACTATATATCGGTGCTCCTTTCTGTCTTCCAGTCGGCAGTAATGTCCTGTGGCAATCTGTGCACAGCCGGTACGGTCGGCCCATTCGCATAAGATGCGTTCCTTAAACAGCGGGTTACACATGACGCAAGGATTGGGAGTGCGTCCCTTCATGTATTCGTCGATAAAATATTGTACGATGACATTGCGGAATTCCTCGCGGACATCGGCAACATGATGTTCTATACCCAGACGTTCGGCTAGAGCCTTTGCTTCTAATATTTCGTCGGGTTGTTCTTGTTCCGGAGTTGAAAAGTGAGAAGGTATATCCCAGGTTCTCATAGTCACACCTACAACTTCATAACCTTGCTCTTGTAGCATAATGCAGGTAGCGGAACTGTCAATTCCTCCACTCATGCCTACCAGTATTCGTTTCTCTTTTTCCATGTTGTAAAATCTGCCGTTTGTATAAGACAAAAGTAAAGATAAAAACAGAATTCTTCTACGAATGTTTGTAGAATATATGTTTATAAATATTGTATAACAATTCAGTTAGTGTTTTTTAACACTGTGGCTTTTTGTAAACACTTTAAACTCTTAAAGGATTTAAGATGATTTTATTAAAAAAGTAAAATGATACTCTATTTTGCTATTTAACAAATTTTGTTAAGTTTTAATATAACGTTTTTTACTTATATGTTTATTTATTATATCAAAATGATATGTTTTGTCTTCTTTACGTGTGTATAATTAATAATATGTCATCTCTTATTATAATGTTTGATTGTACAATAATATTTTGTACTTTTTTTATAATTTATTTTATTTTTCCAATCTCTTGGTTATTTTTGCATCTCGATTAACAACAATTAGTTAGTAAAAAGAAGGCTTATTGGATAAAAAATAAGGTTCTGTAGAGAGAGTATTTTTTGATTTATATTAATTAATTAAAATTCTTTTTTATGAAGAAATTTAAATTTTCGGCCTTTTGTTTATCGATGTTATTCCTTTTGGTATTAGGAGGATGTAGCGGTAACGATGATGAGGTAACTCCTCCGGGAGAAGGCCCAGGCTCAGAAGTAACTATTGAGATTGAGAGTGAGAAAGGAGATGAAGGTAGTGCCATTTATGCAACTTCGGCTACTATTGCCTTGAATTTGAAAGGGGTAGAAACTTATACTTATCAAGTAGAAGAAGGAAGTGTTCTCGAATCTGACTTCCCTGACGGAGAGATTATGTTTGCCAATGCTGAAAAGGAAAATGGTAACGGCATATTTACAGCTCAGGATGGTAAAAATACTGCTTACTTATATGGCCTGAATGGAAATACAAAGTATACGGCAATTTTTGCCTTTAAAGTGGGAACCGAATATCAGGTAAAAGGATTTGAATTTACAACTCCGGAATATTCAAGACGTATTACTATTATCTCGGCTACTCGTGATGAAATAAAATTCCATATCGAAATGCCTGAAGGTGTGTATTATAAATGGTCTTTTACCGATGCATTGAACTATAATTCAATGAAAGACCAGTTTATGCAGAGTGATGTGGACTTTTTGAGAAATCCGTCTGTAGGCGTTTCTTGTGGTCCTCAGGATATCACTATAACGAATGGTGTTCAGGTTGATCCGGATGATCCTATGTGGGGAGCATGGCAGGTTACTCAGGGTACAGCTTATGTTATCCTTGTTGGTGAATCTGATGAAGAAGGTAATTTGGATTATGAAGTGGACTTTGGCGGTGGCATGTTGATGAGTCAGGCATTGGCCCCGACTGTTGGTGATTATACAGAAGAATGGTCAGACGAAGGTGTTGTTTTCAATGGAATGTATGCCAAGCAGATGGTCTATGCTCAAAGTGCTGACCGAGTAGATGAAAAGGCTACTGTAACTGTCTTGAAAAAGAACGAAACCAAACTGAAAGTAGCTATTACTCCTCCGGCTGGTGCACAGAGTTATGGAGTATATATGACTTCGGAAGACGATTATGAATTGATGAAAAAATATGTGGGTGAACAAGGTATTCCTGCATTGGTATTTAATGAAAGTACACCGCTTTATGAACCTCAGGAAATTGAATATGTAGGAATGAGTATCGGTAAGAAGTATCATTTGTTCATTACTTGTAATTTTGCTGATGATTTCTCTAAGCAGAGCTTCCAGGAAGAAGTATATGAAATTGTTGAGTCTACTAAGCCAGATGTAGAATTGACTGTTGTTGGCAATGTAGAACCTGATCAGCCTTATAAAGTTAGCTATACAATCAAAGCTCCTAATGGTGACTGTAGAGGTATCCGTTATGTAGAAAACTCTATGTCAGAATGGAATGCGTCGCTTCGCCCAGAGTATGGTATGGATGAGAAATACTATGTGACAAACTATGGCTTAGATGTTACAGATGCAGACGTAATACAGGCTATAAATAGTTCTGAAGGTTATAAAATGTATTTTGATTCATTCCCTGAAGAAGAAAATATGCTGGTTGTACAGGCTTACAATGAAGATGAAGATTTGTCAGAACCTTATATGGCAAAAGCTACGGCAGTAGCAGATTTCGGAACTCCGGTTGATGCTGGCGGACAGTCTGTTCTGGATGCATTATGTGGAACTTGGAATGCTACATTCAACCGTCAGGGTTCTAATGGAGAAACTGAAACAATTACATTCCCTGTTGAGTTCTCTAGAGAACCGGAAGAAGCTGGTGAATATGCTGACTACGATAAGCTTGTCAATACAATCATGACAATGAAGAACATGACTGAAGAAGAAGCCAAGCTTTATATTGAAGAAGAAAAAGCAAACTATATCCAGGCACGTGAAAAGCAAATAGAGCTGTATAAGATGAAGAATCGTGTCGTAGGACGCTTTAAAGGTGACTTCCCGCACAAATATGCCAGCCCATGGGATTTGTTTAACAATATCAGCTATTCTGCTGTTGATGCTGATGATTTGTTCTTCGACTATGGACCTAAGATCTTCTTCGAGGTAATTCCTGTAGAAGATAATGGACAGACTTTGTATGCTGTTATCTTGAGTGCATCTAATATCTATTCTGTTCCGCCTTTGAGTGCATGGAATACACCATTCGTTTATTATGTAGCAGGTTATGATAGTGCTGCTGGAAAAGTTTATTACAGTGACTTTAATGTACAGGTTGTTGATGACAATAATCTTGCAGTGAAAGTTCTCGATTATAATGGCATGAATCTTCTTCCTTCGTTCATAGGTACATATAATAATAATGTATATAGTACATATTATGGAACTGGAGATATGACTTTGTCACGCAGTGATGCTTCTTCTAGAGCAAGAACTTTACAGTCATCTGTTGCTCCGTTGAAGTCGGTTGTTAAGAAATCAGTTCTTACAACTCCATGGGCAGCTTATCAGACTGCAACAATCAAGAATATGCCTAAGACATTCTTGCCGTCGGCAGATGTTGCACGCAAGTTGAAACGTGAGTCTGTTACAATAGATTGTTCAAAGAGTAGTTTCATTAAGAAAATACAGAAATAAGATTGTATAGCAGATAATTGCGAATGTTCGTTTTAAGATAAATGATGATTCCGTTTGGAACGGCTCTTTTCATAAGAACAGACTGTTGCCTGACTGAGCCTTTCCGAACGGAATATTTTTGTACTAATTCTAAAAAAATAAAAGGGGAAATTTACTATGTTACGAAAACTTTTATTAGTGTTTTGCCTGGTATGCGGTTGCCTGCAAGTGGTAGCACAAGGAAAACTTTCGAATGTGAAAGTAGAAGATGCAGATGGAAAGCTTGTTGAAATATCTTCACTAGTGAATGGTAAGCCGTTTATTATGTCATTTTGGGGAATAACCTGTAAGCCTTGTCTGATGGAGCTGAATGCTATAAACGATCAGTTGGAAGAATGGCAGGAAGAAGTAGATTTTGAAGTTGTTGCTGTATCGATAGATGATAGCCGTTTTTCTACTCGTGCGCGCTCTATGGCTTCGGGTTCGGGCTGGGACTTTATTTGCGTATTCGATAAAAACCAGGATTTGAAGCGTGCAATGAATGTAACCTTTACTCCGCATACATTTATTGTAGACGGTCAGGGGAATATCGTATATTCACATACCGGTTACACTCCAGGTAGCGAATTGGAGTTGTTTGAGAAACTGAAAGAATTACAACAAAAATAATCCGGCACGATGAAACAGAAAATGATGATATTATGCATGGCGGCTGTTGGAGCAACAACCGTTCTTCATGCTCAGACTCGTGATAAAGGAACACTTACTGGAAGTCTGGAGTCGAACAGTATTTATTATGTAGATGATAGTGAGCTGGGAGCGGCTGCAGCTAATCCTGACGATCATTTCGGTTCGAACAATTATTTGAAACTGGACTATACACGTGGCAAATTTTCTGCAGGTATTCAGTTGGAGGGTTTTTTGCCGGCATTACAAGGCTATGACTACGGTACTTACGGAAATGGACGCCGTACAATTCTCGGTTCAAAATATGTTGCTTGGGAAGATGGAGATTTTGGATTTCGTGTAGGAGATATCTTTGACCAGTATGGAAGTGGACTTGTTTTCCGCAGTTATGAAGACCGTACCTTGGGATTTAATAATTCGATAGAAGGTGTATGGGGACACTACAGTTATAAGAACTACCTGTCGCTGAAAGGTATGTATGGAAGACCACGTTTATATTTGGATTATGCTGAATCGGCAGTGCGTGGAGCAGACCTTACTTTATCTTTATCTGATATTGCCGGTTGGAAAAGTGCATCTTTGCAATTGGAAGGTAGCTATGTAAATCGTTATGAGAATTTGAAAGATAATGCAGATTATGTGGACAGATTGACTACAAACAATCTGGATATGTATGCTGTTGGTGGTAATTTTAACTGGAATGGTCTGGATGTCCGCGCTGAATATGTAACAAAAACGAAAGACTTACCGGAGATTTCATCTGCAACCGAAGTGGATGGTAATGCCATTCTTGCAGAAGTAGGATATGCTACAGGTAATTTCTCTGCCTTGGGTACTTTCCGTCGTCTGGAGCATATGAATACCATGCTTACCTTACAGGGACAGGGAGCGGGAAATACATTAAACTATTTGCCTGCGCTGACACGTCAGTACACGTATATGCTTGCCAATCTTGAGCCGTATCAGGTAAATGCAGAGGGTGAAACAGCAGGACAGTTTGATGTTTATTACTCTTTGCGCCCAGCTTCAAACCGTTCTCGTTATTGGAATTTCCATGCAAATTTCTCGACAGCTTATTCGGATAAAAATATTACAGGAGAATCTCGTTTGTTATGGCGTGACATCAATGCTGATGTAGAACACCGTTGGAATAAGCAGTGGAAAACTGCTGTATTGGTATCTGTTCAGGAGTGGAGCCCTACACATGGAATGGACGACAAAACTTATGCTTCGAATATTTTTGTTGTTGACAATACATACAAGTTCAACAGCAAAATGGCTTTGCGTGCAGAACTGCAATATCTTTACTCTACTGATTATGAAAAAGACTGGATGGCAGCTCTTCTGGAATTCAGCATGGCTCCACGCTGGAGTGTCAGTGTAAGCGATATGTATAATCATGGTACGACAAAGGTACATTACTATACAGCTTCTGTAAGTTATACACGTAAGAATACCCGTGTACAGTTAAGCTATGGAAGAAACCGTGCTGGTTATGTGTGCTCGGGAGGAGTATGCCGTTACACACCGGCATATACCGGAGCCAACCTGGTAGTGACTTCTTCTTTCTGATGTAGCCTGAAATTGAAAACCTATTATTTTAAAAACGATTAAACAAAGATATTTATGAAACCTGCATATATTTTTAAAACCTTGGCGGTTTGTTTTTTAATGGCTGTTACTGCATGTTCGGGAAATGATGGAGGAGAAGGCTCCGGAACAGTAAGTGGTGATTTGACATTGTCTATATCTAAGACTGTTATTGAAGCAAATGGTACAGATGCGGTTACCGTAGCTGTGATGAAAGGAGAAACAGACATCACTTCACAGTCTAAGGTTTATATGGAAGATCCTTCGGGCAATACATCTTCGTTTAAAGAAACTTCTTTCAGCACTACTACTGAAGGTGACTATGTGTTTTATGCATATTATGAAGGTGTGAAAACGGAGAATATTACAGTAAGAGCATTTAAGAATATTCCTTCTTTGCCTGCCGACAGCAAACCTGATCAAAATACTGGTTTTGCGAAGCGTGTACTTGCTGTTCAGCATACGGGTACATGGTGTCAGAATTGTCCGTATATGAAAAAAGGTATTGATGCTTATTTGAAAGCTAATCCTAATAATTGTGCAGTCTTTGTGGCTTCACACAATGGTGATACTATGGCAGGAGATGCTAGTAATACTGTAAACAGTTACTTGACTGTTAGCTCTTACCCTTCGTTGAGTGTCGATTTGAATACTTCAAATATGATTAAAGGAGCTCTTGCTGATGCTGATAAACAAGCAGAGCAGATTGCTTCAAGAGTAAATGAGGTTGCAGCCAGTGGATGCAAAACAGGTATTTCAGTAGCTGCTGAAAATGTTGGAAATTCTGTAGTTGTAAATGTAAAAGTAAAGTCGGCTAATGTGGATAACTGTCGTGTTGCTGTATGGTTGCTGGAAGATGGCATTGTTGCAGCACAGACTGGAGGTAGCTCTACAGAAGTTCATAATAATGTATTGCGGGCTTCCAGTTCAACAGTTGCTTATGGTGACCGTATTCAGTTGGATGCTGATGGTGCAGGACAGAATGTATATCGTTTGGATGTAAGTGGTGCTCATGATTTGTCTAACTGCCGTCTGGTTGTATTTACCACTGTGCCAAATGCTTCTGGTCGCTTCGTGGTAGATAATGTCGTAACTTGTCCGTTGGATGGTCAAACTGCATTTGAGTATGAATAAGAAATATTATTTACTCTGGATGCTTGTCGTACTGCTTCCTTTCTTGGCTGGATGTAGTGACGATGAGCAGCCGGAGGTTGCAGAACCTTATCTTCGGGTGGTAGAAACAACCTCCTGTGAGAATATTTCTTCCGCTGCTGCTACATTGACTCTGAAGGTGGAGAGTAATGTAGAATGGAAGGTTGTGTCGGAAAAGTCATGGTGCGCAGTTCCTTCTGAGAATACGTGGACAGGCAATGCTGCCGTTGAAGTACAAGTTGGCGAAAACCTGACAGGAGAGAGTCGTTCTGCCGTTTTGGAGATAGTTTCTACAGATGATGTACTGAAAGAAGAAATACATGTTTCACAGTTGGCGGAAGTCTTTAGTGAGAACCATCATTATAAATTGCCTGTTGTATTTCAGGTACTTTATGTAAATAAGTCGGATAAAAACCAATATGTGGAAGAAGGACATTTACAGAAGTTATTAGATAAAGTCAATGAACTTTACCGCAACTGTGGAGAAGACTTAGGTTTGGAGTTTGTTATGGCTACGGAAGATCCGGAAGGCAATACCTTGGAAGAACCGGGTGTAAACCGTGTCATGTGGACTACATCTACTATTGACTGCCAGGCTTTTATGAACAGCTATAAAGAAAAACGTTATTTAGATTTAATATGGGATCCGGACCGGTATATTAATATCATGCTGTATAATTTCAGCGATGCAGGGATTTTGGGTATCTCTGAATTTCCTTATACTGTGGCTCCTGATTATTTGGAAGGATGTGAACAGTGGACGGGTGGAGTACCTACTCAAGATCAGCTGGTATCTCCGCGGTGTGTTTCTATAAATAACCGGTATATTTATGAAGATAACTGTCCGCTGACTCCTGAAACTCCGGATGGAAATGCAAATTATGTAGCTGTTACTATTGCTCATGAACTGGGGCACTATCTGGGATTGCGTCATGTATTTTCTGAAAATGAAACAGGAACAGAGTGCATAGACAGTGATTTGTGTGAAGATACTCCTACTTATAATAAGACGGCTTATAATAACCTGGTAAACTCAATTGGGGCTGCAGGTCTTCTTGAACATCTGGATGTGCTGATCATGCGTGAAGACTGTGTGCGGGGAACAGAATATAAGTCGACAAATATTATGGATTATGCTGTGTCTTATTCGAACACTTTCACTGCGAATCAGCGGGAAAGAGTACGATATATACTGGAAAAAGGAGCATTTGTTCCCGGTCCTAAGAATCGTGAAATATCGAATTCGACTCGTACTGCCGGTTCGGGTGAATTGCCGCACCATGTAATGGAATGATTGATATGTAAAATGAATTTTGAAGAAATATAAATTTTCCCTTTCTTATTCTCTTTGGGCCGCATTTCCATAAATGAGATGTAACGCCTGCTTGACCGTGAGGTTCGGTAAGAGAAATTTATAGCGGATACCATTGTTTTTAATCTCTCTTAAAAATGGTATCCGCTTCTTTTTTATAGAAAAAGTTCAGGCTGACGTGGTGTGCTGAATTTCTCGTGTAAAATAGCTGTAAACGGAGTGTTATAGATACGGGCTCCGTTAGGACATTCTTTTACACAGGCACAACAGCGTATACAGCGGTTTACATCTGTTTCGATATGGCTGCCGTCGTCGCTGATACGTATGGCATGGGTAGGACATACCTCTATACATTCTCCACAAACAAAGCAATCTTCATTGCAGACTGGAGCTGATAGCTTGGAAGCCTGTATCAGTTTATAAGGAGAAGTACCTTTTATAAAAAAAGATCCAATCAGCATAGACAATTTATCCCCCATAGCTTTTAACCGGCATCCTGCTTGCAGAGAAGGAGTCAGCGTGCTTAATGCTTCTGAATTCTGCATTGCTTTTTCCAGTTTTTTCAAACTGTCGCCTCCGAATGTGCGGGCTATTTGTAAATCAGTCGCATCGGGGCGTCCGGCTGCAACAGGCATTTCGGCTGTGCTGTAACTGTGTTCTCCGATAAATGCTCCTGCCGAGAGAGGAGTGAATCCCAATGATGCTACTGTGTCGCGCAGTTCCAACAGGGCATCTTCATAGTCGCGGTTACCATATACCACTACGACGATTGCCGGGGAGTTGTTACCTTTCAGGCGCTTGATGCGTTGTAAGGCAACCGGAGCAACACGTCCGCCATATACAGGTGCAGCAATGACTGTAAGTGAATCGTTTATTTCGATAGGTGAGTCGCTTTCATCGAGTGTCAGGTCGGTTTCAATTCTTCTTCCCATACCAATTCCTTCGCCAATAGCACGTGCTATTTTAGCAGAAGTATGAGTCGGAGAGAAAAATACCAGATGATTGGTGCTAAATTCGTTCATAGGCTTTAAAGTAAAAAAGTTAGTTGTAGTTCTTGCAAAGATAAAGTTTTTTATATCGTTCTTCACACGATTTATTTGTACTTTTGCATCATTATGGAAGAACAATTCGACATACGTGATTATAAACCTACAGGAAAAGAACGGGATTTCGAGAATGCCCTCCGACCACTACAGTTTGGTGACTTCAGCGGTCAGGATAAGGTAGTCGACAATCTGCGTATCTTTGTCAAGGCAGCCAGGCTTCGTGCTGAAGCGCTTGACCATGTGTTGCTTCATGGTCCTCCCGGATTGGGAAAAACAACATTGAGCAATATTATTGCCAATGAACTGGGGGTTGGATTTAAAGTAACTTCCGGTCCTGTACTCGATAAGCCGGGTGATCTTGCCGGTGTGCTGACAAGTCTTGAACCGAATGATGTATTGTTCATTGATGAAATACATCGTTTGAGCCCGGTGGTGGAGGAGTATTTATATTCGGCAATGGAAGATTACCGGATTGATATCATGATAGACAAAGGTCCGTCGGCACGTAGCATTCAGCTGGACTTGAATCCGTTTACGCTGGTGGGAGCTACTACCCGCAGTGGATTGCTTACCGCTCCGCTCCGTGCACGTTTCGGAATTAATCTCCATTTGGAATATTACGATGATGCGGTATTGTCGCGTATTATTTTGCGCTCGGCCAGTATCTTGGGTATTCCATGTGATGTAGATGCCGCAGGTGAGATTGCTTCGCGCAGTCGTGGTACTCCCCGTATTGCCAATGCCTTGTTACGTCGTGTACGTGATTTTGCTCAGGTGAAAGGCTCCGGACGGATTGATGTGGAAATAGCTCGATATGCACTGGAAGCGCTGAATATTGACCGTTACGGACTGGATGAGATAGACAATAAGATACTTTGTACCATTATTGATAAGTTCAAGGGAGGGCCGGTAGGACTGACAACGATTGCTACGGCACTTGGGGAGGATCCCGGAACGTTGGAAGAAGTGTACGAGCCATTCTTGATAAAGGAAGGTTTTCTGAAGCGGACTCCACGCGGACGAGAAGTTACGGAGCTGGCTTATAAGCATCTGGGACGGAGTATATATAATAATGTAAAAACACTTTTTGATGATTAATTATGGTGTGTGCCATAACAGCGGCACACACTTTTATTTTTTATAGACTATGGCTGGACTGAAATCGTTAGCAAAAGATACGGCTATTTATGGATTGAGCAGCATTGTAGGACGTTTTCTTAACTATCTGCTTGTGCCGCTTTATACAGCAGTAATACCTGCATCGACAGGTGGTTACGGTGTGGTGTCGAATGTGTATGCATATACGGCACTTATCTTGGTCTTTCTGACATTTGGTATGGAAACAGGATTCTTCCGTTTTGCCAATAAGTCGGGTGAACATCCGGAAAAGGTATATGCCAATACGTTGATTTTTGTAGGTGGGCTTTCGCTGATTTTTGTTATACTGTGTATGCTGTTCCTGCATCCCATTTCCGCATTGCTGGAGTATCCCGATCATCCCGATTATATTGCAATGATGGTACTTGTGGTTGCCCTGGATTCATTTCAGTGTATTCCGTTTGCTTATCTGCGATACAAAAAACGTCCGATAAAGTTTGCATCTATCAAGCTGTTCAATATTGTTGGTAATATTCTCCTGAATCTTTTCTTCCTCTTGTTGTGTCCGTGGCTGGATGTTCATGCCCATCAACTGGTTTCATGGTTTTACCGTCCGGAATATCTGGTAGGATATATCTTTGTGTCGAATCTGATCATGTCGCTGGTACAGGTGTTTTTCTTCATTCCGGAACTGAGAGGTTTTTCTTATCGTGTGGATAAAGTTCTGCTGAAACAGATGATTTCTTATTCATTCCCGATTTTGGTTTTCGGAGTGGTAGGCATATTGAACCAGACGATTGACAAAATGATTTATCCATTCTTGTTCGATGACCGTCAGGAAGGGTTGGTGCAGCTTGGAATATATAGTGCTACCAGTAAAGTGGCTATGATAATGGCTATGTTTACCCAGGCTTTCCGTTATGCTTACGAACCCTTTGTCTTTGGTAAAAACAAGGAAGGAGATAACCGTAAGATGTATTCGGCAGCAATGAAGTATTTCTTTATCTTCTCCTTATTGGCTTTTCTTGCTGTGATGTTTTATATGGATATACTTCGTTATATGGTAGCGCGTGATTATTGGGAAGGACTGAGTGTAGTAGCTATCGTAATGGGGGCAGAAATATTTAAGGGTATTTATTTTAACTTGTCTTTCTGGTATAAGCTGACGGATGAAACACAATGGGGAGCATATTTTTCAATCATCGGATGTGCGGTAATTCTGGTATTGAATATATGGTTGGTTCCGACTTATGGATATGTCGCTTCTGCATGGGCATCAGTGGCCGGTTATGGAGTAATAACCTTGTTGTCTTATATTATCGGACAGAAAAAATATCCGGTCAGCTATCCTTTAAAGGATATGGCTGTTTATCTGATACTGGCTGCTGTTTTATTTGTTCTTTCGCAGGAGGTTATAATATCTAATGTCGGATTAAGATTAGTGTTCCGTACCTTATTATTGTTGATATTTATCGCCTATGTATTAAAAAAAGATTTACCTTTGAAAACAATCCCTTTTGTGAACCGTTTTGTTAAATAAAACACAGTTTTAGGTTATGGAAAGAGATAAAAAATTTATTATCAGGAAGTTTTTTAATGAATATCTGGACTTGAACCGTAGCAAGGAAGATGAACAGGTGACTGTTGATTCCATCCGGAATGGGGTGGAGTTTAAAGGTACAAACTTGTGGGTACTTATTTTTGCTACTTTTATTGCTTCACTTGGGTTGAATGTGAATTCTACGGCGGTAATTATCGGTGCAATGTTGATATCTCCGCTGATGGGACCGATTATGGGAGTCGGACTTGCTGTCGGGTTGAATGACTTTGAGCTGATGAAACGTTCATTGAAAAGTTATCTGGTGGCAACTTTGTTTAGTGTAACTACCGCAACGATTTATTTTTCATTTACTCCGCTTGATGAGGTTCAGTCGGAGCTGCTTGCCCGTACATCACCTACTATCTATGATGTGTTTATTGCTTTGGTAGGTGGTCTGGCTGGTATTGTAGCATTGGCTACAAAAGAAAAAGGAAACGTGATTCCGGGAGTTGCCATTGCTACGGCGTTGATGCCTCCGCTTTGTACTGCCGGATTTGGACTGGCAACTGGTAACCTGCTTTATTTCTTGGGAGCTTTTTACCTTTATTTTATTAATTCTGTTTTTATCAGTCTGGCTACTTATATAGGAGTGCGGGTAATGCATTTCCAGCGTAAGCAGTTTGTTGATAAGGTAAGAGAAAAGTTGGTCCGGAAATATATCATCGGTATTGCAATTGCTACCATGTGTCCGGCCGTTTATCTGACATATAACATTGTACGTGAAACGATTTATCATTCTTCTGCTAACAACTTTATTACTTCTGAGCTCCAATTCCCGGATTCCCAGATTTTGAATCGTGAAATCTCATTTGACAAACGGGAGATTAAAGTGGTATTTATCGGAAAGGAAGTTTCAGAGGAACAAATACAGAATGCGCGGAATAAACTTGCTGATTATAAGCTGGATCAGACAAAATTGGTCGTTTTTCAGGGAGTTAATGGAGCCGGTGCGATGGATATAGGAAATATTAAGTCGATGGTAATGGAGGATTTTTATAAGAATAGTGAGAAGCAGCTTATGTCACAACAAGCTGTACTTGATTCACTGAATCGCTTGCTACCAGATTTTACAGGTTCGAACTTGATGAATGAGAAGATGGGGCAGGAAATTAAAGTTCTGTTTCCAAGTATAAAAACTATTTCTGTCTCAAAGAGTCTTCAGCTTCGTGTAGACAGTCTTCGTATGGATACCTTAACTTATGCTTTTGTTGATTGCGACCGGACTCTTTCCAAACAAGAGAAAGAAAAAATGTTGGAATGGCTTCAGGCACGCACAGGAACGAAAAAGCTTCGTCTGGTTGTAGAATAGTAGAAGTATAACTGATATAGAAGCCCGCCCTTGACACACAAGTCAATCGGCGGGCTTTTCAAATATTTATCGTATGAATTTTTATTTTTTGCGCTTACTTCGTTTCGCCCAGCCTTCTTCTGCAAAGTCCGGCTCTTCACCACGCAAAGGACGATTGTCATTTTGGAAGAACTGTTTCCAGTCATCTTTCTTCTTAGGACCACGTGCGGCGGTATAGCCTCGTTCTTCACGGCTAGGTTTATCTTTTTTCTTTTCTGCGGATTTGGTTTCTTTTTTCTTGGTTGTTTTTTCTTCTCTTACGCTTTCCTTACCACGTTTTTTGCCACTTTTATCGCTTTTTCCCGTGTTTTCTCCAGCTATTTCTACAATAACCTTACGACCTTTGTTTAGGGTTACCTTATTCAGTGCTTTCATTACCATCGATGCCTGACTTTCTACAACTTCGAAGAAAGAGAAATTCTGCATGAGATCGATTCTACCAATCTGAATATGCTCTTTTTTCAAGTTGCGGTTTATCAGCTCAATGATCTGATTGGCATAGAAACCATCGGTCTTTCCTAAATTCAGGAACAGACGGGTATAGCCTTTTTCAGCCTTGCGTGCCACTTTTTCACGGTCACTTCCACGATCTTTCCGCTCTTTAGCTTCATTGCTCTTTTCGTTGGCTTTAGGCTGTTCTATTTCCGGAGCATTTTTGTAGTATTCCAGGAAGCGGTTAAACTCCATAGATACTACTCGCTTAATCAGGTCTTCCTTGCTTAACCATTCCAGTTTTCGGTAGATTCCTGGTAGAAAAGCTTCTATTTCGTCTTCGTTAACCTTGACTTTTTCGATGTCATCAATTACCTTGATAAGCTGTTGTTCGCAAATCTCTTTTCCGCTAGGCAGTGTGCTTATTGTAAATTTCTTGTTGATAATGCGTTCTATCTCACGCATTTTACCTTTTTCACGCAGGTTGATGATAGCGATAGATATACCTGTCTTTCCGGCACGTCCGGTACGTCCGCTTCGATGTGTATAACTTTCTGTATCATCAGGAAGAGCATAATTAATGACATGAGTCAAGTCATTTACATCCAGTCCACGTGCAGCTACATCGGTAGCAACCAACAGTTGCAAATGACGCTGACGGAACTTCTGCATGACCAAGTCACGTTGTGCCTGACTTAGTTCACCATGTAAAGAGTCGGCATTATAGCCGTCCTGAATCAGCTTGTCGGCAATCTCTTGAGTTTCTTTACGGGTACGGCAGAAAATAATACCGTAAATCTGTGGATAATAATCGACAACTCGCTTTAATGCCAGGTATTTATCTTTTGCATGTACGATGTAGGCAATATGATGTACGTTTTTGCTTCCTTCATTCTTTGTCCCGATTGTGATTTCTTTGGCATTATGCAAATAAGTTTTAGCAATACGGGCAATCTCCGGACTCATGGTAGCTGAAAACATCAAGGTGTTACGATCTTCTGGAACTTGCTCCAGAATAGCGTTGATGCTGTCGGTAAATCCCATGTTCAGCATTTCATCGGCTTCATCCATTACCACATCGCGGATAGTTTCCAGGCGTGCAACTTTACGCTCCATTAAGTCTATCAAACGTCCTGGAGTAGCTACGATAATGTGTACACCTTGTTTCAGACTACGTATCTGGCTTTCAATAGAAGAGCCTCCATATACGGGGAGAATTTTTAAGTCGGTGATGTATTTAGAATAATCAGTCAGATCGCCTGCTATCTGTAAGCAAAGCTCTCGTGTAGGACAAAGCACTAGTGCTTGGGGAATTCGTTTCGTTACATCGATTTTTTGTATCAGCGGCAGACCAAATGCGGCTGTTTTTCCGGTTCCGGTTTGTGCCAGAGCCACTACGTCGTTGCGGTTTCCTAACAGATACGGTATAACTTCTTCTTGTACAGGCATGGGATTTTCATAACCCATTTCCTCGATTGCCTGGCGTATTTCTGCGGAAACGCCGAGTTCTTCAAATGTCTTCATTTATTTCAAATATCTAATTCGGCTGCAAAGATACGGACAATTAATGGATTATCGGCTATAAGAATTGTTTATTCTTTACTATTTGACAGCCTTTTACCGGAAGAGCTTTACTCTTCCGGCCTGTATTCTAATATATCTCCCGGCTGGCAATTGAGTTCTTTGCAGATTGCCTCCAAAGTAGAAAATCGGACAGCTTTGGCTTTTCCTGTTTTCAGAATGGAAAGATTGGCGGGAGTAAGGTCGATTTTTTCGGCAAGTTCCCCCAGCGAAATCTTTCGTTTCGCCATCATTACATCAAGGTTTACTATAATCGGCATACTGTTTATTGGTTGTTTAGTCTTTTCCACCATTTGGTATAACGGTGAGTTAATTTATAATAGGCAAAAGCTCCGGCATAAAGCCATATTAAGCTTGCAAATATACGCAGAAACCTGTTCTCCAAAAGTGGATAGAAGGTGAGGAAGCAAATCAATTCTAATACGATGAGTGTGGCAAGAAAACTTATAATAATGTAAATGGCTGCCATCGGGCGTGAATAATTGCTTTTCGGTTTCATAGGCGATATATGGTTATATGGTTAGATCGTTTTCTTCTTTAATTTTGACGGCTGTGGCAAAAATCTCTGTAAGTAATACGATCAGGATGACTGAGTCCCATTGCAGGGGTATCGGGGTGACACCTGTTACTTGATAACCTGGCAGGGATACTTGCGCGAGAACTGCCTGCTCGATGCTCCAGTCTAATAAAAACGAGAGTGAAGTGACTGCTAATTGGCCGTAAGCTATCCAGCGAAGCCACCGGATGTTGCGGCGGGAAAAAATATCTTGTCGTGTGATACATATCAGTACACGTATCAGACAGTAGACCCCATAAACAGATAATACGATGACTCCCAAAGCTGAAAATATTATAGTGATTAGCATTGTCGGAGTTTCTTTGATCAGACAGGTAATTTCTGAAACCTGATAGGGCGCTTTTACAGTTTTACCGGGTAATTGTAAATTCAGACTATCACTTGGAGTAGAGATAGGGGTAACTCTTATTTCTGCCCTAAACCCGTGTGAATCTGCCTGTGTATCGTAAGTAGAGCTCTTTTGTCCATCTTCAAATCCTTGTTTGAAATCATTAAAATTACTGCCTATGGCGAAATAGAGATTCAGAGCTAAGGCAAAAATGGCCAATATACCTAATATGCTGAGATGTTTCATAAATTGGGGATATTATTCAATTGTACTTGTGGGTTGTTCTTCTTTCCATGTTGCAGGTTGTGGAAGCAGTTTCTGGATATACTTGATGCATACGAAAGTAAGTATCGCTCCTGCAACAGCCATGAGTGCGGCTCCTTCGGGGCCGTAGGTAGAAACCATTGTGGCATTCGGATCATCGGAAAGCCAAAAGCTGAAAACGGCAGTACTATTGTTGACGAAGTGCATCAATATGCCGGGAAGCAGACTACCTGTATGATAATAAATCCAGCCTAAGGCCAGACCTACTACGAAAGCGAAAGGGGCTTGTACCCAGTTGCCATGTACGATACCGAATATCAGTGACGATACAACGATGGCCCAAAGCGGTTTCTTCCATTTGCGCAGCAGGTGTCCTTGGATGCCTCCGCGGAATAATAGCTCTTCTACAACAGGAGCCATGATGGTGATTGCCACGACTCCCAGTGGATGTTGCATCATCATAGCGAAAATTTCCTGCATGTTATTGGGTAAGTCGGCCAGTTCGTTCAGGTAATTGCTCCACAATCCCATACCTGCAATTAATAGGATAGCAGCAATCAGAACTTTACCGGAATTATAATACGCCCAAGTCTTTCGGTCGAGTGGTACATATTTCCCCACTATCAGATGGATACCTACAGCGGCTGTAGATAGAACCTGTGCCAGTAAGATAAGGGTGATGTAAGTAGAGTCGGTAGATTGAGGTAATTCTGTGGTATGATGGAAGATCATATATCCGCATAGGAAAACTCCCATGAATGCCAGTTGGTAGGCAAAATAATATAGCAATAATTTGATGGTGCGTCCCATAATAATTGAATTTTAGTTATTTGTTATTTTCACTTATTCCGCAGGCAGATGAACGGCTATAATAAGTCAATAAAGCATTCGAACTGTCTACATAATAAACACTTTGTTGGCGGTTACGCTCAAAGTTACAAAAAAGTTTGTTCCATTCGGCATAATCCATGATACATATCGAGTCATTCGACGTAATAGTGAGCAGATAGGCCGGTGTCCACATCTGTTGTTGCAAATTCCATCGATATGCTTTCTTCTCGGTCAGTCGTCCTTGTTTGTCGTACTGGTACTCGTATTTCCATTTTGGAGTAAGTGTTTTGCCGTCCTCATTCAGGGTAGAAACAATCAAACCGTTGTCTGTTTCTCCATAAATGAAAGTTTCTTTTGCGTTTGCCTTTGTGACTGTCAGTGTCATCAGGGTGAAGAGGCTTGCCATAGCTGCTTTTCTTAATAATGTCTTTTTCATAATTACATCGTGTTTGTGGTTCTTAATTATTTTATCTGTGTTTGCTTTCGATAAATATTTATCGTTTTTCGATATGCAAATGTAGATATTATTTTTAAAGAACAAAAGAAAATCAGAAAATATTTATCGAAAAACAATAAATATTTTCTGATTTATGATGAGAATGTTTTGGATAGGCCTTTTTTGAAGGTATAAAGAAGTTTTCAAAAGTACGGTAAGTGTATATCAGCAGATAATTGTTATATTTACAAAAGTATTAATTTCGTTAATCAATAGAGATATTATGAAGAAACTTATTCTGTGTGTTATGATTTGTCTGTTTGGCGTGGGATTTTCTTTAGCCCAAACATTGACTTCACCCGACGGAAATCTAGTTATGGATTTTCATTTGTCGGCTGACAAAACTCCGGTTTATTCATTGAAGTATAAAGGTAAGGATGTAATAAAAGAAAGCAAGATGGGCTTTCAGATACGTCCATCGTTCGATTTCAGCAAAAATTTCCGTATTGTAGAAACAAAAGAAGATGCTTCCGATACGACTTGGAATCCTGTATGGGGGCAGAATAGTGTTATTCGTGATAATCATAAGGAACTGTTTGTTGCTTTGGAGCAAGAAGGTACGGGATGGTTGCTGAATATCCGTTTCCGTTTGTTCGATGATGGATTAGGGTTCCGTTATGAGTTCCCGGTACAGAAGGAATTGCGCCATTTTACTATCAATGAAGAAGTAACAGAATTCCAGTTGGCAGGTAATCATAAGGCATTCTGGATTCCGGCTGACTATGATACTAATGAGTTTCAGATAACGACTTCTAAACTGTCGGAGGTTCCGCAGTTGATAGACAAGGCACGTGATGAGGCTTTGGCTTGTAAATCGCCTTCACCTAATCTTGCTGTACAGACACCCTTGATGCTGAAGTCGGATGACGGACTTTATATCAACATTCATGAGGCTGCCTTAGTTAATTATCCAGCTATGCACCTGAATTTGGATGCACAGACTTTCCTGATGAGTTCACACCTTACTCCCGATAAAAACGGAACAAAGGGATACATTCAGACAGGCAGTACCAGTCCGTGGCGTACGATTATTGTAAGCGATGATGCTCGAAATATTTTGGCTTCGAATTTGATTGTAAACTTGAATGAGCCTTGCAAGTTGGAAGATACTTCCTGGATTAAGCCAACCAAGTATGTTGGTGTTTGGTGGGAGTATTTTACAGGTGGAGGTTCTACATGGGCTTATACTGATACGCAAGATATCGTAATCGGCAAAACTGACTATACTAAGTTGAAACCGAACGGACATCATGGTGCCAATACGGCTCATGTGAAAGAGTATATCGATTTTGCTGCAAAAAATGGTTTTGATGCAGTATTGGTAGAAGGATGGAACGAAGGCTGGGAAGACAATTACGCTTATGCCAAGGAATTTATATATAGTTTCACTAAAGCTTATCCGGATTTTGATGTGAAAGAGCTTCAGCGTTATGCTGCATCAAAAGGAGTAAAAATTATTATGCATCATGAAACAACTTCATCGGTTGCCGATTACGAACGTCAGATGCATGATGCATTCCGCTTTATGAAAGAAAATGGTTATGATGCTGTAAAGACCGGTTACGTAGGTCCTATCATTCCGCGTAGCGAACATCATGACGGACAATGGATGGTGAACCATTATAATCGAGTGGCAGAAACTGCGGCACAATATCATATTATGGTTAATTCACACGAGGCTGTACGTCCTACTGGTATGTATCGTACATATCCTAACTGGATAGCTCAAGAATCAGCACGTGGAACGGAATTTGAGTCCTTCAATGGAATCCGTCCGGATCATCAGACTATTTTGCCATTTACCCGTTTGATGGGTGGCCCGATGGATTATACTCCGGGAATCTTCGAAGGTGATCTTTCTGTTTATGGCTCAAACAAAGCAAAATTAGGTACTACATTGGTTAAACAGCTTGCACTTTACGTAACGATGTACAGTCCGCTTCAGATGGCAGCCGATTTATATCAGAATTATGAAAAATATCCAGATGCTTTTCAGTTTATTAAAGATGTAGCTGTGGACTGGGATAATACATATATTCTGGAAGCTGAACCGGGTGATTATATCACTATTGCCCGTAAGGCGAAAGGAAAGAACGAATGGTATATTGGTGGAATTACTGATGAAAACAGTCGTGAAGCCGTTATTGATTTGAGTTTCCTTCCGGCTGGAAAGAAATATCAGGCAACTATTTATGCCGACGGAAAAACAGCTGACTGGCGTACAAATCCAAAGGAATATGTGATTTCTACAAAGAAAGTAACTAATAAGACAAAATTGAAACAACGTCTTGCTCCGAGTGGAGGTGTAGCTGTCAGCATCAAGGAATTGTAATTTGTTATCATAGTTTTTTGTAATCCCCGATTTCTTTAAATAAAAAGATGTCGGGGATATTTTTTGTCTTAATACCTGAATAATTCTTTAACTGTGCAGTAGCAAGCGGGATACTGTTTCACGGTCAGTATTCAGTTGGGCAATCAGTTTTTCCAGACTATCAAATTTTTGTTCTTGACGGATAAATTCGAAAAACTCTATCCGCATATGATGATTATAAATATCGCCTGAAAAATTGAGTATATGAACTTCAATACTTAGGTTGGATCCATTGTCAACTGTTGGACGATGACCGATATTCAGCATGCCGGCATAACGTACTTCGTCAATATACGCATATACAGCATATACTCCTTCTTTGGGAATTAGTTTGTCGGGGCAGGAGGGGAGAAGATTGGCTGTAGGAAAGCCTAACTTGCGTCCTACTTTATATCCGTCCACAACAGTTCCATCCAGGTAATAGTGATAGCCTAAATAATGATTTGCATGTTGTATATCACCGTCTTTTAAAACCTTGCGTATGACAGACGAACTGATAGACACTCCATCTTCTATCAATGCTTGTGCGCGAATTACTTCTATACCCAATTCCTTTCCATATTGGCAATAATCATCGAAACCTTCGCAGCGGTTGTGCCCGAAGCGATGGTCATAACCAATAACCAAAACACGGACATTAAAACGTTCTCGGAGTAATTGCATGAACTCACGTGCGGAAAGCAGAGACAGTTCTTTGGTAAATGGTAGCATGATGCAGTAATCTGCTTCCGTTTGCTGGATGAGAGCTGTCTTTTGTGGCAGACAAGTAAGCCATTGAGGACGGTAACTACTTTGCATAACCTGACGTGGATGTACCGGAAAGGTTATGAGAGCACTGTGGAAGTTTCTTTGCCGGGCTTCTTTGCAAACCTGTTTGATGAGGAAACGATGGCCGCGGTGTAGTCCGTCGAAACAACCTATAGTTGCTACGCAAGGTAAAAGTGTCTGCTTAATCTCGTCTGTTATGATTTTCATGTAGGATTTTATTTAAATAAATCGCCAAGATCAGTTCCTGGTGTGTAGTGGGCTACTTGTATACCTGTTGAGGCAGCTGCCTGACAATTGACTTCCGCATCATCAATAAACAGAGTTTCTTCCGGCTGAAGCTCTGCTTCTTGTAAGGCAACTTGGAATATCGCGGGGTCAGGTTTCGACAGATGCATACGATATGAGAGGAAAATACGTTCAAAATATGTTTTATAGTCCTTCCCGTTATGGCAGAAAGCTTGTCTGGAACCATATTCCCAATGAAGTTCATTTGTATTGCTCAATAAGAATAGCCGGTAGCTTTTGCTTAATTCAGCAAGCAGATGGAGCTTCTCTTCAGGTATTGTAAGCAGTTCCATATTCCACATCCGATCAATTTCCTCATCGGTAAGCGGTTGGCTGATGTACTTACGTATGGCTGCACGAAATTCAGGGGTACTTATATTTCCACATTCGTAATCGCGGAAAAAGCCCAGCTCATTAGTTCCTGTCAGCAGATTGCGTACATTGACCGCTCCCGCCTGTTCGAAGGCGCTGATACACCCTTCTAGATTCAGGTCTATCAATACGCCTCCCCAGTCGAAGATGATATTTTTTATTTGCTTATTCATTTTATAACCAATGTTTGTGACATCGATTTATTTGTTTCCCAGGCGTTTGATCCCTCTCCATATTTCCCCTATCCATAAAACAAATGATGTACCTCCGATGATATACAGCCATTCGTTTAAAGGAAGAGGCTCAGTACGGAATACTTTACCGCCAAAGCTGACGATAAGTATCTGGCCTACAAGAATAATGATAGCGACACTTAGCATTCCTAAAGCATGGCTGGCATCCTTGAAGATAGAATGGCTAGTGCCGAATACACTTGCATTGAACAGGTTCCAGAACTGCAACATCACAAAGATGGTGAAAAAGACTGTCAGATGATGTGTGTCCATTCCACCTGGGAGATTTTTGAAATAGACCAGTAATCCCATCAGAATAGCAAGGAAGCCTAAGCCTACACCAAAGATATTATTACGCATAGCAGGGGTGATGATGAAATCTGTGCGACGGCGAGGCTTTTCGTTCATTACATCCATACTTGGTGAGATGGAAGCAAGAGCCATAGCTGCGAATGTATCCATAATCAGGTTTACCCAAAGCATTTGCGTTACGGTAAGTGGCAAGGCTGTTCCGAAGAATGCACCCAGCAATACACTTAATAATGCAACAACATTGATTGTAAGCTGGAATACGATAAAGCGCTGGATATTTTTATACAGTGAACGTCCCCACATTACAGCAGTTGCAATGCTGTGGAATGAATCATCCAGCAATGTGATGTCACTGGCTTCTTTTGCTACAGATGTTCCTGTACCCATTGACAATCCTACTTGTGCGTGATTTAATGCAGGAGCATCGTTGGTTCCATCTCCTGTTACTGCTACGACAGCTCCTTTTTGTTGTAACAACTGTACTAAACGCTGCTTATCCATAGGACGTGCGCGACTCATTACTTTCAGATCGAGTACGCGTTCAAGGGCTTCTTCATCGCTTAATGCAGCAAATTCAACTCCGGTAATACGGTTGCGCTCTGTATCTTCAGGTTGCCAAAGACCAATTTGGCGTGCAATTTCTGTAGCTGTTCCCGGAGTATCTCCTGTTACAATCTTTACTCCAATACCAGCGGACTGGCATTTTTTTACAGCATCGGGTACGTCTGGGCGAATCGGGTCGCTGATTGCAAAGATTCCCAAGAAAGTCATACCGCCTTCGCCGACTAGTTCTGCACAGTCGTCAGAAGCGTTTTCCGGAATAACTTTATAAGCTATACCAAGTGTACGCATAGCTTTATTCTGGTAAGCCAGCAACTGTTCGTTATACTTATCAATCTGAGCTTTATCCAGGTTACATTTGCCCATTACAATCTCTGGGGCACCTTTGATGTAGAGTATCCGTTTTTTCTGAATCGGCGAATCTACTAATGTAGCCATGTACTTGCGTTCCGTAGAAAAGGTCAATTGGTTAATGACTTTAGCCTCTTCACGCAGTTTCATGTAGTTCTGTCCTTTACCATTTAACCAGAGTAAGAGAGCTATTTCGGTAGGGTTTCCTACGCCCGAAGGTTTTTCTCCTTCCACCTTTTCTTCAAGGAATGCAGTAGAGTTGGCAGCTATTCCTTCCGCTATCAGCTCAGGCTGGCTTTCATGGACCTGTGCCTCGTATACTTGCATCAGATTTTGTGTAAGAGTTCCTGTCTTATCTGTGCAGATAACAGTGATAGCACCCATTGTTTCACAAGCATGCATTTTTCGTACTAAGTTGTTCGTTTTCAGCATACGTCGCATGTTGAGGGCAAGGCTGAGCGTCACACTCATCGGCAATCCTTCTGGGACAGCTACAACAATCAAAGTGACAGCCATCATGAAATATTTCAGGACAATACGTGCTATTTCTAGCCATTGATGCCAGTCAGTAACTTCTGTTACCGTGAGATACTGGTATAAATCTTTGCTGGTGAAGATGATAAAGGTCAGTGCTGCGATTGTAAACCCTGCTTTACCTATAAGGTTTGCTAATTTGGTAAGCTGAATATTCAGTGGTGTTTGTTCCTGACTTTGTTCTGTAGACTGACGGGCTACTTTACCGATTTCTGTAGCATCTCCAACACGTTCTACGCGCATGATACCATGTCCGTCTGTAATGGTCGTACCACGCATCACAGAATTCGAGGGGTATGTTGCTTCTTCGTCAAAGTGGGCTTCATCGGTGGTTTTATTTACCATTAACTCTCCGGTCAGTGTCGATTCGTTGACTTGCAAAGAAACAGCTTCTACCAACATTCCATCGGCAGGAACTTCTTCTCCGGTATTTAGGATGACGATATCTCCTACAACAATATCTTTACGCGGTATTTCCTTTATCTTTCCATTACGAATTACTGTTACGGGAGTTTCTTCGCCCACGGCATTCAGCAAATCAAATTTTTTATTGGCATCGTATTCAAAATAGAATCCAATTCCAGTTGCCAGAAAAATAGCAAAAAATATACCAATTGTTTCAGCATATTCATTCTCAATAATTGAAATGATAAGTGAAAAAACTGCTGCAACTAATAATACTCGGATAACAGGATCCTGAAATTTCTCCAAATAAAGTTTCCATATGGAAGGACGTTTGGGAGGAGTTAATAGGTTTACTCCATTTTTTTCACGGCTCGCAATGACTTCCTGGTCGGTAAGTCCGGTCAAATGAGATTCATTTGTGTTTTGTGACATAATGCCTAGTTATTAATTGATTAAGTAGCACAAAAATACAATATATATTGATATGCCTATATATATTTGTTTTTTTTATAAAAAAATCCTCTTAAATGTTGCAAGTTTCAAGCTAATCTATTACTTTTGCACTCGGATTTAAGGGATTACCTTAATATCGGACTTGTAGCTCAGTTGGTTAGAGCAACAGACTCATAATCTGGAGGTCCCAGGTTCAAGCCCTGGCTGGTCCACAAAGAATACCAAGCAGTTACGAATTTCGTAGCTGCTTTTTTTATGGTCTTGCGTAAACAATGCGTAAACAAACTGTTTGAGTTGAGTTTATTTACGCATTTGAGGGTCAATAAATCTATATGATATATCTATAAATCAAAAGTTATTGTTTTTCCACAATATTCAGAACATTCCCATACCCATTGAACACATTGTCTATTCATGGCCAAATGGTTTATTGGGTCTTTAATAAGGTCTATCTCTATTTTATTTTGAGTTTGGATTACTAATGCTAAATAATATTTCTCACGATAATACTGTGCAACAGCATACTCATTATTAGTCATACGAAATTTCTGTCCTCTAAAGTCTAAAGACTTTACTTCTACATACACATTATTCCCATCAGGATCTAATCCCTCTAAATCGTACCCAATATTCTGTTTACTCACATCCTTTAATTTAAAGCCTTCTGCATTTAATACGATTAAAGTGTTTTCTTCTGCACTTCTCCATTTTTTAGGAGTTGATATTTGTTGAGTGGTATTGCTTGGCAATTTCTCAAACCAATGAGGCTTAGATTCTATTTTATTATTGATACTATTATTAGAGATAGATTTATTTAAAGGTATTTCTTTTATGATTGTTTCATCATTATTAAATTGTTGAGATATAATTTTATTACAAGACAATTTTCTAAGACATACTTTAATGTCATTGTTAGAAATACCTTTATCATTTAATAGTTGAATAAAGTTCGTATCAATCGTTCCATTACGCTTTTCAATTTCTTCCAATGAACATATAACATTATTTGATGGTATAATATGCGCATTTCTAAATGCTGGGATTTCTATATTTATATTTATTTTTCTTATACACTCTGCACTGATTTGCGAATAACCTAATAAAGAAATCTCTACACCATCAATATTGTTTAATATATTATTAATATCATCATTTGTTCCACCAAGAAATTTTACTAAAGAAGCAAATCCTATTATTTCGAAAACACTTTCATTTAAGTAGAAACTATTTTTGTTCTTATTTATTTTGATATAATCATTTAGATTTATCCACTGTGGAACAAGTTTTAACTCTTTAAATTCATTTCCTGCTATATTTTTAAGGTTGGATGAAAATAAATTTTCAAAATTATTTTTGGTTAAATGAGTTAATCTAATATCATAATAAGGCAATAAAGCATTTATATACTCATGCGCATTTATACAATAATTAGAAAGCTTATTAATCAGAATATTATTATACAACTTCACAACTGATAAAATTGTATTATTGGTAATTTCATCATATATCAAATGTCTACGAGAAGGATCTGTACTAAAATCTGCATTTATGATTACTCCTAAACCACATGTATCTTCTGTTGGAAGAAAAGCATGTATAAATGCTTCTTCCTTTGATAACCTCTTTATGCTGTTATTTTCTATGCAGAATGCAATATTACAACCATCTTCAGAGTATATTTCCCATTCAGAAACTTTACTAGAACTATTTATTATTATTCTCTTGATATTGTTGCCAATATTATTAACAGACAATTCTATAGATTTTATTTCTTCAAACTCTATATCTATCTTACGAATATTATTTAAAAACAATAAAGATGTAACCTGAAAAGATTGATACTCTTCTTTTATATGATTAGAATTGATTCCTGTAAAGATAAAGAATGTATTATATCCTTTCTCCTTTAATATTTTAATATCCTTTTCTACTCTATTAAACACCTCTTTCCTTATAGGATGGGGTATTCTTATCAATGGAACATTTGCTGCATTAGGAATCAATTCTTTTGTTAGATCTTTAGAAAATGTTATTTCATATTCTCCACTTATCAAATGGACTTCATCCGCAATACTAACAACCGATTTAAATCCAATTCCTCTATATCCAATAGATTTACCTCTAGTTTTAGAAGAAGAAGCACTACGACATAAACTTCTAATATCGGTGGAATCAAATTTTCTACCGTTATTTGCAATAACTAATAAATCATTAACCATTTTTACTACAAAGGCATCTGACTGTGCATCATCTGCATTTTGTAGTAACTCTATAAATGAACGATTATTATAACTTTCTGATATATAAGTTTCAAGTCCGGCCAAATCAGAAAGTAATGATGGAGATTGTTTAGCCTCATTTAATAATTCTATATAAATAGGAGTTATCATTATTCACTATATTTTTGTAGGATAAAATACAATTCTTCCAATTTCGGTAATAGGTTTAGGTAAGTATATGGGGGCATAAGAAAAGACTTCAAATCCCATAAAATCTGATTTCTCTTTTCTTATACTGCCAGAACAAATTATTTTATTCATTTTATCATATATACCAACTTCAATAGCAAAAGAATAGTATGGTGCTTTCTCGGATAGTGATAATACTTCACAGAATAAGTCTATTTCCTTTTCTCCTTTAATAACCACACTGAAGTTTTGTAATGTGATTCCGAATTTTTCTTCAATTGCCTCAAAATGTTCAATAACAGAGTTTATTTTATCCTCTAATTGGCTTTTTTCGCAATAATCGTATATGTACCACTCATTACAATTCCTAATAATTGTTACCTCTCCGATATTTTGCAATTTAAGTTCTATTCTATCTCCATCTTGTATGTTTTTGAACTCAAAAAACATTTCTATATTTAGAAATGAACCTTCTGGAATATCTTGTCCCAAACTTTCATATTCCAAATCGGAAGGGGTAATCCGGTCAATCTGTAAAACACCTTGTGATGTTGAAATGTAGCGACTGCCAAATAATGTAGTATGAATCCTTTTACCGTTGTTTAGTAGCTTGACAACTATACAATTATGCTTCTCTGCAGTTATCTCAAATGAGATATTGCCCATGGTGAAATCATTTATCTTCTGCATATTTATTTTTGGCAGTTATATACGAAACAACACTAAATGATATGAATATGGAAAAAGAAGAAATTAAAAAAGAGCTTACAGAAGTTGAAAAAGTAAATTTAAGAGTAAAAGCGTATGAATTAGCCCTACGCATTCCGATTATTGATGGTTACAGTTCAAAATCGGAATGGTTGGACTTCAAATCAAGAGAAATATATAGATGGTTGTTAACTGGAGAAAATTAATCATTATTTAATTCACTAATTAATTCCATATATTCTCTATCGTTAATTCCATATGACATTTCTTCAATACGGAATGGAGAGTTACCTGTTTCATCTACTGTTTTATAGCATATCGAAATAAACCCTTGTCCTTCTTTTTTAATTGAAACAATGTCATTCTTGTTTATGAGCATTTGAGTTTGCCCTTTACCGATTTTTACAAAATTACTCATGTCTAAATACTTTTGAAATTAATAACAAATACAAAGTTATGGAAATGATGCGGAGGGTTTACTTTTTAGCTTAGATTTATGAGTATGTTATTAAACATACTCATAAATTCTTTGTTCTTTGAAATTTTTGCTTATTTTACTTGTTTATTTCAATGTAAATTATTATATTTGAGTAAACTAAAAAATAATCATTATGGGAAGCGCAAAAGGTATATTATCGTTTACTGACACTTTTCCTAATGAGGAAAGTTGCATCAAATACTTCGAAAATTTACGTTGGAAGAATGGCGTTGTTTCTCCTTTTGATAAAACTTCTAAGGTTTATAAATGCAAAGGAAATAAATATCGTTGCAAGAACACTGGAAAATATTTTGATGTAAAAACTGGCACAGTATTTGCAAATACAAAACTTCCTTTAAGATATTGGTTTTACGCAATGTTCTTGTTCTTATCCCATAAAAGAGGCGTTTCTTCATGTCAATTATCACGTGATTTAGGAATAACTCAAAAGACTGCATGGAATATGCTTAACAAGATAAGAGAGTATATGGGTGTGTTTAATGATTGTTCCTTGAATGGAGAAGTTGAGATTGATGAAACATTCATTGGTGGGAAAAATAAAAACAGACACAAAGATAAAAAGGTAGAAAAAAGTCAAGGTAGAAGTTTTAAAGACAAAGTACCTGTGTTCGGTATGTTGCAAAGAGGCGGTAAAGTTGTAGCAAAAGTTGTAAGTAATACTAAAGCTAAGACATTAGAACCTTACATAACTGAGCATGTACAAGAAAACAGTATAATATATACGGACGGATGGGATTATGGAGAAATAAGAGATAAATATATACAAATGTCTGTAGACCACGGTATAGGATTTTATGGTACTTCATTTATAACAGAAGATGGAGAATTTATACAGATAAGTACTAATAAGATTGAGAACGCTTGGTCGCACCTCAAACGTACAATATTTGGAACTTATTATCAAGTAAGTAAAAAGCACATGCAAAAGTACATAGATGAATTTACTTTCAGATTTAATACCCGTGATTTTACAGATAATCAGAGATTTGATTTATATTTGCATCATATAGCATAAAGTTATGGCAAAAAAGAAGACAAATAAAGCAAAAGATAAAGGAGAATTTGAAATGTTTGGATTTGCGCTTGAAATACCTCAAGAAAGTTTTGATAAGCTTCTTGAAGCTATGACTGAACCTAAGAAAAAGAAAGGAAGTAATAAGAAGAAAGAAGAAGATTAACTATCACTCTTCTTCTTTCGTTAAAGATTAGCCTCTGCGAGTTACACGGATAGTTCTCTTGATAGTAACCCTAACTTGAGTTCTAACCTTAGTAGTAATTCTTAACATAATTACTCCTTTCTTTTTTAAGTGAGCAACCTTGACCCTACTCACATGAGCCTCCTTCAAATCCCATTAAGTAGCGTCAGAAAAGAATTACAATGCAAATATAACTTTAAACTTTGAAACTTAAAACATTTTACATACCTTTGCGGCGAATTGGAAATATCCAGTTCGCTTTATTTTGACATATTTTAGCTCAACCGCTGTCTGAATCACCACCTCAAATCGCATGAGAGCTATATACAATTCTTGTTGGGAGGTACACCTATAAGGCGTAGACTTTCCCATAAAGAATTGTGGCTTGTGGTGAGCCAAGACAGCGTATGGCGATTGTCTGCGCTTTTCTTTTGGGTTAAACGTATGGCATTGCTTTAGATTGAATTTATTGCAATAAGTATATGTTTAACTAAAAGATTTGTAAAATGAAAAAGTTATTTGGATTAATGTTGCTATGTGCAACTATGGTTTTATCTCTATCTTCTTGCTCGAATGATGATGAAGTATTTGTAACATCAGAGCAAATAATCGGCACATGGGATGTAATTTGGGCAGAACAAGACGGAGAAAGTATAGATATACCTAAAGGCTATATTTATATGAAGCTTAATCAAGACGGTAGTTATAGAACCACGATGTTTGATGATTATTACATTGGAACTTACAAACTTGAAGGGAATACGGTTGTAGGTACGACAAAAGACCCTATCACAGAATATTATAAATTTACAAGCTTGGAAGGTAACAATGCAAGTATAGATTATTCAAATAGCATTGGAACTAAATACAAGTTTAAGGCTGTAAAAAGATAAGTTTAAAGTTTTTGGTAAATTACATAATTTTAGTAAATTTGTATCATAAAAAAAAGTGCAGTTATATGCTACCCGTTTGTGTAGAATAGTATATAACTGCCTTATTTTTTATTTGTTATGTAGCAAAGTTATATATAAAACAATAAAAATCAATTAGATATAAGAAAAATATATCATTAATTCCATAACTTAGAAATTTCATCTCTATAATATTCTTTATGTGAATACAGCATATCAATATATATTATCTGTTTCCTATTATTTTTATCAGTACCCAGAATTTTACGAATTAACATATTCTTCTCATTTTCAAGACTGAGTTTGGTATTATCATGTAGCAGAAATCCTGTAAAACATAGTGAGAAAAACCAAATACATACAGCTACGATTAGTGAAAACTGTCTGGCTGATTTAGAATAGTATAGACATTTTATACAAAACAGAGGGATATGATAAAATATATATTGAAACAAGATACTGAACTTGGATGGAAATTTCGGAAATTGTATTTTTCTTGCTTTAGGTTTCTCCAAATAACCAATGATTAATTTTAGTTGTTCGTTTACCTGTAATATATTACCAGAGACTGCTTCGTAGTGATTAAAGAAATCACTATAAACTTTAAGTAAATTGTTATTTGTCTTTACTGAAGTCTCATAAGCATTTGAAACACGTTCTATATATTCTTCAAAAGAAATTCCGTTAATCGTTATGTCTTTACTATCATTATGTTTATTAAAATAGTCTGTTAATTCTTTTCTGAAAATATCTTTTATGGTTACACACAGCTTATCAATATCAATCTGCAAATCAGTTTCTGGAATATCTGGCTCATCTTTTAGGTTCCTGAGTTTACTTGAATTATATTTTACCATAACTATCTTCTTCTTTTGGGTTTATATCTATTTTTATCATCTTCTCCCCATCCGGTATCATTGTTATTACCACCGGCTCCGGTACCAATATTATGTGCGATATGTGGTTGTAATGCCAATTCTGTAACTATGCCTATGATGTCATTACCTGCATCTTGTTTAGTATTCTTTGACTGCATCTCTAAAAAAGAGTTCAATTCTTCATAGGTCATTGTTTTGTCTATCTTGCAGCCAGGAAAACTGATATCAGATGCAGAAAAAACAATTCCATTTTCAATGTCATCATTTCCTCTTGTAAAATTGAGCTTTATACCATTTAAGGCTAATTTTTGTTTTAAGTCCTCAAAACTTTTTGCTGACGGCAATACAGACCTTGTTGTATCATAAATATGGTATTTTACTTTATCTTTTCCATAGAGTCTGTCACGTTTTACAGCCTGCTTATTCCTTCCAAAAGTCAATCCGTATTCTTTGGTGAGTTGCTTTGTTACAAGTGCTGATTTTCTAAAATTTTGGTCTCCTTTAATAAGTTTCTTTTTATTGTTTACTCTATTATATACAATATGAAGATGTGGATGGGCTTTATCGTAGTGTCGATATATTACATATTGTGTATCTGTGATATTCATACGTTTCATATACCCTTGAGCTATTTCAACCATACGATTATCATTTAACTTGTCTGTATCCTTAGGGGAGAAAGCCAACATTAAATGTCCGACATATCTATCGGATTTGCAGCCTTGGGATTGACACTTAAAACTTGCTATAACAGTAGTATTTGAGGTAGTGCTTACTCCATAAGCATATAGTATCTTTGTATTTTTGTCTTTTATATCATTGGCATAATTTACTAATCCGCCAAATCCTTTTCCTGATTTTATTTTTGCAATCATATTTGGGCTATCTGATTTTAGTGTTCGCTAATCTTTACTATAATATCATCTATTTGTTTAACTAATCTATTTAGATCCTCTTCAGTACGGAATATCCCATAGATGTGTGAAAGATGGGTAAGTTGATTAAGATTGTTTGCCATTCCTGCTAATTTTCTAATATACGATATTTCCTCTGTGCTTAACCTTGAAGTAATTTTACCATTTACTACAAGTTGATATACTATGGATGATAGAGATAAATTCTCTCTTTTACTTATCCGGCATAACTTTTTATAAGAGCCTTTATCAAAATAAACTTTTACAGGATATGACTTACGTTTATTTTCCGGTATGGATGGTCTGCCACCTTTTGAAGTTTCTGGTAATATTTCTGATGTGTATGGTGTTTGGGGCTTGTTGTTCATTGTTGTCGTTTTATTGATTGGCATAATTATTATGTTCGCTATCTGTTTTGTGGGACACAAAACCTATACTTGCTCCCCAAACACCAATTTATCAATCATTCATTGATGTATAATAGGGAAGTTGTTTTGTTGTATACTTCTATATGGATTTGTCAATTCCCATAAAGGGTTTTATTCGTTCATATTCTTCGTAGGTAATCGCGTTGCGTTGTGCTATTTCATACCGTTTCCATCGTTCCTCATTTTCTTTTCGCTGGTAAGCTGCTGTTCTTTCGCGTATGAAATCTTGCAGACTTTGTAGTATTATTTGAGGATTATAATAGCTATAGAATTGCTTATAACATGATGCACAGAATCTAAAAAAGAATAGTTGTAATTCATCTACTTTTAGCCAATGATAATGGTATGAAATGATTTTTGCAGTCTTTATTAATTGATCTTGGTCGGGTAATTCTTTGAGACCGCAAAATATACTTATTTCGTATAATTCTGGAACAAGCCATGCAGCAGCTGCATTATTACCGTAAACATTATTGAGAATTGCCAATGTCGGTGAATTGCCAAAGAAACATTTTTCAGGCTCTGAAGCAATAATTGTCTGTCTGTTTGGATTGTATTCTTTCATAAAATCTTTTATTGTAGGATACATGGCTAAAATGCTTTTTGTTACTATTTCATTGCTCTGCATTAAGGAGGATTTGGACAGCTCCTTCTGCTTCGTTTCTTGCAGTTGATTTTCTTTCAGAAACAGTTTCACTGGTTTGTCTATTCGTTGTAGGCTCATAAATACTATTGATGGGCTCCGTTTCCCAAGTTCTACAAGTTATGAAATTGAAGAAATTCTTTCGATATTTCGGATTAGGGCGTGCAGCCTTATATAAGGGGATATAATAGGATACTGATTGTTTATCATTGATAGATAATTTATTCCACATCTGTGATAAGATTGCTATATCTCCAATCTTTTTGTCGTATAACTCCCATATTTCCTCAAAAGAAATATCATTCTCATTTGACGATACTTCAATTATATCAGTGTTATTTACATTATTGTTTGTGTTATTATTATAGTTATTGTTATAGAAGGATGCGTCTGTATGCGATTGCATATTATTGTTATTTTGGGTATCCGTCTGTTTATTCTCGCAAGGTATGGTATCTTCTTGTTTACCATTATTTTTAAGAGAGACTCTTTTTTGATAACGCTTGAGAGCATTTTTCTGATTTATTTCACATCTTTTGGTATATTGTTCTGCGCTATGATTAATTTGAATTTGGTACATACAGAACAATGACATCATAGAGCCGGAAAGATCAGGTAACGTCCCATCAGAAATATAGTCATAAAGACCTTTGAATATTTTCCCGGCTTCTTCGTCTGTAAGATGATGTATGGCTTCACGATGGTCCAGATATAGCATTACACCTTTAAGCTTGTTTTCCATAAGAGATTATAAATTAGTTTTGTCTTATTCTGATATTGCCTGCTTTTTTCGCTAATTCTAATGCCAGATCTGCATCCACAACTACTTTCCTTCCGACTTGTGTAATGGCTTCATCTATTACTCCACTTTTTTTGATACGGTTTGCTGTAGGGACACTGCATCCAAATACTTTAGCTATACCTTCTATACCATAGAAAATACGTTTCTGTTTTGTGGTATTGGAAACTGTTACGTTCATTCTTTCACAGGCATTGTTGATAAGAAATATAAGTTCTTCTCCAGTCATCATCGCAATAGGTTTATGAAGTAAAATGTTGATGTCAAAATGATTATCCATAAGTCTGTCTATATTTTATTGTTTAACTTTATAGGTTTTAAGAATCTCTTTTAATCTCTATGAAATCGATTTCGACAGCAAATATATGTTGTAAATAAAGGGTTATCGGTTGGTTTATATTGACATTAATAAAACCGACTAAAATTCAATAGTATTTAAAGGATAACTATAAAATACGGATAACTGGATTGCTCCAATTATCCGTATTTGGTAAATGAGAAAGTCCATTTTTCTATAACCTTTCTTGCTTTATTGTAGCTTGAACCGTATTGAATTTCTTTAATAGTTAAATGCCTAATCTCGCCATATCTTTTTTGTGGTACATCATGGCTGTATTTCCTGTTAGTAAATTGTTCAATTGCACGGTGAAAAGTCATGTATTTTGTATTAGGATTTATTTTTCCTGCGTTGGTTAAGGAATATAACAGGTAAGCAAGACTTATGTTTTCTGTATTCTCAGATAGAAAATTCTTTATATCTTTTTTTATCAAATCTGTATTTCCTATAAGAATATCATCAAGAGTCAATATCTTGTTTTGATATCCTCTATTGGGCTTTATGTTTTTTAAGCCATACATAATAATTTTCCATATTTCAGGGCTGCATTGTTCAGCCGTTTTCTCCCATGTGTTTTTTGTTTCTGTTTTTAACCCAAAACTGGCTGTTATAAGATATCCTATACAAGTATTAACCAGACATATATCTTCTGAATCAATATGTTCATGTGAGATATATTCATTGATAAGTCTTGCTATTGTTGTTAATCCATGATCAAAAACTACAAAGTAATACATGCAGTATGAAAGTGAGTTATGCTCTTCTATTACTTTATCATATAGGTTTGCAATGAATCCTGTGAGAAATACAGCATGGGACATTAATAATAGAGTTGCAAAGAATGTTATAGCTTGGTATATCATTTTGTATTCTAACTTACCAAATAACATAATGCCTTTGGAGTTCCTTAATAGTTTATTGAGTTGGTCTGCTAAATGTATTTTTATATGCTGTGGTAATTTTTCCCATATTTCAATTGGAGTTTTTGAGTTTACCATTATCATACCAGGAACAGATGATTTGTATATATTGACTTCACCTGATTTGAGATCAATACCTAACCAAAGTTTTTTATTGGCAAAACACTTTGCTATCTTTTCAGTATAGCCTCCTGCCCATTGAACTTTATTATTTATAATATCATTTATATTGCCTTTTCCAATTAGAATCTCATATAGCCAGATATAAAAGGTTTCAGCTTCTGGAGGTGTACATGATTTCATAAGTGTGAAAATCTCCATGAGAATAGAAACATCACCATCCTTTATTTTCTCTATGTTACTCTTAAATTGCTGATATATTTCTTTGTTTTCAGACTTCCATGAGCGTATTGCCATATCTGCTGTTTCACGTTTCAATGAAAAATTATTGAGTAATCGAATAAAATTGATATTGAACATATTGTTATATATTGAAAGTGTGATTAAAAATTATGCTAATAGCTTAGCTAATTCTTTTGTTGATAAGCTGGCTAATTTTTCAAGTAAAAGTTCACGCTCTGATATACTAGGTTTAATATTCAGAAGTTTGGAGTTGTTCTCTATCTGCTTTTCCAATGGGTAGTGCTCAATATAAATTTGAGTTATGGAATGGTCTGTTACCGTATGCCCCATACTCTCTGATATATAGTCCATATCAACCCCCGCATTACGCAGATTTGTTGCAAATGAATGTCTGCACCATGTTCCAGACGGGCAGATGGATTTATCCCATTTTAAAGCTTCATGGCATATTTTGATGACTCTATCCTTTATATTGGAGTTTTCTTGTGAGGTGTATTTACGTCGTTCTTCTTCTGTCTCAACTCCTTTTAGAATGTTCGGGAATACATAACCATCACGTGAAGGTGGTGCTGCAATTTCTTTTAGAATGTTTTGTAATGGTTCTATAATAGGTATTATAACTTCTGATCCATCCAAACTTCTACCTGCAGTTTTTTTACGGTTAAAACGGAAGGCTTTGCCTTGATTCTGATAATAATAAGAATCATATTTAAGGCGTGCTGCATCTGCCAAATTAAAACCATTGCATAGATATTGTACTAGGAATAACCCTAGCGAATAATGTGCTCTTTCCTTGTATTCATCACTCCAATAGCTTGGATATGATTTCGACAAGAATAGGTTATAGAGTTCTGTCATTTGTTCTATGTTCAAATAACTCTGTCTGCGTTTTGCACTTTTAGGTATGCTGACAAGTCCTTTTTCTTTTTTGTTCGAGAAAGGATATTGTATATCGGTTAAATACCCTTCACGAATACATCTGTTCCAAACTGCACGACAAGCACGAAGATATATACCTGCAGTAGTATCACTGATTTTTCCGATAAGTTTACCGTCTTTGCCTATTATTCCATTATGCATTCCATCTTTCCATTTCTGTATTTCTGCTGCACTTATATTGAATCCTTTAATAGAATCGTTTCCCATAATTTTCCTAAATGATTTAAGAGCACATTCATAACTTTCTGAAGTTGTAAATCGTGTTCCATTATCATTGGTTTTTAATTCATGGATGATTGTTTCCCATATCTCAAAGAATGAAGTTGAGGTCTTTTCTTCTGTCACGTTTGTATTGTTTCCATTGACAACAGCTGAACGTACCATTTCAAAAGTTAAATTTCCCCCTTTATTTAAATTTTGAAGTAGTAGTTTATACTTTACGACATAAGTCTCTCGCCACATTTTCTGTTCCCTATAGTTGTCGGACATACTCTTTGCCGCATTACATATATCGGAGAATCTCTTTTCAGAATATGATCCACTAAGAATATGATAGAATATCTTTCTATCTATGGTAAAACGCATAGCCAAAGGATATTCTGTAACGTTACGACGATTGGTACGGGTGTCAAGAACTAATGATGCTGTACAATTCCGTTCTTTGATAACAAGTAATGATTTTGTTAGTTTGGTCATAATATTCATTATTTATGCATGAAACATAACCTCTGAATACAGACGTTTTATGATGAGAGGTATACATACACAAAACGCTGCATATAACCACCATATATTCTTAGTGTCTAACCAAGAACAAATACGTAGTTATATGCAGCGGTGCAATCTCGTCCTCTTCTGTCGCTGACTGGTAACCGGGCTTCTGCTAATCGGTCTCAACCCCTGAAGTGACTCTCACATAAAGTTTGAATAGAGTGAATTTCGACTAACACTCCCTTTATATTTCGATCCATCGAAATGGGATAACCCTCCCACGAAGGTTTGACAAGCTTACTTCTCCTTATCTAGGAAAAAATAAAATATTGGTTATGGAATGTTTAAATAAAATAATGCTGTAATTCTTAATAGTAACTAATTAAAAAATTCAGCTAAAGCATTAATAACATATAGACAAAGATTATTTACAAAATGGACAATCTAAATCTAACCCATCGGGAGAATCTGGATGGTGCAAATTACATAAATGACCTTTATCACCTCCAAAATCATGATAGTTACGACATTCCTTTTCATATGCTTCTTTCAAAGAATTTGCGTAACTAAATTTAAATCGCTCATATCTAAGATTTGGATTATTGCTGTTATCAATAATCCCATGTTGTATTCTTTCTTGAAGATTAGTGTCAGAACGACCAACATATTTTACGATAAATGAACCTTTGTCATTTAAATATCCGTATGCATAATTACCTATTCTGTTAGGTTCAATGTTTTTCTCAATTTCTTCTATTGTAAGGGGATAAGATTGCCCCATATTTAATGATGCCATAATTTTACCATTTTAAGTCTTCTCTTAATTTTACATTCATTGATTCAGGTTGAATTTTGTTCGCTTCTTTATATTGAATAAGCAGTTTTTTAACTTCAGATTTTGACACAATCATTCTATTATCATTTTCTTCAGCAAGCATTAACATATGTTCTGCAAGAAATCCTAGACGCCAATAGTCTATGTCTATTAAATCTCTATGTTTTTTTAAAATAGTTGGGTCTAATAATCCAGCTGCCAAACCTTCTTTATCATCAACAATATTTATTCCAATTTTTGAAAGATTTTCTTCACTTAATAAAAAATAATTTATTTTGCAGACAGAGTCTCTATTTAATGCAAGTGCAACTATTGCATCATTAATATCTTCCTGATTATCTGCTTTCCACACACTTAATCTATTATCAGTGGTTCTTAAATCACTAAGAGCGTCTCCACACATATATGCGTCATCGCGGTTAATAATTTTTGATCCATCCCATTTATTAATATTTGAAATCAGCCTAATTACCATCTTCTAGTTCATTTATTAATTCTCGTTCTACAATTTTAGCGTAATTACTAATCCATTGAGTATTAAATGATCTATTCTTTAAAGCTTCTAAACAATTTTTTGTTCTCCATTCTTCAATAACCATCAAAGCTGCTTCTTGTGTCTTGGAACATGGCTCTGTAAGTCCTGCTATGACCATCGTTAACAATTTGTCTGAATCTTCAGTTTTAATTGTCATGCCAATGATTCTTAACAACCCTGCCAATATGTCTTGATTTTTTTGATTTTGCGCATATAAAGAGTGCAACCATGTTATTGTAACATATTTATTTTTTTTAAGGTAAGATTCTACCTCATCAATAATACAATTTGATACTCCATCTTCAAAATCAGTATGACATAAAGTCCAAATAAACATTGGAGTTCTTTTTCTTAACATAGAATCAAAAACAGAATTAGCTTTGTTTATATCGTCAATATCTGTAGAATCTATTGAAATTTTATTGGCAAGATTGTGTTTACTGGTTATTACTTCTTTCTGTGATATAGATTTATCAATAATATTTTCCTCAATACTATCTTCAGAATCTAAAGAAGTAAAAAATGAAGATAGATTATAATTAGATGATTGCTTCTCTTTAACTAAGAACGAATTGTATTTTAGCAGTTCTGAAAGTTCATTAGTGTTTACAATGTTCAGTATATCATTTGAAATATTTAGATATTGATTTAGAAGTTCATCTTGATATGAGGATTGGTTGTCATCAATTATTTTTGATGTAAATATTGGAAAATCCATAGTTGTATTTAATCCTGAAAATAAAATGACATAAATGTATCACAAAATACTGGAGCTTGATTAAAAAAATCTTCAATGTCTTTCAACTCAAATTGAATATTAGGATCAGCTTTTGTATTTATATCTAAATCAAGCATTAAAGACTCTTGAATTTGATTTACACCATTAGTCGTAATTATATTATTTGTCACATAAAACTTTGAAAGATAATTTGTAATAATCTCTTTATTTCCAATATTTTCTTTTACTCGATATACTTGGGAAAAATCACAGTTATGTATTGAACTACCTTTAAAAACATTTTTATTATATATTGCATTTACAAAAGACATAAATTCATTATAGTCTCCATTGTATTTAAAAGTTGGTGCAATGGCTATTCGTGTGGACTTAAATTCATCTTTTTCTAGGAATACATTGAATAAGTCTTTACATTTATTGGAAAAATCTATAATACATGCATTGTCATATTGATACTCCATTGTTTCAATGTAGTCTATTTTTTGAGCTTGGAAAATAAGTTTTGAGTTATTATTAGAAGAAGATAAAGACCATTCCTCAGGATTCATAACTTGTCCATTTGCAAATATAGGTCCACCTGTATTATTGACTAATGGTATATAATTAACTAAGTTGTTTAATAAGTTATTGACAATATCCCAACTAAATTTTATTTGTGGTATAAATATGCTACCACGTAATCCTACTATGTTGAACTTAGATTTCATAATAATTATTTTATAGGAGTTTATATTGATATAGCACACAAATTTATAGAAAAAAATTAGGGATTAAAATAAAAATATAATTTTAGTATATTTATTTGCTACTTTTTGCGTAAACAATGCGTAAACAAACTATTTCAGTTAAGGATATTCTATAAGTATCAATAAAAATATGTTTGATAATAAATAATTGATAATCAGAATATATACAATATAACGTACGGTCTTGATGTATCATATAAAACAGACTCATAATCTGGAGGTCCCAAGTTCAAGCCCTGGCTGGTCCACAAAGAAAGTCAAGCAGTTACGAATCTCGTAACTGCTTTTTTTATGTCCTTGCGTAAACAGAGAGGCAACATTAGGTAAGGAATCAACGTAAAAAAGAACCGCCTGTATGCGCAAACTCTGCGGATACAGGCGGATTTTACACAAACTTGCAAATATATTTAGCAAATCTGTTAAAAAAGCAGGCATTTTTCTTCATTGCTTTACTCCTTTATCCTTAAGTAAAGGATATGAAGAATTGTAATTTTTTATTTTATAGCTATTGGAGTTTCCAGATCAATAATATTTAATGCACTTCCTCCTCCGTTTGCCAGACCATCCATACCATTAGGTGATGCATCTTTTACATAGCATGTTCCTCCTGATTCAAACTGATCAGTTCCATTGAGCTTATAGTAAGCTGCCAGACCGTCTGAATTCGGATCAACGTTCAGCATGTTTTGTTTAATTTGGTTTTCTGTGCGTGCAACATTCCAAAGTCTTACTTCACTCATGTAACCATAGAATGGACGTTCTCCCCACATAAACCCGGCAACCTTACCGATGAAGAATCCTCCTGATCCTTCTGAAGCTAAGTCGAAACTTGGGGTATCCCATGTAGATTCAGCAGCTTTACTACCATTGATGTAAAGAACTGTTTTACCAGAAGGCTGATCATAAGTGAATGCTACGTGGTACCATTTACCTGTTTCAAATGCTTGAGTAGAATGATACTGTTTGGTTCCTGCAATCTGAATCCAGTCATTATGACCATCTGGTAAAGCTGTGTCACCAATACGAAGAATCAAAATTCCTTCATTACCCATAATGGTATTATTGCTCAGCAGTTGATTAATATAGATAAGTGCTTCATAAGTTACAGACTTATATATTGTTCCACTAGCCAAAGGAATCTTAATGTGATTACTTTGGAACTGAGCAGCTTTCTTAATCTGTACGGGCTTGGTTATGACAAAGTAAAGAATGTCAGTTCCCGCAATAGCAGGGATGGATGAAGATTGAATACATACAGGGAGCAGATAAGATTTACCTTCTTCTATATTTCCTAGATTTGAAAATTCTATAGGTACTTTTTCTGAGTAAATTGTTCTACTAGGTATGCTTGTTGTATTACTTCCTAATTTCACATTAGACGCATTAAGCATTTCATAGTTAGTCCCGTATTTCTTATTATATTCGTTTACTACATTCTGTCCTGCAATGCTATAGCATACTTCAACAGGAGAGGAGCATGCAGAAGAAACTCTGGATTGTAATTCATAAATGATAGGTTTATCATCTAGAACTTCAATGGTATGTTCTTTGCTTTCGAAGTAAACTTTTGCTTCCAGCAGGTCGCTTTCACTGTCATTGCAACTGTTCAGCAATACAGCTATGGTGCAAAACGCCAAATATTTTAATAGTTGTTTCATATCTTTAGAATTTCGTGATTCGTATTATTTTTTTTCTTGATTGGCTTTCCATTCATTAAATACCTGTTGGTTTATTTGGATTGCCTGACGCATCCATTTGTAGTCGGGTGCATTATCATAATCATTGTCAAATCGGTAGGCGCCAACTCCTCCTTTATATCCTTCTGCTGGCATCCAGGCAGCTTGTTGTAATAGACGTCCTCCTGAAGTTGCATAAGATTCAAAGTTTTCTGTGATAATCAACTTTTCTGGGATGTTCCCTGGAGAATACTGATGAGGCGAAGAGCTTCCGTAAGATTGTGTTATCCAATAGTCTACATACTCTTCCATTTCAGGAGAAAAATATTTGATATCTCCGTCGATACATAATAACTTGTGTCCTTTGCCTTCTAGGTCACTTTTCGGACCGATATATTTACCCATTTCTTTAACCAAAAACTCAATAGTTGTTTGGTTTAGTGTTCCGTCTGAATCGTTAAAACCGTTTCCCGGCTCCCAGTCAATATCAAAGCCGTCCCATTCACTGACAAAAAGTGAATCACAAAGTGCTTTAGCGTATTTGGCCAAGGCTTGATTCAATTCTTCCGTATTATCGAAATTGTGCGATTTGAACCCCCAGAAATCCCAGCGTGCGTATTTTTTTGCTGCTGCAAGTTCTGAGTCAGACCATCCTTCTTCGGCTGCCTGTTTTTCAATCTCATCGTAGATATATTCGGGAGTTCTGCCTTTTCCCAGGTGAGAAAGTAAGCTAACTTCCAGCAGTTTGATTCCTTTTACTTTCTGTGCAAATTCTTTGTCTGCCTTCTGTGCTTCAGTGATTTCATATCTTCCCGGAGCACCACTCCACATGGAGATAATATCCATACTGTCGGGTACTGAAGATAAGTAACCTTTTCTCATTACACCTGAAGGAGCCCAGTTTGAGAACCAGCCGAAAGCAACCGGACGTCCGTAGTTCTTAGCTGTTTCCTTATAGGCACGTAAGTTAGCGTAATATTCACTGTCTCCTAAAGTGTTATACCCGCCGATGTGTTCTACTTCTATGTTTTCTACATCGGTACAAGAGGTTATCATTGCTCCCAATAAAGGTATGATGTATAATAATTTTTTTAGTGTTTTCATGTCTTTACTGTATTAATTATTCGGTTATTATTTGCAGTCCCACCACAAGTGTGTACTAGGTAAGTCCTGTCCGTTGCTTAGCATTTTAACGGCTTCGTTATAAATCTTCTGTCCGTCAGCTGTTTGGTAGAAACTGATAGGATAAATCATTCGGCGAATACCTCCTTCTGTTGTAACTCCTTGGCTGCTACCTCTGTTTGCCATAACAGGGTTCAGTTTAGGATATCCGGTTCTTCTCCATTCTGTCCAGGCTTCTTGTCCGTTAGGGAAAAGAGCAATCCATTTCTGGATCATGATTTTTTCGAGTTTCTGTTCCGTATTACCTTCAAATTTTACGGTTGTGGCGCAAGGAGCAGCAAAACTACAAGAATAACTTCCACCAACTTCATGCTTGATCGGGGTTTTACCAGAATTCATGTAAGCATCTACGGCTGAGCTGATTCCGTTTTCCTGGAAAGACATTTCAATACCTTGCTTATACAAGTCTTCTGCATTTCCAAATTCACCGCCCCATACTAAAGCAGCTTCAGCTCGCAGGAAGTAGACTTCGGAAGCACGTAACCAGTAAGTTGGTGTAGCTGCTTGTATGTTAGGTTTAGAAAACATCTTATATTCGTCATTCTTTCCATATAGATGTCCTGCAGGAACCGCCTGATACTGTTTCCCATCGAACGCTTCTTTTCCTTGTGTACTTTTAGAGTCTACTGGCAAGAAGTAAGCACTTAATCGAGGGTCTTCATATCCCATTAAGTAAGAGAACATAGACGAACCCATGCGAGATTCATCATATTGTTCAGACAACCAATAGATGTTGTTTCGGAATGTGTATCCGGCTCCTGTACTCATCTGTGCTTCATCGTCTTTGGCAGTCATGACACCAATGGAATGGTTCAATGCCTGTGAAACATATTGTTTCGATAAGGCTTCATCGGCGTAGCGGACACGCATAGCAAGACGGAGTAGCAGAGAATTTGCATATTTTACCCATTTGGTTGAGTTACCAGCATATACAACATCATATTCACTCATAACCTCTACACCATTTTCTGCCTTTTCTGTCAGGATCTCAATGGCTTCTGTCAGATCTTTAAATATGGCTGTATAAATATCTTTCTCGGAATCGAATGGGATATTCATGGTAGCATCGGCTGCATGTGAATAAGGCATCGGACCGAAACATTCCAATGCTTTGTGCCAAGCTGAAATTTTCAGGATTTGTGCTAAGGCAAATACTTCAGGAGTATTGTTTTTCTCGGCTGCGGCTTTCAGCTTTTTCCATGGGTCAAGTGCGTTGGTATATGCACGTTTATAAGTTCCGGAAATCCAGCTGTCATTCAAGAAATAGGTAACGTTACTGTTTCCGCCTCCCCATGTATTATTTTGTCCGAAGAAACCACTCCAGCAGTCAGCCGATAAGTGATAGTCTGTTTGATACTGATTGATAATGTCAGTATCATCTGCCTGTGTTCCTACTGGAAATACTGTACGTTCGATAGTAGTGATTAAACCACCTACAGCAACTCCGTCCATGATTCCTTCTTCATCGGTCAGCTCAAATGGATTGGTGTTGATTTCTTCGTAATTGCATGATGCCAATAGTGACACTGCAAATACGCCTGCTATAAATTTATATTGGTTTATCTTTTTCATAATCAAAGGGTTTGTTTTTTATAGTTTAAATTTAATGCCAAAACCGAAACTGCGTACGCTGGGTTGCATGAAATAATCATTACCTTGTCCGTAAGTGCTTGTTGACGGTGTTAGCTCAGGGTCAAAGGGAGCTTTGCAATATAACATCCATGGATTGTTAGCAATGAAAGAAACGGTAACATCTTTCAGTACATTGGCAAACCATTTGTCTGGCATTGTATAACTGAATGTCATTTCTTGCAAGCGGATATTTGTTGCGCTGTACAGGTAGTATCCTGAAGTTTCATAACCTCCTGTACCAATCATTTGGTAGTATGTCTTTGCATCTACCCGGCCTTGTCCTGGGAACAGAGCACCTCCGGCGTCACGAGCTTCTGCAGAACGTTTGGATACACCGAAACGGTCGAGGATAGCTTCGGTAGAAGAAGTAACCACTCCACCAAATCGTCCGTTGATTAAGAAGCTGAATCCAAATCCTTTATATGACAGGGCATTGTTCCATCCCATGTTAAAGTCTGGAGATGTCTTTCCTAAGTATACAGGCTCACCTCTTTCCAGACCGAAGGTTCCGTCACTTTTTACTTCAACATATCCCTGACTATCTTTCTTGAAGAAAGTGTTTGCATAAATATCGTGAATACTTCCACCTTCTTTCAGAATAACGCGACCATTGTCTTTCAGTACTTCCGGAATGTTAATCGGAGCTTCCATCAAATCGGTATGATAGTCTTTCACCATCTCCTTAATCTCATTTATATTCTTTGAGAATGTAAATGTAGAAGAAACAGCCAGACCGTTTTTAAACTTATCATTATAGCCGAAAGAAGCTTCCCAACCTCTATTTTCTACGTTACCTGCTTGCAGGTAAATCTTCTGATAACCGGTGAATTCCGGTAAATCTCCTAGGAATGTCTGGTTGTATGTATTCGATTTATAGTAAGTAACTTCTGCACTGAATTTGTTCCACAGGCGTAAGCTAACTCCCACTTCGTAAGATTTGGTGCGTTCAGCTTTAAAGTCAGTGAATGGATAAATATATGTCGGCGACGGAATACCCCCGACGATTGGAGTTGTTACTGTACCAGGAGTTAATCCAGAACGAGAAACTGGAGCACCAACTTCTGTATAAGAACCACGTACTTTCAAATAAGAAATAAATTCAGGAAGCTGTACCATTTCCGAAATAATACCAGACAAACCGATAGAAGGGTAGAAGAATGATTCTTCGTTGGTATTTACCAGACGAGAGTTCCAGTCGTTACGTCCGGTCAAGGTTAAGTAAAGCATACTCTTCCATCCCAGTTCGACGTTGCCGAAAATAGCATGGTTACGGATACGGCTGTCACCGCCTTTTTCTGAAGTACGGCCGTTTGACGGGTCGATATTGGAAACAGCAAATTTGTTAGGAACTTTCAGTAAGGTTCCTTTATATCCTCTTTCCAATGCCCAATAATTGGAATAACTCCATCCAAGGTTGGCAGAAATATTAAAGTCTTTGATCTGCTTATTAATATTTACCATGAAGTCAGCATATTCCTGACGGTCATTGTAATTGCTATATTCATAATGTCCTTTAGTACCTTCTGCAAAAACCTGGTCGGAAGATGCATAAATCTTACGTTCGAATTTTACATAAGTATCGTCCATTCTGTAACGTGCAGCCAGATTGATCCAGTCGGTTATTTTATAAGTTAATCCTACATTGAACATGTAGCGGCTCTTATTGTTGGTTGAAACGTTACGGAATGCGGTCCAGTATGGATTCTGCGAAGCATAAGTTGATTCTGCTATCGGCCAGTACTGAACGGGAATTTTGCGGCTGTCGTCAAAGCGTTCGAAAGTTTTGATTTCTTCAAAGTTTTCTCCTCGTGGAAAGAGGTAGGCTGCCATAACCGGATTCCAGTATTGACCTTGCGAAACCATGTTCTTGTCATCTTGCTTGATATACGATGCTCCTAAATCAAGTTGTAACTTGTCATTCAGGAAAGTTGAAGTATTACGGATCGTAAAGTTCAAGCGGTTGTATGAGTTGTTGGGAACGATACCGTCAGAGTTGGTAGACGAGATAGAAGCAAATGTCTGGTTCTGTTTAGTACCGGTTGTTAAGGTCAATGAGTTGATAAAGTTAGTTCCTGTGTTGAAAAAATCTTTTTTAGGGTCATAATCAGAAGGAGTGGCGAGTTTTTCACCCCAGCTTTCATACATATCCTTTTTATTACCGTAAGTATTTTGGAATTCAGGAGTCATGTATGCTTTGCTGAATTCGGTAGAAGAAGAAAATGAAAGTTGCAATTTACCTTCTTTACCTTTTTTAGTGGTGATAAGGATCACACCGTTTGCTGCACTACTACCATACAATGCTGCTGCCGACGGACCGCTCAATACAGAGATACTTTCGATATCTTCAGGGTTGAAGTCGGCAATACCTTCAGTTCCGGCCTTTCCTTCACCCATGATACCACTGTCTGTATTTCCCATGTTTGTATTGAACAATGGAATACCGTCTACTACATAGAGTGCATTGTTGTCACCTTCTATAGATTTTGCACCACGCATTACTACACGTGTAGCACCACCGACACCGCTGGCACTCTTGTTGATGCTTACACCGGCAATTTTACCATTCAGTGAGTTTACGAAGTTAGCGTCTTTTACTCTTACAAGCTCTTCTGATTTTACTTGCTGAACATTGTATGACAACGCTTTTTCTGCACGTTTGATACCCAATGCTGTAACAACCACTTCGTCCAAGCGTTCTGTATCTTCTCGCATAGTAACATTGATTACACCTTTATCGGCCATAAATTCTTCAGATTTGTAACCGACATAAGAGAATTGCAGAATTGCATCAGGGCTTGAAACTGTGAGTGAATAATTACCGTCAAAATCTGTTATAGCGCCATTACTGGTACCTTCTTCCTTTATCGTAGCACCGATAATTGGTTCACCGTTTGCATCGACAACCTTTCCAGATATATTCGTTGGCTGTTTTTTATCGGATTTTTTCTTGATTGGGGTAATAACAATCTTATTACCTGAAACTTTATAAGATAAGTTCTGTTTTGCCAGTTCACTTGTAAGTAGGTCTTTCAGTTCTTCATCTTTAACAGATAGAGAGATGCCTGTTTTACCGTTTACTTCTACATCTCTGTATGAGAAGCGGTAGGGAGTTTGTTTTTCAATAGCAGTAAAAAGTTCTTTTACCGATGCGTTATTCAGGTTGAGGCTGACTTTTCCGGTTTGTGCATAACCACCGGTAAATGTAAACATACACAAAGATGCACATAAAAGGCAAATCTTACTACGCTTTTTACTATCTTTGTGCAAATCAGTAAATTGATGTTTGATTTTCATAAGTACGTAATAAATTTAGGTTTAAAGTTCGGTTTTACTATGCGCCAACATAGTTTTACTTATGGACTGAGCCATTTCCCCGGATGATTGCCGATTGTCCGGGGATGTTTTTTTCATGTTTTCATCTGTCTTTTCATAGTTTTAAGGTTAATATTTAGATTAGTTGTTATTCTATGGTTATGGTTTCTTCATCCATTGTGTATTCAAATCCGTAGTGTATTTTCAACACATTCAGAACGCTTCTTATATTTTCATCATTAAAAGAACCTGTATATACATCCTGTAATATATTTTTGTTCTTTATGTTGAAAGTTACTCCGAATTTACGTTCCAGACATTGGAATACATCTTTCATCTTCTCATGTCGGAAAGTAAGCTCTTTGGTCAGCCATGCTGTTTCCATTTTATTTGAAGTTTCTTCAAGGCTCAATAACCCTGTTCGTTTATCGTATATCACTTTCTGGTTCGGCTTTACATTCAATGTATTATGAGCGGGATCTTTTGTTGTAACATTGACACTTCCTTCTACAAGAGCCATTTCAACAAAATTTTTGTGCTCATACGCATATACATTAAATGTTGTTCCTGTTACTGTAATATCCATTACTTCAGTGCCGACAATGAACTGTTTCTCTGTATTCTTTTTAACTTCAAAATATCCTTCACCCGACAATTCTACCTTACGGTTATCACGTCCGAAATCCTGTTTGTAGGACAGTGATGATTTTGCATTCAGATGTACAAGAGTTCCATCGGGCAATGTTACCAATGAAGTTCCATGTTCACCTGAGTTTATGGTTATATTTTGCTGAGCAAGATATTCAATATCTTTATGCTGAGTGTAGTATAAAACACTAATGCCACATGATAGTATCAAAAGAATGGATGCTGCTATTTGTAACCAATATTTTTGCACCTTCATGAATGGCGTTATGTGTCTTTGCTTGTTCAGTTTTCTATACAGAGAGTTTATTTTATCTTGTGATAAAGGCTCATAGCTGTTGAATTTATCCCATTCGTCAGAAAACAGAAACTCTAAATCAGCTTCAGATGACTGGTTTATCTTTGCTGATAACTCTTTAAATTCCTCAGAAGATATAGCTCCCGAACGGAATTTATCTAATAAATCTTTTACCTTGTTCTGTATGTTTGTGTCCATAAAACTATTACCTTGTTTATTGGTAATATCCACAAACACGTAAAATATAACATGTATATTTCTATGTTAGAAAACATAAAAATTAGAAATGGCTTAAAAAAAGGAGTAATATGAAAGAATATTGCTGAAGTTCGGTTCGTATTATTTTTAAGGCCGTTGATAATTGGTTACGTACTACTTGCTCTTTTATGCATAGTTGCTCTGCAATTTCTGCAACAGATAAATTTTGTTCTTTGTTTAGTTCAAAAATCTCACGTTGGCGTGGAGTAAGTTTTTCTTTAGCTTGTTTTAGTGCTTTGCAGAACTGATCGAAGTCTATTTGTTTTTCAGCTTCATCTCCTGAAGTTCGTATGTTGTCATTATATTCTATAAACTCCTCCATTGAGGTGTTGTTTAACTGTCGGCGTAACTCCTTAAGTAATAAATGATAAGCAATTGTAAACAGATAAGCTTTGAATGATGACTCGGCATCTAGTTTTTCTCGGTTAATCCATATGCGATAGAATGTTTCCTGTACGACATCATCTGTTGTTTCTTCCGATTTTAAGTATTGATATACAAATTGATATAGCCTTGATACCCACATTTCGTACAAGGTTCGGTAGGCTTTTTCGGAACCGGATTTTACAGATAATATTAATCTTTTTTCATCTATCATATATCATATAAGGTTAAGAACCGTCTATTTTTGTGCTATAAATATGCAAATTTAATATTTTCTTTTATTAGTTGAACATATTGGTTGGTTATAGTTGGTGGTATGTGCAAATGTTTTTTGAAGCATTTATTGTTTATGTTGTTGCAAGACCTGATAATGGTTGTCACTTTATAAAGTGATCATTTGAATAATCCTTCTGATAGTATCTCACAGATTGCTTGTCTGGCAATTGAGGAAGAGGTTCAGTAATTCCTGATTGGCGGTATTATCTAACTGCGTTCCTTTTTCTGCTTCGAATATATTGAGTGTAGATGAACATTCTCCACAAATGTCTATGCCTATTATTTTTTCATGTTTCAGGATAATAGATAACAAATGCTCCAGTTCATTTAATGTAAGGGAGCCTTGATCCCAATTGGTAACGGCAGACTGTGGGTTAAGTACATCCTTATCTACAGAAATATATACCGGAGTATCGATTGTTTCGTTAGAAAACTGTTTCCACGAAGCTTCGTGTTGCAGACTTTGTTCGCTATAAAATTCCACTGTTTGCCGGTATTTAGGAGAAACATGCTTGATTAGGTTTTCGGATGCTCCTATGATAATTACTTTGCGTAAATAAGGGTTCGATTCTATTGTATCTTCTACCCAGCTTCCGCACGAAATCATTTCTTCGAAAAGAGGGGGCTGCATGTCTGGATGGTGATCGAATACTATTAACGAAAAAGGTTGCTGTATTTTATCCGTCCAAAACTTAGTCAGATAATGATAGTTGCCAGAGTCGATGAAATGAATCCCATCTGCTGGATAGTTTGCTATAACTCTTTTCAGTGCATGTGCGCCCTCTTTGTCACAGTAGCATTCTACACCTTGCAAGTGTGTACAGTCTAGCCATGTAAATTTTTTATTGTGGGAGAAGGGTTCGTAATCATATACTCCCGTAAAGTTCATAATAACAACTGGCTTGTTCATAGTAGAAATAAAAAAATCCCTGTCCCGGATTTCTCTGGAACAGGGATTTGGTGGTTAGAATCGTTTATTTAATTTCAATCACTCTATTGGCTTCTTTCTTTTCTTCCTGTGTCATCTTTGGCAATTCAATGTTAAGAACACCGTTATCGACAGAGGCGCTGATTTTTTCTTTTTCAACATCTTCAGGCAGAATCATGCACTGTTCGAATTTAGAATAAGAAAACTCGCGGCGTAAATATTTCTTTTTTTCGTCTTTTGTTTCGTTCTTTTTCTCCATTGATATTACCAACTGATTATCTTCGGTAAGATGAATGTTGAAGTCTTCTTTTGTCATACCCGGAGCTGCAACTTCTATTTTATAGCTGTTGTCGTTTTCAACTACGTTAATAGCTGGAGCCGTTGCATTGGCTTTTTCCATCCAATCGTTATCAAAGAAATCATTGAAAATACTTGGTAACCAGTTCTGATTGTAATTTCTTCTAATCGGCATCATAATTGTAATCTCCTATTATTTAAGTTCTTTTATTAATCTTGTTTCTTAGAATCGCTCCTCCTTTCGCTTTCGCGATTCACCCGATATTGTGCAAACTGTATGCCCGTTTGGTATGCCTGACATTATGATAGAATATTTTAACCTTCGTTGAAAGAAAGCCAGTTGAATTAAACTTTGATAAACATAGCATAGTGTCAATCGGTCATAAAAGTGGACAGGATGTCATTCTATATTTGGTGCCTGATTTGTATTCTTATCATTTATTCCTTATTTTTGCGCTTGTAACATTTAATATTTTATATTTATGAAGAAGATTTTATCGGCCTTAATGATTGTAGCTTGCTTGTTTATGGCAATGCCAGCACAGGCTCAGTTTCAGTTTGGTCTAAAAGGGGGACTGAACATTTCGAAATTGACTTTTTCGGAAGACATTGTAAAAGGAGATAATCGTACCGGATTCTTTATTGGTCCGATGGCTGAGTTTACAATTCCTATTGTAGGTTTGGGAGTTGATGTCGCTGCCTTGTATAATCAGTCGGGTGCAAAGGCTCAAAGTGGTAATGAGGAAGTCAGCCAGACTTTTAAAAGCATTGAGGTTCCTGTTAACCTGAAGTGGACGTTAGGATTAGGAAGTACACTGGGTGCTTATATTGCTGCAGGACCTCAGTTCGGATTTAATGTAGGAAGCGGACATTTTACTGAAAGTTTCGACATGAAGTCGTGCAATACTTCATTCAATGTAGGAGCTGGTGTAAAATTACTCGGTCATTTGCAAGCTGGAGTTAATTATAACTTTGGACTGAGCAAAATGGCTAGATCGGTAGATGATCAGATGACTATTGAGATGAAACGAAATACCTGGCAGATATCATTGGCTTACATGTTTTGATATACCAGGATCTGTATAAATAAAGGTGGAGAAAGTTTCTGTATGAACAGAATTTCTCCACCTTTATTTATGTGTTTATAAACTACTGCTTGTCAGTCGCATGGATATATTACTCCCCATTCTTTTCTGAGGTTGTCCATTTGTTTCATGATGCGTAATGTTTCGGCATGAGGCATGTACGGCGATTCCAGCCATCCCTTTTCAATAGCTTCGATGGAGGCATATACCTGATACTCGTAGCCGCTGATCTGTTCCGGTGCATGATATACCGCTATGGTTTTATAGTTTTCATCGACAACCCGTACCGATTCAGGGCAGTTGATATTTTCTACAATCAGATGCCCTTTGTCGCCCGAAATAACTCCCATTCTGTCACTTTTTGCATAGATACTCGATTGCAGGGTTGCCATTCTGCCATCTTTATAAAAGAGTGTTATACTTTCTTGCGCGTCGACTCCCGTTTGTGTCTTTTGGCAGACAGAATGAGTTTCAGCAATATCGCTTCCGAAAGCCATTGCAGCAAAGTTTAGTGTATAGACTCCAATATCGAGCAGAGCTCCTCCTGCAAGTTCCGGACGGATGATTCTTTCTTTGTTGCTTATCGGATAGCTGAGGTTAGCCGACAAGGTATACGGTGTTCCGATTACTCCTTCTTTCAGCAGTTCTTGTATTTTAAGTGAAAGGGGCATATACCGGGTCCATATAGCTTCGGTAATGAATACTCCTTTTTCTTTGGCGAAAGCAAGGAGATCTTCAGCCTGACGGGCGTTGGCGGTAAAAGCTTTTTCGCATAATACGGGTTTACCTTTCTCAATACACATATGTGCATTGTCGTAGTGCATGGCATGTGGAGTTGCGATATAGATTAAGTCGACTTCAGGATCGCTTGCCAGTTCTTCGTAGGAACCATATGCCTTAGTGAATCCCCATTTATTCGCAAATGCTTCTGCTTTCTCCTGATTGCGCGATGCTACGGCATATCGTTCTACTCCTTTCATCTTTTCCAGTGTGGCCGCCATCTTTTGGGCGATACCTCCACAGCCTATAATACCTATCTTATATATCTTCATTTTGGTTGATTTAAGAGTTTCTTTACAAAGCTATAAAAGTTTGCCTGACGTACCAAATGGGATAGAACTGTTTTTTGTAACTTTGCAGCCATGAAGAAGTACGTGGATGTCATAGTGCCTTTGCCCATAGCCGGACAATATACTTATTCCGTTCCCGATGAGTTGGCGGATAAGATAAAGGCAGGCTGTCGGATCGTCGTTCCGTTCGGGAGCAAGAAGTATTATACGGCTATTGTAACCAAAGTACACCAAACGGCGCCTGAGGCCTATGAAACAAAAGACATTATGGAGGTACTCGATGAATCTCCTGTTTTGTTGAGACGGCAATATGATTTCTGGCAATGGCTGGCAGATTATTATCTCTGTACGCTGGGAGATGTATACAAGGCTGCCTTACCTTCTGGAATGAAGCTGGAAAGCGAAACATTAGTTGTCTTAAATCCGGAGTTTGAGGCACTGCAACCTCTTTCCGAGAAGGAACAGCGTATTCTTGATCTGTTGGGTAACGATTCGGAGCAATGTATTACACAACTGGAAAAGTCCAGTGGAATAAAGAATTTGTTGCCGGTAATCAAAGCTTTATTGGAAAAAGAGGCGATTCTGGTAAAAGAAGAGCTGAAACGCAGCTATAAACCGCGTGTAGAGAGTAGGGTGCGATTGTCTGCTGCTATGCAGACAGAAGAGGCCGTCCATCGTCAGTTTGATGCATTGGCACGTGCTCCCAAACAACTGGCTCTACTCATGAAATATATAGAGCTGTCCGGCTGGACTAAAGAAAAGAAAGAACTTAAGGAAGTTTCCCGTAAGGCTTTGTTAGATTCGGCTGGTGCTACTAGTGCAGTGCTTAATGGATTAATTGGAAAAGGAGTTTTCGAAATTTACTCGTTCGAAATCGGACGTTTGTCTGCCGAGCAAGTAAGTGTATCACCTTTGAACCCTTTAAGCAGTGCCCAGCAGCAGGCGTATAACGAAATCCTGACGTACTTTCATCAGAAAAATGTCTGTTTGCTTCATGGTGTTACTGCAAGCGGAAAGACTGAAATCTATATTCATCTTATTCAGCAGGCAATTCAGGCAGGAAAGCAGGTGTTGTATTTGTTGCCGGAGATAGCACTGACTACACAAATCACCGAACGTTTGAAAAGGGTATTTGGTAACCGGCTGGGAATTTATCACTCCAAGTTTCCGGATGCTGAACGTGTAGAGATATGGCGTAAACAACTTACCGATGACGATTATGATGTAATACTTGGAGTACGTTCTTCGGTTTTTCTGCCTTTCCGGCGTTTGGGACTGGTCATTGTGGATGAAGAACATGAAAATACCTATAAACAGCAGGATCCGGCTCCACGTTATCATGCGCGCAATGCAGCTATCGTACTGGCATCGATGTTCGGAGCAAAGACACTGTTGGGTACGGCTACACCTTGTATCGAAACCTATTATAATGCTGTTCATGGAAAATATGGCTGGGTACAGCTTACCGAACGACATCAGAATGTTTTGCTTCCTCATATTGAGGTGGTAGATATCAAGGAACTTGCCCGAAAGAAGCGGATGACGGCTCAGTTTTCTCCACTCTTGCTTCAGAAAATCCGTGAGGCACTTGAACAGAAGGAGCAGGTTATACTTTTCCAGAATCGCAGAGGATTTGCTCCGATGATAGAATGCCGTACGTGTGGATGGATACCGAAGTGTAAGAATTGTGATGTCAGTCTGACGTATCATAAAGGATTGAATCAGCTGACCTGTCATTACTGTGGTTATACTTATGAAGTTCCAAAGTCTTGTCCGGCATGTGGAGGGGTAGAACTGATAAACCGAGGATTTGGAACCGAGAAGATAGAAGATGATATTAAACTGATATTTCCGGATGCCCGTGTGGCTCGTATGGACTTGGATACCACGCGTACCCGTACTGCATATGAAAGGATCATTGCCGATTTTGAGGATGGCAAGACGGATATTCTGATTGGTACACAGATGGTTTCAAAAGGACTTGACTTCGACCGTGTGAGTGTTGTTGGTATTTTGAATGCGGATTCGATGATGAACTATCCGGATTTCCGTTCGTATGAACGGGCTTTTCAGTTGATGGCGCAGGTTGCCGGGCGTGCTGGAAGAAAGAACAAACAAGGGTTGGTAGTGCTACAAACCAAATCTCCCGATCTTCCTTTAATCGCTCAGGTAGTAAGCAATGACTATGGAGGATTGTTCCAATCACAAATTGAAGAACGTAATTTGTTTAAGTATCCGCCTTTTTATCGGTTGATTTATGTGTATTTGAAACATCGTAAAGAGGAAGTACTCGATCAGGCTGCCGACTTGATGGCCGGGTACTTAAGAAACGGACTTGGTAGTCGTGTGCTGGGACCCGACCGTCCTCCAGTGTCGCGTATACAGACTTTATTTATTAAAAAGATTGTAGTGAAAATTGAACAACAGGCTTCGATGTCGAAAGTGCGTGAATATCTTCAGCAAGTGCAACGTGCCATTGTTGAGGATGAACGTTTCCGTTCGCTGTTGGTTTATTACGATGTCGATCCGATGTAAAAAATATTCGTATGAAAATAGAACTGGATGTACATACGCATACCGTAGCAAGCGGTCATGCTTTTAGTTCCTTGCAGGAAATGGCACAGGCTGCTGCTGGTAAGGGATTGAAATTATTAGGGATTACAGAACATTCACCGGGTATACCGGGTACATGCGATCCGATTTATTTCCGTAACCTGCATGTGGTTCCGCGCCAGATGTATGGAATAGAACTTTTGTTGGGAGCAGAAATTAATATTCTCGACAGCGAAGGCAATCTCGATCTGGATGAGTTTTATTTGAAGATTCTTGACTTGCGTATTGCCGGTATTCATTCACTTTGTTATAAGTGGGGGACACCCGAAGAGAATACACATGGTATGGTTCAGGTTGTGTCTAATCCATATATTCATATCATTAGTCATCCGGGTGACGGGACTGCAAAGTTGAACTTCGAGCCTATTGTACTTGCGGCAAAGGAGCATCATACGTTGCTTGAAATAAATAATTCATCACTGAAACCTTGTCGGGGCAAAGTTGATGCCCGGAGCAATAATCTGGAAATACTGAAGTTATGCCGTCGCTATGATGTTCCGGTGATTTTGGGTAGTGATGCACATATCTCGTTTGATATTGCCACCTACGATTATGCATTGGAGCTGGTAAATGAAACTGAGTTCCCGGAAGCGTTGATTATGAATACTAGCGTAAGCAAGTTTAAAAAATATTTAGGTATCGGAGTATGAAAAGAGTCTTGTTTGTTTGTCTTGGGAATATATGCCGTTCATCGTCGGCAGAAGAAATTATGCGTACGTATATCAAACGTGCGGGACTGGAAAAGGAGATAGAAGTAGATTCAGCGGGAATCAGTAGTTATCATCAAGGAGAACTTGCCGACGACCGGATGCGTGCACATGCTATTCGCCGGGGGTATAACATTACTCACCGTTCACGTCCTGTCCGTACTGATGATTTTTATGAGTTCGATTTGATTTTGGGTATGGATGACCGCAATATTGATGCCTTGAAGGAAAAAGCTCCTGATGTGGAAACGGAACGGAAAATAGGCCGGATGACCGACTATTGTCGGGTGAAGGTAGTCGACTACGTTCCTGATCCTTATTATGGCGGGGCTCAAGGATTTGAAAATGTACTTGACATACTGGAAGATGCTTGCGGAGGTTTGCTCGATAGCTTGACTCAAGAACTCTGATTGATGATTGTAAGATATCCAATTTATATTTTTCTTTACGCCGATATACTGCTTCTTGTAAATAATTGATAACCAATGTATATCGGCGTATAAGAAAAACATCAGCATATTTTGTCGGAAATATCAGCATATTTTCCTGAACTTTTCTCGATGTTTTTTGAAAATTTGTACAAAGGGACACTCAGTAAATAGTATAAAATTAGCCAACTA
>ULSY01016818.1_pt1 | contig 54678 bp, 40 predicted proteins | sample 1957201 | NCBI WGS metagenome assembly ULSY01 (sample SAMEA4835723, study PRJEB28245) | human gut metagenome | biome: gut microbiome; material: fecal sample | place: Denmark | collected 2008
TCAGTAAAATATATTTGTTCTTATTTCGAACTCACGTTAATATAAAGTTTCAACAGACTAGAATAGTCGGTTGAAACTTCTTTGGCCGTTATTACATCACCAAAATCCTTATTATTACCATCACTATTATAATTCCCAAAATCGCTATAAATCCGCAGCAAGCAATTGTCTTCCAGATCAATCCAGAATGCAAAAATTCCACATTTGCCACTATTATACAGACCAAGAAAGAGGATAGGGCAATTAGAATGACAATCAAAATATAAAATGCCTTATATGATAGATAAATGCGGTTATCCATTTGAACAATCCTCTGCTCTGCCTCTGTGCACTTGATCTCAATTTTGTCAATAAACCGGCCAAGAACGGTATTGCCAAATTTAACAGCCTGATCTTGCGTATCCTGAGTAATAGATAGTTTGTATTTTCCTAATAAATCCACCAATGCGGTAAGATCCGTCCTCAATCCATACACATTGTCATTCAACTCGGCAAGTTCTTTTACGTTTATGCCAAGCAGACGTTTTTCCTCCTCAAGATATTCATTTTGAGGAGGACTTTTGGTAACCTGCGCTTCCTTCATTTCAGCGGTAAAATCAAATTTCTTTTTCATAAGCTCATCGTTTTAATCCAGTTTTCGGTTTCTTTCCTAAAGTACGAATGGCAGCACGGGCACATCTTTTTGCCCATAAGAGATCATCCTCGTCCTTATCTCTCCATGGCAATTCGCTTTGTGAACTACCGCCACCTCCGGTTGGTGCATTGGGAACTTCCAGCAGTCCGACAAATATTACTACTGCCATATCAGTTAACTCCTGTGAATTGGAGACAGAACGATAATCAAATTCATCGTTAAAATGGTTGAGTACTTTTTCTGGAATGTAGAACCGATGTTCCTGACCTTCGTGACTCAATGTATAGGGAACCGTATTCGGATTATAGATCTTATATTTGGTATAATCAGCGGATGCCGATGGCTTCTGAATCTGTTTCGAATCAGTGTCTTTAGGTTTGTTATTCGCTGCAATGCCTGATCTATAATGAAGTTTCTCCCAAGTGGCAGGAAGTTTTGCAACCATCAGGTTCCTACCAATACCCAGATCGGAAGCTTTGTATTTTGTCTTTCCTTTCATGATAGCATATCCGTGAAGAATACCATCATCGTCCTTTCGCTCATGTATGGTATATCCCTTCTTTGTCAATGCAGCTTTGTATTCATCCCATGACCATGATGACATGGATTTAAGGATATTCATACAATCCCGTGTAACCAATGGCATGTTGACATTTCTTACCTGTTTTGCTGTTGTCCATCCACGTTTCTTTGCCACTCTTTCTGCTGCCCACTGGGCACGAAGGTGTATATTGTGGTCGTTGTTGATCTGTCCGTCTTCATCCATCCGGCAGACAGCAGCATGAAGATGAGGAACTCCGCTATTGGATTCCATATGGAGCCAGACTGTGTATTTGCTGTTGGCCAGATTGGTCGGACAGTTTCGTACTTTCCCTTCCTTGTCTTTGAACACTTGTTTGTCAAACTCTGTAGCGAAATCCTGCCAAAGTTTTTGCCAGTCTTCAATGGTGAAGTCCTTGGTATGTTCGGGTGACGGACTAAGTTCAATTCTGATGACTGAGTTCTTCACCGGACGGAAGCGGGAAAGAGTAAGCTGCATTGAATTCCAGACACCCATTGCATCTGGTTCCGATGGCATCATATTGTCCAATACCCGATAGATTTTTTCCGGATGTTTTTTATTATGTGATTCGCCGGTTATATAACGGATGTCATTTATGCCGTGCGATATTGCTTTAGCCTTTGCGATCATGATTCTTCAGTTTTATTATTGGTTGGAATACTGTTCGGTTCTTTTACGGAATTTAGGAACTGGCAGACATTTTCTGCCACATTGCCAAGCTCCTTCAGCCAGTTCACCATAAATGGAATCTGGTTGAACATCATATGCCGTTGGCTTGCACTCATACCATGAAGGGCTGATGTGTATTTCACAAGGTCAGCACGGCAGTTATCCAGATTCTGCAGAAGTGCAGCTTCTTCTTTGGTGAGTCTTGCCTTTGGCTTATAATTATATGCCCGCGCAAGCAGATAATCGCTTACGGTCATTCCGCATTGTTCGGCCAGTGACTTGATATGTTCTTTCTGTCGGGGGCTGACTTTGGCCCCGATAAATACGGTTCTCCTGTTGTCCGGAGTCTCGTTCTGTTCTGTTTGTTTTATTATTTCTTTTTCCATGAGAATCTAATATTATAACGGGTTAAGGTGCGAGCCTGCGAGTACCGCACCGGCGAAGTGGCTGAGCCGGCGAGAGCGCCAATGTACAACCATAACGGAGTGGAGGTTATACCTTGGCATATCTCGCAACAGATACCTGTTGAAACTGCACGGCAAGCCGTGTCGTATATACAAATGAAATTGGCATTTCGACTGCTACCATAAACGATGTAAGTATTCTGGTTATCCAATAAAAGGGGAGAAGATGAATATTCCCTGTAACGTCTTTATGCCTTTGCTTTATTCTAATATGTACACCCTGCCAATAAAGTAAAGCCGGATTCAATAATGGCTGTCTGGGTTGATTTTATATTCCTTTCCCTCTTTTATGACCATCCTTTTATTACTGAGGAAGGTGGCAACTTTAACCGCTTTGTTATGTCCCAGCTTAATATCCTGCAGGGCATATCCTTCCTTCAGCCGTTCCAGATAATCGTCATAACTGGTAATACAGACGTTTGTAAAAGCTGCGTCCAGAGCTGCCCGATGTACACTTTCAGAAATTTCCTTGTACGGATCAAACGGTTCTTTTGCAGGTCTTCCAATTTTCTTTTCCTGGGGCTGATAGGAATCCAGCAGTTCAGGTAAGACTTCATCATTTATACGGAAAGCAAACGGTTCAAATTCCCTGTCACGGATATGAATGGCTTCGACCACACTTACTGTCCTGTCCATTTTGTCCACTTCTACCTGCATGACTGTTTCTGCCTTGTTATTCAGTTCCGTGCCGATGTGACCACGGGCATTCTCGTCATTCTTGTTCTGATGGAGAATGGTATGAATGTGAATCTGGCGGTCATCCGTCCATTGCATGAATCTGGAAATAATATCGGTCGCTTCACTGGGGGAATTGATGTCATAAAGAAAGTCTCGGATGCCATCTATAATCACCAGTCCGAGATTGGGGATTGTGCCGATAGCCTGTTCGACTATAGCCAGACGTATCGGAGGGGCGTACTTGCGCAAAGCCAGCATAATCAGATTGTCTGGATTCTTGTCCTCCGGGAGTCCGGCAAGGCGCAGGATTCTTTTCAATACTTTCTGGCAATGATGGCGTCCCTGTTCTGTATCAATGTACAGCACAGTTCGCTTATCCTCTGGAAATGATGAACGGTATTTCAGCACAGTACCGTTTTTCAATGCCGATGCTGCAATGGCAGTAACGTTAAAAGTTTTCTTGCTTTTGGCCTTGCCTATAGAGGCACTAAAGTTCCCCAGTGTACCGATTGCGGCATCATCTACCATCAATACAACCGGTGACTGTTCATAAGCTCCGTTTGCACTTACAGCAGATTCCTCCATATAAGCGGTCAATTCCTCGTCAGTAGGAATCCTAATGTCTGTCTTGTCCATAGGCCTTACACGTTTTTAGGGTTAGCCTTACGACGGGTGGCAGCAAGCATCTGTGCCTGTTCTTCTTCAAAAGTCAGTGGAACCTGTACCTTTCTTCCGGTCTCAAGCCATTTGTCCAGTTCATCACGATAGACAAAAAGATGTTTACCTTGTTTGATTACAGGAATGCCCCCATGCTTGACCTTATAATAAAATGAGGATTTGGATATACCAAGGTAGGTACATACTTCATCCACCGTCATAGGAACGTGATGGTTCTCTTTGACCTTGTTTTGGACTGCCAGACTGTTTTTCAATACAGTTTCCAGACTTTCAATTCTCTTACATAATTCACCTACAACTGTAGGTAAATCGTTAAAGGTTAAATTTTTAAAATGCATAATGTCTTTATTTGTTGTGTTTGAATATGCCACAAACTAAATCAATGACATTATGCAGAAAAATAGGAGACGAGAATCATTTTCCGGTCTGTATTAATTCATTTTTTTCTCACATTGCGCTTTGTTTATAAGAGTATAATCAAATTTAAAATCATCATATTTTGGACTGTCAATAGGAATCTGACTGTGTATGGTATCTTTGAGATTCTTGACAAGGTATCCCAAAGTTGCATTTTTTAATTCATTAGGAAATATGGTTTTTATAAAATTGGCTCTTTCTGATAATGATATGCCTAACCGTTCGCCTATATTCCAGACAAAATGTCGTAATGAAGGTGATGTAAGAGGAGTTTCCATTTTTGAACGGATGGGTTTATACAAATCTGATTGCCCACTTGCCAAATGGTCTATGTTTTCATGTAGTATAAGCAGATTTTCTTTGGTAAGAAATTTTGCGGTAGAATAGGTGGTATATTCATGAATAGCATTTATAATCATTATTTTTCTCTCTAATTCTTCCTTCTGAATTTCTTCCATACGGCTTTCGAATCCCTGGAGATATGAAAAAGCTTCGGGTTTAACTTCTGAGGTAGGTTGTTGCTCCAAAATTTTGATTTCTTTTGAATCATCATGCTGCTCTGATATTGTAATGGATGTAACGATTTCAGAGCTGACAGCTTTATTTTCTGTCGTATCAGTATTCTTTGTCTTTTCCGGTAACTCAATCATTGAAATAACTTCTGTGGTATTGCTAACTTTAATCATTTCTATATCTGAAACTTCTATAGTTGGTTCATTGCATTCTTCAATCATCATATCTGGTTTGGGAATAACCTTGTCAGGTATAGAATTTCTTTGATTATCGGAAAAAATCTGCGGACATTCATCCGTAAGGAATATATAGAATACACGTTGTAATCCTCCGCACGTTATGATTATTACAACAGTTCCTAATATTATAGGTGTTGTATATCTGGTCAGATCTATCTGGTGATTAATGTACAGATATGTTGCAATTACTGAAAAAAGGATACAACTTACTGCAAGTATGAAACTTGTCTTTCGTGCCGATAATTTAATATTGTTTGTCATGTTCTGTAATTATATGTATTAGTTTTTATGGCAAATATATTTTCTATTTCCAAATAGTTGTAATTAGTGACGGATAATCGTTGAGATTTTAAGAAAAATAAGCCTAAAGTACGAAAATCATACTCTAAATCATACTATAATCATACTTTAGGCATATTATTTATATAGGATACAGACTGCTATTCTTTCCTTTTTAGGGTAATCTTATTGCTCGCTTCACGCTTGTTGCTGTCCACTACTTTCATGTATCTTTGAGTCGTGGTTATGCTCTTATGAGCCATCATACTTTGTATGGTACGGATATCGGTCCCTGCAGCTCCTTGCAGAGTTGCGAATGTTCTACGATACGAATGGAATGTTATATTCTTTGTGATTCCGGCAGAACGAATCCATTCCTTCATGGGAACCTGGGTCCAGCACCTTTTCAGACCTTTGAATACCAAACCCTTCTTCTCAGGTGAGTATTCTATCAGCTTCAGGGCTTCATCACTAATGGGGATAATGTCTTCCGTCTTTGTTTTTTGTGTGATGGTGTGTACACATTTTCCTCCTGCTGCAAAATCAACGATTTCCTCCCAGCAGAGAGTAAGTATGTCACTGAGTCTCAAACTGGTCAGGCACGAAAAGAGGGAAGCGGTTTTTAGAACTGGTATCTTGCATGGTGTTTCAGCCAGACAGTACAATTCCTCAACACTCAGATAGTCCTTTACCACATCTTCCGGTTCAATCTTTTCCAGAAAATCATTTATGTTTGCCTTGATCAGCCGATTGCGATAGAGAATTTTCAGGAATCCTCTGAATGTGGACCAGTAGCCGGACGCAGAGTTTCGTGTAATATATCCATCCCGTTTTAGCTGTCTGGCATTGAGCAGATATTCACGAAACTTGTTGCACAGCTCCACATCAATTTCTTCGAAAGTACATTTGCCATGTACGAAGTTATAGAAGTGCTGATAAACGAATTCCCATTTCTGGTCGTGCTTAGGAAGTTGCTTACGGTAGTATTCCAGAAAGTCTGCCTTATATTTTCTTTTGTCGAAGAAATCATATCGTTCGTTTACGATAGCTTCAAAGCGACGGCATCGGATGGCTTCTGCTTTCTCTGACATGGTTGCATTGAAGTCACGTTCCCGCTGATTCTTCGGATTTGCATAGATATAAATGTTCAAACCTTCGTGACGGATAGTCTTCATTGTTTCCTGGTCACGGTAGCCTGGATAATAGTCCAGATAGAAGGAAAGCATACCATTTTTTAACGGGCGGGTTCTCAAAGTTACAGTTTTACATTCTGACATAGTTACAAATGTTATTAGTTGACTTAATTTTTGCGGTGAAGATGCACAATGACTTTATGCAGACCGCATTCAGCATAAAATCATTTTCCAGTCTGTATATCTGTCTGTACAGATTCATTATCTGGCGCCCATAATGTGGTCAAATTCCACTTTCAGGAATCTCACAAAGCGTCCTTTCTTCTCCCGTTTTATTTCGTGGAATTGCAGAATGCCGTAAACTGAATCCCGTGTGAGACTATACTTCTTCATGGCTTCCTGCACGGTATAATATTCTGAAGAATCATCTTCGGTTGTCTTCTTGGACAGGTCGAAGTGAAGTTTTGAGTAGAATATCTGGCCGTGCTCTTTCTTTGAAGGGATGTTGTTGCGGTAAACATGTGAACGGATGGCTACACGTGTCATCCCATAGTTCTTCTCGATTTCTTCCGGAGTGTACCATTCGGTCAAGGCGTCATCCGTCTTATATTTGGCAAATGCCGCATCTATGTGCTTTTTACTGTAATAATTGAACTGGCGGATTCTGACTTTGGGAACATTATTTTGTCGGGTATAGGTCCACACCCATTTGGCGTTGACTTTGTACTTTTCCGCAATCTGTTCAGCGGTATAATACTCGGTAACGTCAAATTCATCTTTTGGTCTGAGAACTTCATAAGGTTTTGTTTTCAGCATAAGTTCGATGTCGGTTCTTCTGATGAGCGACATTCTTGAACTCAGCCTTGATGCACGAAGTTTGTCCTCCTTTACCAGTTTATAGACATACTGGCGAGAAACTCCCATTAGTCTGGCTGCTTGAGAAAAGGTAAAGTATTCCTGGCTCTCCAGTTTGTTCTTTACCTCCAGCATTTCCTGAAATTCGCGCATTTCCATTCTACGTTCCTTCATGCGGTGTTTGTAACCTCTTTTAGAACATTGCGGACTACAATAATTAGTAGTGGTCTTTTTTGCCATGAAAGGCTTGCCGCACCACTGGCAGATTCTTTTTACTTCCATTTTTGTTATTCTCCATATTTTAGTGAAACATGAGCTTTTTACAGCTCGGATAATTTCCCTTTTTGTCTACTCACGTAAACCATTGTCAATACACGTCAACAAATGCGTCAGTGTGACATCGGGCAAAAGCCCTTAATTGTTCCGCGGTAGAAATACGGTAGAAAAATATGGTGAACAACAGTATCCAACTGTTTATAGCTGGATTTTTGGCAAATAAAAAAGCCGCTGAAAATCAGCGACTTCATTATAGTTGGTTCTAATTCGTTGCAGTTGATTACAATATCCTACTTGCCGATGCAATATATGTTATAAACTCATAACATGTTGATAATCAAATATAATTTTAGCAATTTTTTATGCTGGGGGACAAACGAGGGACAAAAAAATGGAGACAATCTGCAAAGAAAACACTAATACAATTTCATGTTTGAAAAACGCGATTAAGGAGTCTATTAAATCTCCTTTGTCCCTCGTGTCCCTCATGTTTTGAAGCGATGTATTTGCTTTTTATACCTCTTTTCTTTCGCCGCCTCTTATAGATATAAGTTTAGTCTTGTTTATTGTATATCTATCAAAGTTCTAAACCAAACTATTTTGCTTGCCAAAAGAGACAGAAACTTTTCTTTTTTTGGCAGGCAATACATTTAAAACTCGAGAAACAAGAGGGATAGTCTTACGTGAAGAAATAGTTGGAAAACCAGACTGGATAGAAAGGTCGTTATCTGATCAAATATGTTGTTATTTATTTTTAAGTGGTAAGCAACTGCGCTGATTTTCTCATTTACCTAGAACTCTTAATATGCTTACTAAACTTACCCTATTTTAGAGGGATCATAGTTTGTCTAAATAAAATAAAATACTTACTTTTGTAGAACAAAAATGCGTAAATACGCAAGTATGACATTATGGTATATATAATATGGAGATAAAGCGTAATATTCATCTTGAAAGGCTCATTAAGAGCAAGCATAATGGAATGATTAAAGTCGTGACTGGCATCAGAAGGTGTGGCAAGTCGTACCTTCTGATGAATCTATTCAGACAACACTTACTTGATGGTGGCGTGAATGAGAGTCATATAATTATGCTGGATCTAGAGAATCGGAGAAATAAAAAATTAAGAGATCCAGATGCTTTGTTGGAGTGGATTGACTCCCAAATTATCGAATATAAGGCTTTCGGTGATGTTCCACAAGAGGAATGGTACTATGTGATGTTGGACGAGGTGCAGTTGGTACCAGAGTTTGAGGATGTGCTGAACTCATACCTAAGCATTAAGAATGTGGATATATATGTGACTGGAAGTAATTCACGGTTTCTGTCGAAGGATGTAATTACGGAGTTCCGTGGCCGTGGTCATGAAATTCATATTACACCTTTATCAATGAGTGAGTTTGTCGATGCTCATCCCGAAATGACTTTTGAGGAAGCTTTGGATCAATATATGACATACGGAGGTTTACCCATGGTTTGCCTACAACCTGATGTAAAGGAAAAGGAAGCATATTTGAAAGGTCTATTCGAGAAGACATACCTGACGGATATCAAGGAACGCTACCACATAAGAGGCAGTGATGTAATGGGAGAACTAATTGACGTCGTTGCTTCCGGCATAGGGGGACTTACAAACCCAACGAAGATAGAGAATACGTTTAAAACAGTTAAAGGTATAGGAGTTGGAAAGAATACTATCAAGCAGTATTTGGAGATGCTGGAGGAATCGTTTTTGATTAGAAAAGCGGTACGATATGATGTAAAGGGACGAAAGTATATTGATACACCTCAGAAATACTATTTTGAAGATTTGGGGCTCAGGAATGCACGCATTGGCTTTCGTCAAGTAGAGAAGACTCATTTGATGGAAAATATGGTGTATAATGAACTTTGTCTTCAAGGATACACTGTGGACGTAGGAGTTGTGATACACAACACAAAAGATGCTGAAGGTAATAGCCAGAGGAAGCAACTTGAAGTAGATTTTGTGTGCAACCGTGGGTCAGAGAGAATATATGTTCAGTCAGCCTATGCCTTGCCCGATAGAGAAAAGGTGGAGCAGGAACAGGCCTCGCTATTACACATTAAAGATGGATTTCGCAAAATAATAATTGTGGCAGACAGATATTTATCTGGATACAGCGAAAATGGTATTAGGATTCTTAGTTTGAAAGACTTTCTTATAGAGGGAATGTCATTGGATTAATTTAATTATAGTGATATGAGAATTAATGTATTTCCTGCATTAAATGGTGATTGTATCCTTGTTGAATATGTGGCATCTCATTATATTTTAATAGATGGTGGATATGTTAACACCTATAATAATTACCTTTTACCAAAACTTGTAGAAATTGCAAATAATGGTGGGACGGTTGATGTGGTTGTGGTTACCCATATAGATGAAGACCATATTTCAGGAATTATTAAGCTACTTGAAGAAGATGTATTTCCAATTTCCATAAAAGAAATATGGTACAATGGATATAAGCATGTTCAGTCGGTAGCAATAGTTTCTGAAGAAGATGAAATATTTGCCCATAAAAATATATGTAAAGAAACAAATGTGATAAATCCTAAGTCAATTAGTGCTAAGCAAGGTTGTACATTGTCAACACTTATTGCTAGAAAAGGACTTTTATGGAACAGCCCAACTAAAGGTAATACTATGAAGGGGTTAATTTCGTATTCGTTAGGAGATGCTACTATTCATATTCTTTCTCCTAATAATGATGACATTAGTAATGTTGAGCTTTTTTGGAAGAAAAGATTAATTAAAGATGGACTGTTGTCAAAAGCGCACAGCAATGAATATTGGGACGATGCTTTTGAGTTTTGCCTGAGCAAAGAAAAACCTGGTTTTCATTTTCACAAAAAGAAAGTATCTAAAAGCTACGATTTGATTAAAATAAAAGAAGAGGCATATGTACCTGATGATTCTGCAACAAACGGAAGTTCTATAGCATTCGTATTAGAGGTTGAAGGCAAAAGAATATTATTTTTGGGAGACGCTCATGCTGAGACTATAGTTGAATCATTAATAACACTATATGGTGAGAAGAATGCTCCTTTCAGATTTGATGCGGTAAAATTGTCACATCATGGAAGCTTTAACAATAACTCTCCCAAACTGTTGGAAATTATAACTTGCGATAACTGGCTTATTTCAACTAATGGTGATAAGTATGATCACCCCGATTTACCAACATTAGCTCACATTATAACTAATGAAAATAATAATGCACCTAAATTATATTTTAACTATAATCTGACCGTTAGTGAAGAATTAATGAAACAAGAATATCATAGAGACAATAATTTTGAGATAATATGCCCAGATGATAATGGTATAACGATAACACTTTAATGATATGAATGAAACACTTATAGTTCAAATTATTTGTGATAAAGAAATTGGAACCGCATTCTATGTAGCTCCAGATCTTTTATTAACAGCATACCATACTGTCTCTTCGTTCAATGAAGATGGTAATAATATTATAAAGGATATCCAAGATGGTGATTTGCGATTTAAGGTAGTAAATAACTACGATGATATTGATGTTTCAGTATTGAAAGTGATGGGACGTACTTCTAAGGGTTATTATAAGTTGCAAGCTCATCATAACAGAATAGGTGAAGAATTTGCATCTTTTGGGTATCCAGATAAGTCAAGTAATAGTGGTCTAAGACTTCGCGGAATAATATCACAAAAGATATTTAATTCTGTAGCAGACTACGGACTATATGCTAACGATGTTGAAGATTCATATGACTATCAAGGAATGTCCGGAGCGCCAATTCTACTTGATAATAAGGTGGTCGGAGTTGTTATAGAACAGGAGGGAAATCAATTGTCTATTGTTAGCGTAGAAAAAATTAGAATGAAATTGACTGATGTTGAGATAGAACAAGACGTTAGAATAGACACAATGCCTAATTCAATCGCAAAAGATGTTGAAACAGCCAGTCCTAACTATTCTGTTTTTGAACTACTTGAATCTGTTCTTGTAGCGGATAATAGTCATTGGATTTTACTATATGGTTCTCCAGGCTGCGGTAAGACAACTGCTGTTGCTGGTTTTGAGCCAGAAAATAAAAAGTTGGAAATTGTAGGTAGGTTCTTTTTTAAAGTACCCAATGACGAAATGAGCCGTGCTATTAGATGTTCTGAAAGTTTCTTTGTAGATTGGATCGAGACCATTTTTATTACCAAATTAGGTATTGATATAGAAAAACTTACACTTGAAGAAAAACGAAAGAAAATACCTGATTGGTTCAAATATATGAATGATGATCTTTCTGGCGAAGGAAAGGAAGGGGTCATTATTATTGATGGATTAGACGAACTAGCAACGGATGAAAGTAATCGTGTAGATGATATCCTGTCTTTGTTGCCAGAGAATTTGCCTAGCAATATTAAGATTGTATTATCATGTATTACTGAAGAAATACTTCCAGCCAATATTGTTAGAAAGCTATCTACAGAAAGTAAAATAGAAGTAACACCCCTAAACATGGCAGCATGTGAATCTTATATACATGATAATAGTGGTGAATGGGAGAAACCTTATTCATTTATACAGGCAGTTGCCAATAAAACAGAGGGACATCCTCTGTATATGAATTATTTATGCCGTTATATTGCAGAAACTTTTAATGAAAAAACAAGGGAAGAACGGTTAAATGAATGGGTCGAGGGTTTGCCGACAATAGATGGTGATATACGTTCCTATTATGAAGCAATATGGAAAAAGGCTAACCCCAAAGGCTGTGTTTTTGAGGTATTGGCATTACTATCACAAATTCGTGGTTCCATAGAGGAAAATCAATTAATAGCCATGATGAGAGAACCCAATCCTTATGAATTCAAGTCATCAACAAGGGAGTTTAGTCATTTACTAAAAGATAAAGATGAAAATAATTACGAAATATATCATAGTTCATTCAGACTTTTCGTTACAAATAAATTGGCATCCATAATAACTTATACTAATGATCAGATTGCTAAATATTGTGAAACAAATAAGAATCTGACATATTCTATAGAAAATATTTTGCATCATGTTGTGAATGGCAGTGATGCTATAAAAGGGTTGACAATGTGTAACCAACAGTGGGCGGACAATTGTGCCTTGCACGATGTGTCGCCCGATTTGATAATGCATGATATCAGAGAATGTCTGGCTGTAGCTGTAGATCGTGGTTTGGCTGTAGAGGTAATAAGATTGATGTTACTTGCCCAACGTATTGAGAACCGATGTGATTCAATAATGGTTGATAATGTGAACGCATTCGTTGATTTGAATATATTACAAGGAAAGCCTGATGTAGCATTAAAGTATATTGTAAGAGATAATGTATTGTTGGTTAATCTTCAGAATGCTATGATATATCTTCGACTTATGCTAGAATTAGGCTATAACGAGCAGGCATTCAATCTGTCTAACTCAATTGATGCAGCAATCAGAAAAGCACTTAGGGATACATCAGAAAAAGGTATTGATCCGTATATAGTTGTTGTAAAAGGCTTTTTGATAGTTGAAAATATATTGGCTGGTGTAGAGAATCCCAACGATATAATTCGCTATCTTAATCATACACTTAATCATTTGAAGTCAGATAATGATGAATCTTTTGATACTATAATTATGTCAATCCGAAATATAATTATTGCATATCAAATTTCCATTCAAGTAAGAGCTGGCAAACGGATAAACATAGACAGATACCTTAAAAATTTTAACCAGACGTGGGATGAGAGTGCAGTGATGCTATTAATAAATGTGATGGCCCTATATGAAGAACAAGAAACCGGATTACACAATATTGGTTACAATGAGGCTTTTAAAGATTGTTTAAAGCATGTTGAACAAGTTTTGTTACACAATAATTTTTCATTTTTGGGTAAAAATTTGAAGATTATCCTAAATGTACTTATAGATAAGCCTATACATGCAGAGATTCTAAAGAAATTGCTTGTAAGTTATAATCCTATTCCTGAAACATTTGTATTCAGAGACACTAATGGTGTTGATATAGATGTAGAATCTCTATTGAATTTTTATCAAGAATGTCTTTATAAAGCATATATTGACGAAGTAATATCCTTGCCATCTTTGAATAAAAAATATTATGATGAGCTTTCCTGGGAGGAATATATTGAGGCCTTAATTCGCCGTATCGCATATATGAATGGTATTCTCTACCGGAAACAAGCAATGGGGGAAGATTATTCTGAATTATATACTCATATTAAAGAGATATTTGATTATATCGACTTTTCTTTTGAAAGAAGAATCCAATGGAAAAGAAGTTATCTTCTTCCAGAAGAGTTATTTCCATTTCTTTATGACAAATTGGCTGAGATATACAGAGACTTTTTTGTAGATAAGATAGATGATTTTATGAAACATCTAAAGAACCGGATGCCAAACCAGTTGTGTTTGTACAGAGAGGGCTATTGTGCAACTCTAATAAGGATGACTGGTATATTAGGTAAAAAGAGCAATACGCGGCAACAAGCTGTATTCTTAGCTGACGAAATTGTTAAATATATACTTTATGCTGTACAGAATAGAAGTGAACGGTGTTATTATTTACTTCAGATCTGCCGGGAATATGCTATGATGGGTGAAAAAACAAAAACTCAAAACACTTATATTGAAGTATTGAACAGTTCTATGGGACCAGATTGGTATAAAGAAGCTCAACTAGATCTGATTAATGAATTTCGTAAAACAGATACATTTTTTGACGCTGTTCAAGTCGCACATATGGCGGCAATATTTGAAGAAGCATCTGGCGAAATGACATTTCAAAGATATGTTCAGCAAGAGAAAAATGAATTTGTTGCAACTATAGCTAAAGCATCTTCACTATCGGATGCCATTACCTATTATAAATTTGAGACTATTCCATCTTCTGAAAGAATTATCAGTAATGCAGAGGACTGGAAAGTAGACATGCCGGCTCCTGGCAAAGGCTATGATCTTGGCGCTAACCATTTAATAGAAGCTAGTGCAATTTGTCAGCTGTTAAGCGAATGCAAGGAAGTGTCACCTTATATAAAATATGCTATAAGTGAATTATTCTGGGAAAATTGGGACAAAATGCATAATGACTATCAATATGCAAACCTTCATTCTGAAATAATAGCAGAACTAGGAGAGAAGAAATCTATAGAAATTCTCGCCCCTAGAATGGCAGATTATATAGCTCATATATATGATACAAAGAACGGTATTTATTTAAAAGACTTTGAGGAAAAGGTTATATTCGACAGTTTTTTGGATTACCTAAATCGTTTTTTGGAGGAAAGGGGAATTGAGTGGAAACGAAGTTTGAAGGAAGAAAAACACTCAGAAAAAAGAGAAAATCTAAAAGAAAAGCTCGGTTCTCTTCCTTCAAGTAAAGCACTTCTTGATTCTATGAGAAAGAATATCGTTTCACCATTAGGAAGCTATTGGTACTCTCTCAGTGAATTTATTACACCGCTTATTAATAAGTCAGATTTTGATAAAACAAAACTTTTTGATATTATATCTGGACATTATGACATTAATGTGCGTCCTTCAAAGCAACAATACGAGAAATTTATTGGTATGTCTGGTTATCATGAAGAACATAATCAGGATGAGCAAATGATTCATTTTCTGATATGGTTTCTTGTTCATCCAGATGGAAATGTTTCGATGAGAGCAGAAGAAGCCCTAAAATGGCTATGTGAATATGATCATAGAGTAATAGAATGTTTAATAGAAGAGATTAAACAATATGTTGAAATAGGTCTGAATACAATAGCTTCAGAGGTTTTACTTGAAATTACTATTGAGAAACCTTCTATAGTATTAGAATGCATTCAATCTGACTATGAGCAAAAGGAATTACTTAGTGTTCGTAATTTTTCAGTCTCAAGGAATCTTTACGAAATTGCATTAGTATTGTCAGAGAAATGTGGGTATAATAGTTTACTAGAAAAAATGAAAACCATATTTCCTAATACAATGACTGATAGAGGTGATGTATTGATAGATTTTGAGGATATGATGTTTATTGAACATAAAATTGATAAACTCAATAACTTGCAGGTTACTGGCGGAAAAGAGTTTGCACGACCTTATTTGGACGCTGTACATTCATTGAAAGATGACGGTACGATAACAAGACTGTTAAAAACAGATGAATACATACGAAGAAGCTTCTACTTGAACGGATTATTCAAAGGTAGGTATATAAGGACAATGGAAGATGTACTCAATAGAGTTCTCTATAACAAAGTGGATTATGAGAGGGCTGGAAGAGTGTATTATGCAATTAATAATTAATGTATATGACTAAATATTTAGGTTCATCATATCCAGGTAGAAGAGAGTTTGAGAGAGGTGCAAATCTGCTCAAAGAGAGTATTGATAATGAACGTATTTTATTTGCTCGTGGTATTGATGCTCATTTATTTGATTCATTATCAAGAGTTAGAACACTACCTAACGGTAGAATAAATCTTGATACTATAGACGAATTGGTACGTTCTACTTTCCATATATTGGCGTCTAATAATTTTAAAGAAATGTATGAAAGAGAAAAGTAAATATGGTATGCCACCGCCAACTTCGCGGGCAGAATTTGAACACAATGTTTTCCTTCTAGTTGAAGATTTTGAAAGACATAAGAACAACCAATCTTACTTGGAAAATCGTTTATGGGCTTTGGGGGAATCTTTAGAGCATTCAAGATATTTGCCCAATAGACGAATAGAGTTATCCACTATAGATGAGCGGATGAGACTTCTTTCAAATATGATGGATTGGGAAAAATATCTGCCACCTGTGTCGTTAAGAGAGAAAAATAGTGAATGATCACCAAGGATATATTTTATATTAGGAAGAAACGGGATGATTATCCCGTTGTTTTTTGATCCTTCTCATGAAATTAACCTTGAGAATAACTCGAAGAAAGATTGGATACTTTATCGACACAGTGATATACTGCGACCGATAACTACTAACAGACTCAGTAGATACCTTAGATGAATGCCGTATGCTTGCGGGAAGTCCCAAGAGTGCGGCATTTCTATATTGAACACAACCGACACATTTGAACAGTCATCAACCTTGTGACAGATAATTTCTCACCTTACCTGGATGCTTACCCTTGCCAGGCTTCACCACTTGGATCTTGAACAGCACGCGATACCTTGTGATATCCTCGTGAATTTAGCAATAGTTTGAAGTTCATCTTTGTCCATCAACAACTCTCACACCTTTAAAAAAGCAGTATTGAAGACCGGGGAGGAAGCAAATGCATGAGGCTCTGGCACACGATCATTTCCAAACTACGTGTGGCCGTGATAGGCCGACACGAAGAGATTGTAGCAACTTGTATGGTTGCCGTCGTTATACGGTAATCTATATCAGCAAACCTATTCCAAACAGCCTGAACTTCAGGATTGAGATTCTTCCATACAGCGATTGCTTGGCGGTGTAGATCAAGATAAATAAGTCGTCTCTGTTTGCCGGAAAACTCATACCTAGACTTGGATTTGAAATAGCAGATGTCATCCCTAATGTAAATTCTAGCCGTAAACTAAATTCAGGTAAAAGTCTAACATCGTCACTAAACCAATATCACTAGAAAATAAAAGACTCACCCTGAGCGCGCTGTTCTTATGGGAAGCGGGGTGAGTATGTTATTGCAAATTTAATTAATAAACTTCATATACCGATGTTTTTCTTAAATATATTGCAAGAATGAATTATATGGTAATAGGTCCTTGTGTTAATCTTTCTAGGTACTTTAATAAGCCTTCCGATGCATGAAGGAATAATATAAAATACATTTCATACATTTCGAACAAAATTTCATCTGATGTAATTCTAATTCCGTATTTGTTTATATGTATATATCTGGTTATCAGTGGTTATGGTATTTGATATTTTAGAAACTAAGAGATTGAGGGTAGCTGTATAAAGCAATAATTATCTATGATTTAGATAGATTTTATAGTGAAAAGTACTCAAATTGCATAGAGGGACGTAAATTTGTCCCCCGTATATGGCTTGGGGGACAAACGGGGGACAAAAATGTTGAAAAAATAGGCATAACAAAAGAAAATACCTTTCCTAAAACTATTATTTTGCCATATGTAAGTCGTTTTTAGTCAGTATTTTAGATTGTTTATAACTGTAACTATCTGATAATCAATTAGTTAACTATTTACCGATGCAGAAGTGTTTAAATATATTCCCTAACACCTCATCGTTAGTGATTTCTCCACCAACAATTTCAGCCAGATGGAAAAGACATTCACGTAAATCCTGACTTACCAAATCACCAGAAAGTTGCATGGTCAGTCCGTCTTGTACGCGATGAATAGCTTCCAGTGCACGACTTAGTGCTTCATAGTGACGAATGTTGCTGACTACCACATCATTTTGTGAAAGGTCGGGTAGAGCAGCGAAATCCACCAACTGCTTCTGAAGTAGAGAAAGGCCCTCTTTCTGCTTGGCTGAAAGGGAAATGACACAAGCATCTTCAGGCAAATCAGGAAGAATAGCTTTCAGATCATCTATTGGCTTATGCATCGATGCCGTAGTATCGGTTACTGAACAAGATAAACTTTTTTCTGTTAACGGAAGCAGATCCGTCTTGTTGAGTACAATTACCAGATGCTTGCCTTGGCAGCGTGGTAGAATCTTTTCGGCCAATTGGTGGTATTGCTCTTCTGCACAGGTTGCATCGATAACCCATAGTACGATATTTGCCTGTTCCAGTTTCTGGAAACTTCGTTCAATTCCTAAACTTTCGATGGTATCAGTCGTTTCGCGGATACCGGCTGTATCGATGAAGCGGAAAGTGACACCACCTAAATTCATAGTGTCCTCGATAACATCACGTGTTGTACCGTGGATGTCGCTCACGATAGCACGCTCTTCATTCAGGAGAGCATTCAATAGGGTAGACTTTCCTGCATTGGTTTCTCCTACGATGGCAACCGGTACACCATTTTTCAGAGCATTACCGACACTAAATGTATCTACCAGATGGCTGATAACTTGTTCAATTTGTTGAGCTATCTCTTCCAGTTCCGAACGATCTGCAAATTCCAGTTCTTCGTGGTCGCTAAAGTCTAACTCCAACTCCATGAGTGAAGTCAGATGGAGCAGTTTCTCTCTTAAAGCAGACAATTCACGACTGAATCCTCCACGCATCTGATTCATTGCCATACGATGTGTAGCTGCAGAAGTAGAGGCAATCAGGTCTGCAACTGCTTCAGCCTGACTCAAGTCCATTTTACCATTCAAAAAGGCACGTTGAGTATATTCACCTGGTCCCGCAGTACGACATCCATTCTTAATAAGGAGCTGCATTACTTGTTGCAGAATATATGATGATCCATGACAAGATATTTCTACTGAATCTTCACCTGTATAAGAATGAGGAGCACGAAAAAGGCTTACCAATACTACGTCTATTATCTCACCTGCAGGCGAAAGAATATGTCCGAATGTCAGGGTATATGGCTTACGTTCTGTCAGAGGTTTTCCTGATATTGGAGTAAAAATACGGTCGGTTATGGCTATAGCCTGGGCACCCGAAACACGGATCGTACCGATTGCTCCGCCTTGTGCGGTAGCAATGGCACAAATAGTATCTTCTGTTTGTTGTATATTCACGATGTCTTTTGCTTTTAAATCACACAAAGATACGGCTTTTCAGCTTATATCCGGAAAAGTTTGGGTGATAATTATTTTTGAGTGTAAAGTTCTCTGATAAGAAGGTCTACTACTTTTTCAAGATAAACCCGGTCAGTTTCATCGAACGTATCAAGCTGATCACTGTCGATATCCAATACTCCTTTTACTTCTCTATTCACTATTATCGGAACAACAATTTCCGAACGGGAAAGCGAACTGCAGGCGATATGTCCTGGGAATTGATCTACATCGGGTACAACTTGTGTACGGGCTTCCGACCATGCTGTGCCGCATACTCCACGTCCTTTTTTAATACGATAACATGCTACACTGCCCTGAAAAGGCCCCAAATGAAGTTCACCGTCATGTACCAAATAGAAACCTACCCAGAAAAAGCCGAAAGCTTCCTTTAAGGCCGCACTGGTATTCGCCAATACACTGACTTCGTTTCTTTCACCTTCTATAAGGGGTGTAAGTTGTGTGAGAAAAAATTGATATCGTTCTGCTTTGTTTAGTTTGCTATCTTGTTTAAAACTTGCTTCCATAAATATTCTAAATAGCTGTTGTTTTTTTGACAAAACAGGTTCCTCTGCAATAAACAGAGGAACCTGTATATATAAAAAAAGAAGAATTATAAATATCAGATTCGCTCAAGCACTGTCTTTATCAGGTCGTCTATTTTGTTTTTATATCCTGTATTGGCTTCTTTGGCTACGCGATTGGCTATAACCATGCAGACAGTGGTAGCTTTATGTCCTTGCAGACGTGCAAGCCCTGCAAGTGCTGAACTTTCCATTTCGAAGTTGGTTATGCGATGGCCCTGATATTCGAAACTTTCAATCTTTTCATTCTGGTGAGGGTCGGCAAGTGGAATGCGGAGCTGTCTGCCTTGTGGACCGAAGAAACCTCCACAAGCTACTGTAACGCCGCGTACCATATCTGTTCCGGCAATACGCTCAACCAGTTCCTTGTTGGCATGGATAACGTAAGGAGCCGGTGCACAGAGGTTTCCGCTCCATCCCAAGTGATTCAAAAGGGCACGTTCCATCGGAAGGTCGCAAACTGCATTCCTTCCTTCGTAGAAGTTTAGCAGTCCGTCGAACCCTACAGAGATTTCAGAGCATATATAAGTTCCCACGGGAGTATAAGGTTGCAATCCTCCACAAGTACCGATACGTACGATTTCCAGTTGCCGGAAGTTGTCATTTTCTTCACGAGTCTGAAAATTGATATTAGCCAATGCATCCAGTTCGTTCATAACAATATCTACGTTGTCGCATCCGATACCGGTAGAAGTGACTGTAATACGTTTCCCTTTATATGTTCCGGTTATGGTACGGAATTCACGGCTTTCTACCTCACATTCCTTTGTTTCGAAATGCGATGCTACTAGAGCTACTCGTCCGGGGTCTCCCACAAGGATAACTTTATCGGCCAGATGTTCCGGCTTTACGTGAAGATGAAATACCGAACCATCTTCATTTATAATCAGTTCTGAGGGTGGAAAGTACTTTTTCATAATATTCTTTTTTATTTAGTTAGTTAAGTTTTTGCTATTATATGATAATGATTATTTACCTATCGGTTCATGTCCTGCAGGATTTGCATCTGGGCGGGCGATACTGCTTCTCATATCTGTATCTGCCTGAATATTTTTCATCCGGTAATAATCCATGATTCCCAAATTGCCGGTACGGAAAGCTTCTGCCATAGCTTTTGGAACTTCGGCTTCAGCCTGTATTACATTGGCACGGGCTTCTTCTGCTTTTGCTTTCATTTCCTGTTCCAAAGCAACAGCCATTGCACGGCGTTCCTCAGCTTTGGCTTGTGCAATATTTTTATCAGCATTTGCCTGATCTATCTGTAAAGATGCTCCAATATTACGACCTATATCGATATCGGCAATATCAATAGATAAAATTTCGAATGCAGTCCCTGCATCCAGTCCTTTTCGTAGTACAAGTTTGGAAATGGAATCCGGATTTTCAAGTACTGATTTATGGTTTTCCGATGAACCGATAGATGAAACAATACCTTCGCCTACGCGTGCCAGGACTGTATCCTCACCAGCTCCACCTACCAACTGGCGGATATTGGCACGTACAGTTACACGTGCTTTCGCAATAAGCTGGATACCATCTTTGGCAACGGCGGTGACAGGAGGCGTATCAATAACTTTCGGATTGACAGACATCTGTACGGCTTCAAACACGTCACGTCCTGCAAGGTCGATACCGGTAGCCATCTGGAACGACAAATCGATATTGGCTTTTGATGCTGAAACCAGTGCATGAACTACCTTTTCCACATGACCGCCTGCCATATAATGAGCTTCCAGTTCATCGCGTGTAATAGTGCTTAAGCCAGCCTTGTGGGCTTCAATCATTGCAGGTACGATAACATATGGCGGAACATTACGAATACGCATCAAAAAAAGCTGAACCAGCGAAATACGTACACCTGATACTTTGGCAGAAAGCCAAAGAAAGAAAGGCACGTAATGGAAGAAGACTGCCAGTAAGACAACTCCTCCAGCCGCTAAAATGAACGGAAGATAGTTAGGGTCAATCATAGGTAATTGATATTTTAAGGTTTAAAAAAATTACTGTTGTATGTAGCGTGTCACATATACAGTACCATTATTTATACGAGTCACTTGTATGGGAGTACGCTCTTCGATAAATCCATCAGCTGATTGCACTTCGATGATATGGCCGTTTATCTCGGCATTTCCTATCAAGGTAAGGCGTGTCAATGACATACCAGTATCTCCAGCCTGAATATTGATTCCTTTCAGCGGTTCTGGTTTATAGTCGAGTGTCTGTTTGAGCGAAAGACGGTCTACTGTCTTGGAGCGCATGAACCAAATGGTTATACCGATTATTCCAACGGCTTCAACGGCAAGCGTAATAAATCCGGCCTGTGTTCCTACGGAATGAAAAGCATAATAAATGGCATAAAGCAGACTGATTCCCGATGCTATTCCTGCAAGGGTAATGCCGGGGACTAGAAATACTTCCACAGCAAAAAGTAAAAGTCCCGCCAAAATAAGTGCAATAATAATCAGTGTTTCCATATCTGCTCGTATAAAAATGGTGTCTATTTTTTTACTGTTTCAATGCTTTAAGCTCTGCATTGCGCACAGATAAAGTCAGTTGTTCCAGCTCATGTCGTAACTCGTTGGTACGTTTTTCTTTATCTAATATACCGGGAGCCATTTTTTCTTTTCCTGCTTTGTTTGATTGCTGATAGGCAGCACGAAGATTTGTCAATGATTCTTCCAATGATGCAAGATCTTTCTCTTTCTGCAAGAATGAAGCATACATCTGCCGTGCTTCTTTAGAACGAAAATCTGACAATGTATGATAAACAGCATTATCGTCTACGACAAAACGGAAGTCACTCTTTTTCTTTTCTGTACTTCCGCCATACAATACCTGAGCCAGATGTTGTCTGGCAATACGTACTTTATCGGGATCACTCCATGTCTTCTTTATTTCTTTTAGTGTAGCAGCATCAATAATAGCTTGCGGGTCAGCTGTTTCGTAGTCGTATACCTGTTTTGTCGAGTTAGGAACGAAAACATATACACAAACTTTTCCTTCCGGCTGATAACGATCAGAAGCAAACCACCCTAAATTGTTCAAGTCATCCAATGCATACATATAATCATTGTATGGAGAGTTAAACGGCATACCGATGTTATCCGGACGGAGATACGTATTGTCATCCGAATCATAACGGGTTACGAAGATATCGTATCCTCCCATACTTTCATCTCCTTCGGCTCCAAAATAAAGTGTGATACCATCTGATGCCATAAACGGATAATTTTGGTTATGTCCTGATTCGTCCAGACCGCTTAATGGTTTGGCATCTTCCCACTTGTCTATTAACTTGAAGCGTGAGTATAAACTTGTTTCCCCGTCTTCAGATGCCTGTGTAAAAATCATTTTATCACCCAGCTCATTTGTAAATGAAGTTCCTGAGCCATCTTCGGTAAGAGAAATGTTTCCCGACTCCTTACTTAATTTATATGCCGAAAGAAAATTATTTTTATCTACTACAAAGCTGTCAATTACAGCTACATTCTCAGTTCCTCTTAACATGCGTGCAGCCTGACGGCAACGGTCTAATTCTTTCTCTGCTGCAGAAGTATCACGCTTCTTTTTTTCCAGCCATTGGATATGCTCTTCAATATTTTCGGTCGCTTCATCAAAGCGATACATTGCATAATATAGTTTTCCCAAATACAGATAAGCATTTATTACTTTGCGTGCAGCACTTTTTTCAAGGTAGGATTGTGATTCCTGTAATTCACCGGTTTCATAGCAGCATGCTCCGTACCAGAAATTGTAATTTGCATTCGATGGAGCCTGTTTTACTAATTTCTGGAAAACGGGTTTGGCTTCGGCAAACTTGCCTTCTTCAAACCATTGTTTTGCCTGGGTGAGTGATTGGGCGTAAGTTCCTCCCATGCTGCATAAAGCGATAAGTGCTAGCGTATATTTCTTATTCATAATTTTTCGTGTTGTTTCGATGATGTTATTTTCAAAAATACAAAGTTTCTTTGAAATTTTGATTATTTCGGCATTCTAATTTTTCAAAATCTTTCGAGAATCGTTCTTTTGGTGTAATTTTACCCCGTTTTTAAGATTATCGGAAGAAATGGGAAAATTGACAGAAGAAGATAAATTGATGCGACGCATAGAAAAACGCTTTAACAAAGGTGTAGTGCAATATGGACTAATAGAAGATGGTGATAAGATACTGGTAGGGTTGTCGGGAGGAAAAGATTCACTTGCTTTACTGGAACTACTTGCCCGCCGTTCGCGTATTTACAAGCCTCGTTTTTCAGTCGTTGCTGCACATGTCGTGATGACGAATATAGCTTACGAATCGGACATGGATTACCTTCGTTCCTTTGCCGAAAATCTGGGAGTGCCGTTCGTACGCTACGAAACGTCTTTCGATCCTTCTACTGATACCCGCAAGTCGCCATGCTTCCTCTGTTCGTGGAATCGCCGTAAAGCTCTTTTTACAGTAGCAAAAGAACAGGGATGTAATAAGATAGCCTTGGGACACCACATGGATGATATACTGGAAACGTTGCTTATGAACATGGCATTTCAGGGAGCATTCAGTACGATGCCTCCGCGTCTGGTAATGCGAAAGTTTGATATGACCATTATCCGACCGATGTGTCTGGTACATGAAGCCGATCTGATAGAAATGGCTCAGGCGAAAGGTTATCGTAAACAGATCAAAAATTGCCCGTACGAAAAAGATTCTCATCGCTCGGATATGAAAGAAGTACTCCGTACGCTGGAACGCATGAATCCTGAAGCTCGATATAGTTTATGGGGAAGCATGAATAATATTCAGACTGATCTTCTTCCGGAAGATGTTAATTTATAGCATCTTAATTGGATTTATCTTCCAAAGGCTAAATGATTATGATATGTCGTCAAAAAATTCAGCATGTTTCTGAAAAAATATCATCATCTTTTTTTAAAAAATTGTACAAAAAACAAGTAAATATCTTGATGTTTTCTGAGAAGATTCTTTATGATTCATCAAGACCTGCTGACATCTACTTTTAAGGCGGAATTATACAGCTTTATAGAACATTTTATATTCGTTTTTTGTTTATTTTAGTATAACCATTTTTAATTGGAATATGGGGGATAATTCCCTATATCATGTGTTAGCTTTAATATCCAAGAACCATAAATATAATAAGATGAAAAGCAGCTTTATTTATTTACTATTCTTGTACGTTATATTCATTCTTTGGGGGTGTGGTGAGAAAGAAAAGACAGGGAATCTGGGAGAAACAGAATTGTATTTCGACGAACGTCTTTCTTCTATATCAGCCGATGGTGACTCTGCTTTCTGGATAGGCAGCGAAGCCGGTGATATATGGTATATGAAGCAACGTCGGCTTCAGCCTTATAATATAGGGGCCGACCGTATATATAAGGTTGTAACAGATTCGGTTCTTTCTGATGTCCGTATTTGCTGGATAGGCATTCGGAATTCAGGTTTGCAGAAATGGGCGCTTGGTGAAGAAAATGTTCGCCTTGTCGAGAAATATCCTATATGTAACAAAGGATGTAATTATTCGGTATATGATATTCTTTTAACCGGGAAAAAGGTTTATGTAGCTACCAGTCAAGGCTTGTATGCTATGTCACATTCGGAGAAAGACAGTTTAAAGTTGATTTATCCTTCAGATAACAGTGAAACTGCACGTTCCGGTAAGCCGTTTATCGTAAACAACATCCGTAAATACGAATCGGATTATTTGTTGTGTGCTACCCAGAATGGACTGATCCGAATAAACCTGGCCAATGGCAAAATGGAAGTTACCCATCAGGATGAGCATATTTACAGTGTTTCTGTATATGATAATAAGGTGTATTTGCTTGCCGATAAGAAGTTGTATGTAGAGGATATTTCAGGTAATCTATTGAACAATATAACACTAAAATTTTCTCCTCGCATTTATTATAAATTAGGCAATATTCATTATTTTCTCGATGATAACCATTTATTGCTGAGTGATGATTTAGAGTCATTCTTATCAGTTCCGTTACGGAGAAAGGTTCCTCAGTTTTGTACTAATGTAGTGGCAACTGATAGAGTAAATGGATTTACAGTCCTGATCACAGAAAATGCATTATGGAATATTCCATTACATCTGGGTATTTTCAATGCAAAAGGAGAGATCGTGGCTTCGTGTTCCGATGGAGATGATATTTATTATGTAAATGCAGACAACGAATTATATCACCAGCATACAGGAAGTCCGGAAGCTTTCAAAATAGCAGAAATACCTGATGACGAGGTGGTTTCGGGAATGATGGCGGACGATAAATTTCTGTATTATATCAGTAATAAGCAAGTTCTAAAACGGATAAAAGTCAGACAACGATATATAGGCAATGTCTTGTTTGCTTCTTCTCAAGTGCTTTATCAGTCGCCTACCAAGATTACGGCGTCATACCTGAAAAAAGAAGCCGAAGGAACCTGTATTTATCTCGGAATTCAGGATGATCTGGTGCGGATTGACGCTGATGGAAAGGCTAGTTTGGTTGACGACTTACACAATAAATACATTACTTCATTCTATTTATCTCCTAACTCCGACAATTTATATCTTTCTACGCTGAATCATGGAGTATATTATGGTAATAAAGACTCGTTTCAGTCTATCAAAGGAACGGAAAATAAAACCTTTATACGTGATATTTCCGTAACTGGTGGGCACGAACCTTTGTTAATGATGCTGACCAATCATCATCTGATATGCAGGGAGTATAATGATTCGGTCTCTTTGAAAGGTTACAATAAATTATTGAAAGTAAACGATACGTTGTTTTATGCTTTGCCGGAGTTTGGACTGGTAAAGTATGTTGTAAATAAGGACGGAATCAGAGAACGGGGAAGATTCTTTCATGACATACGTTTCAATCCGAAAGCATCTTTTGTCAAAGGGGACACCTTATATTTAGGCTCTAATATAGGAGTAATGAAAATGAGTGTATTTTCAAAGACTTCGGCCAAATGGGTCGATATGGAATCGACAGTTCCCAGTCTGAAAATCATATCAGTCGTGATAGCTTTTGCGATACTTATTTTTTTCATTATTATAATAGAGTATATAAAGAGGAAACGTAGCAAGAAGAAGGCTGTAAAAATGCATTTGGATGACATTCATCACAGACTGGAAAGTCTGTCATCGATGGCATGTTTTACCAATGACAATGACAGCAAGGAAGTGGAGAAATTAAAAAATATGTTTGCAGAGATAGATATAAATGCTTCTGACACTCCAGGTCGTATCAAATCATTGTCGGAACTGATCATGAAAAAGAATCGGGATATAGCTTTGGGGCTTTCCAAGACATTGGAGAAACAGGTGCTTCTTATCGGTGAATATGACGTATTCGACAAACCTTTGCTGATAGAACAGTCGAGTATAGCTCTGGCAACGGATAATCTGGAAAACATAGTAGTGCAAGTAGAAAAAAATGAAAAATGGATAAAAACTATCACAGCTCTTAAAGAAAGACTTGCCTTGTACAGACATAACATGGACGGAACTGTTTGTATAGATGATGTGAATGGTATCTTTTTCCGCAAAATGCTGATGTTAACGGATAATATCAAGATGAAAGAATTGTCCAGTCTTAAAGAGGAAATAGAACACCTTGATGAAAGTTATAATTATATATTTACGGATGAAGCACTGAAAAAGATTGGTGAATATATTTTACATCGGAAAGAAAAACTTTGTGGCCTGGAAGCTGATAACGTTACGACTGCCCTTGTGACAGAACTTGAACATGTAAGGAAAGAAATGGGAAATCTGGACAGAATTAAATTGCTGAAAGTTTTATATCCGATAGATTGTCACATTGAGCAAGTTCTAACCAAGGAAAAAATGGCTGAGCTGATGTGCGAATACACTTCTGTAAGAAGCAAGATAGAAAGAGAAAACGAAGAGAGAATTACAAAGAAATTCGATGCCAGTCTGAGTATGGAGATAGCTGAAAGCACAAAACAGATAACAGAAAAGATTGAAAGACTAATAGCTGTTTTCTATGAAAATATGGCCAGAACGGATAAGGATATTTTAGATAATGTGCTGGAATTTTCTAATTGTAACAATCAGGCAGCAAAAGTGTTGGCTTTACTGATTGCCAATCCCAAAGTAAAGCGTATACATATCCCTGGTATGCTATGTATTTATGGGAATCTGAATCCGGTTATCAGCAGATTGGCAAATAACAAACTAAAAACGAATCATTCTTTCTTGATAGATTATGTGAAAGCGAATCCTACCAGTATAGTCTTTTATATATTACGTCTTATTGATTGATTTTTTAGCTGTCTTCAGCTATCATCGAAATAACCCTGTCGCTACTCGGAAATGGAGTAGGATGGGGTTATTTCATGTTTATATTGTACAGTCTGTAATCTTTTCAGGGTCCTCGGTCTTGTTCTAACTTCAACTTTTTATCTGTCCGAAGAATTGATATGCATGTTTGGTCTGCAACAGTTTGAATTCAGAGGGATTTTTAAGGTCGGTTTTGAGTAAAAAGTTACATTGCTATTAATTTTTTATGTTGCTTTACGATTAGTGTATTTATCTATTTCTCAGTAATTTGTATAAAGTTGCATTCCTGAAAAACATGAAATAACCTTTTGCAACTTTTTATCTGTACTTCTTCGCATACATTTGCGACATCAAAACAAAAATCTTATAAACATTTAAATCTAAAGAAGTATGATTAAAAGAAACATTTTTGTTGCATGTTTGTCTTTAGTAGCAATGGCAACTTTCGCCCAGGAGAAAATTAAAGATGTAAGAACCAATCCGGATCTTTATTTCCTACGCGCAGATGAAGTAGCAAGTAGTTTGAATCTCCTTCCAGCTCCACCTCAACCGGGATCAATTCTTTTTATGAATGATGAAGCTCAGTATAAATGGGGAAAATTGCAGAGAAATACTCCTCGTGGTGATCAGGCTGCTGAAGATGCTCGTGTAAATGGTGACGGTGTTCCCAATGCTTTTTCTGAAGCTTTTGGTGTCCGTATCTCAGAAACCACTACACCGGAAATTTATAAACTGGTTTTAGGTATGCGCGAAGATGCCGGCGACTTGGCTACACGTGAAGCTAAAGAGCATTACATGCGTACACGTCCGTTTGCTTTTTATAATGAAATGACATGCAACCCTGAACAGCAGCAGGAATTGTCGACAAATGGTTCTTATCCTTCCGGACATACGGCTATCGGATGGGCTACAGCTCTTGTACTTGCAGAAATCAATGTTGACAGACAGAACGAAATATTGAAACGGGGATATGAAATGGGGCAGAGCCGAGTAATTTGCGGATACCATTTCCAGAGTGATGTAGATGCTGCACGATTAGTTGCAAGTGCGGTTGTTGCACGCTTGCATGCTAATGAAAACTTTATGAAACAGCTGGAAAAAGCTAAAAAAGAATTTGCAGAACTTGTAAGTAAAGGACAAGTTGCTAAGAGTGATTTCGCAAACTAATCTCTCCAATCTTGTTAATTACTTGAATCTTATCATCACAAAACTAGACTAGACTTTTTTACCTTGTAAAACTAGACCTGTAAAAAACTAATAGAATAACTATAATTTAAGACTATGAAACGATTACTTTTATTGACTTTAGGCTTAACTATGATCGGTGCTGCCAAAGCACAGGAAGATAAATTAGAAATAAAACCTTCAGGACGTATTTTGTTGGATGGGGGACTTTTTAAGGCTAATGAACAAGACGACAAGTTCAATGACGGTTTTGCTATTCCCGATATGCGAGTTGGATTTAGTGCATCGTATGGTGCATGGAAGGCAAAGGTAGATATGGGATATGCGTATGGAAAGGTGAACATGAAAGATGTATTCATTCAGTATAACTTTGATAAAGATGCGTCAGATTTCCTGCGTGCCGGATATTTTATCCATCAGTTTGGTTTGCAAAGTGCTACTAGCTCTTCTTTTAAGATCTCGATGGAAGAGCCTGCAAGTAACCAGGCTTTCAACAATTCGCGTATGATTGGTTTGATGTATCAGCATACAAGAAGTAAATTCCTGGGAACATTGAGTTTCTTTACAGAATCGGATGCTATGAAAATGACGTCCGATAAATTGGGAAATCAAGGTGTAGGAATGATGACCCGATTGGTATATAAGCCATTCTGTGAACCGGGAAAGATATTTCATGTCGGACTTTCTGGAGCGTTTGAAACACCTCGTTATGATTCGGATGCAGAATTGAGTCATCATGCGTATACTTTGTCGACTACCTTCCCGACACGAATTGCTAAGGTCGTTGCTCAGGAGGCGGTTATTGATGATGCCAAAATGTTATACAAATTTACTCCGGAACTCAATGCTGCAATAGGACGTATCGGACTGGAAACTCAGTATTTCTATGTAAATGTTAACAGAAAAGATAAGCCTAATTACAAGGCAAGTGGTGCTTATGGAACGATCCGTGCACTTGTAAAAGGTAAGAATTATAAGTACTCTGACTTGGATGGAGGTATTGCTACTCCTGATCCGGGAGCTATGGAGGTTGTTCTTTCGTATAACTATACAGATATGTCTGATCATAAAGCCGAAATTCTGGGAGGAAGACTGAATGACTGGTCGGCTACATTCAACTACTATATCAATAAGTATATGATATGGCGTGTTCGCGGCTCTTACACTACTACAACCGACAGAATCAATACTCCGAATACAAAACTGGCGCTTATTGAAACACGTTTGCAGATAAAATTCTGATAGAAGTAGAGAATTTGTAATTATAGTTTGTAGTTTTGACAAATAAAAACTGTATTATGAGAAATCTAAATAAGCTGTAGTTATTAATACTGGTATTTGCCTGCCCTGTGTTTGTGTGGGCTCAAACCAAACGTTCACCCGAATTTAAAGAAAAATATACCTTAAAAGAAGTAGTTGTTCTTAGTCGTCATAATATCCGCTCTCCGTTGTCTGACAACGGGAGCGCTTTAGGAAAATTAACTCCTCACCAATGGACAAAGTGGAGTTCAGCTTCTAGTGAACTCACTTTGAGAGGAGGAGTTTTGGAAACAATGATGGGACAATTTTTCCGTAAATGGCTGGTTGATGAAGGATTATTTACTGAAAATTATGTACCGAGTGTGGATGAAGTAAACATCTACGCCAATAGTATGCAGCGCACAATTGCAACAGCGCAATACTTTTCTTCAGGATTTATGCCAGTAGCCAACCTGGCTATTCATCATCGATACACTCCGAGCAAGATGGATCCGGTATTTTTCCCTCGCCTGACAAAAGTAAGTGACTCCTTCTGTGCAGAAGCAATGTCTCAAATTGCAGCAATGGGAGGCAAAAACGGAATAAGAGGAATTAATGAGAAACTCGAAGACTCATACCAAATTCTGGCAGATGTTCTTGATCTGAAAGATTCACCTGCTTGTAAAGCTGGAGAAACTTGTGCCTTTGATGATTATGATACTCAAATTATATTGAAAAAAGGAGAGGAGCCTGCAATGAAAGGTTCTCTGAAGCTTGCCAATTCAGCATCTGATGCTTTTATCTTGCAATATTATGAAGAAACTGATGCAAGAAAAGCTTCATTCGGACATGAGATCTCTAATTCTGACTGGGAAAAGATTGCCCGAGTAAAGGATGTTTATGGGGATGTACTTTTTACAGCACCTATTGTAGCTTATAATGTGGCACATCCATTACTTGTATACATAAATGATGAACTTAATTCAGAAGCTCGAAAATTTACTTTCTTATGTGGACATGATTCAAATATTGCAAGTGTGAATGCTGCTTTGGAAGTGGAAGATTATGAATTACCTAATTCCATCGAAAAAAAGACTCCAATTGGTTGTAAGTTGGTATTTGAAAAATGGCTGGACAAAGAAGGAAATGAGTTTATTTCAATCAATCTGGTATATCAGAGCACTGAACAATTGAGAAATTTGGAAATGCTCGACAAGGAAAACTCTCCTATGGTTTATCAGTTACAACTGAAAGGGCTAGATTTGAATTCTGATGGATTGTATTCATTTAAAGATGTTTGTACTCGTTTTGAAAAAGCCATCACTGCTTATGACGATATTAAATGATTAACTTTTACATAAGTTTCTTTCTAATTTGTAGAGAAGGGGGTAATCGTTCTTACGGTTATCCCTTCTTTTTATAAATGCTTCATTAAATATAACTTATTTATTTATAGTATAATGAGTTATAATTGCATCTATATTTTTAGAGTATTGACTTCCTGTTTAACTAATTCTCCAAGAGCATAAGGTAAAATCTGAAGGCTGTATTGAAGCCTGTTTATCTATAGGAAAAGTTTTAGGATACGCAAAGGATACGCACAAAACCTCAAAAGTGAGGTTTATATCCTTTTTTTTAATCTATAAATCAGAGAAATTAGCTTGTGAAGCAGTGACTAAAATACGCTAATTATCAGTATATTAGCCTTTAACTAAAGAAGAGCGGTAAGCGGGACTCGAACCCGTGACCCTTAGCTTGGGAAGCTAATGCTCTACCAACTGAGCTACTACCGCAGATGAATTGTCGAACAAAAGTAGGTCTTATTATACAAATAAGCAATAATAAAACCTACTTTTTTTTCATCAATAATCTATTTTATCTAAAATTCCTGCCAGATATGCTATAGTTACTCCATAGTTTGTCATCGGGATATTCTGCTTACGTGCTTGTTCTACACGGCTTAGCACATATTTACGATTAAACATGCAAGCTCCACAATGAATGATGAGATCATATTTACTTAAATCCTCAGGAAAATCTGTTCCAGAGACATGTTCAATCAGCAATCCTGATCCAAACTTTTTACGAAGCATATTGGGTATTTTTACCCTTCCGATATCTTCAGTTAGTGGGGCATGAGTACACGCTTCTGCTATCAAGACACGAGAATTTTCTGTCAGTCTTCCAATAGCATTTGCTCCCTCTATGAAATAATCAATGTCACCTTTATATTGGGCAAAGAGGACAGAGAAAGAAGTCAATCTACTTGCAGAAGGCTTCTTTTCATATACAGTCTTGAAAACTTGGGAATCTGTAATGATGAGTTTTGGAGGATGTACTAATGCTTGAAGCATACGATCTATTTGATCTGTCGTACAACTCATTACGAGGCACTTCCTGTCAAGTAATTCACGAATTGTCTGGACTTGAGGAAGGATTAGTCTGCCTTTAGGAGCCTGAATATCTTGTGGCATAACAAGCATTACCGTATCTCCTTCTTCCACCAGTTTGCCAACAATCCCTCGCGACATTGTTTCATCAGGTAATTTAGCAATCAGACTACGACGGATATCTTCCATTCCTTGTTTAGTGCAGGCACTTACTCCAAGGGGAACCTGTCCACATTTTTTTTCTATCGAACGAATTGTAGAAGTAACATCTGTCAGCAAATCTGCTTTATTCAATATCCATATTACTGGAATATTTTTCTCTTTCAACAAACGACTCCATTCAAGTTCTTTCTCTATATCATCTCCTGTGCACACTAATAATGCAATGTCAGTGCGATCCATAGCACGCATAGTCTGCTGGATACGAAGTGCTCCCAGTTCACCTTCATCATCAAGTCCTGCGGTATCAATGAAAACACACGGACCTATTCCATGTATTTCCATTGCTTTATATACAGGATCAGTGGTTGTTCCTGCTATGTCCGAAACCAGAGCTACTTCCTGATTTGTAAGGGCGTTAATCAGCGATGACTTTCCACTATTGCGTTTACCAAATAGCCCGATATGCAGGCGGTTGGCACGAGGTGTTTCTTGCATAAAATTCAAACTTTATTAATTAGAATCTGAAATCTCGTTGTCCCTCGGAAATACGTTCCAGATTTTCCAAAGCACGACGACGGATAGCAGGATTAGGAATCTGCTCCATCTGTTCACGGATCATTTTCACACCCAATTCACGCGTTTCTGGAGAAGCATAATCTTCCAAATATTCCTGTAGTGTCATCAGCGCATTTGGAGCACAACAATTGGCTATTTGTCCGGTTTTTACCAGCGACATGAAACGATCTCCCGTACGACCTTCCCGATAACACGCTGTGCAGAAGCTGGGGATATACCCTAATCTCAACAGCCAGAATACTATTTCATCAAGAGTACGGCGATCGCTTACATCAAACTGTGCTGAATTTTCTTCGGGAGTTTCTTCGTGTACATATCCACCAACACTTGTACGTGAACCTCCACTAAGTTGAGAAACTCCTAATGCCAATACTTTTTCTCGTGAGCGTTGAGATTCGCGAGTAGAAACAATCATACCAGTATAAGGAACGCTGATACGGATCACAGCCACAATTTTCTGGAAGATCTCATCTGAAATAGCATTTTCAAAATCGGATGCATTGATGTCATCGGCCGAACAGATACGCGGAACACTAATAGTATGAGGTCCTACTCCGTATGTAGCTTCTAAGTGTTCAGCATGCATCAACATACCAACAAAATCGTACCGATATGTATTAAGTCCGAATAGTACTCCTATTCCTACATCATCGATACCTCCCTGCATAGCGCGGTCCATTGCCTCTGTATGATATGCATAATTACTTTTGGGTCCGCGTGGATGAAGTTTTTCGTAGTTCTCTTTATGATAAGTTTCCTGAAACAAAATATAAGTTCCAATTCCTGCATCGTGCAAACGACGGTAATTTTCGACTGTTGTTGCAGCTATATTTACATTCACACGACGGATAGCTCCATTTTTATGCTTAATGCTGTAAATGGTCTTTATAGATTCCAGGATATATTCTATCGGATTATGCAGCGGATCTTCACCAGCCTCGATAGCAAGACGTTTATGTCCCATATCTTGCAATGCAATGACTTCCTGGCGAATCTCATCCTGAGTAAGCTTCTTGCGGGCAATCGACTTGTTTTTGATGTGGTAAGGACAGTATACGCAACTGTTTACACAGTAGTTTGACAAATAAAGCGGAGCAAACATAACAATACGGTTACCGTAAAAGCGCTGTTTGATCTCGCGTGCTAGTGCATATATTTCTTCCAACAAATCATTGTCGTCACATTCCAACAGAACGGCAGCTTCACGATGAGAAAGCCCTTTACAGTCGCGAGCTTTATCTATGATAGAACGAATCAACTCACGATTGTCTTTGTTGGCTTTTGCATAATCCAGTGTAGCCATGATTTCATCGTGATTGATGAATTCTTCTGCATGAGGTGAATCTATTTTATACATAATTGACTTTATATTTAATAATAAAACGATGTTTAGTATGCGTTGTAATCTCCTCGGCTTTTATCTATGACATATCCTATTACTTTCAGTCGCTGTTCCAACAGAAGAAGTCCTTCGGCTGCTTCAGCACCTAGAGAAGCCTTATTATCGTATAAGGAATATTTGCTCCTTTGTATGACAGGAGAGAGGTTAGGCATTACCACATTGGCTCCTGCCAATATGCCTTTTTCTCGTCCTTCTGGAGAAAGGGTAGCAAGTGCTGTTGTAGAAGGAATTAAAGCATGAGGATGCATCAGACGGAAAATGGAGAGTAGGAGCAGTGTCTGGTTCAAACTTCCCGAAGGCATCATTGCAAAAGGAGTATCATGATGTGGAAGAAACGGTCCAATACCGATCATTTCTGGTTGAAGGTTTTCGATATAAAGGATATCTTCTATCAAATTATCAATAGTCTGATATGGACTTCCTACCATAATCCCTGTTCCAGTCTGGAAACCAATACGCTTCAAGTCTGCCAGACACCTCAGACGGTTGGACAAAGACATAGCTTCAGGGTGAAGCTTGCGATAATGAAGCTCGTTATGCGTTTCGTGACGAAGTAAATATCTGTTAGCTCCAGCCTGGAAAAAACGTTCGTATACAGATGTTTCTTTTTCTCCTAATGAAAGTGTAATTGCTACGTCTGGAAACTCTTTTCGAATAGAGGCTACAGTACGTATAATCATTTCATCATCATTCATTTCTCCTCCCTGAAGAACAAACGTCTGGAATCCCAGCTCATAACCATGTCGGCAACACGCTAGAATTGTTTCTTCATCCAAATGATAGCGTTCTATCAGATGATTACTACGCCGGATACCACAATAGTAGCAGTCATTCTTACATCGGTTGCCAACTTCAATAAGTCCCCGGATAAAAATCCGGTTTCCAAAGCTAGCATGTGAAACTTCTCTTGCAAGAGCATTGATATAGGATAAATCCTTATCATTACACTGACTCAATAAGATACGAAATTCATCGGGAGCCAGTGTATGCTCCCGATGAAGACGTTCTATTAAACTTCTCATAAGGTAGAGAAGAGATTATTCTTCTTTATAATTTTCATATTTCAGCGTACGCTTCAGCAAATCTTGATTCAACTGGCGTTTTCCTGAAACAGAATCATTATAAGCACTTGGTCCTGTTACACATCCTCCTTCGCATGCCATCATTTCGATGAATTGGGCATCCACTTTTCCTGTCTTAGCCCATGCACGCATCTGTCCGATACTCTTCTTGTTGAAGTCTGAGAACTGCAGCATCTTTATACCATCTGCCTTAGGACCCAAATATGACTTAACTGCTCCTGCAACACCACCAGCTTGTGCAAAGCCATGGGCTTCACAAACAGATTCATAGGCAACCTTATACGGATTGGCTTGAGCCAGCTCAATACCTAATCCACGGAATACTGAATGTAATTCCTCGAATGTCATTACGTAGTCTACACACTCATCACGCTGTGCTTCTTTACGCTTTGCAATACACGGACCTATAAAAACAACTTTTGCTTCCGGATATTTCTTTTTGGCAATACGTGAAGCATAATACATAGGAGAGCCTGTACCTGACACATAAGGCTTCATAGCAGGAATATGCTTGTTTACTAGCTCAATATATGAAGGACAGCATGAGGTTGTCATAAACTTTTGTCCTTCCTCCAGCTTTTCAAGTAATTCGTGTGCCTCATTGCTTGTTGTCTGCATAGCTCCTTCGGCAACTTCTATTACATCAGCAAAGCCTACCTCTTTCAAAGCTCCGTAAACCTGGTCGATAGTTGCATCGAACTGTCCCAGTACAGAAGGAGCCGGAATTGCAACAACCTGTTCACCACGGCGTATTGCTTCCAACACATCGAACACCTGAGATATCTCGAAGATTGCACCAAACGGACATGCATTCAAACACTTTCCGCAATAAATACATTTACTTTCGTCTATGTGCTCTATATTATTTTCATCTTTGCTGATTGCTTTTACCGGACATGCTTCTTCACAAGGTACCGGAATATATACAATCGCATGATAAGGACAACTTTTATGACAAATACCACAGCTGATACAAGTATCATGATCAATATGTGCCTGTCCTGTTTTCTTGTCGAAATGTACAGCTCCTTTCGGGCAGTTCATATAGCAGCTTCTGGCCACACAACCACGGCACAGATTACTTACTTCGTAATTAACCTGTACACAAGAAGAGCATGCTTCATCTATAACACACAGAATATTTTCTTTAAGTTTGTTTCTACGATCCAATGCCTGACGGGCATATTCCGATAGAGGAGTCAGTTCATCCGTTTCATCAGACATATCCCAGCCCAGCAACGGAAGTGACTTATATTTCGTTACGGCGCGTTCTTTATGAATACAGCAGCGTCCTACAGGTTGAGAACGGCGAGGACTGAATTCCAAAGGAACACGATCTATTTTTTCAACTAGCTGGTTTTCCTTCCACAAAGCGACCAGTTTTTCCAATAGCTTGTGGCGTACAATCATTACGTTGTTTGATGCCATAACAAAGTTAGGTTAAAAAGTTAGGTTATTTAGTTTAGTTATCCTTAATATATAAAAATTTATTTTTCTTCTGCTGCTCGTAAAATGAGCGTAGTTGCTCCAAGAGTAAAAATGGCTCCGTCTTCTATACGTACACGATCTTTGGGACCTAAAAGTTCATTCATTAGGAAAGTTCCCGTTATGCTGTCATTATCCCGTAGGGTATATACGATTTTACCTTGTTTGTTTTGCTTTACATTCAGCACGCAATGCCGGCGATCCATGCTTGGATCATTTGTTTCTACAGGAATATCAATTTCATTCCCTTTACTACGGCGACCTATTATATTATCACCTTCATGCAAAGGGAGCACTTGTTTATAGCCGAAAACATTTTCTATAGCTATCACGTTGCCAAAATCTTGCGTTCCTTCTCTCTCATCAACGACTTCTTCACGACGGGAACCTGCACTAAGTTTGGATTTTCCAATACGGATACCAAACTGTTTTTTACAATTATCGCATACGAATACCAATGACTGACCTTCTTCGTATTTTGTTTCATCAAATTGTATGTAGTTGTCACACTTCGGACATCTGACTCTTTTCATAATGTGATTATTCTCGGTTTATTTAGTTGTAAGCACCCATGCTGACGCAAAATCTGCATTTTTCTTCAATTCTTTAATCTGTTTATATGCATCAGTCTGATTAGTATATCGGTTGATTGCAACACGGAAACGTCCGTCCGATTCCAGAATTTGCGCTTCCTTATAACCTTTTTGCTGCATTTGTTTTACGACTTGCATTGCGTCACTATTTGTTGCCAGACTTGCAACTATAATATAACTGCCAGCTTTTGTAGTCGCTTTTTGCGGCACTTTATTAGCTGCAGGATTTTTTTCTACAGGTTGCTTCACATCCTTTACAACATGTGCTGCCGGCTTTGCCGATGGAGCTGCAACTTTTTCAATTTTCACAGCAACCGGTTTCAGTGTATTGATATTATTCTTTACAGATTGCTTTTTTACTGTTTTTTGTTTCTTTTCCTGTTGCTGAACAGAAGGAGAAACCGTAATAATACTTGATGCCATAGAATGATTTTTAATAGCATCAAATAATCCAGTCGAACCTAAAGAAGCATATTCAGCATCATCCAAGTAGGTGTTTTCCACTGGAATAGAAAACAAGAAAAACAACAATATTGCAGCTGCTATTGCCACAATGTTCTTACTCCATCTGCGATAATGAAAGGACGAACGGCGTGTACTGGTCTTTACCGTGCGGGGCATAGCATATTCGACCAAAGGTTTCCCCTGAGGTACATTCTCTGGTGACAACTTTGGAAATGTGAATCCTTGAAGTCCATATAATGAAGGTGTAAAGAAACCATTTGCTTCCGGTTCAAATTCATACACTCCGTTCATATTATAATACAACGTACCTACATTGTTCAAATATATATGTCCGTATCGGTAAATATCTTCTTTCAGTTTCTGTACGAGCTTTTCTATCTTGCGGGTTGCATCAGGAAAATCCGTATTATATGCTTGCATATAAGACTGTACAAGCAAACCGTCATTCATGACAAGTTGAGGATTAAAGCCGATTGTACGTGCCGGCGGACAAAACTCTCCCGTATCTTCGTTGTATACACACGAACGATAGTGAGCTATAAAGCCTCCCAGACCAGGAACAATCACGCAATCGTTCTCCAGGAGTAATACTTCAATATGTTTTGCTAATTCAATCATAATGCAAAGATATGATTTTTTCTCTAATATTTACATTACTTTTCTTGTATTTTGTCTGAAAAGAAATGCGCGTACAATCTATATAAACTAATAAACTGCTTATAAAAACATCACTTCTTATCTAAGAAACCGTAATAAAGTAAACATAATCAGTAATCGAGGTAAGTATTATATCCTGAAATAGGGTATCTTTGCCATCAAAATCAAAATCAGTAATGAATAGAATAACCAATATAAGAAAAACAATTGTTTTTGCAGGCTTTTTGAACCTGATCTGTACCCCAGGGATGTCGCAAGAACAAAAACATGATACAATTCGTTCAAGCAAAGTTTATGAAATAGGAGAGGTAGTGGTTACAGGAAGCCGTAACGAGACAGATGTGCGCCATCTTTCACAAACAGTTTCCGTAATCAACCGCATCGACATAGAACATGCCATGCAACCCTCTTTATTACCTGTGCTTACCGAACAAATTCCGGGACTGTTTGTCACCTCAAGAGGTATCATGGGATATGGGGTTTCAACTGGTGCTGCCGGAGGTATTTCGCTGCGTGGTCTAAGTGGCGGGACAGGCAGATTAATGGTTATGATTGACGGTCATCCACAATATGCCGGTATATTCGGCCATCCTATAGCAGATGCTTACCAATCATTCCTTGCCGATCGGGTAGAAGTTCTAAGAGGTCCGGCATCCGTACTCTATGGCTCCAATGCAATGGGTGGCGTAATAAATATTGTCACCCGAAAAATGCATGACAACGGTGTAAATACTAACATTCACATGGGATATGGTTCTTACAACACATTGGAATCAGAATTCACCAGCCGTATTCGTAAAGGACGTTTTTCCAGTGTAGTGTCAGGTTCGTATAATCGTACAGACGGGCATCGTGACAATATGGAGTTTGAACAATACGGGGGATATGCAAAATTAGGCTATGAAATGACCGGCAACTGGAATTTGCGAGGAGATATAAACATAACCCATTTCAATGCATCATATCCGGGACCGATAACGGCTCCGTTGCTCGACGGTGACCAGCGTATTACGAGAGGGGTAACTTCATTCGCTATTGAAAACAACTATGAACAGACATCCGGAGGTCTGAGTTTTTTTTACAATTGGGGAAAACATTGGATTAACGACGGATATACTCCTTCGAAAGAAGAGAAACCTCAGGATGAACGTTTCAACTCACGGGATAATATGATGGGAGTTTCACTCTATCAGAGTATGCAGCTTTTTAAGGGAAACCGAATAACAGCAGGGGTCGACTGGTTTCGATACGGAGGTAAGGCTTGGAATGAATATGTAAGTGGAGAGCATATAGGTACAACATCAGATCTGGTAAACAAGCATGAAAACGAATTGGCTGGCTATGTTGATCTGCGCCAAAATATAGGAACTTGGCTGACATTCAATGCCGGACTTCGCGCAGATCATCATTCACGTGTTGGATTGGAATGGGTGCCACAAGCAGGACTGGCTTTTCATTTGCCCCATACGATTGAAATGAAAGCTTCTGCATCGAAGGGCTTCCGTTACCCAATTCTACGGGAGATGTATATGTTTCCGCCACAGAACCCCGATTTACAACCGGAATCCATGTGGAATTATGAATTGGCTTTTTCGCAACAATTGCTGAACGGCAGATTAACTTATGGAGTAAACTTGTTTTACATTGACGGGGAAAATCTTATTGAAACTCTTCCCAATCCCAATGGTAGTGGTATGCTAAATCAGAATTCCGGCGAAATAGAAAATTCCGGAATAGAACTACAAGCAGCCTGGCGTATCAGTCAATATTGGTCTGTCGACGGGAATTATAGTTATCTGCATATGAAGAATCCTGTTTTGGCAGCCCCAAAGCACAAGCTTTATACCGGAGCCAACTTTAACTATAAACGTTGGAATATATCTACTGGCATACAATATATCTCCGGACTTTATACACAAACCGATCCAATTAAAACAGAAGAATTTGTTTTATGGAACATACGGGCTTCATATCAAGCTCGCCGTTGGTTGAATATCTGGGCACGCGGTGAGAACTTGCTGGCGCAAAAATATGAGATTAATGCAGGATATCCGATGCCACGGGCAACAGTTATGGCTGGAATAAATATCAGTTTTTAAAGACCGACTATAAAAGATCTTCATCACTCCATAAATCCAGCATATCATTTACTCCCCAATACCAGCGTACAAGACTGGCATAAGCATTATTATGCCGATAGAACGAAGATGGTACTGTATTACCACGCATTGTATAAACTGATGCTGCCGGAATTAAATTTTCAGACGTTATAAGCTGTTCTGTATAATGAGATTCATAACCACGCAGCATCAGTTTCCGGTAATTCATTTGACGATAGCCAGTACATATTCGCGAATCGGTCACTGTAAAATTAAAAGGAAAGATATCGGCCATTTCATAGGCAGTTCCCCCACGACGTACGGTTATAGAGTGTGAAAGCAGGAGCATTCCCCCACATTCGGCCAGCAGTTTGCCCCCATTCTCAATATAGTTGCGAAGCTGTCCGAATAATCGTTTCCGGCGATATAGCTGACGTGCAAACAGTTCCGGATATCCTCCTGGAATATAAACCAGATCAGCTTCCGGAAGGTCACTGCCATATATAGGACTAAAATAGGTAATTTGCCCATTTCGTGACAAGGAATCAATCGTTTCACGCGATAAAAAACAAAAGGCCGGATCGCGTGCGATAGCTATACGTAACTTTTTACTGTTTGTTATCGGTCTGTTTTCTAACTCCGAATCAGATGTGTAAGGAAGAATATGCTGACAGGGGAAAATGCGTTCACATAAACTTAACAACTTATCTACATTCACATATTTGTCCACTAGAGAAGCGATTTGGTCTATTTGTTCGTCTATAGAACGCCTGGCTGTCAGTGTCAAGCCAGAATGGCGGGAAGGCAATTTTAAATCATCTATTATAGGTAAATATCCCAGACATTCTACACCTGCATCGACGCAAGCTTCACGCAACAAATTTAAATGAACGGATGAAGCAACCTGATTAAAAATAACACCTGCTACATGAACCAAATTCTTGAAATGTTTGAATCCATACAATACAGGCGCTACTGAATATGCAGTTGCACGTGCGTTGACCACTAATATTACGGGTATCTTCAATAATCGCGCAATATGAGCATTACTCCCTTGCATACGATTATAGCCATCAAAGAGTCCCATACTCCCCTCAGTTATACATGCATCTGCCTTTTCTGCATATTTATTATAAACAGACTGGATATGACTGTCGGATGCCAGCCAGGCATCCAGATTTACAGAATCGTAACCAGCAGCAATCGAATGATACTGAGTATCTATGCAGTCAGTACCACATTTAAACGTTTGTGCACGCAATCCCCTTTGCTGCAAAACACGCAACAATCCCAGCGTAAAAGTAGTTTTTCCGCTTCCAGATACAGGAGATGCTATCAATAATTGTGGTTTCATGCTAGTTACGGTTGATAAAATCGGACACAAAGATAGGGAGAACTCATGAATTTCCGTATTTTTGCAAACAAGAAAATAACAATCAATGAGAACAATAGTTATAACTGGCGGAGCCAAAGGGATAGGGCGCTGCCTGGTAGAGTATTTTGCATCGCAAGGTGATGCCGTCTATTTTATAGATATGGATGCGGATGCCGTTGCGACTGTAACGGAAAAATTATGTGCCAAACAAATGAATGTTTATGGCTTTACAGGAGATATTGCCGACGAACAAGTATTGCAAAAGTTTGCGACGAAAGTGATAGAAGAAACTCCACAAGGAATACATTGCCTGATAAACAATGCTTGCTTGATGAAAGGAGGAATCCTCAGCGGATGTAGTTACGATGATTTCTTGTATGTACAGCGTGTCGGTGTTGCAGCTCCTTATCTGCTTAGCAAGCTCTTCATGCACCATTTTGCCGGTGTCGGCTCCATCGTAAACCTTTCCTCAACCCGTGCGTTTCAGTCACAGTCCGATACAGAAGCTTATACGGCAGCCAAAGGAGGCATTACCGCACTGACCCATGCGCTTGCCGTAAGCCTCGCCGGCATAGCCCGTGTCAATGCTATAGCACCGGGATGGATTGATACAGGTAAGTTCCACGACGAAAGTTATGTTCCCGACTACACTGAAGGAGATATCATGCAACATCCGTCACAACGGGTAGGAGAGCCTGAAGATATCGCCCGTGCTGTAGAGTTTCTCTGCGACGAACGCAATTCTTTCATCAACGGACAATGCCTGACCATCGACGGCGGAATGAGTAAGCTGATGGTTTATCACAACGACTACGGCTGGAGAAAAGAATAAAACTTGTATTAATTATTTCATAAAGATTCTTATGCTATTACAATTATTATTTGTCCTTGTGGCGATAATTATCGGTGCAAGAGTAGGCGGTATCGGACTGGGAATATTGGGCGGACTTGGTCTTGCTGTGCTGACCTTTGTATTCGGACTTCAACCCACTGCACCTCCGATAGATGTAATGCTTATGATTGTTGCTGTCATTGCGGCAGCAAGTTGTATGCAAGCAGCAGGCGGACTGGACCTGATGGTGAAGTGGGCAGAGAAGATTTTGCGAAAGAACCCGCATCATATTACATTGCTAAGCCCGTTTGTGACTTACTTTTTTACCTTTTTTGCAGGAACAGGACATGTGGCTTATTCTGTTCTTCCCGTTATTGCTGAGGTTGCCAAAGATACAGGTATTCGTCCGGAACGTCCGCTGGGTATCGCAGTTATCGCTTCGCAGCAGGCTATTACTGCCAGCCCGATATCGGCAGCAACGGTTGCTATGCTCAGTATGCTTGCCGGATATAATATTTCGCTGTTCGATATCCTGAAGATTTCCATTCCCTGTACGCTGGCTGGAGTTCTTCTCGGTGCACTGTATTCGATGAAAGTCGGCAAAGAACTGAAAGATGACCCTGAATATCAAAGACGACTGGCAGCTGGTGAAATTTCCGGTGATGGTTATCATACCACAGAAGTGGCAAGCCATGGTAAGGCACTTACTTCTGTCATTCTCTTTTTGGCTGCCACGATAGGAATTGTTTTATTCGGATCTATCGACGGACTCCGCCCGACATTTACAACAGCTCAAGGTGAAGTTCAAATGGAGATGTCGCACATTATCGAAGTGTTGATGCTTTCTGCCGCCTCACTCATTTTGCTATTCACAAAAACAGATGGTATCAAGGCGGCAAAAGGTTCTGTTTTCAATGCTGGAATGCAGGCCGTAGTTGCAATTTTTGGTATCGCATGGATGGGAGATACCTTCATCGCAGGAAACATGGAAGTGATGAAAGAGAATATTTTCGGCCTTGTTACCGATATGCCTTGGCTGTTTGGTGTGGCCTTGTTCCTGATGTCCATCTTGTTGTTCAGTCAGGCAGCTACCGTTCGTTCTCTGTTACCGCTCGGCATAGCACTAGGCATTTCTCCTTATATGCTTATCGCGCTTTTCCCAGCTGTGAACGGTTATTTTTTCCTGCCCAACTATCCGACAGTGATAGCCGCCATAAACTTTGATACTACCGGAACGACACGAATAGGCAAATACCTGCTGAACCATTCGTTTATGATGCCCGGACTGATAGCCACCATTGTATCGGTTGTACTGGGTATTGTGTGGGTTTCGATGATGTAATAATTAAACCATTTAAATCTGAATAAATGAAAAAAATCATTCAATCTTCTGTCTTATATTTTTTGACTTTATTTTTGGGTAGCTGTGCTCCCAAAGTTCTAACAGAGATAAAAAGTACTCATACTCCTATTGTAACAGCACAAGAAGTTCACTTATATGAAGTAGGCGATTCTGTTCCGCAATCTGCCAAACTAATTGGTAGGGTAAAAGTTTTAGATTCCGGTCTGAGTACCCAATGCCAGTACGATCAGGTAATAGCGCTGGCAAAAAAAGAAACGGCACAAAGCGGTGGAAACGCATTTGCACTGACAGAGCATCGGAAGCCGTCGATATGGAGCAGTTGCCACCAGATTGCCGGAAATATGCTATTAATTGATGAAACCAAGACGCATGAAATTTATACAAGGACTGTAACTCCTGCTTGGGATTCGAAAGAATGCAACTGCGATGAGCCGTCCCGTTTCAGGCACAATACATTCTATGCCAACATCGGCTATTCCTGCATTGTCAGCAAATTTTATATGCCATTAGATGCAACAGGACATCCTAAGCGAGGTATAGACTGGATGGCTGGTTACGACTGGATGACAGAAAGTGGATTCGGAGCCGGATTGATGTATTCCGGTTATAAATCATCGTATTCACTGTCTGACATAGATTTTGCAGTCAAGTTGGCATACATAGCTCCGCAGTTTGTGATGAAACAGCGGTTTCGCCAATGGTCGATAGAAGAAAAGCTTGGCATCGGATATTTCAATTATCGGGAATCTGTAAAAGGCAGTGGAAGTGTTTCCGCATCAGGTGTAGGGTATAATTTTTTGCTCGGTACAGAGTATCATGTGTCCGATCTTATTGGGATAGGGGCTAACATTGGCTATGTTTCTGGTTCACTTCCTGAAGATAAGTTTGGTAATTCGAATGACGAAGACGGAAGCACCGGTATCTTCCGCCTTCACTTCAACGTCGGACTGAGATTCCACTTTTAATATCTCATCGAATAATTCCCGTATCACTATCCTTCAACTGAATAGTTTTATTGACCGCCCGGTATTTACGTCCTTTGTGTAACCTCCATGTAACTGTCAGACTGACGAGATTACAGATGTCCGTGCTGTAAAGAGCTGTCGATTTCTGAAGATTACGGTTCAAGATATCTGTTTCGAACATCTTATACCGCTGCATCAATGGCAGTTGCCAGGCAAGGGAAAACTGGTAGGATTTATACTGATAGGAGCCCTTCAGCAGGATGCTGTTTCCGTTATATCCCTTAGATTCTCCTTCCAGGAAACGCCATCCGTTGTCGGCATATGCCTGAAGCGAAAAGTTTCCCAGATAAGCGTGAACATTTCCCGTCAGAAAATAAGAAGTGTAACAGTGAGTGTAGTCATATCCGAAGTTGAAACAACGGAACAATCCGCCGTATAAGGCTACGGAAAGTTTATCGGGCAGCAACCAATAATTGACATATCCTGCTGTCTGCAAGGCATCTATTTCTTTCTGGTTGTGCTGGGTATAGATAAACTGATCGTCTTCCGTCCGCTCGTACACCGCCATGTTCGGGCGATGACATATCTTATAAAAGCCTTCGATGTATGCTTGCAAGCGGGCCTCGGAATACGATAGTCTGAGAGTGTGATATGTTTCTCTGTTAGGCTTGAGGTCAGGACTTCCGGCACTCCATTCTATGCTGTTGGTACGGATCATGGCATCGCTGATCATGGCTATGCGGGAAGTACGCTCGTTCGACTGGAAATTATAGCTTACTTGCAGTGCATTGGTGAAATCATAGCTCAGTGCCGCCTTCGGACAAAACGTCCAGTAGTCGTACGTATGCTCCTGTTGGCGGTAGTGCAGGTAGCTTGCACCTACGCCTGCCGAATAACGTAGTTTACCCCAATAGCCTTTTATCTCGGAAAACAGATAGAAGCGGTTGTTGTGCATCAGGGTAAGCGAAGAAACATCGCCCGTATACGTATTGTTCGTGTATTTCTGACTGTAATTGATACCAGCAGAAAGGGTAAAAGGTTTCAACTTATTCTCGTAGATAGCTTCACTCATCAGCGAATAAGTCTTTCCATCCACATTGTATCGGTAGGGAGAGCCTTCATTGTAACTGGTAAAAGAATTTGTATCGATATAGGTACCTACAGCATTCAGCGTGACCGACTGTTTGGAGGTAAGCTGCTGGAAATAATATAGATCGAGCACCGGACTTCCCGTCCGGCTGTTGTCTTGTTGAGTAGCGATGTACTCATTCATCCCGTCCACTACATTTTTCCGATTGAAGTCGCCTGGTACGTGACTGAAATCACCACTGAGCGATGCTTGAAATACATAACGGGTAGAATCAGCTAAATTGTAGGTCAGCTTCACACGATTATTGAATCTCCGGCTGCGTGACGCAATATCGTTACGTTGAATGGTATAGACTGATCCATCATTCAAGTGATAATAGGCTGTTTCCTCCATCCGATTACCGTCAAAATCCTTATATCCGAAATCATAGTTCAACGAGAGTTCGCTTTTTCCCGTATTCCACTTACCATAGACTGTATAGTTCCCGTTTTCGGCATTCAGTGACTGACTCAGGGATGTACCGACTGTGTATCCACTGGTTGCGCGCCGTGTCGTAATATCGATAACATAAGCGACACCATCACCATAACGGACACCGGGATTGTCAATAAAATCTATCTTACGGATGCTTTTCGGATCGAGTGATAACATTTCGGCTTGATCTACAATAATACCGTTGATACGTAACTGTACGCTTCCTTTATTGTCGATAGTAGACACATTACGGGCATCTTCATCGATACGGATATTAGGTAGGCTGAGTTTCTGCAAGACACTATATCCTGAACTGGACGCTTCTTTCTGAGCATCGGAAGGGTAGAGCAGCAGACCGTCTGTTTTATGAACAATCCGTGCAGCTTTTACTTCCACTTCTCCCAGTTCGATACTTTGCTCGGCTGTCTGTGCAGATGCTGCAAGCGAAAAAAGAATAAATGTGATACCGGCGCAGGCTTTTCGGGCAGCCCGACTAATGCCATATACCAAGGAATCCTCTACAGAGGCATTACCTTGAAACTGATTTGTTAGCCATTCCATTTGTTTCTGTTTTGATGTTTCGAAAACAAATGTAGAGGGTAGAGATAAATGACAGCCAGAACAAACACTGACATTTGTCTGACATTTCAGTGTCAGTTTTATATCTTATTGATTTCCAGTGAATAGTTCCGACCTCTGTCTGCTACGATTTTCAGATTAGTATGTTCCTCTACAACCGGCTTCAGCCTGCGGATAAGCGTATAAAGTGTATCATTAGCATCCTCTTTCTTGGGCCAGAGTGCTGCGCAAATGTCCTCTTTAGTCAGTGAATGTGACGGAGCATTCCAGAATAACAACATGAGCTGCTGTTGCATTGGAGTAAAGCGGATAGGAGTGTGTGCCGTCGTATAAAACCGCTGGTCCGCTTCCGAATAAACCAGTCCCCCAAAACCAGTGACAGCTTCCGAACCTTCTTGTTTCTTTCTCAGATAGAGCCACGACAACATCGCCCAAAGGAAAGCCGAAATCATGCAGGCAGCCGGAATGCGCTGATCCGACATACCCAATATACTGGCAACCGACAAGCGGGCATATCCTTTTAAGGCAAGTGTTTCTCCTGCATGTTTATCCTTTACTATCAGCGTATCGCTACAAATGGCTTGATCACCTAAAGAATTATTTTGAAAATCACTATCTACCACATCGAATGTAATAAATGCCGCCTGCTGAAGACGTTTATCTTTCAGGTAACGGCAAAACCGTTCATCGGAAACAGCAATCAGTACCTGTCCGCCTGAAGTCTTGCGAAGTTGTTTGTACGCCCTGATTGTATCTTGAGTAATGATATAATCTTTTCTCTCTTTGAAGGTTTGTGCCAAAGCCTGATTCAAATCGGCTGTTATTTCATTCCTAGCCTTACAATAATTGTGACGGACAGCCAGCAAAGAAGTCAGCATAAGTGTCAGAAATACGGCAACGGATAGTAGTTTGCAGTTCATAAAATCAGATTTTATTTCTGACAAATGTAACAAATTTTATGCTAAAACGAGAATCATTCACCTATTATATTCCGATATTCGTTCGGTGTCATTCCCGTAGCTTTTTTAAATACTCGGGTAAAATGCTGAGGATATTGAAAACCAAGTTGGTATGCAACCTGGCTGATTGAATGAGCTGGAATGAGCAATTGTACCTTTGCTATGCCGACAATTTTATCTTGTATATACTCTAATGCAGTTTTCCCTGTTTCTTTTTTAATAAGATCACCAAAATAATTCGTCGAAAGACAAAGCTCGCTTGCACAATATTTTACTGTAGGCAATCCTTTTTGCATGGCATTGTCACCTGCAAAATACTGGTCGAGGAGCTTTTCAAAACGTGTCAGAATATCTCGGTGAGCATCCTGTCGGGTGATAAACTGTCGTTCGTAGAAGCGCAGACAATAGTTTAGCAATAATTCAATATGATTAGCAATCAGCCGCTTGCTCATTCGATCGATAGAGTGTTGTAATTCTTCCTGAATCTTTATCAGACAATCTATAAATGTATGACGCTCTTGTTCCGAGAGATGCAAGGCTTCGTTCACTTCATAAGAAAAAAATGTATATTCACTCATGGCACGTCCAAGGTTGGTTCCGCGAATCAGATCAGGATGAAAACACAATGCATAACCTTGAGGCTGGAAGATTTCACCTGTATCTTCTATTCCAATGACTTGTCCCGGTGCAAGACAGACAACCGATCCTTTCTGATAATCATATCGTTGTCGGCCATAAATCAAATCACAGTTTTTCTCATCTTTCAGAAAAACTACATAAAAACCGAAAGTATGTCGCATATGCCGCATCGGTTTCGCTTTTGAAAGATTTATCACACTTACTAGTGGATGCAAGGTTTCTACACCAAGCATATCATCATATTCAGTTATGGTATCGAAATTTAATAATTCTGTTTTCATCGGGAGATATTTATATTACAAATATAAGAAAGGATTCTTACTCCATCGTTATATAACAAAAGAAAAGCAGTGTTTCTATGCAGTAAATCTGTGTTTTATATCATTGACAATAATCTGCAATACTGACAAATTACACCATCTGTGAATCTGTGAAATTATTCTGTGTTTTGTATAACGTACAATGTATTTAGAAGCGTAGAACGACCAAAAACAATCAGAAACAACCAAGCCTAAACCTTTAATTATCAATAAATTATAAAATTTAACACTTTTGGGCTGCTTTTTGATGTTTCCCTAATTTCCACATATTTTTGAAACGTATTTCTGACGTGGATTGTTTTTTTGTCACATCGTGTAGAAAGGCGACAACCGTTGACTGCCGTTTACACCCGTTCACCACTTCAGGAATACAGGATTGGAGAAATGAACCAGTAAACGATAAAGCAGTATGGGCTATAATAAAAAACTGAATATGGTTAATAATAATTAGCATATTATACATTTACAATCGGAAAAATATGATTTATGCTGACTGCCGCAACAGGAAGAAAAGAAAAGTAGAGGATTCAAATTGTAAGGTAAAAGGTTGGGGATCATTGCATATTTTGTGTAAATGGTACAGAACAGAGCCTGTTCTGTACCATTTACACATATTGTCCGGCATTAGAAACTTACTTGGTCGGTTCAACCAGACTTCTCCACTCCATGAACTGTTTGGCCATCTGCCCGTCATGATGGTCAATGAAGAAGCTATGTTTCTCGTCCAGCAGGGCTATGGCCGCCATGTCATTCGCATCTAATGCAAAGTCGAAAATATTCAGGTTCTCGGCCATACGTTCCTTTCGGGTGCTTTTCGGAATGATGATGACCCCCTTTGTATCAGCCACCGTAAGGCTACCTGAGCCACCGACTTATTATATTTTTCACCGATTCTGACAAGTGTGGAATTGTGGAAAAAGTTGTTTTTCCCTTCAACCAGAGGTCCCCACGACATGATGCGTGTTCCTGTTTCCTCCATGTATTTCCTTGCTTCCAGTTGCTGATTGAAAACATGGGTTTCCACCTGATTCACCATCGGTGCTATTTCCATGTTGGCAACAAGGTCAACCAGATGGTCGGGATAGAAATTACTTACGCCGATAGCGCGCAGCTTGCCCGATTTATAGGCTTTCTCCAGATCGCGGTAAGCGCCGTAACGGTCACAGAAAGGCTGGTGAAGCAGCATCAAATCGATGTAGTCGGTTTGCAGTTTGCGCAAACTCTCCTCGATGCTTTTCAGTGTTTGCCCCTCCCCGTAATTGGAAATCCATACCTTCGTTACCAGGAATATGTCCTCACGCCGGATGCCGCTTTTCTTCCAGGCACGTCCCACACCTTCCTCGTTCCAGTATGCCTGGGCGGTGTCAATCATCCGGTAACCCACACTCAAGGCATCACTTACACACCTTTCACATTCTTCAGGGGTAATCTGAAAAACCCCGTAACCCATCTGAGGCATTTCAATGCCATTGTTTAACTTGATTGTCTGCATACGCCTTTGTTTTAATGATTTTCCTTTGCAAATTTACGGTACGCAACGGGATTTATGGCCAAACATATTTCGGTGTTTGTTTCACTTTTTTCGGTTCTTTACATGGCATCCGTCATACGGAAGCATTGTATAATATCAAATTATCGGTATCTTTGCTGTCATGACAAGTTACAGAAATCGGAATTTCATGAACGACGAGATTATTTTTGCCGACGATTTTGCCGCGCTAAGCTCAAGGTACATGTCCCAATATTGCACGCATGCCCTTTGCCATGCGGGTGAAATGACATTCTGCCTGGCCGGAAAGTCTTTTCGGATGACTGCCGGAGACTGCATCATATTTGTCCACAACGAACTGATAACGGATATACAAACCACGGACGATTTTCGTGCGACAGTGGTTTATATCTCTTATCCTTTCCTGTATAAGAACATACCGAGAAACGACTATGATGTGAACGGCAAGCTGACCTTGCTCCAGAATCCGGTTATGCCGTTGAACGAAGCCGGGCAGCGGACATTCATCGAAGATGTATCGTTGATCGGGAAACGGTTGGAATGTGATGCCCACCATTTTTACAGTGAATGGATAGGATGCTATACGAAGGCCTTTATTCTGGACCTTTACGATTTTCATGCCCAGCTGTACGGATACTCCTCTATATCGAAACAGAGCGCCGACATCATGAACCGTTTTGTCGAACTGTTACGGTCCGGGCTGTACCAGACCCATAGGGAAGTGTCATTTTACGCTTCACAACTATGTATTACCCCAAAATACCTTACCGAGGTGAGCAAAAAAGCAAGCGGCTTCCATGCCAATTTCTGGATAGACCGATTTACCATTACAGAAATCACCCGGCTACTGTCCGATAAGACCCTGACATTAAAAGAGATTTCGGAGAGGATGAATTTTGCGTCCGTTTCATATTTCTGCAGGTATGTAACGCGTATCTTGAAAGTGACCCCATCAGCGTACAGAAACAACCTAACGATGAAAACGAAAAATAATCCAACAATGAATATCAGAATAAGTCAAGAAGAAAATTCAGAATTGCCAGTTATCTGCAACTTGATAGAAGCATCTTTTGCAGATATGCAGGAAAGTGACCATCAGGAACATCATTTAGTGGACAAACTGCATAAGTCCGATACATATATTCCGGAACTGTCGTTAGTTGCGAAAACAGATCAGGAAGAAATAGTAGGATATATTTTGTTGACAAAAGTGGAAATCGTTTCAGAAAGTGAAATCCATACATCTTTGGCTGTGGCTCCGCTTGCCGTTCTTCCTGAATACCAGAACAGAGGCATAGGAGGAATGTTACTTAAAGAAGCTCATAAAAGGGCTGCCGCTCTTGGTTATGGAACAGCTGCCCTGCTTGGTCATAAAGACTATTATCCACGTTTCGGTTACCGCAAAGCAGCAGACTATGGTATCACGTTTCCGTTTGATGTACCTTCTGAATATTGTCAGGTTATCGAACTGATACCTGATGCTTTGAAAAGCATTAAGGGAATTGTACGTTACCCAGCTGTTTTCTTTGAATAAATAGATATTGGTTCAGTCTGTATATGCCAAACTTAAACAGGAAATACAGAACTGAGCCAATATATTTTATTGTGCCGTTTTGTTAAATTGTAGATTGTTTATCATTGATTATCAAAGCAAGCGCAGTTTAAGATTTTACCGAAGTTTGCATTAATAAAGAATATACTACCGCTGATATATGCGCAACAAATTGTGACGCTTGTGATTCATTTCCCTTGAAATCCTTAACAAATACCGCTAATGTATAGCAGACGTTATTAGGCAGGCATATATAGGCAACATCATTGTGAGCTGCAAGAACACCATTTTCATCGACATAACCTGAGCCTGTCTTATGTGCTATAACAACCCCTTCTTTATCAAGAAACGGAGCTACTATCCTGTCCATACCTGTTTCACATTCTTTTAACGTATTCTTAATGAAACTTTGTTTCTTATCACTGATAAGACTTTCTGTAAACAAACGATTCATCAACATTGCAGCACCAAGAGGGGATGTGTAATTAGAGTAAGCTTTGTCATGGTCAGCGGACATTTCCTCTTCTGTATAAGCTATCTGAAAACTCGAACGTGGAATGAGCGTCGCAATAAAGTTATCTGTTTGAGCGACATTTACCATATCCTTAAACATAAGATTGCTTGCATTATTGTCGCTCTGGGAAAGAGTATAGCGCAAGAGATCTTTTACTGTCAACGATATAACTGGTGCTGAATAATCTTTCATCATAGGGCTCCATGTCTTTGGATCAAGTTTTTCCTTATTTATCTTTACCAAGGTATCAAGGGAAAGACCTTTTTTGTCAAAATCATTACAAAGAGCTAATGCCTGATGAACCTTAAATACACTCATCATAGGATAAATACTCTTATTATTAACACTAACCGTATCTGTGTTATTAATAATAACCGCCACACCAATTTCACCAGGACAAGCCGAGACTATTTGAGAAATGCTATCAGTCAAAACATCTGTTAATGGAGGATTCGCGCGACCTTTTGTAGCTGATTTATGGGACAATGAGAACATCAAGATGAAGATGCAAACTAAAGCTATACACAAAACTACGATTTGCTTTTTTCTGTTTTTTTTCATGTTTATAAAATTAAATTTGCTTGACGAAGATATTTATTAATCCTAAAGGCACGCAACTCTACTGAAAATATATTGCCATTATTAAAACCTTAATCCGGCAGAAAGTCCAATCCAGCCGGAAATATCCAAACCATTCCATTTGGAACTCCACATCGCCCATTGAGAAAGTCTTGCGCTTTCTGCTATTTCGGCCTCTTGTAATCCTATATTCAATGTCGGACCAGCAAATAGTTTGAAATGTTTGCCAAACTCCTTACAGAAAGGAAATCTCATTTGAATTATATTGTTTGTGGAATTATTTGTGATTTCTTTTTCATGACTTATGGCAAAGGCTTGTATTTCAAACTGATTGCTCCAGTTTTTTCTCCAGTCGATACTTGTACCGAATCCTAAGCCTATCGCATATTCAAGCGAACTGAAAAAATAATTTATGCCACCGGAAAATATGGTATAGAATCTGTCAGTTCCAATTCGGAATGAAAACATAGTATTCATTGCTTCAGAAAATGAAACTTCAAATTCGTATTTTCCTCCACGCTTTGCTACATTTATCAGGCCAATGGAAACGCCGTCTCCACCATCTTCCATATAATTAATCAATCCTATCTGAAC
>ULSY01018667.1_pt1 | contig 54448 bp, 31 predicted proteins | sample 1957201 | NCBI WGS metagenome assembly ULSY01 (sample SAMEA4835723, study PRJEB28245) | human gut metagenome | biome: gut microbiome; material: fecal sample | place: Denmark | collected 2008
AGCACTTCCGGGCTCATAACCAAAGGGGCTACAAGCTCGTACAGCTTTTTATCCGTACCATGTAATTGCACTATCTGTATCATATCTACATTTATATTATTTGTAATTACGTGTTAAAGATAAAGCTTATTTACGACGGAATATTCTCCTTTTAAATAGATTTAAGAATATAGCCCTGTAATATAAAATATTAATAAATAAATATTATCCCCCTAATTTGTATATGTTGATTAATTTGGGTTTCTTTGCAAAAGAAAGTCACCCGAAGAGAAATAATGAAATATTTACTGCTTTTTATGACCTTTGCCAAGATAGGAATGTTCACTATCGGTGGCGGATACGCTATGATACCTCTCATTGAACGGGAAATCGTAAAAAAGAGATGGATGAGTAAAGAAGATTTCATGGAAATGTTTGCGTTGACCCAGTCACTTCCCGGTGTTTTTGCTGTCAATATATCCATATTCGTCGGCTACAAGCTGCATAAAGTAAAAGGTAGCCTGGTGTGTGCACTTGCCACAATCCTCCCCTCTTTTGTCATCATGATGCTGATAGCCATGTTCTTCGCTCATTTTCAGGACAACCAGGTGATGATACGCATCTTTAACGGTATCCGTCCGGCAGTAGTCGCACTGATTGTGATACCCTGCATTTCGGCTGCACGGGCACTGAAGCTGAAGTATTGGCAACTGGTGCTTCCAGCCATCGCCACCATACTCATCTGGCAATTCGGGCTATCCCCCGTATACATTGTCCTTGCAGGAATTGCAGGAGGAATGCTCTATACATTATGGTTAAAAGATAAACTGAGAAAATTACAGATATGATTTATTGGCAGCTGATATTGGTATATCTAAAAATCGGAATGTTCGGTTTCGGAGGCGGTTACGCCATGTTGTCCCTCATCCAATATGAGGTGGTGGACCACCATCACTGGCTCACCCTGCAACAATTCACGGACGTAGTGGCCATCTCGCAGATGACGCCTGGTCCGATAGGCATCAACAGTGCCACCTATGTGGGCTATGCAGTTACTCAAAGCGTGTGGGGAGCTGTCGTGACCACCATTGCAGTATGTCTTCCCTCGTTCATCCTGGTATTGCTCATCTCTTACTTCTTCGTGAAATGCAAGGACAACAAATACATCAAGGCGGCAATGTCGGGACTGCTGCCCATGTCCGTATCATTGATAGCTGCTGCTGCCCTATTGCTGATGAACAAGGAAAATTTCATAGATTACAAAAGCATACTTATCTTTGCAGCCGCTTTCGGCGTGACGTGGAAGTGGAACCTCCACCCTATCTTACTGATAATCCTTGCCGGAGTCGCAGGCTTCCTTCTATATTGAAGAAGCGGTAGAGACGGACACCATCTTGCGGGCATATGCCCACACCACGCAATAGGCAACCAGCGGTACGATGAACGCCCACACCATCGTCGTATGGTCTGCCACCAGTCCCATCAACAGCGGACCTACCACGCCTCCCACGGGAGACATCATCAGGAAAGAGGAAGCCCTCTTGGTATGGTTGCCCAGCCCGCGCAAGGAAAGTGCAAAAATCGTGGGAAACATAATAGCCTCAAATGCATATCCGCACAACAGAGCTGCAAGCGACACCATTCCTACATCCAGCAACACCAACAAGGTAGTCATCACAGTGCCCGTAGCACAAACCAGCAACATCTTCTCGGCACGCACACGTCCCATAATCCAGCTACCGGCAAAACGTCCTAACATAAATAATCCCAGTCCACCGAAAGAAAGCACTACGGAAGCTTCGCGGGCATTCATCCAATTCTGCTCCACCACGTAGTTGATGAAGAAGCTGTTGATGGAAATCTCGCCGACCTCATAGGCAAACAAGGCTATCAGCCCGAAAATGAAAAGCCGGTGTGACCACAATCCGACCTTATTACCAGCTTCGTCCACCTCCACACTATGTTCAATCTCGGGCAACTTGATTCTTGAAAAGACCAACGCTACCAGCAACACAATTACCCCCATGCAGATATAGGGCAATGCGACATTACCCGAGCCCGTCTGCCCATCCTTCGAGAAGAGCAGCAGTCCAGCCAGTACTGGTGCACAGATACATCCCAGACCGTTGAAGGATTGCGCGAAATTCAGCCGGCTGGCAGCAGTTTCCTTTGCGCCCAATTCTGTGGCATAAGGATTGGCGGCAGTTTCAAGAAACGTCAGTCCACAGCCTATCACGAACAATGCAAACAAGAAAAGATTAAAAGACAGATAATGCTGCCCGGGGATAAAGAGCAGCGAACCGACGCCGTAAAGCAACAGACCGAATACCACACCCCGGCGGTATCCGAAGCGACTGATGAAAAATCCTGCAGGAATGGCCATAATGAAGTATCCCATATACATCGTCATCTGTATAAAGGCCGAATGTGTCTTCGTGATATCCAGTATCTCTTGAAAGTGCTTGTTCAGTACATTCAGAATGGCATGGGCAAATCCCCACAAAAAGAAAAGAGAGGTAATCAAAATGAAGGGCACAAGGTATTGTCTGCCCACCAATGGTATTCGTTTCTGTTTCATAATATGATAATTCCAGACAATCGTTGCAAGGCGATTGATAATTGCGGGTGCAAAGATAAACAAAACTCCCGGTCTTTACCCAACATTTTCCTATTCGCTATTGTACGGAGCAGCTTTTTCTCTAACTTTACTGCCATCATACAATGTTAAGCCATGAAAAATGCCATCCCACGATACAATTTCTACAAAACTAAGTACGGAAGCGAACTTCTGATAGATGTCGTTGATTTGCAGTATACCCGGAAATTCTTGACCCAGGGAAAAGTACATATTCTGACCTACTATGACATCACCTTCATCACAGAAGGAGAAGGAGAATTCACTATCGGTAACCGGACACACTTGGCAGCTCCCGGTGATGTATTCTTCTCCAAACCAGGTAAGGTGCGCAGTTGGGACACAGACCGTATTGGCAATGGTCATGCTCTAATTTTTGAGGATACCTTTTTGACCTCTTTCTTCAAAGACCCATTATTCGTGCAGCACCTCCCGTTCTTCCGAATGGGAAAAACGGCAGACAAACTCCAACTGCCGAACGGGCTCTATGCACGAATACTCCAACTTCTGCACGACATAAAGGTCGAAATCGACTCTTTCCACCCACACGATACGGGCATATTACGCGCCCTACTTTACGAGGTCCTCATGCTACTCAACCGTGCCTACCGCACCTCTATCCCTCCGGAGACGGGTAAGGAGCCACATAAAGATATCAGCAGCTTCCACCTCAGCCGATTTTTCGAATTGGTTGGGGAGCACTTCCGGGAGCAGCATTCTGTACAATTCTATGCCGATAAACTATGCATCACTCCCAACTATCTGAACGAAATCCTCTCTTCGGCCATAAACATCAACGCCAAGCAGTACATACTCAACAAGGTTACAGACGAAGCCCAGCGTCTGCTCACCTACACCGACCTCCCCATTTCAGAAATAGCCTCCGAACTCCATTTCTCAACCGTCTCCTACTTTGTACGTAGTTTCCGACAATGTATAGGGTATACTCCCCTCGCCTACCGGAAAATGGAGAAACCGTGAAAAGTGACATATCCTCCTTCTTTTTTATTGTACAAAAGTTCCACTTACCGGCTATCTTTGCCCTTGAAACAATAACCCATAAAAAACAAACAATGAGAGATGCAGAAAAAACAGTAGGAAACATGATTGACAAAGAAAAAACCATCTTTGTCGGTTCGGTGGATGCCGAAGGCTTTCCCAACATCAAGGCCATGTTGCAAACCCGCAAAAGGGAAGGGATCAAACACATTTACCTGTCAACGAACACCTCGTCGATGCGCGTTTCGCAATTTCTCAAAAATAACCGGGCATGCCTTTACGTCTGCAACACACGCTTCTTCAAGGGCGTAATGCTGCGCGGCACGATGGAGATACTGACGGACAGCACCAGTAAGGAAATGATATGGCAGGAAGGAGACACTATGTACTATCCCGAAGGAGTGACTGATCCCGATTATTGTGTCCTGAAGTTCACCGCCTTCTCCGGTAGGTATTACAGCGGATTTAAATCAGAAGACTTCACGATAGAATAAACGGGCCATCCGTTCCAATCCATCAGCAAGCAGAGCCCGGGGACAAGCGATATTCAGCCGGATAAAGCCCTCTCCACCGGGACCGTACATCGTACCGGAATTGACCATCAGATGCTGTTGTTCTTGCAAACGTAAGGCGACAGCATCTGAGCTGATACCGGAGGCACGGCAATCTATCCAAACCAAATAAGTTCCTTCGAGTGGCAGCACGGGATATTGTGGTAACCGTTCTCCGAAAAAGCAGCGGAGGTATTCGTAATTCCCCCGCAGATATTTCCGCAAGGTATCGAGCCATTCCCCACCTTCGTTATAAGCTGCCATTGTGGCGATTACGCCGAACGGATTGACGTCGCATACCTCGTTGATATTGATGGCTCTGTCAATACGGTGGCGCACCTCTTCATCGGCTGCGATGATATTGGCGATTTGCAACCCGGCAAGGTTGAACGCCTTGCTTGGCGAAACGCAAGTGACGGAATTTTGCAAAAAGCGTTCGGACAAGGAGGCAAAGGGGGTGTAGTCATATCCTTCGTAAGTCAGTTCACAATGAATCTCATCCGCCACGACAAACACCTCATTCCGTAAACAAATATCACCGATATGCTGCAGTTCTTCCGGTGTCCAGACCCGTCCGACCGGATTGTGAGGATTGCACAGTAGCAGGATTTTTGCTTTCGGATCGGAAGCTTTCCTTTCAAGATCGGCAAAGTCGATTGCGTAGCGGCCATCCTGATAAACGAGATTATTGGCAAACAACTCGCATCCGTCATTACGGATAGATGAGTAGAAACAATTATAGGCAGGAGTCTGAACGATGACTTTATCACCAGGCATGGTCAAGGCTTTGATAATGGCTGACAGAGCCGGCACGACACCACTCGTATAGATAATCCACCGGGAATCAACCTGCCAGCGATGCCGGTCACCGAACCACCGGACGACCGCATCATAATAGGCTTCAGGTACTTTTGTGTAACCGAAAATACCGTGTGCCACCCGCTTTTGTAAGGCATCGATAATAGCGGGTGCTGTACGGAAATCCATATCCGCCACCCACATGGGCAGTACATTCTCCTCTTCGGGAGTATCCCATTTATAAGAATTCGTCCCGCGACGCGGGATGATTGTATCGAAATCGTATTTCATAATTCATCTTATTCATCATTTATAAATCCGATTACCATCCCAAAGCCTCAACTCACAATCGGCAGGCGCCTTTATATTTTCGTCGAGAATGATTTCCCCATAGCTTTCGGCAGTGATACAGCCTGTCCGTGGATTCTTCACCCCTCCTATTGTTCCCTTGATGGTTGCCTGCACCGAACTATATTCAAAAGCCCGGTCGCAGTCGGGACCAAAAGTGCAATTCTCCAGTACGAGGTCGTGGGCATAGCAGAGCGGTTGCTCACCGGTTATATGGCAATTCACCAACCGGAGATTGTGCGAATGCCAGCCGAGATATTCGCCGTTGAGTTCAGAATCGTAGATTGTCACATTCTCCACCTCCCAGAAGGCATCCTTCGTAGTGATTTTGGCATTGCGTAACTCCACATTCTTCACATACTGGAAAACGTATTTGCTGTCGCTTTCCAATCCGTCTATGCGGATGTCGCTGCTGAACATAAACGGATAAGTTCCCCCATGTAGTTTCAGATTTTTGATATTCAGATTTTTACAACGCCAGAACACCTCATCGGCATCGTTTATCTCTACATTCTCTATTTCGATGTCGTGCATCTCGCGAAACATTTTGGGTGCATCGATACGCGTATCAGTCATTTTCAGATGGTCGGAATACCACAGTGCCGAACGCCCGCCGACATCGAAAAAACAACGGTCGATAACAAATCCGTGAACATGCCAGAAGGGATAATTTCCTTCGAACCGGCAATCAACAGCTTCGATGTTGCTGCATTCCTTGATGGCTGATTCTCCGGCACGGATAACTACATTCTCCAAACGTAAGTCATGCGATTCGAACAAAGGTCTTTCTCCGCCAAATGCTGTATTTGATATTATTTTCACCTTGTTTTCAATTTTATTATTCTATTCTCTTTATCAATTTTGCGGGGACACCACCTACTATTGTATTTGCTTCCACATCTTTCGTCACGACCGCTCCAGCTCCCACCACAGCATTGTCACCAATTGTCACTCCTTGAAGAATCGTTGCATTAGAACCTACCCAGACATTCTTGCCCAGTACAATTGGTGCCGGATAGGTAGTTTGGCGTTCTTCCGGAGGCAAACCATGATTGAGCGTTGCAAAGACTACATTATGCCCAATTTGGCATCCGTCGCCGATTATCACACCACCATGGTCTTGAAAATGACAGCAGGCATTAATAAATACGCCTTCGCCCACTGTTATATTCTTCCCGAAATCGGCATAAAACGGCGGAAATACCCGGAACGATGACGGAACTTGATAACCGAACAATTCGGATAGCAACTCACGTACCTCGCCCGGCGTATAGTATGCTGTGTTCAGCCGGAAAGTAATACGCCTGGCTTCATTGCTCATTTCGTCCATAAAGCGGTGTATCTCCTCCGTATTAAGCGCTTGACGCGTCTTTACATATTCTTTGAATTCGTTCGTAGTCATAGTTTCTCCTATTTAAGTTTATCGTATTCTTCATCCGTCACCGACTCTAGCCATTCATTAGAAGTATCCTCACCGGGAACCTCAAAAGCAAGATGAGCAAACCAACCATCAGAAGCAGCACCGTGCCAATGCTTCACATTTGCAGGGATATGGATAACCGTACCGGGCAGAATCTCTACTGCCGGCTTGCCTTCTTCTTGATACCACCCACGACCGGCAACACCGATAAGCATCTGTCCGCCGCCTTTAGTAGCGCGGTGTATATGCCAGTTGTTGCGGCAACGAGGCTCGAAAGTGACGTTAGAGATGGAAACCTGCTCACGTGAAACGGGAGCAAGATAGCTGTTACCTATGAAGTACTGTGCGTATGCTGTGTTCGGTTCTCCAATGGGGAAAATCATTTCACGCTGGAACGCGGCTTTGGTATCTTCACCGGTGGTGTCCTCTGCCCATACGCCTTTGGCCAGATTAAACGCTGCCCACGCTTTGGGCCAACCGGCATAGAATCCGATATGGGTGATGATTTCAGCAATCTCCGTACGGGTGATGCCGTTCTTTTTTGCCGACTGAAGGTGGAACACGAGCGAATTATCCGTGATACCTTGACTGATAAGAGAAGTAATAGTTACCAAACTACGGTCACGCAGACCGAGTTTGTCGGTGCGGCTCCAGACCTCGCCAAAGAGGACATCGTCGTTTAGTTCCGCAAATTTAGGAGCAAACTCACCCAACTGGGTGCGTCCTGCTGTCTGTACTATCTTTTCTTGTGCCATAACATTGAGTGTTAAAATGCTGAATACTGAAATTAAAAAAATCTTGTTCATAGTCGTTCTATTTATTGCATGAAGTTATTGAGCTTGTTAGCCGGATTAAGTGGCATCTGGTCAGACAAGACCAATGATTTGACCATGTGCAACGTTCCTTGCTTGTATTTCTGAAAGTGTTCTGATGCAATATGTTTTTCATAAGCCGCATGGCTCGCATAGGTTTCGAGAATAGTCACCTTGCAGGGATTCTCCTTCTCGCCGACCGCATACATAGTCAGCACGCCCGATTCGGTGCGCAGAGAGATTTCGCCTACTTCGGTTGCGTATTTCATATACTCGTCGAGATACTGCGGATAAACCTCGATTTTCGACAACCGCACGATACCGTCAGCACTCATCGGCTCTTTGGCGCACATACCCGGCTGCTTATCCAGATTCAGGCATTTGCCGATAATCTCTCCCGTGGCAAGGTAGGAATAGGTCGGAAATTCAAACAATACGGGTCTCAGCTTCGTATAGTCGAGTTTCCCGTTATTATCAAGCACTTCAGGAGCAGCGTATGTATTGACTACCGCACAAATGAAATTGTCGAAACCTTCAGTTTCATAGATGTCTACCACCTCACACTCCATGGTGAGGGGTGATGCGTCTATAACGGGGGTACCGTTTTCGCCAATATGGTAGGCAAACACCTCCGACTTATCGACCGTCGCACCGCTTACACTTCCCACATAGTCAGCTTTCGGCAATATTTCACGACTCACTAGATTGACGGAAAGTCGTTTTGAGTCCTTTATCCCTTGATTAGTGTAATGGCTTTTACTCATGCTGATAAGTATCCGGTCATGTCCAATAACACCCGTATGCCCTACCACTAGCCAGTTTACTTTCCCTTCAACCTCTGCCCCGACAACCGTCATCGGCTTGGGATAGAGCGCCAACAGATTTCCGAGATTTTTCTTGTTCGTTTCCATTATATTGGGTTGAACGGTGTTCTCCTTTACGGGAATACTGCACGACATTATGACCAGCAGTGACAGAACTCCTAAAATTGTTTTTGCCATACGCTATATTACTCTATTTTTCTTGTTAAACTTCTGATGACAAAGGTACCGCGATAGCACAAGCGAAGGTGTATATGATTTACAGATATTTGTACCCGAATTCCCGATTATACCGCAAGAAAGTTCAAGTTCATCAAATGAGTATAGTAAGGCTAGCAGAAATCCCACGAATAATCCCACGAATGGTTTGTTTTTAATCGTTATTCTTGCCGATACAGAAAACAAAAAAAGCTCTGAAATCCTTGAATTTCAGAACTTTGCTTTAATTTACTATTTGCTTTTGCGGTGCGTACGGGACTAACGGAGTTTTTAATCAAGACTGATATTCAGTTTGTTATAGAAATCCTCCAAGAAAAGCACCCGGTTCTGCACCTGCTTCATTTCTATATTTTTTTAATAGGAATTTACCTTGTTCCAATGGAGTAAAGATAGGGATTTTTATTGAATTATAAAAGAAAAAAACAACTGATAAAGCCTAAACTGTAAGAACAAAAAGATTTATCGCACATTTTATAAAACTTAGGAATTAAATCCAATAAATAGATGCAACCACAAGTTTTATAAAATATTTGGTAACTATATACCACTTTACACTAAATTTTTATATTTTCTATTTTATCTTTGTAAAGATACGACTATTTTATTCATTATCAAACGAATGGTGTTATAGTCGTATCTTTTTAATTTTTCCTATTTATTAGTTATATAAAGTATGGAAAAGGTAGTTTTCTCATACATAGGGTGTCGTTTCATAGCTGAAAATTGAATATCAGTCTTTCCTCCAGTCATATTTCTAAAAAGCATATTTTCATTTCCATTCATTTGAATAGGTAGTTTAGTCTTATAACCCATTTGTGGTAAGATAGAATGATAGTACATTGCAACATCATTTACAAGTTCACAAGCCTCTCTGAATGAATCAAGGAAAAAGACTAATTCTCTCGCATAAAGAGTATCATTTAAACCCTCTCTTTCACTGAATAAAACTGGAATGTGACTGCCATTACCAAGTTTTACAATAATAAAACGATATTATATACGACTTCACTTCATAATCTTCATAATATACCCTCCTCCTGGAGCCAAATGAATATTAAGCTTCTTGTCAGCAGGGATACGGATTATTTTATGCTTATAGTCTTTAGCAATCCTATCAGCATTGATGCCATCCTCAAAAACCTCTGCTTGAAATTCACCATCTCCTAAAAAAGACAAATCAAGTTCCATATCACGAGCTTCCCAATTAGTCAATGCTCCTACATACCAAGCATCATCCTTTTGTCGCGCCATTGCCAGATATTCACCTACTTTGCCACATAAAGCCTTCGTCTCTTCCCAAACAGTAGGAATTGAAGCGATAAACCGGGTACACTCCGGCTCTTTCAGATAATTGGAAGGCGCATCACACAACATATTCAAAGGAGAATCAAAAATAACATATCCTGCCAACTGACGACAACGAGTACCTTGACTCATCGGCTCAGAGTAGATGGCCTTAAAGTTTTCCTTATTCATATTCACCATAGCCCCTTGTGTATAATCCAACGGACCGGCCACCATTCGGATGAAAGGCATTGTGACATCATACGTAACCTGATCTGTACCCGGTTCCGCCCACTTCATTTCTTCCAATCCATGAACTCCTTCAAAATTAATGGCATTCGGATAAGTACGTTGCAGTCCAGTCGGTTTATAAGTTCCATGCAAGTCTATCAATAACTTGTACTTAGCACCAACCTCAGCACAACGGCGGTTAAAGTCAACCATATATTGGTCATCGCGATCCATAAAATCAATTTTGAAACCTTTGATTCCCATAGCAGCATAATGCTTGCAGACACGTTCCATCTCCAAGTCGAAAGCACGGTAACCTGCCCACAAGATAAGACCTACATTCTTACTGTCAGCATAACGAATCAACTCTTTCATATCTATTTCCGGAACAATCTGGAACAAATCAGCTGGTCCGGCAACCGCCCAACCTTCATCCAATATCACATATTCAATGCCAAACTTAGAAGCAAAGTCAATGTAATACTTATAGGTTTCCGTATTGACACCTGCACGAAAATCCACTCCATACAAGTTCCAATCATTCCACCAATCCCAAGCCACCTTACCCGGTTTTACCCATGAATAATCACCTTCTTTTGCTGGGGTTGCCAATTTATATACCATATCACTACACAGTAAATCCGTATCTTTTTCGGATATTACCATCACACGCCAAGGAAAAGCCGTCTTTCCTTCCGCTTTGGCAATGTACGGTTCACGGGTCTTTACCATCTCCTTCAGACCTCTCACTTCTATGGAAACATCTTTGGGATAAGCGGCAAATTCCCCATAAAACCCTTTATTGTCAGAAGACACATTTAGAAACATCCCCGGATAATTCAACAAATCAGCCTCTGTTATACAAACCTTCTTTTCTCCCTTCCCTTCCAAAAGAACCGGCAGAAAAGCTAAACGGCTTTTATCCCACTCAGAAAGGGCTGTATGCTGATAGGTGTTTTGAAAAGAACTGTGATATTGATTCTCTCTTCCATCTATTTTGCGCCCTTTAGGGGTAGCAGCAAATATTTTCGGATTATCAGGCAAATTAAATACGGCTTGTTCACTCTCTACTAGAAAAGGCTTTTTCAAAGCTGAAACAAAACGATAGGCAACACCGTCTTCATACGCCTTGAACACCAAAGTATACCCACCTTCAAAATCCAAAGTCAACTGATTGTAATGGTCCTCAATGGACTTCTTTTTGTAGATAAGTGGATAAATCGTCTGATTCCCCGTTTGATAACTTTTCTTCCTCAAACGAGGCTCCTTACCAAACACTGTTCCATCCGTCAACGTCATTGATATAGGAGAAGGCTCAATCATCACGTCTCCTTCATGGTACACAGAATAAGTAATGTTTTCACCAACCGCCACTTTCACTTGGACCTTACCAGAAGGGTCTTTTAAATCAATCACTTTTTGGGCATTAACCCACAAGGGGGTTGCCAACAATAAGGCAACCGCCCATTTTTTATTCAATAGCTTCATACACAGATTTTATAGTTTATAGTTTACATTTTAGCATTGTACCACTTTGCACTTTCTTATCCAAAACCGTTTTTCCGTCTTTCTTCACCACGACACGAAGCACCTCATCTTTCACCCGTTCCACCTCAACATCGAAATTGGCATTGAACGCCTTGATCTTGCGAAGAGACATATTATTCCATTCCTGAGGCAATCTTGGTGTCATTGAAAAAGAACGAAGTCCCGTAGGACGAATACCGAACATACCTTCCGTAACAATTCGTCCGTACAAAGCACTTTCCGTAGAGAGATGGCGTTGTCCTCCTTCCGGCCAAGCCTCAACAGCATAAGGAACATGGGCGCCCAACAAGCGAGTGGCAGAATAACGTTTCATATATTCCAAGGCCTTCTCCGTTTCACCTGCCGCAAACACCCCCCGCAGGGCATAAAGCGTAGAGCGATCCCAAAAAGTCTTGCTGCCAGCTTGCGTCAACAATCCATTCTCTGTCCACAAACGAGGAGAGAAAAGAGCTTTGATGGTACCCTCGGCACGTTCATTAATTCCCACTACCAATGGAATGCAAATCCATGCACGCAACACATCATTACCTTTGTAATAAGCATACGTATCAAAACCTTCCACCATAGCGGCGAAATAAGAGTCTATATTTTTCCTCAATTCTTCGGCCTGCTTCCGGTATTTCTTGGCAACAGCTCCCCCTTTGCCCAAATTTTCGGTCAAATAAGCCGCAGACAAAAGAGCATCGTAATACAGAGAAGAAGTACAGAGATTCGCTTTTCCTGCCGGAAAACGTCCTTCCAATTCGTCCGAATCCGAAGCAACCACCCCACCTTCATTCAGTCTTCGGTGGTTGTATTCAAGGCACCATTCAATCAATGGCCAAAGTTCCTTTGCCTCTTCTTTACTTCCTGATGCCAACGCATAACGTGCAGCACCGTATGCAATCATCGCCGCATCGCCACGGTCACCTGCACCGTTCCAAATACCATCCCCTTCCGCTATGATAGAACTGGGAATCGGCTTCCACTCATCATTCATAAAGCGTGCGAAATGTTTAAAAGAGTTCACCGCTGATGCATTTCCATAAGCATAACCGATATATGGGAAGTACGGGTTAATATATTCAGCCTGGTCATTGGCCCAAATGGCAGCATAATAAGATTCACCACCGGGACCGTGCAAAGGGCCACCTTTAGTCTCATAAATAGGCTCACAAGCACGAACTTTGGAGAAAGCGAACATTTCATTAATCACCGGATCTGGTGTCTCCAGTACAAGGTTGTCCATCCAATCAGCAACAACCGCCTTACGCTTTGCCAACTCTTCCGAAGCGACATAAACAATGGGCTTTCCTTCCGATACCCTATATGCGGAGATTGAAGCAGAAAAAGTGAAAGCCTTACCCGGTTGTAAAACCACCGCTTCGCCACAACCAGACGTTTGCTGGGTAATGATATATGCACCATATACCCCTTTCTTCGGGTTGGTAGTAGTCTGGTTTTCCACTTTAGCTATTTCAAGGCTTACACTCTTCTCCCCTATATTGGTGAACTCATAAATTTCCACCAGAGAAGGCTTATCCATAGAGGGGAAATAGATGCGTTTCAATAAAAGAGAAGTGCCTCTTCCCAACTCAATATCACTGGCTACTTCCAGTGTTCCATTCAATGTGATGCTCTTCACCTGTTCACGCATACTGCGTCCGTTAATTGTCATCGCATCCAATGGATTCCAATCAAAACGACGCATCAAACTGGCATGCGTATGATTAGGAATCGTACGCAACATGGGCCATACCATACTCTTGTTCAAGTCAAAAGCCCCTTCCTTATTCACACCATATCTCAACACCGTTGCCACTTGTTTACCCGACATTTCGATATGGTCATGATGCACATCACCTTTCTTTACTTGCCATGTAATACTATTATCTTTCTTGTCAATATTCCAATATTGCTGCGCCTTGGCTGCCCCAAAGCAAAATAGGGTAGCCATCAACAACACAATTTTCTTCATACTCTTAGATTTATCATAAATAAAACAATTATTTTCTCACAATAGACATGGCAAAACCACCCCCGGAAGCCAAACGAATCTTTTTCTTCGAAGCAGAAGTTACCGTAAACACCTCCTTCTTATAGTCTTCTGCTTGTTTATCGGCATTCACTCCGTCTCTAAACAAAGTCACTTCATACGTTCCTTCTCCCAAGAAATCAAAATCCAAGGCTATCGTCCGAGCAGTCCAATCTGTCATACCTCCTACATACCAGTTTCCACCCGATTTACGTGCCATCACAATAGACTCTCCCATCTTGCCTTGCAGTACACGAGTCTCCTCAATGTCCTTGTTAGGAATATCGACAATAAAATCCGTGCATTCCTGCTCTTCTCTATAAATAGTAGGATTATCGGCAAGCATAGTCAACGGGGAATCATGCACCACGTAAGCGGCCAACTGGTGACAACGTGTCCCTTGACTCATCGGATTGTAATAAATATCCTTAAAATCTTTCTTAGACGCATTTCGCATAGCCCCCGGCGTATAATCCACGGGACCTGCCATCATACGTATATATGGCATAATGACATCATATTTCATCATATCTTTCTTTACAGTGCTCCACTTCATCTCTTCCATTCCGAACACTGCTTCAAAATTAATGATATTCGGGTAAGTACGGTTCAAGCCGGTAGGCTTATAGAAACCATGCAAGTCTAAAGTGAGTTTGTACTTGGCTGTCATTTCCGCAATACGATATGTCATTTCAACAGCTGTCTGGTCATCCCTATCCAGAAAATCCACTTTAAATCCACTGATGCCCATTTCCGAATATTTCTTGCAAGCCTCTTCTAATTGGTCATCCAATACGTTGAATACAGTCCACAAAATCAAATCAACCCCCTTGCTTTTGCCATAACGAACCAGTTCTTCCAAGTTCAACTCAGGAATAACGGTCAGCATGTCTCCCTTGGTGGGATTGTACCATCCTTCGTCCAACACCACAAATTCGATGTTGTTTTCGGCCGCAAAGTCGATGTAATGTTTATAAGTATCCATATTGATGCCTGCCTTGAAGTCAACGTTGTAGATACCCCAGTCATTCCACCAGTCCCAAGCCACTTTCCCGGTTTTAATCCACGAAGTATCACCTATACGATTAGGTGATGCCAAGGCATATACCAAGTTGTTTACAGGCATATCCGTATCTTGCTCCGTCACAGCCCATATTCTCCATGGATAGTTACGTGTACCTTCCGTCCTAGCTATATAGTCGGCACGTTCTACCACCCGCTTCATAGCACGCGGCGGAAAGATTTTCAGTTCTGTGGGATATTTGGCAAATGTCCCTTGTAAGGAGTTACTTTTCCCATCACCTTTGATGAACATACCCGGATAATTCTCCAAATCCGATTCCAAAAGAGTCATCTTCACACCATCGCCACAGCTAAGCGTTATCGGAAGAAAAGCTATGCTTTCCGCATTGGTATCCTTAACTTTCGCCTCGGTGTAGATGTTCTGAAAAGCCATCACATATTGGTCTCTTCCCGGCTTCACGGTAGAATAAGCCATATAGGTATCATAGTTCTCCGGAAAATTCAAACGGGCTACTTCATCCTTAATAGTCAATGGAGTTTTTGAAGTGGTGTAGAAACGATAGGCCACACCTTCGTCGTAAACCCTGAAAATAACCCCGTAATCACCTTTCAGTTTCAAGTTCAACTCATTATAAGTGACTTCAAACGACGGGAAGCGATAATGAGGGGAGACGATGTTCTCCTTTACCAACGAACGTTTTCTTACACGACCCACTTTCACATCCTCGCCCAGCGTCTTGTTTGCCAACACCAATCCTATCGGGCTTTTTTCCAACAATGCGCCTCCTTTATGATGTAAAGAGTAAGACAATTGTCCTTCCGTCCAGATTCGCAACTCCAATTGCCCATCAGGCGATTTCAAAATCTGTCGGTGATTGTCTGCCCGCATCGGCAGGCAGACCAGTCCCAACAACCCTAAAACAAAATAGATATTAATATGTTTCATACGTAGTTTAATTTAGTAAATAATTATTCATATAAGAATTGTGCCGTAGCTTTACAATCCTTATCAACAGAAAGAGAAACCCAATGTGCGCTGAATCCTTCCGGAAACAGGTATTTAAACTCTTTTCCAGCCTTCAAGTCAAACATTTTGTACACCACCTTTTCATTCAAATAATGAGAAACGGACAGCCACAATGTCACTTTTACGTCCTTATCGGCTTTCAAGGTCAGTGTTTTCTTGTCATAACCGGTCATCAGATATGGGTCGCTTTGTTCTCCCACTTTTACGGTCGTATTCATCCACGGACCGCCTTTACCTACCGGCTTACCCAATTTCCACAAGTCGTCAATGCTTCCCATCCACAATCCGACTGTTTTTTCTTGATTCATATAAACAGAGTTAGAAACCTCGGCATTCCGTTCTACCCCCGATATTACCAGCAATCCGTTCCAAGTATTATAGTCGTCCATATAGTAATTGTGTGAAGAGACAGGACGCATCATCTTGAACAAAGGTTCTCTCCCGACATGAATCAACGGCAATTCATAAAAAGTTCCATGAATATTGGCAAGCTCGCGTTCAGATTCCACTTCACGAATACAACGCGTTTCCTGCATACCATCGAAAGCCACATTCCCCTTAGGCAGACGCAAGTTACCCTCCGAAGTATGGAGTATCACAGAAGCTTCATCCACACTCCACAAATTTTTCAATTGTTCTTTCTCTGCTTCCGTGGCATCAAACTGCATCTTTTTGGAGAAATGCACCTTTGTGTCCAAAGCCCGGACAGCTTGTTTTTCAACGATTCCGGGTGTGAAATCGAACGTAAATTTGCGGAACTCAAACTCTCCTTTATCAATTGTCTCTCCATTCTTGACAACCGAAGCATAGCAAGACATATTATAATTACAACGGTTGCTATACAACTTAGCGGTCAGTATTTCATCCGTCGTTCCCACTTTCGCCAATCCTGCAAACTGATTTGCAAACTGTTCCTTTTGAACAAAACGTCCTGTGGTGTAATGCAATATAAAGGAAAGGGTTCCGTCGGTCAGTGCTTTCAGGCGAATCCATTCACCTTCCACATTTTTGGGAAAGACAAAATACTCGTATTCATTCCCTTCTAAACTGAACTTCTGAAAATCAGTCCACTGATTATGTCCCTTTTTATCCACTTGAACCACAAACAAAAGAGGTTTGGAGGAATGATTAATGATATGTGCCGTCCGGTTGTCAAAGCCTGCAAACAGATAAGGTTCACTTACCGCCTCGGAAACTATCGTATCATTCAGCCAAATGGCACCGTAACCGGTAGCCGGTCCCCAATTTTGAAAATCTTCTTTTTTACCGAACCACAAGTTAGATTGCGGTTGCCCAGTCAAGATGTTCCCTTGAATGCTCGACTCATCCGTAGCCAGCACAATCTGTCCGTTCCAAGAACAAAAATCCGGAATATAACGAAGATGAGAAGCAATCGGACGAATTCCGGCAGAATTTTCTTTGGAGAAAGTAGCCGGAAAATCAAAGAACATCCCATGCATATCCATCATCATCTCATTATTTCCAATCTCACGAATACGAGGCCATTCAGTAAACCAACCGTGAGACGGATCATTATTACAAGTAGCTTTGGGAAGCAGGTAGGTACTCCAATTCCCGTTTTCCATTACTTTTAATCGTATCGACCTTTTATCCCAACCCATTGTCCATAAAGGTGAATTGTCATTGGGCACAGCTTCAATGCCGTTACGGGTAGTAACATCCGTAAACTGTTTCCGCTCTACTACCGTAAATTTCTTACCGTCATATTCAGCCAATACCCCATACTTTTCCGGTCCTTTTTGACCTTCGACAGGCACCTTCCAATGCTTCGGATTTTCACTGGCTTCCCCATTGTTCGCCAATACCAACTTTCCTTGTGCCGTATAGCCGCCTTTCCCGTGCCAGCCCGGCAACGGATTATGATAAAGTTTCGTTACTTCCAACGTATTTACGTCGGCTTCGTAAAGCATACCTTCCATATCATAGTAATAGACCTTGTTCTCCGGGTCTTCCAAGTGCCGGGCAATCGCCGTAATGCGCCCCGGCATCGTCTTGATTGAAATAGTACGGATATTTCCTTTCACATCAATCAAGTAATGCCCTATCAGCAATTGATTGGATTCCGCATGAATCATCCGGGCTGCCGGTGTTCCGCCTACGCTTCCCGGATAAATCTCCATATTCTTGTTTTCATCCACGATATATAGTTTGTGCTCACTTCCTTTAGGCTCATGTGCTGCATAATTCACCATATACAACTTTCCCTGCCAAGGGACAATCGCCCCGATGCCACATTCATTTCCAAACCCATATTTTCCGTTAATACGGGCATGTGAATAGGTGGTCAAATGCGGATACACTCCGCTGATAAAACGGTTACCGGAAGTAGCCACCATATCTACACTATCTTTATCAGGAATATAAGTAGCTGTAATTTTATTACTTGAGCAAGCTGCCAAAACAGAAATACCCACTGCTCCTAAACAGCTTTTCAATACATGCTTCATCTATATTTTTCATTAAGTTAGTAATATAATTAATGATTCATCTATAAAATTCTCATTTATTCCAAAACGACTCCCGGCACGTATGGGAATGTATCCGCATCCTCCGACAATAACAGAATGGAAAATGCACTCGACCATCCGAAATGTACCGCTGTCATCCCTTCTCCCGTTGCCGAATTCCAGTTTTCACGAATAGGATAACCCGGTTCTGCTAATCCTTTCAATTTATCCGGCAACAAACGGGTATATTTTTCCGCATCTTCTGCAAAGCCATAGTTTTTCCACCCCCGAATGCCGAAATAGGTATAATTCATCCATGTCTGTCCACGGAAATATCCTTTGTCGGGACGATATAACGGGTGTTTATGATTCAAACTGGAAAATGGGAAATAGGTACCGAACAATTCCGGATCCAGCATATTTTTTTTCACGGCAGCAGCCTGTTCCGGGGTGGCCACCATCGTAAGCAAAGGAATCCAACCGGAAATATCAATGACCTTGACCAATTCTCCCGTCAGCTTACGATCGTAAAAAAATCCGGTTTCCTTGTCAAAGAACTTCTCTTGAATTGTTTTTCTCAACTTCTGGCCTTCTTCCCTAAAACGTTCCGCCTGCTCTTCATCCCCAACTTCATCTAACATATAGGCCAAATAGAATTTTTCGGCACACAGATAACTGTTCAGTTCAACTGATTCTTGGTCAAAGGAGTAGGCACCTTCTGCATTCTTCAGCATTTTCACACCATGGAATTTCACGGCAACGTCCATGCCACTTTCCCATTGTCCCATATACACCTGAGAGCCAATGCCGCCATATTCACACAAACCGTTTTGGTCATGATCTCTGTATTTATATCTCCAAGCATGGTATTTCAACAATTTCGGTAACATTGCCTTGATAAAGTTCTTGTCCTTCGTGCGTTGATACACCATATAAGTTGCCCAGCTTGCGATAGGCGGTTTGGAACAACGCTTGTTGTTATCCTTCTCATACAAAGAAACCAAATCGATAATCATGCCTTCCGGCGTTTGAAAATCGAACATCGTGTACATCTGCTCTTTCGCCAATTGCGGATTGAAAATAGATAAAGCTACAGCATGTTCCCAACTATCCCATGCCCAAAAGGCATTAAAGTGTCCGGCAGCCGGTTGCACTCCGCCATGCTTCAAGTCACCGGCAGCACTCCGCCAGTTACTATTCAACGTCATCAAGGCTTTTACCGCCCATTTTCTATTACGGTCACTCTCCAAATAAGGAGTTTTTCTCTCCAAAATGCTGTTGATATAGCCTTCCCAACGTTTTTTGTTCTCTTTCAAATATTTCTTTCCATTTTCCTTTTTCAAGGTCTGATGTGCAGCTACTACCTCAGCTTTAGTCGTAGCGGGGCCATAAGTTGTAAATGTACGAAACACTAACGATTCGCCTGCACGCAGTTTCTTCCCTTCAATCAAGGCTGTATAACCGTTGTCTTTCAATGTCAAAGAACTGTTTTCCGGGAAAGACACCACAAAATGATGCGTTCCTTTCACTACCCCAACCCAAAGTGCATTGGCAGACACCGCTTCGCAACGCACATCTCTATATGTGGCTTTTCCACTTAACGAAGCCCCCAATATCCTTTCCGTTATGCCATTGTTAGTCAAGGTATATTCTATCATAGTGCTTCTGTCCGATACGGCAATTTCTTTCAACTGCACCGTCACTCCATCCATAGAGCATTGCTGGCGTAACATACCCGGCAAATATTCATTCACGACTTTTCCGGTAAACGGAATAACCTTTACTTCCCCGTTTATATAGTCTGCCAGACTTACTTGTTCAAAGCAATCAGACAACCATTGCATACTGATACCACGCTCACCCAAGAAAGCAGGTCCTCTAAACCCCGCCCCGGCATTCGTCTGTTTCGAATCATTAAATCCATACCCATGCCATCCGCCCAAATCAGCGAAGAAGTAGCCTTTGGGAGTGATATCATATCCTGCTTCTATATTCAGCAAGTTGACGAATTCATCTTGCTTATAAGCCCCCTTTCCCCATCCTTGAAGAGAAGAGAACGCCAACGCAGCAATAATCAAATAAGTTTTCTTTTTCATTTTATATCAAAATAACGGTTATTATCTCACTTCTTGAAATTCCAAAGCCAAGCTGGCATATTCCTTCTTCAATAAATCCTTCATAGCGATTCCCTCATCCATCAATATCTTCCCCGAGATCATCTTGCCATGCAACGCACAAGGCTTATCCTGCTTTTCAGCTGTCAAGTCGATGATACGGTAGTTCTTTGCGGAATCCAGTCCATTCAAACGTACATTCGGAATAATCATATTGATGAAATGGAAAGTCTTATATACATAGAATACGGCCCTCTCCTTTTTAGGTGTCACATACATCAAAGAAGCAAGTCCTTTGTTGTCATAAGGAGAAACTAACCGATACAAATCGCCAAACTGTACCACCGGTCGTATGCTCTTGTAAGCGGCAATGGCGCGCTTGGCATAAGTTTTGTCTTCCTCACTCATATCCTTCGGTTGGATTTCCATACCGAGGCGACCGGACATAGCCACATCAAAGCGGAATTTCAAAGGAATGCGACGCCCTGTCTGATGGTTCTTGTCCGCACTGACGTGCGAAGCCATCGCCACTGCCGGATAAAAGTTGGATACTCCCCATTGGATATAAATGCGTTGCAAAGCGTCCGTATCGTCACTGGTCCAGAATTCATCGAAATAAGGCAGCATACCGTAGTTCACACGACCTCCACCACCGGCACAAGCCTGCATCACTAAATTAGGATATTTAGCACGAATGCGTTTCAACACTTTGTTCAATCCTTTGTGATAGTCTATATAAAGGTGCGATTGTTTGTGCTTAGGCAAATAAGAAGAACCATAGTCCATCAAGCTGCTGTTGTCATCCCATTTCATATACGCTATTTCGGGATGCTTCGTCATTAAGTTGTCCACCACGCCAAACACAAAGTCCTGCACTTCGGGGTTCGTCAAATCAAGCACGACCTGAGTCTTGCCGCGCCCGGTGGAGAGGGGGCGGTTCTCGATACGCATAATCCAATCGGGATGTTTCTCAAAGAGCTCACTCTTCGTGTTCGCCATCTCCGGTTCAATCCAGATGCCGAACTTGATTTTATGTTTTTTTGCAGACTTCAACAATCCTTCGATGCCTCCGGGAAGTTTTTCCTTACATACCTCCCAATCACCCAAACTGCTGTTTCCTCCGTTCCGTGGGTATTTGTTACCAAACCATCCGTCGTCCATCACGAACAGTTCGCCTCCCATCGCCGAGAAGGCTTCCATCATTTGATCCATCCCTTTTTGATTTACCTTGAAATAAACACCTTCCCAACTATTCAACAGAATATCATGCGGACGATTACCTTGGTTCAGTTTATACTCCCGCGCCCAACGGTGGAAAGCCCGGCTTACTCCACCCTTTCCGCTTGTACTATATGTCATGGCAAATTCAGGGGTGACAAACGTCTCCTCAGGTTCCAATATGTAATGTGCTGTCTCCTCATTGATACCCGCCGACATATTGAACTTCGTATTGTGTACATCCATTTTAATAAGGTATGTTCCAGTCCATGCCAAGGTACCTCCCAATACATTTCCGGTCTCTTCCTGCGGTTTACCGTCCATAGTCAACATAAACGAAGGGTTGTCACTTTCCGTACTCGCCAAACCGTCTTTGTTGGAAATGACTTTCTGACCGTTCGTCAACTTTTCTTCTTCCTGTGTACACTCGGCACCCCAAAAACCATGGAAATGCGTCATCCAATTATCCCCACGGGGAATAGGTAGAAAAGCGGAAGCAAAGCGATAGAGAGTAATAGTTTTTTTGGCATTATTCTCCACTTCCACCCAAGTAGAAATGATATCCGTACCCTTATATACCTTGAACATCTGCTTCAAGACAAAAGGATATACTCGGTCTTTCATCCGTATTTCCGTTATTTCTCCATCATCCTGTGTATATTGCCTAACTTCTTCCACCGCCAAGTCGAGCGACATATTTCCATCGGAGTGCGTCACCACCATCGCCCTTTCACCTGCCGTGTTCAATCCGAATACCGGATAGCTTTCCGCCCCAAAAGCCAATCCGCTATCATAGATTCCTTGAATGTCGCTTTTCTCAATACGACTACCATAGTATTGAAATCTCGATTTCTCTCCCGGCGTAGCCGTAAGCAATAGAGATGTATTAGGGGTTGAAATCAGAAAATCTTTAGCACTCAAACTACTTGAAAAGATCCCCAATGCCAACATAAAAAAAATTCTTGTCTTCATGATATATCTCACTAAAAAGTTAATATTCTTATTTTTTTGCTTTCAGTACCGATCCATGCAAGGAAGTTCCCTTCAAAGAAATCCGGTAAGGCCATTGTGCCTCTTTTCCTTTTTCTTTAGCCAATTCTCCCCAAGTTTTCATCACCTCCCAGTGTTCCGTCGGAGCACCAGTCACCACCAACCAAAGGAATTGCGTGTTTTCTGGTGTCTTGAAGCTCACAGGTGGGTTTAAACCGTTCTTACCAATATTCATCTCACCGTAAGTACGCTTTCCGTCTCTGCCCACAGCCACAAAGCCATATCTCCAGCCAGCCTTGTCCGTATTCACCGCACGGAATCCTTCACTCCCAGCAAGTCCCTCAAAATCCAAAGAGACCGTTTTTCCTCCTTCCGGCACATTCAACCGAATGGCATTATAACCATAATTTTGCGGGCAACGGGTTTCTGCAATCCGATACCAACCACCGCCTACCGTATCCATCTTGCAACGATGTTCATTGGCATAGCTACTGCACACCGTCTTAATTCTCGGTACATCCCAAGTGACAAAACGGGTAGCGGCATCGTATATCTCATCATTGAAAGCTTCCTGATCAAGTCCCGTCAATCTTTTATAAGTAGAAACCGGATCTTCATTCCCTATCGCCTCGCGCCATATCTGCCCTATGATGTCAAGACCATGCTTGTTCGACCAATATTCCATAAACTGAGGTGCGTGGTACATATTGATTTCATTCAGCAACGAATAGTGCGTCTGGTCCATATAGGCATCCAAATGAAATTGCTCGATGGTAGTCCAATCGGGATATACCTGCCACAACATCCACTGGGAAGTGTATTCCACCAACGGGCATCCGGCAAAGCTACGAGCCCCGTCGGCTCCCACCATATACTGGAAGGAGTGTCCCATTTCATGCGCCAACGGACAATACGGATAAGAGCCACTACGACAAGGACGCATCCACATCATGCCTACTCCATCCTCGCCCCATCCGTAAACGGTGGTATTCTCGTCATTGAACATCCAGATAATCATTTTGTAGCAACCGGATAGCGAAGCCTTCTGATCCACGAACTTCAACTTGTCCACATAGTAATTATAGAATCGTTCTCCTTCCCTCAATATCTCGTCTGGATAAAACCGTTTCTTCTCGTCCGCATATTTCGCAGGTTCTTTTCCATAACTCTTATCCCAAAACAGCACCAAGTTTTCCGATTCAGCTTTAAACTCGTGGCTGAACATTCCGTCCGGTTGACCAAATTTATACTCTTTCATCGACTTCTCTGAAAGCTTGATTTCTTTCTTCTTATCGGAAGCCGACACCGTATGTAAAGATACCACCATCAACAACAATAGCGAAAACAGTTTCTTCGCATTCATATCTTCTCATACTTTTCTATCGATTATACATATTCTTATATTGCGAGTTTCTTTTCTTCATCTGTTCCAATTGTTTCAAATCCTCGGTCCACTGAAAGTCAACTTTCTCTCGGCTTCCATCAGCACCTACGGCATAGACCTTGGTTTTGGCATCCACAACCACATCCTCTACCGTAAACTGACTCAAAGGTGAAACAAAGATTAACTTGTCATCTTGAAAAACTTCATAAGCCGCCACGTTCGTCCAATCTTTCATTGTAAAAGTATTCCCTTTGCAGACAGCGGCTCCTTCTTTTATCGGTTGTGGATTTTTGAAAAGTTCCACCGTATTGTCCGTAATGTACCAGAAAGGTATTTTCAACTTCGGGTATTTATGCGACTTGATTTCTTTGCGAAGCTGTTTCACATCTTTCTCAGTCACCTCAAACATCTCTTTACCATAATCATTCACCTCTATATGGATGGGCTTCAAAAAGCCGAACTTCTCAAAAAAGGGGGTCAAATCCATATTGGCTGCCGCACAAGCCTTCTTCACAAACTCCAACTGGCACTTGCCCGAAGTCGCCGGATCGGGAGTAGTACGGATGGCCTCAAACAAGTCTTTGTAAAAATCATCGTTCCCTTTCACTTTGGAAAAATAGAGATAGAGTTGCCAGAAAGGAACCAACCGACAATGATTGATACGATTTTCATTGTGTGCTAGTCCCAGCGAAAAATATTCAGTCATGGAACGTTCAAACCAACAATCATCAAAAGTACCGGTAGGGCGTTCCACCTCTTTCTGCACCCGTGTCTCCAGACCGAATCCTTGTTGCACATAGAGGCAATAAAGATTGTTGGTCACTTCCGTCATGCCGTGCCACAAGGCTCCCGGACGTATCTGGTTGTTATGTCCCATCTCGTGCGCAGGCCCCCACAACGCTACGCCGGTCAGTTTTTTGATGTCGCACACCTTTTCCATTGTGCTGACTCCATAAACCGTCCGATAATTGGGTGCCGCCATATATCCCTTGTTCACAACATGACAATAGTGGCGGTTCTTAAACTGCTTGCCGTATTTGTTCAGTCCCATGAAATCGTGCTCCAAGTCCTGAATGCGGTCATACACGTCAATCAGCGCCTTTCCATCGGGTGTATATTGCCTGAAACTCTCCGTCGGAAACGTAAGATGGACGTTCCGTCCCAAAACATCAAAATATTTGTAAGTGGCTCTCTTCAACATAGTCTGCCACTGCGAAGCCTTATGCTTCTTTATATCGAAATACCCATTGACTTCACCTGTCAAGAAATGCAGTCTGACTTTCTTCCCGGTAGGTTCTCCATAAGTGTGATACATCACGTACACCAAGCCGTCATTTTCCGGCATTATCCTGTTTCTACCTTCTTTCAATGTGTAGTAAGAAGAACCGGCCTTGTACCCATCTCCATCCGGATTATCCAAATTCTGAATTTTGATACGAACGGTATCTCCACCGGTTTCTCCCACTACAATCATCAACTCTTTACCTTTGCGTGCAACTATCCCAGTTGCGTTATCCAATAAACTATACCCATTTGTCTTGTTAATCTTTGCCATCACATCGGGATGCTGGCGTTGCAGGAAATCCTGTACACGGAACTCCGCTTCGTAAGTACCTTCCCACGGCACATCCAATCCGCTGGCTTTCGGTTCAAAATCCGTTTCTTCAATCCATCCGAAAGCCACCTTTTCTCCTGCCTTCACGCGGTTCCAGAACTGATAGGCGGAACTCATGTCCGGATAGCGGTCAAACTCCTCACCGCGGCCGAACATACGCGGGTCTTCCTGTTCCACCAACCGTGCCGTCATCTCTTTCTCCATCTTCCGCATCAGCGATTCATATTCATCCTTCCCGGACAAATCGACCATACAGTTAGGGTCTTTCTTGATATTATAAAGTTCTTCTGCGCTGCGTTTACCGAATGAAAGCTGCCAATAATGTGCCGTTTCCGGATTACGGCGCGCTTTCAATATCTCCGTTTTCGTAGGCCCGCCATCCACGTTCATATAGCCTGTTTCGGGATTTCCGGCAGGCCAGCGGTCTGTCTCAAAATTCTTCAGATACAAGTAATCTCCGCGAATCATTCCCCGGATGGGATATCCTTGGTCATCGGGACGCCCAACGTCGTGGCGTTCCTTGCCTATCATAACAAAATCACGGTCAATGTCTGTTTTTTTGTTTTTTAAGATGTCTATGAAGCTTCTGCCGGTAATGGCTTTCATGCCGGACTTCTGATGACTAACCCCCGCTGCCTCAAGCAAAGTAGGTGCTATATCTATCACGCTGATGTAATCATCCACCTTACGACCCGGCTTTACGAGTCCTCCCTTCCACATAGCGGCCATAGGAATATGGTTGGAATTGTTGTATTCCTGCCCTTTGCAGCGAGGAAAAGGCATACCGTGATCGGCTGTGACTATAACGATGGTATTCTCCAATTCTCCCGACTCTTCCAAAGTCTTCAGGATACGTCCCAAATGCGCATCAAAATGTTCAATCTCCAGTGCGTAATCCAGCATATCCGTGCGTACCACGTCATTATCTGGCCAATAGCTCGGAACCGAATCTATCTGGCTCACTTTTTTCCCGGCACGGATAGACGAACCATACTCGTATGCCCGATGAGGTTCCAACGAACCATACCAAAAGCAGAACGGTCTGTCCTTGGGACGCGCTTTCATAAACTCCGCAAAATTGGCGGCATAATCCACGTTCGATATTTGTTTAGTAGGCGGTGTCAGCTTCTTGTCATTCCAAGGTTTTCCTGTAATATCCCTCTTTTTACCTTCGGCATCGTTGGCCACACCCGGCCCCCAGCCTTTACCTGTGCAGCCTACATAATATCCATTTTCTGCCAATGCTTCGGGATAAGATTTGAATTCTACTGGGAAAGTAGGCCAATGGTTACAAGCCTCCTTCAATTGCCATGAATTGCGCCCAGTAATGATGGCTGCGCGCGACGGTGCCGACTTTGCATTGCAAGTATAGGCGTTTTCAAAAAGTACTCCCTCACGGGCCACTCTGTCGAAAGCGGGCGTATTGACCCACGGGGTTCCGTACGCACTCATGTGTCCGGCATCATCGGCTATGCAGAATAATATATTGACAGGTTTACGCTGTTCTTGCACTACCGGAACGGCGGCTTGTGCCATCGCCCCACTCCACAAGGAGCAAGAAATAAGAGATAAAAGGTTTACATTCATAACTATTTGTTTTTTATTTTTTCCTAAAGGCAAAACTACAAAGAAATGCCATATTCAGTTTTGCTATCAGTCTCCAATGATTTGTTATCTGTTCCTATAGTTGTTCTTTCCGTACATTTAACTTTTCAATACATAATGGGGACCCAATCACTTCATCTGAATATTTTCAACAGATTGCATCAAAACACCATTTTGGCACCCCTCAATACGATTATCCTGCAACTCAACATGACGCACATTGCGCAGCATGATTCCACACTTATTTTTCGAAGATCCTATTATGGTATTACCAGTAATTCGGATGCCCTCATGCAGAATTGTATTCTCCGTATCAGGAGCTTCTATTGCAACCGCTATACCAGAAGCCCCCTTTATACAACCGGCTCCTAATCCACAATTGACAATCAAATTATCAGTAATGGTAACATCTTTTGCATGCGACCCTTCTTTCCAAAATGATTCAGCACCGATGTGGATAGCAGTTCCTGTACAGCCCTTAAACACGTTATTGGCAATCTTAACACCACGTGTTTTTATCAATACGCCACGCGCCAGTTGTCCCCATACTACGGAATTACAAAACTCCACCCGTGGCAATTTACTTACATTACATACATAATATTCTTTAAAATTATCGGGCAATTCACCTTTTAAACGAACAAGGGAGCGATTGGATTTCGGTTTATGAGCTACCTCCAACACCTCCAATTCCCTTTCCGGTGCCAAAGTGGATATTCGCACCAACTCCAACTTGTCTCCTACCCTCGGTACATCCGATGCCGAAGCATGCGTATTTATGCCGGCCAACTCCAACGTCACTTGATTACCTGCCACTGAAGTTATATTATGATAATATCCGTGTACATTGGTTGCATCATCTCCTTGTCCCCGAAAAAAACAATTATCAAATTTCAGAACACCTTCGCAACAAGCAAAATGAGTGGCATCCGTATTGGTAGAAAACATATAACCAGCAGCAGGTTCTACAGACAAATGATTCAGTGTAATATCCTTGCTGTCAAATCCTACAATGCCCATCCCCGGTTGCGAATGAATGGTCACTCCATTAAGTATGGTATTCAAGCTGCCTTGAATCAAAATTGCCGGGCGGAAATGAAAAGAATGTAATGCCGACAAAAACGCTCCTTCCAGATGCTTTGAAATCTTACATTTAAATTCCACCAAATTATTGCCCAGCAATTTACGCTTAGGATGATAGTAAGGCTTGTGATGAATTCCACTCAGTTCATTATCCCAAAACATCAAACGCGTGATAGGTATCTCATTGGTAATTTGACGTCTATCATCAAATTGCACAGTAAAGGACTCCTCCCCGACACTCTTTACAATGCCTTGCGAAAAAGCTTTTTGCTTATAGTCAATCGTCAAACCGTTGATTGTAAAATTCTTGCAGTTAAGTATAGAGAGAGGCTCCATCCATCCTTCACACATCAGGACTGCTCCTTTCGCTTCAATAGTAATCGACTCTGCACCATCAAAATTTAATCCTTTCACATGCGGATAATAAGGCACAAACACCTCTTTTTCGGGATTAGGGTATTTCCCACTATACATTTTTTTCTCTAATGCATCAGCTTGGTCATCACGTAAACGATACTCCCCCGCAGGCATCATCAAAATAGTACCCGAATTGGCACGGCAGTAATCGACTGCTTTTCGGAGAGCTTTCGTATCATCCTTACCATCATCTGGAACAGCTCCATAATCCAATACCGATATTGCTTTCCGAACATTTTGTTCTTTAGCATATAAACAAGAAAAACTTATCAAACCAATAATTAATGCCAAAACTATTTTTTTATATCCACATCCCATTTTCCTCATTATCTTATATTTTCAAATTTATAGCAACATCTTACATCTTCCGTTTCAGTCCATGTACCAATCTGTTACTTGAGCATAAACCCCTTTTCCTTTTCGCGCTCCAGCACTTCCTGCATCACCTTCACCATATTTGGATATTTAGAAGCCACGTTGTTCTTTTCTCCAATGTCCTCATGCAAGTTATATAATTGCTCTTCGGAAGAATTCCCCGTTTCGGTACGGGTAATTTCATAATAAGGTGTACGGTTACAAGGCGTGATGTATTTCCATTCGCCATCTGAGACAGAAATAGTCTGCGCCACCTCCACTACATAATCACGTCCTTTCTTGTCTTCGCCCAACAGAGCCGGCAACTGGTTGCGACTGTCAACAGCCATGCCATTCTGCAATTCACCATCCACCAAGGCGGCCATGGAAGCAAACAAGTCTATATGAGATACCAAAGCGTCTGAAACGCCGGGAGTTATTTTCTTCGGCCAACTTACGATAAAAGGCACTCGCGTACCGGCTTCAAAGCTGCTGTACTTGCCGCCGCGCAGTTCTCCCCACGGACGATGGTCACCCAACAGTTCTATCGCCTGATCCAAATAACCGTCATTCACCACCGGTCCGTTATCACTGGTCAGTATGACGAGGGTATTTTCAGCAATGCCTTGCTGTTTCAAAGTCTTCATTATTTCTCCCACAGTCCAGTCGAACTGCAAGATGGCATCTCCGCGATAGCCCATCCCGCTTTTTCCTGCAAAACGGGGATGCGGATAACGGGGCACATGAATGTCATTGGTTCCCACGTACAAGAAAAAGGTCGTGTCCTTATGGCTTTCTATGAACTGCACGGCCTTTGCCGCAATGGTATCGGCAATGTTCTCATCCTTCCACAAGGCTTTCCCTCCCCCTTTCATATAGCCGATACGCGAAATTCCGTGGACGATAGCCTGGTTGTGCCCATGATTGGGATAAGGCTTCAATTTTGTCAGCAGTTCAGGATGATCCTTTCCAAGAGGCTCACCGGGAAAGGGTTTATCATAGCTGACGTGGATGGGTGCACTTTCATCATAATTGGCAACCCGCTGGTTCTCAATCCACACACAAGGAACACGGTCGCCCGTGGCCGCCATCAAATAAGAGTAGTCGAAACCTATGTCCTGAGGTCCCGGAGTTATCATTCCGTTCCAATCCTGGCTACCGGTCTTGTCCCCTAATCCCAGATGCCATTTTCCGATGGCGCCGGTGGTATACCCCGCTGATTTGAACATGTCGGCAACGGTGGTCTGTTCGGGACGGATAACCATCCCTGCATTTCCGGCCGCAATTCCCGTATCGGCCCGACGCCAGCTATAATGTCCCGTAAAGAGCGAGTATCGAGAGGGGGTACTTGTAGCCGCCACCGAATGGGCGTCGGTAAAGCGCAAGCCACATGCCGCCAAACTATCCACATGAGGAGTAGCCACCGCTTTCGCACCGTAACAACTCATGTCTCCATAGCCAAGGTCATCGGCCACGATAAAAATCACATTGGGTTTTCCCGACACTTCGGCATCTGCCACTTTGTTGGCACCGGCGCATCCCACCATCAGCAGAGAACTTCCCAAACCACATCCAAGCAACAATCTTGTTTTCATATTTTATCATTTTAGTTTTTCCTATCACAAAGATAGGGAGCTTTTCCATCGCCTACTTTGCTTACGGTACATAATTATGTGCTTTCCATTTCAATGATATCAAATAGATTTCTGCTCTTTGTTTTTCGTCCCATGGATTGCTCTTTCCGTACATTCTTTCCATAAACGCCATCTTCACTCTCAAATAAGCCTAAAATAAATTTTTAATCCGCTAAAAACAATTATCTTTGTCGCTAAAAATAGATTAGCCGCCTATAATCAGCTTATTAACTGCTTATAGCCAACTAATAAGCTGCATATAGAGAGCTTATTAGCTGCATATAGATAACTGATTTATTTTTGGCATAAATAAATATTGCTTTCCTTGACTTAAAAAAATGATTATGGCTTATTATGACTTAAAAAAGAAGCCCTCTCTTACCACCAAAGAAGGAGAAGAGGAAGTTTATTATGCGCAAGCTATTACAGCCGGAACCATCTCTGCCGACCAATTCGCCGAGTTTGTAGCCAAGCAGTCAGGATTCCGCAAAGGAGATATAGAAGGCGTGTTGATAAGCGCCTTTGACACAGCGGCTGACTGGATAAACAAAGGTTTCCGCGTGGAAGTAGGCGAATTCGGCTATTTCACCGGCAAGGTGAAAGGCAAACGATTGGTGGCAAAGAAGACCGACATCCGCGCACAATCCATCCGTTTCAACAACGTGAACTTCCGCCCGTCCGCCAAATTCAAAAAAGCATTGAACGGTGAGTTGTCACGCATTCCTACCCTGCAATTCCGCCACTCCAGCAACTTGAGCATGGAAAAATTGGAGACCCTTTTAATGGATTACCTGGACAAATATCATTTCATTAACATCGTCACGTATAGTGAATTGACCGGACGCCTGAAATGGAAAGCCACCCAGGACTTGAAGTTTTTCGTGGAGAAAGGATTGATTGAAAGCCATGGGAGGGGAAATCAAAAACACTACATAAAAATGAAAACAGAAGAAGAAACGACGGTAGCACCTTAAAAAGCTACAATCTGTCCCTAAAGATATGATGGGAGAGAACGTGTATCGGGTAGTGACCACAGAATGATACCTACGGTCCTCTACCCTAATCAAAGATTCCATAAAAGATATCACAGGGACTCTACACCTCTAATACAGCCCGGTTCTGTCTGGTGAAAATCAAAGACTACAATCTCATTGTCGCCCGCTTTCAGCCAAGCCCCCGGACAATAAAGCCGGAACTGGGGTCCCACATTCCAATAACGCCCTAAATTATGTCCATTGACATAAACGATTCCTTTGGTAAAGTTCTGCATGTCAATGTAGCAATCCCCTACCTTGTCCAGTTGCAGCATTGTTTTGAAAAACATTCCCGGACGTACCGTATTCGTTTCTTTCAGTTTAGACACATACTCCGAGGTCATCGGAAGGCTGAATACTTCCCAATTCATCAAAGTCATCCCATTCAGAGTGACGTAATCCGTTATTCCTTTTCGGTCAATCAACTGGGCTCCAAAATTGATGCGTCCCATACCCTCCACAAGGATGTCCAACACCGGATTTTCTACAGCCGTCTTAGGCAATACTATCGAATTCTGTCCTTGCGTCCTATCAATACTCCCGATGTACTCCCCATTAAGGAAAACTGTAGCATAGTCATGCAATTCATTGACATGTAACTTTCCACTTTTATGTCCCAACAACTTTGTGCGATAAAGAATCAGCCCGCTGCTCTGGTTCACCATTTCCATAGGCACAGGTTGCACCAACGATTTGGGCGTAGGCAAATTGTCCCAAATAGAAGCATACCGTTGCATCTTTATATCTGGAAAAGAAATGACAGGAAAAGGTTCTGGGATAGAGGGGAGCGGTTCTTTCCTGTACTTCTGCACCAGCTCACGCAATGCCAAGTATTTAGGAGTAGCTTGTCCCAACTCATTGATGGGAGCGTCGTAATCATAACTCGTTACATCGGGTTGGTAGGTTCCTGACTGAGAAGTATTAGCCCCGGCCCAGAAGCCGAAATTCGTTCCTCCATGAATAACATAATAATTAAACGACTTTCCATTATCCAATAGCCATTTTACGTTATTCGTAACCTTATCAATAGAAGTACGACTCCATTGTTCGCGCCAATGCGTCAACCACCCCGGATAAAGTTCGGAACAAAATATACTAGTATCAGGACATACTACCTTCAACGCCGCATCAAACGCCCTCTGCGGTGCGGCCGGATCCAGCCCCACAGCCAAGCCGGGCAATGTACCTGCCTCTAACATAAAACGCTGGGCACCGTCGGCCGTGTAAAAAGGAACCTTTATTCCTTTCTCCACCCAAAGGTCATGCAACCAATGCAGATAATTCCGGTCGTTCCCATAACTTCCGTACTCGTTCTCAAGCTGTACCATAATTATCGGCCCGCCGTTGTTAATCTCATATTTCTTTATAATTGGAGCAATCCGGGAGACATAACGATTTACCGCTTCCATATAGCGTGGATCCATGCAACGCACTTTGATATCAGGCACAGAAAGCAAATAAGCGGGAAGACCACCAAAATCCCACTCGCCACAGACATAAGGGCCGGGACGGAACAAGAGATACATCCCTTCATCCTGTACAAGCTGAATAAATTTTTCCAAATTCTTATTGCCGGTCTGAAAGTCAAACCTGTCCGGTTCGCTCTCATGATAATTCCACATAACGTAACAAGCCACCGTATTGCATCCCATCGCTTTCACCATCTGTATGCGGTGTCGCCAATATTCAACCGGAATACGCGAAAAGTGAAGCTCTCCGGAAATGATTTGGAAAGGCTTATTGTCCAGCCAAAAACGGCCTTCAGCCAGATGAAACGAATGTACTTCTTTGTTGTTCTGTGCTCCCAGTGAACTTCCCATATTATGAAGCAACACCAACAAGAGCACCAATAATTTTGTTTTCATACACCTCAAATTAATTAATGACGTAAATTTATAAGTTTAGAGTTTGTGAAAAAATAAATGATAGCATTACATTAAGTTTTGTTTCTCGTCCCGCATAGTGTTCTCTTTGTTCATTTAACGTTTTTAAACAAAGAAAACACTTCATATTACTTATATTTGTAACAAAATACAATTATAGATGCTATGAAAATCTTTCTAACCATACTTATATTCCTAAACATTTCGGCATTCAACCATCTATTCGGAAACGAAATATTCAAGCAACTGACCATTAATGACGGACTGGCACACACGGATGCTAACTGCCTTGCACAAGACAGCACCGGGCTGATATGGATAGGCACTTATGCCGGCCTGCAAAGCTATGACGGATATTCGTTACAAACCTTCAACTATTATCCCGAGGAACAAAAAATTTTCCAATCGCACAATCGGATACACGACATGGCATGCACCAAGGACAAAATATGGTTGGGAACAGCAAGCGGACTTACTTGTTTCGACTTGAATACTCATAGCTACATGCCTTATCACATTAAGGAAGATGAAAGCGAATATGATTTCAATTCAGCCATATCCCAACTGTTTTCTGACAACTCAGGAAGCCATCTTTGGATTAAGACCGGACAGGACATGGTAGTAGCCAGGATATGCAACGACACTCTGCATCCCCTGAAATGGAACAGCGAAAATGAGCGCATATTGGGAAAAGAAATCACAAGCCTTCAATTTCAAGGAACAGCCGTATGGGCAGTCGCGGATCGGAAAATCGTACAGTTAGGCATTCGTGAAGAAAAAGTAGCCGTCATAAATACTTATGATACAACCCAATTATTGCATCAGGATGAAACCGCGCTGTGTATTTTTCTCGTCAATGACTTCTTGTACATACGAACCGGAAGCGGCTGTTACCGGATGTCAACTTCCGGAAGCACCCTGCACAAATCAACATTAGTTTACACCAATTTCCACCAAATCAATCCGAAAATCCCCGCATATACAAACGGTGAATTCACTGTCGGCAAGGAAGGGACATTGTGGTGTGCCTATGCAGAAGGCATCTTCGAGGTGCAATACCCTTTTTCCGAAACACCTTCCATACGGAAATATCTCCAAAATGCCCAGAATGACAGCCAATCTGCCCAAAGAATGAAAGAACTGTTGATTGACAGCTACAACAACCTTTGGGTAGCCACCTCCAGTTGGGGAGTGTTCTACCATCCACTTTCACAGTCGTTTTTCAAGAACATCTCACAAGCAAACTTCAAAGAAATGGGATTTTCTCAGAATGAGATTGTATCCATCACCGGACACAAGGATGGCAGCATCTGGATGATAGTGGAATATGCCAGCCTCTTCAAATATGACCCACAGACTGAAAAGTTGATGAAAATGCCCCTGCAGAGAGACAACTCACAAAACATTTATCTGCAATACATAGAAAAGAGTCACAATCCCAAATACCTTTATATAGGTACTAACCATGGCATCCTTGTTTACAACATTGACACGCAGACGACAAAGCGGCTGCAATCGGTTCAATCTGCCAAGGCCTACAATCTCGATGTCAGCATAGCCAATATGCACGAAGACGGTTCGGGTCGGCTTTGGGTAGGTACATGGGGGCATGGAGTATTCTGCATAGACCAGCCATTGACTGCCCCAGCCATAGCCTTTCATCTGAGCACACAGACCGACCCGGCCATCCTGTCCAACAAGATAAGCCAGCTGTTTATCCACAAAAATTCCCTATTCCTATGCACGACCAACGGACTCAACCGCCTTACTTTGACAGATACCGGAAACATCAAAACACTCTCTTCCTATCAAACAGACGAGACCTCGCCTGCTACCTCTCTATCTACCAACTACCTGGCCAGCATCGATTGTGAAAACGATTCCGTCTGTTGGATTGGAACCATCGGAGGCGGATTGAACAAAGTCGTGCTTCACTCCGAACAAAACAATGATTACACTGCCACCCACTACACGACCAAAGACGGACTGATAAACAACGATTGTGAGATAGTCCTATTAGACCAATCGGGCAATGTATGGATAGGTGGAAACGAAATGGCGCAATTTGACATCTCCAAGAACAAAATCTACACATACGGATTTGGAGACGGATTGCTCAACAATGCGTTCAAGGTCAATGTTTCTTACAAAGGTCAAGATGGAAACCTGTATATGGGAGGGCTGTATGGACTCAGTTATTTCCAGCCCAATCATTTCACTCATAACACGACACCTTTCCTATTGACATTCACCAATTTATTTGTCAACAACGAACAAATAATCCCCCATAAAGTCTATGACGGAAGCATCTTATTAGAAAGCACACTCAACAATACTTCCAAGCTGACATTGAACCACCGAGAAAACAATTTCACTATCACCTTTGCCGCCCTGGGTTACAACTTGTCCGAACAAATCATGTACCGCTACCGCCTCAAAGGATTTCAAAAGGAGTGGCGCACACTGCGTTACACCAACAATGAAATCTTCTTCTCCAACCTGCCATACGACAGCTATCAACTTGAGGTACAACTATCCACGGACAAAGGATATACCTGGCAAAACACAAAAAAGACGCTGGAAATAGCCATCCTCCCACCTTGGTATCTGTCCGGTTGGGCACAAACGGGATATGTTATCATCGTCTTGCTTGTCATCATCATCGCCTTCCGCCAATACAACAAAGAGCAGAACCTGAAGAAGGAAAACGAAATCCAAAAGATACTGATAGCACAGGACGAAGAAAAGTACCAAGCCAAGATGCAATTCTTTATGAATGCCTCACACGAGTTGAAAACCCCGCTAACCTTGATACTGCTCGCTGCCGAGAAACTGATTGACGAAAGCAAGCCCGGCAAAGAGTGCAAATCCATTCTGTACAACGTAAAACGAATGCTGACATTAATTTCCGAATTAGTCGATATCCGAAAGCAAGATTTAGGAATCACTTCTCTGAATCTGAGCAACTTGAATATGTCTGAAATGCTCCGTCAATTATTCGAAGAGATAAGTTCATGGGCAGAAAACAAACAAATCAAAATATCCTATGATGCCGACACCACCGATATAAAGTTGGATGCCGACAAGGAGAAGATAGGAAAAATGATACTAAATCTCTTTTCCAACGCCATCAAATATACGGATATAGGCGGACAGATAGACATCACTTTCAAACGGGGAACACAAAAAGACATCACTCCATGCTACGACACCATGCATTGCGAAGGTTCCGTAGCTTCTAATATGCCTCTTTGTATACTTACTGTCAAAGACACCGGTGTGGGCATCTCTTCGGAATCCATCCGGCTCATCTATGAACGTTTCTTCCAAGTGAATGGAAAGACACAATCGCATTTAGGTTCCGGAATCGGATTGGCCATTGTAAAAAGCATCGTACTGCAACACAAAGGAATGATTATCGTGAGCAGTGAACGCATGGCAGGAAGCGAGTTCATCGTGGCACTACCCATCAGTAACAATATGGCAGATGTTGATACCGATGGAAATGAACAGATGGACATAGAAGAGTTCATCGAGAGCCAATATAACGAATTCCAATTAAACAAGCCTCAAAATGACCTGTCCACTAAACCGGTTACGGAAGACCCCGATTTACCGACCCTGCTGATTGTAGAAGATAATGAAGAGCTGCAAGCCGCCTTGAAGGAACAGCTATCGCCATACTACAACATCCACATAGCCGATAACGGTCGCATCGGACTGGAAAAATGTATGTCCATCTTCCCGGACATTATCATCAGCGATGTAATGATGCCCGAAATGGACGGAATAGAGATGTGCCGACGAATCAAGAACAATCTTTCCGTTGCCTACATCCCTATCGTGCTGCTAACAGCCAAAGGCAATGTAGAAAGCCAGATAGAGGGCTACGAGTCGGGGGCGGACTTATACATTCCCAAACCATTTTCTATGAAATTACTGAACGTAAACCTGCAACGGTTGCTGAAACAAAAGGAACAATGGTTCAAAGGAAATAGAAATACAGAGGAAGAGAGCAAGAAGGAAAACAAAATGGTTGTTGACAACCAGGAAAGCAGACCTATGGCAAATCAGGAAGAACAGAACCCGATGGTAGAGAAGCTAAAAAAAATTATAGAAGAAAACATCAGCGACCCGAACCTTTCGCCCGACCAGCTATCAAGCGCATTAGGCATCAGCCGTACCAAATTATACCGGGATTTGAAAGGTATCGATGGCCAGTCCCTTTCCGACTATATTCGCAATTTCCGCCTGGAAAAGGCTGCCCATCTGCTTCTGACCACCCAAATGAATGTACAGGAAGTGATGAATGAAGTAGGTTTCGTCAATAGTTCGCACTTCACCAAAATTTTTAAGCTGAGATTCAATATGCCTCCTACGGAATACAAAAAGAAGCATTAAAAGAAGAAGGTGTATCAAAACAGACTTATTGATTTCTTTTAGACACGAAATTACACGGATTTATGTTTTAACACCCTCTTCCTTTTTAACTCCATACTCACCAAGCAAATAATTCGCTTGGGGTATGCGCCTGCTTCATTAAATTCCTCAATTCATCGGCTTTGGCGCGATTGTTTTCAATCAAATCAGACTTTTCCCCGATATCGTCGGGCAAGTAATACAACTCTTCCACCGTCTTTTCCGGTTTTGAGACTTGCAGACGTATCAGCTTCCAGCCATCTTTCAAGATGGATTGCTTGCCTCCCATTTCATAGAATTCATAATAGACGTACTCGTGTTTCCGCTGCTTCTCTTCTTTTCCCAATAAAGTAGGCAAATAGGATATTCCATTCGTCTTGTCCGGTGCTTCCACACCTACAACATCGCATACGGTCGGCAAAAAATCCCAGAAAGCGGATATATGGTTCGTCTTACGATGCTCTTTGATGTGTTTGGGCCAAGAGACAATGAAAGGAGTTCGGATGCCACCTTCATACAAATCGCGCTTATAACCCCGAAACGGGCCATTGCTGCCGAAAAACTCAGGGTCGTGCCCTCCTACACTGTGTACTCCATTATCCGATGAAAAAATGAAGATTGTATTTTCCCACTCGCCACGTTCCTTCAACAGTGAAATGATTTCCCCCACACTGTGGTCTATCTCTGTCACCATTGCGGCGTATGCAGCTTTAGGAGCCATCTGTGTTTTGAAACCTCCTTTTCCGGTTCGGTTGATGTGAGGCGTCTCGGGAAATTTTCCTTGGTATTCGCTCAAATCAGGATAATCCAAATCGGCGTGAGGCGGCGTAATGGCAAAGTAGGCAAAATAGGGATTTCCCTTTTTCTGTGCGCGAATAAATTCCAACCCCTTGTCCAGTATCATCCAATGGCTATAGACACGTCCCCCCAATTTGATTTTTTCTTCATTCTCATACAGATATTCCGGGTAATACCGATGAGCATCGCCTTGGGACAAATATCCGAAGAAATAATCGAAACCCTGATTCATAGGACTTCCACTAGTTTTTGGTCCACCCAATCCCCACTTTCCTACGCACATAGTGGCATATCCTTTTTGCTTCAGCACTTTCGCCACGGTAGTTTCCTGTCCGGGAAGATGCAGATCGAAGTTTCCTTCCGCCGTCTTTACGCCTCTGTTTCCACGCACGTATGCGGTTCCCGTATGTTTCCCGGTCAGCAGACAGCAACGTGACGGTGCACTGACTGTAGATCCGCTGTAATGCTGCATAAACAGCAAACTCTTCGAAGCCAATTCATTCAGATTAGGGGTCTTGATTTTAGGCTGGTCATAGTAGCAACCTATATCCCCAATTCCCATATCGTCCACCAAAACAAAAACAATGTTTGGAAGTTCTTCGGCAACAGCCGGCACCGCAATGGTCTGTGTCAACAGACCGGCAATAAGCAAATTTCTTGTTTTCATTACGCATATTTAATTATGTTCTTGGTGGCAAAGATAAAATTCTTTTATACACTTTACTTTGTTTTCCGTTTCATCGATTGTCCCTTCCGTACATTTTATCATGCTGTATCAATTGAATACAGCAAAGTGTCATCAATAAAACAGATAGCATAGTTTTATGGACGGAAAACAAAATCCCATTTAATATAGCTGTCTATTTTTGCATTCAATATCGACTTAAAATACATTTTACCATGAGTTGCAACAGAAGATCTTTTTTAAAAACAATGGGTGGACTTTCGCTATTCAGCATCGTTCCACACCAAGTCCTCGGAGGTGAAAGATTCATTGCTCCAAGCGACCAGTTAACCAAGGGTATTATCGGTGTGGGCGGCATTGGCAAGAGCAAGCTGCACTTTACCAGTGATGACAAATGCAGGTTGGTAGCCGTCTGCGATGTTGACAAGAAGCACCTGGAACAGGCTGTAGAGATGGGTAAGCGGAAGTTCAACCAAACTCTGCAAACCTATCAAGACTACCGGGACATGATTGCTGACCCTAACATTGACATTATCCACATAGCCACGCCACCGCATTGGCACGGTATCATGGCCGTAGAAGCCGCCAAGGCGGGCAAAGACATCTGGTGTGAAAAACCGATGACCCGCACCATCGGTGAAGGGAAACGGGTGATGGAAGCCGTAAAGCAGAACGGCCGCATTTTCCGATTGAATACTTGGTTCCGCTTTAAAGACACTTTCTACGGACTGGGCACCACGGTAGAGCCGCTGAAAAAATTAGTAGCCAGCGGAATGTTGGGCTGGCCGCTGAAAGTGACCATTTCGGGAGCCACGGGATTTGCCTGGAAATTCTTCTGGGTGGGCAAAGAGAACTTGAAACCGGAGACTGCCCCCGCCGAACTGGACTATGACCGTTGGCTGGGTCCCGCTCCCTACAAGCCTTACAACTCGCACCGCGTACACCAGACATTCCGCGGATATTGGGATTATGACGGCGGCGGACTGGCGGATATGGGACAACACTATATGGATCCCGTGCAATATATCTTGGGAAAAGACGATACCCTGCCCGTAAAAGTGGAAGTGGATGCCCCGCAACAACATCCCGACGCTGCCGGCATCTGGCGCAAAATTGTCTATACCTATGATGACGGTTGCCAAATCATCCTGGAGGGAGAGGGCTTCGAAAGCAAAGGCGACGTACCATATATTGAAGGTCCCCTCGGAAAAGTCTATCAAGGATTCAGGTGTACCATCCCCAACGTCATGGAAAAGTTGGCGGAACTGCCCGACCCGGAACCGCAGAACACCGACTTCATAGCATGCGTAAAGAACCGACAGAAATTTGCGTTGAACGAGGAGAACGGGCACAATAGCTGTACATTGGTCAACATGGCAGTCAATGCGCTGAGACTCAACCGAAGTGTACTGTACTTTGACCCGGTAAAGCAACTGTTTATCAACGATGATGCCGCCAACCGCCTGATAGACCAACCCATGCGCGGTTCTTGGAGCATCTAACCCCAATATTCACCAAAACAAAGAACGGAAATGAAAATACTCAAAAGCATCCATCTAATATGGATATTCATGGCATTGCTGTCAATTGGCGACGGCTTTGCACAAGACGGCCGCCAACGCGACTACCAGACCATCGTGGCCGACGGACTGGCGCAACTCCCCATTTCGGATACCCAGAAACGAAACAAGGTAATGGCCGAACTGACCGAGACCGGCAGCAAAGGCATAGAAATGATAGCCGGTATGTTGGTGCCCGCAGACAAAGGAAAAAACTCTGTCGCGGAATATGCCATCAGCGGAATTGTGGGCTACACCACCGCATCGGCCTCTCCGCAACAACATGATGCCATCCGTAAAGGATTGGCCAACGCCATTGCCGCCTGTACAGACAATGCCAACCGGGCTTTCTTGTTATCACAACTGCAACTGTGCGCCACCCCGCAAGACACGCCTGTATTCACCCAATACTTAAAAGACCCCTACTTGGCGGATCATGCCCTGCGCGGACTGGTAGCAACCACCGGATCGGACGATATTGTTGTTGATTTGATGAAACAAGATGCAGCTCCCCGCATCGTGCTTGCCCACGCTGCGTATGAACGCAAATTGGTAGCGGCCGAACCTATCCTGCTGGAATGGCTTAAAGATGCGGACAAAGAAACGGCACAGATGATTTTCAAGACCCTCTCAGCCTGCGGCTCTTCGGCTTCGTTGAAAATACTGGAAAAGGCAGCCAAAAGTGAAGAGTACGGTTGGAACAAAAAGAAAGAGGCTACCGCTGCCTACGTAAACTTGTTGGCACGCATGACAACCAATGGTGAAAGTGGCAAAGCCGTAAAAGCATGCAAGAAGCTGCTGAAAAATCCTCAAGCCCATCTGCGCGGAGCCGCTTTGAACATCATCGTGGCAACCGAAGGTAAAGAGGCTCTTTCGTTCGTGCATGCTGCCTTGAAGGATGCTGATATCGAAGTGCGTAACAACGCTTTACGCTCTTTGAACAAATTCGCCGATGAAGAGGTATATGCCGCCGTTGCCGGATGGCTGTCCTCCTTGACGGAAGCAGCCCGAACCGACGTTATCAGATGGTTTGGAAACCGCCACGCCTCATCGCAAGTGGCAGCGGTAGTCAACGCCATCCAATCGGACAATGAAGAACTTGCCACCGCCGGCATCGAATCCGCAGGACGTATCGGTGGAGAAAAGGCCTTACAAGCATTGATTTCCTTGTTGGATGGAAAATATTCAGTACCAGTCGGCAAGGCGTTACTCGCCTTCAACGGCAATATCAACGACGGCATAAAGAAGGCATTTGATGGCAACGTTTCCGCTCAAGTGGCGGCACTGAAGCTTTGCGCCAAACGTTCCATTCCCGAAGTGTCCGAACGGATATTTTCTTTGTTGGCCTCATCCGACCCAAAGATAAAGGATGCGGCCTACAACGCACTGCCTGGCATCGTGAAATTCACGGATTTCAATCGTCTGAATAGTCTGTTGAGTTCTTCCGATTCCCGTTATGTATCACAACTGCAACAGGCGTTGATACAGTCCATCAAATCAGAGACTTCCGAAAAACAGTACCAGGCTGTAGCAACTTGTATGAAACAATCATCCGCACCTGCCCTCTATTATCCCATATTGGCACATACCAATACCGCCGAAGCCATCGAACTGCTACACAAAGAACTGATGACTGCCAATGGTTCCGCTGCCTTCGATGCCTTGTTGAAAATAGAGAACCCTGCCATGATTGACGTACTTTACCGGATAGCCGGTGAAAAGCCCGTCTTCAAAGAGCCAGCCTTGGCACGGTATATCTCGCTCGTTACCAAATCAGACCTGCAAGGAGTAAAGAAGTACAAGTTATACAAGCAGGCTATGGAACTGAACCCTGCGGCAGAGACTGAGAAGAAAATACTCAAAGCCCTTGCAAACATCCGAAGATATCCTGCCTTGATGCTTGCTGCCAAATACATGTATCAACCGGAAACCGCAGCTCAGGCAGCCGCCACCGTGAAGACCATCGTTGCCAAAAGTGAGGAACGTCTTGGAGGCGACTCCGTCAAGATTGCCTTGGAGAAAGCGCAAGCCATATACAAGACCCTGCCAGGAGCTGATGCCGGATATGCCGTGGATGAAATCAACACGCTACTTTCCAAGTTACAGGACATCCAGATTTTCACCCTCTCTCCCGAAGAACAAAAAGAGGGATATGAGATGTTGTTTGACGGCACTTCACTCCAAAAATGGACCGGTAACAAGGACAGCTACATCATCGAAAACGGAACCATTTACGTATCGGCAGGTTATGGTAGCGGTGGAAATCTTTACACCCAAAAAGAATACAGTGACTTCGTGCTGCGTTTCGAGTTCTGCTTTGAACGCGAAGGAGTGAACAATGGCATCGGTGTCCGTACCCGACACGGAGTTGACGCAGCTTATGATGGTATGGAAATCCAAATATTAGACCACGATGCCCCCATCTATAAAAATTTGCGTGAATACCAGCAACACGGTTCGGTATATGGCATCATTCCTGCCAAACGCGTGAAGTTCCCTGAACACGGCAGTTGGAACGTGGAGGAAATCCGCGTGGTGGGCGACCGTATCACGGTGACCGTGAACGGCGAGGTCATCCTCGACGGCGATATTCGCAAAGCCTGCAAAGGACACAATGTCAGCAAGGACGGTTCCAAGAAAAACCCCTATACCGTAGACCATAGGAACCATCCCGGACTTTTCAACAAGAAAGGCCCTATCGCACTTTGCGGCCACGGTGCCGGAATCCGTTTCCGCAACATGCGCGTGCTCGACTTGGGGCAATAAGGCATACTTACTCATAAAAAAATAAAAACAAAAATATGACACAGGATATTTTTTCAGAAAGAGGACCGGTACGCATCGTTGTCATAGGTGCCGGCAATCGGGCCAACAAATATCTGGAATATGCACGCATACATCCCGACCGGTTACAGCCGGTCGGGATTGTTGAAATCAACGCCACCCGTATGCGGCATATTGCCAATGAATTCAATATAGACAGTTCTCATTGCTTTTCAAGCTATCATACGTTCTTTATTCACCCGATTCCCGCAGATGCCATTTTGATTTCCACTCCGGAGAACCTTCACTACGAACCTTGTGTCGAAGCTATAGAAGCCGGTTACCATGTATTGCTGGAAAAACCCATAGCCCAAACTCTTGAAGAGTGCAACGACATCGCCCTCCGTGCCCAACGTAAAAGTGTATTGGTAGGCGTGTGCCACGTATTACGCTATCATCCCTATTTCCAAAAAATAAAGGAAGTGGTCGATTCCGGCGAATTAGGTTCCGTCATCTCCATCAACCATGTCTCTTCCGTGGGGCTGGACCGTTCTTTACACGGATATGTACGCGGTCTATGGCGCAAGGAAGAAGAGACAAATCCCATGCTGATAGCCAAGTGCTGCCACGACATAGACTTCTTGTTGTGGCTGACCAAAACGCCTGGCCGAAAGCTTACCTCTTTCGGTTCCTTGCGTTGGTTTCGCCAAGAGAACGCCCCTCTAAACAGTTCAGAGCGTTGCATCAACTGCGCCATTGAATCTCAATGTCCCTACTCCGCCGTAGATTTGTATTACAATCGCCGCGACTGGATTTCGAACTTCGACATTCCGCAAGGAAAAACATTGGACGAAGTGTTATTGGAGGAGTTGCAATATGGTATATATGGACGATGCGCCTTCCATTGCGACAACGACGTGGTCGATCATCAAGTGCTCTCTATGGAAATGGAAAGCGAAGTAACCGTGAACTTCTCAATGGACGTATTCACCAACGACGATTGCCGCGAAACCCATATAAAACTCACCCATGGAGAGATATATGGCAATGAAAAAAAACTGCATATACGAAAATTCCGGGGAAATAGGAAAAAGGTCTTTGATTTTTCCACCATTTCAAAAAAGCCATTCCATGGTGGTGCGGACTTGAACTTGATGGATGACTTTGTAAAAGCATTAACTAACCCAAATCACAAACTGCATACATCCATAGAAAACTCCGTGGAAAGCCACCGAATTTGCTATGAAGCAGAACGCAGTCGATTGACGGGAAAAACAATTACGCTTACAACCACATAACACTCGACTTTTCTTTTCATTCCTTTTTTGTTCTTGCCGTCCTTATGCTACAAAAAAAACACAATTAGGCATGCAAAACACAAAAAAGAATCAAACAATAACTGATATTTGCAAATGATAAAGAGAATCAGATAGCATACAGTATCTTTATTCTTAATTGTAAAACTCTAATTTAAACATCAAAAGTATGAAATTAAATCTAACACTATCGAAAGGTAAGGATCAGTTGCCCAAGACGCTGTTACTATGTGGACTTTTGACCTATAGTAATATACTTTGTGCAGAAAGCACTGAAACTACTTTAGCAAAAAACCGCGGTACTACACAAGTAGAGAATGTACTTCAACAGAAAAAAGTAACCGGTCAAGTATTGGACAATCAAGGTGAACCAATCATTGGTGCCAATGTCACTGTAAAAGGAACGACCATAGGTACAATTACAGACATTGATGGTAAATTCAGCCTGGATGCAGCCGACGGAGATGTGTTGGCCATCTCTTACATCGGGTATCTGCCAACAGAAGTGAAGGTAAATGGTAGTGCTCCCTTGAAAGTTCAAATGAGCGAAGATACTCAGATGTTAGGTGAAGTGGTGGTGGTAGGCTATGGCACCCAAAAGAAAGCAAATCTGACCGGTTCTGTGGTCTCCGTGAAAATGGAGGACGCTTTGGGAGACCGCCCTATTGCAAGTACGGCACAAGCTTTGCAAGGAACTACCCCTGGTTTACAAATCATTACCAATACCGGACGACCCGGACAAAGTTCAGACTTAAATATCCGCGGTTATACCTCCATCAATGGTGGTGGACCGCTTGTCTTAGTGGACAATGCCGAAGTAGAATCAATAGATGATATCAACCCCAGGGATATTGAAAGTGTATCTGTGTTAAAAGATGCTTCTGCATCGGCCATTTATGGTGCCAGAGGTGCTTTCGGCGTTATTCTTATCACTACCAAAAAAGGGACAAAAGAGGATAAGGTAAAAGTGTCTTATAATGCAAACTTTGCCTTTACCCAGGCCACCGATTTGCCCAAAAAACTAAATACATATGATACAGCCAAGACTTTCCAAGCTTGGGAAATTGAGAGTAACGGTATCATCAATAACATAGATACTTGGGTGGATTTATTGGAAGAATATCGTCAGAATCCAGGCAAATTCCCGGAAGACGGTATTTATATAGATGAAGCAACCGGAAACAGATACCCGTTGAAAGATTCATACGACTATTGGAATCAAGCTTTCCAAAATGGCTTTGAACAAATACATAACGTGTCTGTGTCGGGTGGTACCAAGAAAGCCACCTACCGCATATCATTAGGCTATACGGGACAAGACGGGATCTTGTATACCAACAAGGACTCTTACAAACGATACAACTTGAATACCAGCCTAACTACGGAAATCACCTCCAACTTATCTGCAAGTATCAATATTTTTTACAAGAATGACAAAAGAAAGACTCCAGGTGGTATGTGGAGTATCTTTTCAAATGGCGTATTATATCCACCGTATAGCTTTGACGGAACTTATAAGAATCCAAGTACAGGAGAAGAAATTCCCTATTGGACTCCCAAGAACTTTCTTGAAAGAGAGCTTCCCGTCTTGAACAATGGAGAAGATCTCCGCTTGAATGGACGTTTGGAGTGGAAACCCATCAAGGGGTTAACTTTGGGTGCGGAATATACCATCAACAAATCCAACAAATACAAACAAACGACGTCGCTCATCAATACCTATATGAATACGACCGAACTTGTTAACAGCAACAACGTATCATCTTTTCAGAAGACCAATACCAACAGAATGTATCAAGCATTCAGTGCCACAGCCAAATATGATTACAGTATCAAGAATCACAACTTGACTGCATTGGTTGGTGTCAACTACGAAGATACGGATTATAAATACATGCTGGCGCAAAGAAAAGATCTTATCAGCAGTGGTGCACCATCTATGGGCACAGCCACCGGTGACATGACTACAGACGATGATTACTATGAATGGGCCATTGCCGGTTTATTCGGACGATTAAACTACAACTACAAAGAAAAATATTTGTTGGAATTTTCAGCCCGTTATGACGGTTCTTCACGGTTTGCAAGAGGTGACCGCTATGTGTTTGTTCCTTCCGGCTCCATCGGATGGTACCTTAGTCGTGAAAAGTTTATGGAAAGTTTGGCACCTACGCTGAACAGTTTGAAACTGTTTGCTTCCTACGGTGAAATCGGTAATCAAAACACAGGTAGTAACTACTATCCGTATTTGTCGGTAATGAATACTTATAATTCCGAATGGATCGACCCAGCAACCAATCTGACCTATCTCACTATCGGGAATGCCAACATCATCAGTAGCGGATTTACTTGGGAAAAGGTAAGAACCCTCAATATTGGTGTAGATTTCGGATTGTTCAACAATCGCTTAACTGGTACCTTTGAATGGTACAACCGAAAGACCTTAGGTATGTTGGATGCCGCAGTAGAGCTTCCGGCTGTATTGGGCACGAAAGCCCCTCTACAGAATGTGACAGATCTTGAAACCAAAGGTTGGGAAATCAATTTGAATTGGAAAGACCAGATAGGTAAAGTGAAATACTCCATCGGTGGTAATTTGTTCGACAGCCGTGCATACATCACCAAAGTACAATTAGAATCCGGCAACATCGGTAGTTTGTATAAAGGAAAGGAATTGGGTGAAATATGGGGTTACACAACCGTTGGCTTCTACAATGTGGATGACTTTGAAGAAGGAGTGGTAGGCAAGTACAGCGATACATTTACGTTGAAAGAAGGCATAGCCCCTTACGAAAACACAAGCCATATCCCAGGTGACATCCGTTTTGCCGACTTGGACAAGAGCGGTACTGTGGATGACGGAAACAGAACTCTTGACAGTCATGGTGACTTGAGACGTATAGGAAATAGCCGCGACCGGTTGCAATTCGGCATCAATGGTTCAGTGGCATATAGTAATTTCGACTTGTCATTCTTCCTACAAGGTGTAGGAAAAAAGGACATCCATCTTGACAGCTATCTGACCCGTCCTTACTTCTCTACATTTACTTATGGCATCTTCGAAGACCAGACTGATGTATGGACAGCAGACAACCAAGACGCATACTTCCCCCGTGTGGCAAGTCGCAACTACGGTCTTTCCAGACAAGCGCAGACAAGATATCTGTTTGACGGTTCATACCTGAATATAAAGAATGTGACTTTGGGTTATAACGTACCCAACCAACTTACAAAGAAATGGGGTATCAATAAACTCAGATTCTATGTATCAGGTGAAAACCTTTACATATTCGACCATCTGCCCAAAGGCGTGCAAGCCAACCTTTACGAAGAAAGTGCAGGAGCCGGTTATCCCGCTTTGAGAAAATTCAGTTTTGGTATTGATATTACATTCTAATCACTAATCAAACAATATAGTATGAAAATTAAATTTATAAATATATGTATCAGCGCTTCTCTACTGGTACTCAGCGGATGTGATGATTTATTGGATCGTACTCCCCAAAACAAACTGACCGAAGAGGTGGTATTCAACGATTACGAAAGTATAAAAACATTTGCCTGGCAATTATATGATGCATTTCCCGCTTACGACCAAGTAAACGGAGCTTCGGGAAATAGCAATCATGACAAGTTAGATGGAGAAAGAACTACAGTTCAGCTCAGAAGAGGTATGTCAGACCAAATTATGTATGCAGACAGCCATAGTGATTTGATGGATATGGGCAGCGAAAATGGTGAATCCGTCTGGATATGGCAACGATATGAAATACCGACCAGTTCGTATGACTATAGCGGTCCGTACAGAAATATACGTACCATCAACGCCATGCTAAAAGGAATTGAAGGTTCCTCGTTAACTCCGGAAGAGAAGGCACACTGGCAAAGCATAGCTCGTTTTTTCAGAGCCTACAACCACGCAGCATTGATGAACCGCTACGGTGACATTATCTATATAGACAAATTGCTCAGCGACAATAGTCCTGAACTTTACAGTGCACGCATGCCCAGAGATGAAGTTGCCAAGAATATTTTAACGGAATTAGAATTCGCCCGCGACAATATCGGCAATTTCAACGATGGCGAATGTACCGTCAACAAAGATGTCATCAATGCTTTTATTTCTCGCTACGGATTGATGGAAGGAACATGGCGCAAGTATCACGGACTAGGTGACGCGGAGAAATACCTCCAAGCATCTGCCACTGCCTCAGAAACCCTGCTACCCAAATACAAGCTGCACCCCAACTATGATGAGGTATTCAACAGCGAGTCTCTCAGCGGCGTTGACGGAATGATTCTCTATAAAAGATATGTAGCAGACATCATCATGCATCGACTGACGCAAGAAACCCGCAACGACAACGCCGGCGAAGACTTAACCAAAAAGGCCGCAGACATGTATTTGATGACCGACGGACAAACGCGTTGGACAAGCCCCTTGTTTGAAGGAGACAAAAGCCTCTATACCGAATTCAGAAACCGCGACTTGCGTTTCTATTATACAATCACTCCGCCATATAAAGTGAAACGTGCTTCCAACGCAAGCGGATGGGAGCCTACCGGTAATCCCGAAGACGCGGAATATATGCATTTCATGGAAAGCTTGTCGGATAGCCAACACAAAACATTACCTTCCGACCAATGGACCGGAGCCGTGACTTTGGAGCAGCCCAATTTGTTCCTGCACAAGGTAAACAACTGGAATCACAGCGGCACCGGCTATCGTTGCTGGAAATTCTACAACCGCCTCATTGTAGGCAAGAATAATCAGGACATCAGCGACGGTCCCATCTTCCGTATTGGTGAAGTTATGCTGAACTATGCGGAAGCCATGTACGAATTAGGCAAATTCGACCAATCTGTTTGCAACAAAACTATCAACAAATTGCGTGAACGTGGCGGCATCCCTGCACTTACCATTGGCAACGAGCCTGAAGATCCCACCCGTGACCCGGAAATACCTGCCACCCTTTGGGAAATCCGTCGCGAAAGAGCTATTGAACTGATGGCCGAAGGATTCCGCTTCGACGACCTGAGACGCTGGAAAAAATGCGAATATCTGAAAGAGCAAAAATTAGGCATGTGGATTAAGCAGTCTGACTACCCCAAGATGCCAATACAGAACGGAGCAAGTGAAGGTTACATAGCACTGGACGGTACTCCTCCGGGATTCCCCGATCACTATTATTTGCAACCGCTTCCTACGGACGAGCTTATTCTTAACAAGAATCTGAAACAGAACCCCGGATGGGAAACTTATGAATAAATGCGTTGTCAACTGATTAATATTATTCTCTCTTTTTAAATAATTGACCTACCTTTAATCAAGATCCACCATAGGAAACAAATTTATATTTTCTATGGTGGATATTTTATAAAAAACAAAAATATAACAAGATGAAGAAACATCTCATTACAGGATTGTTCACCATTCTGACCATAGTCATGAATGCCCAATCTTTCACAGAGTGGCAGAACCCGAATGTCAACTCAGTCAACCGTCTTCCTATGCACACCAATTACTTTGCTTATGAATCGATGGAAGCTGCCATAAAAGGAAACAAAGAGGCGTCTTTTAATTTCATGACCTTGAACGGAAGTTGGAAATTCAATTGGGTGAGAGATGCAGATGCACGCCCCGTAGATTTTTGGAAGCCCCACTTCAATGATAAAGGTTGGAATGAGATATCCGTTCCTGGCATTTGGGAGCTGAATGGATATGGAGACCCTATTTATGTAAATGTGGGATATGCCTGGCGAGAACAGTTCAAGAACAATCCCCCACAAGTACCAACGGAGAATAACCATGTCGGTTCCTATCGCCGTGAGATAACCATTCCCACCGACTGGAAAGGCAAGGAAATCATCGCACATTTCGGTTCCATAACCTCGAATATGTATTTATGGGTAAATGGAAAATATGTGGGATATAGCGAAGACAGCAAATTAGAAGCCGAATTTAACCTAACCCCTTATCTGAAAGTCGGGCAAAAGAACCTGATAGCATTCCAAGTTTTCCGCTGGTGCGACGGTTCGTATTTAGAAGACCAGGATTTCTTCCGATATAGCGGTGTAGGCCGCGACTGCTATTTATATACACGCAACAAGAAGCAGATTACCGACATACGCATTATCCCCGACCTTGACGAACAATATCACAACGGGCTGCTCTCCATCAATCTTACGATGAAAAATAGCGGGAACGTAGCATTGACACTATTTGATGCATCCAACAAGCAAGTAGCCACAAAATCCATCAAAGCATCGGGAAAGGTAACAACCACAATGAACATTGAATTTCCTCAAAAATGGACAGCGGAAAATCCATACCTCTACAAACTATACGCTACTTTGATGGAGGGTGACAACGTGATTGAAGTGATTCCCATTAACGTAGGATTCCGTAAAATAGAACTGAAAAATTCGCAAATATTAGTAAACGGACAACCAGTACTCTTTAAAGGCGTCAATCGCCATGAGATGGATCCGGATTATGGCTACATCGTTTCGCGCGAACGTATGATACAAGACATTCAAATCATGAAGAAGCTCAATATCAATGCCGTACGAACCAGTCACTATCCCGATAACAATTACTGGTATGAACTTTGCGATCAATATGGTATCTATGTCGTGGCCGAAGCCAATATCGAATCGCATGGAATGGGTTATCGCGATAGGACGCTAGCCAAACGACAAGACTACCTAAAAGCCCACTTGGAACGTAACCAACGTAATGTACAACGTTGTTTCAATCATCCCAGTATCATTTTCTGGTCATTGGGCAACGAAGCCGGTTATGGTCCCAACTTCGAAGCCGCCTACAATTGGGTGAAGGCAGAAGACCCGAGTAGGGCAGTACAATACGAACGGGCAGGTAGAAAAGGAAACACAGACATTTTCTGTCCCATGTATCTCGGATATAAAGGATGCCGAGAATATTGTGAAGATGCTTCAATGACTAAGCCTCTGATTCAATGCGAATATGCCCACGCCATGGGAAACTCACAAGGAGGATTCAAGGAATACTGGGACTTGATACGCAAGTATCCCAAATTTCAAGGAGGATTCATTTGGGATTTTGTCGATCAGTCCATACGTTGGACTGGTAAAAATGACAAAATGATATACGCTTACGGTGGAGATTTCAATCGTTTTGATGCCAGTGACATCAATTTTTGTAACAATGGCCTTATCAGTCCAGACCGTGTACCCAATCCACATGCCTATGAAGTACAATATTTCTATCAAAACATCTGGACTACATTGAGTTCACTCCCGCTCAACACGACATCGAATAAACCGACAACAACCGAACTTGAGCTATGCATCTTCAACGAGAACTTCTTCCGCGATCTTTCGGCCTACTATATGGAATGGGAAGTACTCAAAGACGGTAAGATAGTGAATAACGGTCGCGTGAATCAACTTAGTGTGGATCCTCAAAAAATCGGCAGAGTAAAATTAGAGTTCGGTAAAATCTGCCAAGAGGGGGGTGAATGGCTACTCAATGTTTCCTATAAATTGAAAAAACGCGAAGACTTGTTGCCCGCCAATCATATTGCAGCCAAAGATCAGTTGGTACTGAGTCCTTATCAAACTCCTGCTCTGAATTTGCCCAACCGTGAATTAAGCAATGTAGAATCCACCGCTCCTATCGTAAAAGAGAATGACAGGAATTACCTCATTATTTCCGGAGACGGCTTCCGTGCCGAATTCAACAAACATAGCGGTTATCTGACTCAATATGAACTCGCCGAACAAAAGATGATAAAGGAAGGAGCCGCTTTGACTCCTAACTTCTGGCGCGCTCCGACAGACAATGACTTTGGTGCCCACATCCATCAAAAATACATCGACTGGAAAAAGCCCGAAATCAAGCTGACTTCTTTCAAGCAACGTATCGAAAACAAGCAAGTCATCATCGAAACAACCTATGATATGCCGAAAGTCGCTGCTAAACTGAACCTAACCTATAAAATCAATAACATCGGTGCCATCAAAGTTACCCAAAAACTGACAACAGACAAGAATGCCAAAGTGAGCAACATGTTCCGCTTTGGTATGCAGATGCCGATGCCCCGCAACTACGAGACAATCGAATACTATGGTCGCGGTCCCATAGAGAATTACGCTGACCGTAATCATTGCACCGCTCTCGGCATCTATCGCCAAAGCGTGTCTGATCAGTTTTATCCCTATATTCGTCCACAAGAGAACGGTAACAAGACAGACATCCGCTGGTGGAAAATGTTGGATGACGCAGGTAATGGCATTGAGATTGTGGCCGAAGCTCCATTCTCAGCATCTGCCCTGCACTACACCATCGAATCCTTAGACGAGGGATGGAGCAAACAGCAAAGACACTCACAAGAAGTGAAAGAGGCAGATTTGACCAACCTCTGCATTGACAAGATGCAAGCCGGTTTGGGATGTGTGAACAGCTGGGGAAGCATCGCCCTACCCCAATACCAAATTCCTTATAAAGATTATGAATTCACGTTCATCCTTATGCCGGTACGACACTGCTTTGACAATAATACTATTTGTAAATAAAAAGCTAAGAAAGAATTACCCAAAGCTCTTAAATTATTAAGTTCCATGAAATAGATTTCAGATACAATATAAGATAGTTTTTTCGGGTATTTTTTCAACTTTCCATCTTTAAAAACATTTTCAAAATATTCAAAAGATATCAATCTCCACTAGTGTCCCATTAAAATTGGGGACACTAGTGATGCTACTTATCAAGTAAAAGTTCCCGAATTGTACGCCTTCTTCTTTTAATCGTGTTTTAATCGTGGCAGACATAAACCATCGTCGCCGAATGTAACTTCTATATTTTTCACATTTGACTAGTGGAGAAAATTTGATTCTCGGTTTTGCAAGCTATGTTTCCATAATAAAACTCCTTATGATATACCTGAGAATATCTGTCCACAACTTATAGAGGATATATAAAATTTTGCTTGTATTGGTGTATTAATTGCAATGCAGATTTTTATTTTAATTACCCCTTGACAAAAAGTCTTCTCTCATTAGCTGATGATTCCACCCTTGTTCTTTCCACAAGTCATGATCAAGCATAGGAGGTACCATCAGAAAACAACAAGACAAGAGTAGGCTATCTATTTTTAGACTTTTCCAATCAAGAAATCTTTGGTATGATGATCTCTATCCGTTTCATATCTTCCATCACTGATGTCATTTCTCAAACCGTTCATTCTTTTCTTTACTTCTTACAAGATTAGAATGGACTTGTTTTTCCCTTTCATCAAAGATCAGATGAGTATAGTAAGACTGGCAGAAATCCCACGAATAATCCCACGCATGGTTTGTTTTTAATCGTTATTCTCTGCCGATACAGAAAACAAAAAAAGCTCTGAAATCCTTGAAT
>ULSY01032626.1_pt1 | contig 51375 bp, 40 predicted proteins | sample 1957201 | NCBI WGS metagenome assembly ULSY01 (sample SAMEA4835723, study PRJEB28245) | human gut metagenome | biome: gut microbiome; material: fecal sample | place: Denmark | collected 2008
ATTATAAATATCATCAGGCAAACAGGATTACAGACTGATGATGTCAATATAGTAGTGGCTTCTACTCTTGAAAATGAACAGCTTGTAAAGAAGTTAGGGCTGGATTATGGAATAGGTGTGATTCCATTAAAAGGAGAACAGCATAAGAAATTCACGTTTTGCACTTCCACAGCCTTTGCAGGGTGTGACTTCTATTCAACCTGCGCATCTACTTTTGTCATAAGTGACAACAAGAAAGCCTACACTTCCATTGATATTGCTACGGAGTTGGCTCAAATAGCTGGTCGGCAAAGGTTGGAATGCAATCCGTTCAGGAACACGACTACTTTCATTTATAATGTGGATGTTGGAGAAAATAAAGATGATTCTTATAAGTCTGCTTTGGAAAAGAAACTGCAAGATTCCAATGAATATGCCCAACTTAAAAACAGTTTGACAGGTAAGAATAGGGAATTTGCTATCAAAGAAATTCAAACTTGTCAAAAGCTGAATAAGTATAGTGAACATTATGTATGCTATAATGAGGCAACCAACTGTTTCTCTGTAAACAACATGGCTTATCTGAATGATTGTTTTTCTTATGATGTGCAGAAAGAGAACTATTTGGACGGCATTACAGTTAGGAAGCAGTTGGAAGATAACGGCTTTAATATCAATGGAGATGAGGTTTATTCAGATTATGAGGAACAGTTGGAGTGTATCATTAGGAAAGAGGGGTTTGCTGACAGGATGAAACGCTATTGCGAGTATCGTAAGAATAAAGAAGCCTGTATGTTCGTATTGGTTGATGAAGTCATGGAACGTCAAAGTGAAGACTTGAAGCTGTATTATGATTCGCTGGGTTATGAGCGGATTAAGGCTCTTGGTTATAAGGAACTGAATCTTAAAAATGAAATGATGAACAGACGGGAAACCTATCATCTTTATAAGGAGTTCAGGGCTATCTTTCCTGTTGGAACAAGAATGCTTACTGATATGATAAAGCAGAAAATGGAAGAAGTGTATGCAAAATATGGAATCAGGCAAAAGGGAGTTGCAAGCCATTTGGAAAAACGGTTTGGAATTAGGATAAAGCCTGTAAAGATTCCGTTGGCAGACGGTAGCCGAAAAGGTGGTTATGAGTTTATATGAATATAGGGGAGAGCTTCAAATGGAGTTCTCCTTATGTTGTATTTAGAGAGGACTTTTTTAGAATGTGGTCTTATAAAACCTGTAATTCTTAAAAATGTACCACTAAACCTTGGCGGCAATAATCAGCATGGCTTTCTGCTTATTTAGCTTCACCTTATCATCGACTATAAAATAATCTTTAATGGTTTGAGCCGTAACACGTTTCTCGCCTTGGATATTCAAATCTTTGTAAATCCGATTCAATTCATTTTTAATGTATTTGAGGGTGTACCTTTGGTTTACGACAAATGTATTTTTTATAAGTTGTACAACTTCTGTTCCATTTTTCTTTCTTAAAATGATAGCTTCACGGATTCTTTTGGGATAGTATTTGCATTGTTCAATTTCCTCTTTACCTATAAGGGTGTAGGCATCCACTATAAAAGCGTCCTTTTGCCTTAGTTCAGCAAGTTGGCTCTTTTTGGCTTCTGAATCTTCTTCCTTGGATAGCTTGTCAAGAATGGCAACGATTTCCATTCGTATTCTACGTTTGGATTTACCCTCTTGATGCAAGGACAATCTTTCACTATCATTATATTGGAAGTAGAATTTCTCCGTCCAACAAGTTTCAAAGCAACCTGCCGCAGCGTACCTGTCCGAGAGGTTTGCTTGGCTGTGGTAGCAAGACCTTACTATCTCTTGATGGATGTAGTTGTCAATGGCAAAATAATCTTTCTGACCGTTTCTGATAAACCTGTTATAAGGAAGTGCATTCAATGCAGACTTATAGGCTTCTTTCACGATTTCATTAGTTGCATCTTTATATAGAGTATTTATAGTGTCATAAGCACCCCTCATTGCTGTAATGTATTCCTTTATTTCATCAATGTTCCTGTCAGGGAAAGCGTCTTTGCTAACATTGGCTATATGGGCTGCATCAGCAATGCCGTTCCTGAAACGACCAATGGCTTGCCTGACATCTGTAACAGGGTCTATCATGGTAGAATTGGCAATAAGTGGTGCAGACACGAAAACAAGATGAGGAGCGACATCCATTTCAATATCAAGTGCAGTGAAGAATCGGCTTGTAAAGAACATATATGTATTGATATGTTCAATAGACCAATCCTCAAAAGCATTCTTAAAGCCTGATTCTTGCAGTTTCTTGACGCTCTTTTCTGCACAGAACACGGTACTTCTGTCCTGAATTTCAAGTTTTACTATCAGTTGATGAATAATGTTTGTACTGTTTATGAAAAAGCAAAAAGGATGTGAAGTAGCATTGACTTCATCATTTTTCTCTTTTATCTTTATCCATTTCTTTACAGCTTCAAGCACGTTATTGGTATAGACTTGTGTCACCTTTAATTTCTCGTGATTTAGCTCGGTCAAAGGTATGCCTACGGTTGTTGTCACATCTTTATATAGTTCTTCTGTTGCCTTATCAGGAAAGTGATAGACTTCCGTCAAAGGTCTGCCCTTAATGTAGTTTGGCATAACTTTGACAAAAGTGAATCTCTGTTCTTTAAAGCGTGGGTCAGATGGTATAATCGGAGTTGCGGAAACAAATGCCTTTTTTTTGAAACAGAAAAAATCATCAACAGGCAATGTGATATTTTCTCTGTAATCCACATCTTGTATGAACTTATGGCACTCGTCCATGAGTAGAAAGCAAGTAGAATATAGGTCTATCTCACAATCTTCAAAAGCAGCTTTAACTTTTGAGAAACTTTCAGGGGTTGTGAGAATCTTGATGTATTTCTTGCTGTGAAGTGTTTTATCAAGATAGCTGGAAACATCATCAATCGACACTTTCTGAATTACCCCAAACAGATTATAGCCGCTATATTTCGGGTCGGTGCATTTTCCTTTAATTGGAGGTATGTTAGGCTCTATCAATATAGAGTGTCGGGATGCAGTTATTTCAAGATGGGTTGCACCTATGCCTGTCAGAAACTTACATAAGATAGTATTAGGCTCAATTATGCTGTAAACGTCTGACAGCCTTTGCCCATTCTTGATGTATAAGCTTTTCTCATTCATGTATGATTTAGCCTTGTTTTTATTATATTAGCTCTTTTGCTTCCAAAAACTCATCTATGCCCTCATTGTTCTGCATGAAAAAGAAACGTATGATGCCATAGGTAAAATTCATGTAATAAGCGGGTTTCCCGTATTTGGTAAATATAGAATCCCTTTCTTTCTGTATATCAGGGTTAGTTGATTCATCTACTAAGGTTACAAGCATTTGTTTTCGGAATTCATCGCCAGTTAAACCATCTCCATAGGTGGGTCGCATAGGATTTACTTTAGAATCATCTGTATGCCCTTTTGCAAGGTATTCTAATAGCCAAAAATATCCACTATCTCCAATTTGGTATTCTATGGCTTGAGAAGGACGTGTCAGACTTTTTACACGTACAGAGCAAAATCCATATTTGTCTATATTAAAGAACAAGTCAAGTATATCTTTACGCATCATCATCTTCTTCAAAGCGTCATGTGCGGCTTTGTTATCGTAGTTGTTTGGATGTTGTGTATTATCCATTTCCTTATAATTTAAGTGGTACTTTTTTGCTGTTTATCTCTGTTATATAGGGCAATATTGAAAAATGTACTCTATAACTAATTGCAAAATTAAGAAATAATCCTGCCTATCGTTCTGATAAACAGGATTATTTTCATTAAAATAGTGATTTCATTGCTTCATCTATCTGCTCATTGTCAAAGCTGTCAAGATAGATTTGTGTCACTCTTTCTGAACTATGCCCCATTATTTCACGGATTACTGCTGTGGAAACACCTGCTTTCTTCATCACTGTTGCTTGGCTGTGCCTTGCTACGTATGTCGTGAGTGTAATAGGCAAATTCAACGCTTCACCAATTTGCTTCAAACGGTCATTCACCTTAGTAATCACCTTGTGGATTCTGTTTGCTTTCTGTTCGTCTGTTTTATGGAATGGAGAGAGGATTGGGAACAGGTAAGGTGATTCTGCATTGTGGTACTTCTTTATAAGCTCAATGGCTTGTGGCTGCAAGGGTATCTTTATCAGCTTACCTGTCTTGTGCCTTTTGTAAATTAGCTTATTCTCCATGATGTTTGCTTGTGTGAGGTTTGCAATGTCTATGAAGTTAATGCCACCACAATAATAGGTGAATGCAAAGATGTCAATAGGGAATCTCATGTAGCGATTTGATGATTGGAATTGTAGCACACGTTCTATGTCCGCTTTTGTCAAGGCTCTCTTAATGGTGTCTTGATGAAGTCTTGCAACTTTGAACTTTCTGAATGGGTAGCAATCTGTTGAAACAGCATTTTCTTCCATTGCCACATTATAGATAGCTCTTAGAGTGCGGAATCGTATGCCAATAGTGTTCTCTGCCAAACGCTTTTCCCTCAAAAACAACTCATATTGTTTCAGCCAAGTTACATCCATTTCAGAGAAATAGAAATCAAGGCTGTGGCAGAACTCTTTAATGGAGTTGTACGTTTGCTTGATTGATAGGGCATAGCTTTTGCGTCCAGCCTTTATAAGGGAAGTCATGTACTCTTGAAAGACATTCTCCACTGTCTTACGATTGGTATGCTTTACATTGACTTTCTCCACAAGAGAGGTGGAGGTAAACTCCTGATTGGTTGCTTTAAGCTCAATGATTTTAGCGGAGTATTCTTTGATTTTGTCCGCTATGAGCATTTCGATGTACTCACGGTTGGGGCAATCTGCCTTTGGCTCATTCTTGAAGAAGTCCCAATGTACAGGATTTACGGATATGCCCAGACTGACATATCTCCGTTTTCTGTCTTTTGTCACTCTCAACATTAGAGGTGATTCATTGTTACTAAGTAACTTAGACTTGTAACAAACTGCTTTTACTGTAATTCCCACGGTTTACACGTTGGTTTACACAGATTGCGTATATTGGGGCTAAAACAAGGGGTAAAAACAATAAAAAAAGAGAGCTACATCGCTGTAACTCTCTGATTTTCAAGTGGTACCACCAGGAATCGAACCGGGGACACAAGGATTTTCAGTCCTTTGCTCTACCAACTGAGCTATGGCACCATCATTATCGCTTTTGCGTGTGCAAAGGTAGTAAAATAATTTTCAGTAGCGTCATTTTGACAAATAAAAAAGCGGTATTTTAACTTCTTTTTCGAATTAACCACACTCTGAACCAGTCCTTTTTATTACAAACTAACGCAAAAACATGCCATTCATCATGCTTTACATAAAAAATTGGCCACATCATATCTTGATGTGGCCAACAACATATCGTAAACTTCATCCTAATCTTTTAACGGATTCCAGCCTTGAGCTTTAAGCTCAAACTCGGCATTGTCACGCGTTACGAGTATTTTACCAAACTCGCTCTTTGTAATATGTCCTATGAGTTTGACATCTTCAAGCCGTTCAATCTTGTCATGATCGCCTATAGGTACCGTAAACAACAATTCATAATCCTCACCTCCGTTCAATGCGCATGTAGTAACATTCATGTTCATCTCTTCGGCCATAACCGCTGTCTGATAATCTATAGGGATGTTTTTTTCATATATTCTGCAGCCACACTTACTCTGCTCGCAGATATGCATCAGTTCGCTGCTTAGTCCGTCACTGATATCCATCATTGACGTAGGGCGTATGTTCAAGTCGCGCAACTGCTTCAAAACATCGCCACGGGCTTCGGGCTTAAGCTGGCGTTGCAACAAGTATTCCTTACCCGCAAAGTCCGGCTGGAAATTAGATAGAGCCTCTAAAGCTTGCTTGTCATTCTTTTTCCTTGCCTCGTCAACCTGCTGATAGTAAACGGATTTCTCGCGTTCAAGCAACTGCAGCCCCATATACGCCGCGCCTAAATCGCCTGAAACACAAATAAGGTCGGTGTCTTTTGCCCCGTTACGATAGACGATTTGCTCCTCCGAACATTCACCGATACATGTTATACTGATGGCAAGGCCTGTATAAGACGAAGTCGTATCGCCACCTACAATGTCCACGTTCCATTTATCGCAGGCCATTCGCAAGCCGCTATAAAACTGCTCCATGTCCTCAACAGCGAAACGCTTGCTCAAGGCTATGCTTACAATCATCTGGCGAGGTGTACCGTTCATGGCAAATATATCGCTAATATTTACCATTGCCGACTTGTAACCGAGATGTTCAAGATCTATGTAAGTAAGGTCAAAATGTACCCCCTCCATAAGCATATCGGTAGTGACAAGCACTTCTGTATTAGGATAATGCATCACGGCGCAGTCATCCCCGACACCGTATTTGGTTGAAGCGTTCTTGACTTTAAGGTCATCTGTAAGATGATGTATCAAGCCAAACTCTCCAAGTTTCGCAATATCTGTCATTGTCTGTAATTAATAAAAGCCGAAAAGAGGCAAATAGTAAACACGCAATCGTGAACAACTTATCCACAGATTTAATGCATCCGGATTGTCTGTCGTAATACACAATCCGTTATACACCTTACGTATATACAACTATTTGCCACTTTTCATTTTGTTATTCAAGGTTTAAGCGTTTCTTTTAATCATCTCTCTCATGATTTCGGTCATTATAGGCTGTGCCTTATTAGCCGCTATCTGCACCTCCTCATGACTTACCTCCACAGGCTGGTCTTCAAGCCCGAGGTCAGTAATGATACTTATACCGAAAGTCTTAATACCGCAATGATGCGCAACGATAACCTCCGGCACGGTACTCATTCCCACTGCATCGCCGCCGAGGCGGTGATACATTTTATACTCAGCCGGAGTCTCGAATGTTGGTCCTTGCACTCCAACGTATACGCCATGAACGACACGTATACCTTTCTCCTTAGCTATAGCATCAGCTTCGGCTATCAGTTTCTTGTCATAAGCCTCGTGCATGTCAGGGAATCGCGGTCCCGTCGGGAAATTCTTTCCACGTAACGGATGTTTCGGGAACAGGTTGATATGGTCGGTAATAATCATCAAGTCACCGATCTTGAAATCCGGATTCATGCCTCCGGAAGCATTGCTTACAAACAGGGTCTTAATTCCCAGCTCGTACATCACTCGTATCGGGAACGTAACCTGCTTCATGCTATATCCCTCATAGAAATGGAAACGCCCCTCCATAGCCATGATATCAACACCGCCAAGCTTTCCGAATATCAGCTTTCCGGCGTGTCCTTCTACCGTAGATACAGGGAAATTAGGTATCTCAGTATAAGGGAATTCATAACTGTCAGTTATTTCTGAAGCTAATTGTCCCAGGCCTGTGCCCAGTATTATTGCCGTTTTTGGACTTGTTGTCATCCTTTCTTTTAACCAGGATGCTGTTTTTTGAATTTTTTTGTACATAACCGATGATTTTATTGTTAAACTCCTCTTCTTGTCCAAGCATGAACTTCACCATGACAGGCAGCGTGAAAATACTATTCCTGACCTCGCCAGACAGACCTTTCATACAAGACAGTCGAGCATTGTCTTTTTCTGTTGTAATAATTATTTTAGGTGAGGGCAAGCCTCCAAACGTTTCGTTAATAAGTTCAATGTCCTTCTTCCTGAACTGATGGTGGTCAGGAAACGTCAGCGGTGTTATATTATCCGAATATTCCTTCAGGTCATAAATCATCTGTTTGGGCGACGCAATTCCAGTAAGCAACAATACGTTCTCATTCTTGTCCAAACTGTCCAAGCTTCTATCCTCACCGCAAAAAACAGGATGAAGAGCCCCATATTCAAACGTTGTAAAATACAACTGCTGATAAGGAAAAAGGTTCATCGCCTTGATGATAACCCTATATTCCATCGGCTTAAGGTCTTTAGGACACTTTGTAACAATGACGATGTCTGCCCGTGCCTTGCCGCTTTGCGGTTCCCTAAGACGCCCGGCAGGCAACAGCTTGTCATATATTATCAACCTGTGATAGTCAACAAGCAGGATGTTGATTCCCGGCTTTACGTACCTATGTTGGAAAGCATCATCAAGCAAAACTACATCGGTGTCTTTAGTCTGTTCATCGCCTACAATCCTTTTAATGCCATGACATCGGTTCTTGTCAACGGCCACATGCACTTCTGGAAACTTCGTCTTCATCTGGAATGGCTCGTCCCCAATATCCTTCATTTCTGTACCATCTCCGGCAAGTACGTATCCCCTACTCTTCCGTTTATACCCACGGCTCAAGACAGCCACTTTAGCGCTGTCCTTTAACAAGCGGACAAGATACTCAACGTGTGGAGTCTTGCCTGAACCGCCTACAGTTATATTGCCGACGGATATCACCGGGATGTTAAAACTCCGGCTTTTCAGTATGCCAAGCTCAAACAACTGGTTACGAAACCTTACGCCAAGCCCGTAAAGCCAGCTCAGCGGAAGCATCCACTCGTTGATTTTTATGAAGTCGCCTTCCATGTCTTAAAGGATAAAACAGCAGATACTGCATACAGATAAAGGGCTTTATTATGCCATAACAGCCATATCCGAAAGCCTTACAGTATTATTTTATATTTACGACAAACGGCACACGGGCCTGTATTGCAGACTGGTTCTGAATATTTTTCATCATTATAAACGGCTCATAATACTCTCCCAGAGCCTGGCGCATTTGCGCATTTACGTAACTGCCTCCAGACATTGAGTTCATAAATTTGTCTAACCAATCGGACTTGCCCGGATAAGCAGACGTATGGTATTCCTTTAATTTTGCCAGCTGGGCAGCCTTTGCTACAGCCTTGTCAAGACCTCCAAGCTCGTCAACGAGTTTTATTTTCAATGCATCCTGCCCCAACCATACATGGCCTTGAGCTATTTTCTCCACTTCGGCCACATTCATCTTACGTCCTTGGGCAACACGTGCACGGAACAAATTGTAACCTCTGTCGATATACTTGTTAAGGTAATTCATCTCCTCTTCATTAAACGGACGTGCAGGAGTGCCGAAAGCGCTGTGGCGGTTGGTTTTCACTTCATCAAACTTGACGCCTAACTTCTGTGTGAGCAAACCGCTGAAATCAGGGAACATGCCGAATATGCCAATACTTCCAGTAAGCGTAGTAGGCTCAGCCACTATCCAGTTAGCGCCGCTACTTATATAATATCCGCCTGAAGCGGCCATGCCACCCATCGAAACAACTACCGGCTTCTTCTTTTTCAACAGCTCTACATAATGCCATATCTGCTCAGACGCATAGGCGCTTCCACCGCCGGAATTAATGCGCAACACCACTGCCTTGACATCGTCATCCTCCATCAGGTCCTTCAGGTCGTCACATACGGTCTTTCCTACGATGTTGTGTTCTTCCGAAAACATATCACCTGCACTTGAGTCAACGATGTCGCCATAAGCGTAATACACGGCGATTTCGTCACCTTTTCTCTCCTTGTTCTTAACCTGTTTCATTTCGGCAAGGCTCACGGTATTGACATCAGCGTCAGCATCTTTCTTCAACAACTTGTTTATTTCCGTCTTGATTTCGTCGCTATATATGAGCTTGTCTGCCAATTTATACTTCACGTAATCCTTAGGATCAGCCAAAGTAATGAAGTTGTCGGCATAAGAATTAAGTGTTTGAACACTTATCTTGCGACTCTCCGACACTCCTTTGCACACATTCTGCCATATTCCGTTAACGTAAGCAGTAACCTGTTCACGGTTGGCATCACTCATCTTGTCAGCAGTGAACATCTCCGGCGCACTCTTGTACGTTCCCACTTTTGCCAACTGCATCTTTACTCCGAACTTGGCCATAAGGTCTTTCAGGAAAATAGGCTGCGACGAAATGCCATGCCAGTCTATCTGTCCGCTGGGATTAAGGTACACCTTGTCTGCCACAGATGCCACATAGTAATTACCTTGGGTATAAACATCACCATAGGCGATTATCCATTTCCCGCTCTTCTTGAAGTCGAGAAGAGCATTGCGTACAGCGGCAAGCGACGCATAAGAGTCGGCCGCCATCATTCCCGCCTCTATATATATGCCCTTTATTTTATCGTTATTCTTAGCCTTGTCTATTGCGCTAAGCACATCATCGAGACCTATTACGCCGGTATCATTTCCACCAAACTGGCTCATGAATGTTTCTTCTGAACGTTCGTTAAGCATGCCCGACAGTTTCAATACCATTACCGTATTGTCGCTGACGTCCTTTGCTGAACTCTCGGAGGCAATCATGCCAACTACGCACATTACTCCTATTACGCCCGTGATAAGCGAAAAAACTATCAGACCGACTACCGTGGCTGACATATACTTAAAAAAGTCTTTCATATTATAACCGGTTATTTTTGTTTTGTGTACAAAGATACGGATTTTATTTTATTTTGTCTGAAAAAACAGCCAAAGTTTTACCATATCGCCAAATATTAGTATTTTCGCACTTATGAAACACGCAATAATCGTAGGCGCCTCTTCAGGCATGGGGCGCGAGGTTTGCAACATACTGCTATCCGACGGCTGGAAAATCGGCATAGCGGCAAGGCGCGAGTCGCTGTTGGAGGAGATAAAAGCCTCATGCCCAGACCGAGTCGAGGTCATGAAAATAGACGTTACGGCTCCTGACGCCGCCGAAAGGCTGTTGTCATTGGCGGAACGGATGGGCGGAGTAGACCTGTTCCTGTATTCTTCGGGTATCGGAAAGCAAAACAGCAGACTCGACACAAACATCGAACTGGCAACTATTGATGTCAATTCAAGAGGATTCACGGCCATGATAGATACCATGTTCAACTACATGGCGGCCCACTCCGGCGGACACATTGCCGTAATATCGTCAATCGCAGGCACCAAAGGACTTGGCGCGGCGCCTTCATACAGCGCCACAAAAGCGTTCCAGAACACTTACATACAAGCTCTTGAGCAGCTTGCCTACATGCGTGGATTACCCATACGCTTTACCGACATTCGCCCGGGCTTCGTTGATACCGACCTGCTTGCCGGCAGCAGGCATTATCCAATGCTGATGGACAAGACACGGGTGGCACGCTCCATTGTCAGGGCCATATACTCCAAACGCCATGTCAAGGTTATCGACATGCGTTACAGAATGCTTGTTTCTGCGTGGAGACTTATCCCCAAATGGCTTTGGAGGAGGATGAAGATACAAAATGAGGACACTACCCCATAATAAAAAACATATTGACATGAAAACAAAAAACAATTGTTTGTTAGGAATATTTGCCGCTATATGCCTGTCGGGGTATTCCTTATCTTGTAACGGACAGGCAAAGATAGAAGGTACATGGCTGGAGCCAATACCCGGGATGGAGAACAGGCTGCAAGGATTCAAGCTGGAGGACAACGGCAAAGCCTCGTCAGTCAACATGGCTACCCTCCTGTACGATAGCTGGAAACAGGACGGCAACCATCTTATACTTTCCGGAAAAAGCATAGGCAACGGCACAACCTTCGCGTTTACCGACACGCTCGTCGTGGACAACCTGACGGAAGACAGCCTTATATTGAGAAGAGGCGAAATGACGTTGAGATATGCCCGCAACGGCGGACGGAAAGCAAGGAAAAGCATACCTATGACAAAACTGACGCCAGCCAAGCGCAACAGTTTCATAACCAAGGGAACATTGATATTTGCGCACGAGACGCGTTCGTTCACACCAGAGGGAGAGGACGAGGCTTATTGGATTACGGACAAATCAGGAAAACTGGCCGAAGAATACGACAGATTGACCGAAGGCGTGAAAAGCGGAACTCCTGTACATGCCGAACTTGAGGTTGTCGACATGGGTAAATCAAACGAAGGCTTTGCAAAATCGTATAAAAGCGTATATAAAGTGGTGAAGATACGCAAGATTTCAAAAGACTGATTAAACGCTGCCTGTTTACGCACGCCCAATAGTCAAAAGGCATTAACGACAAGGGTGGATAATTCGTTTATACAACACTTACGAATTATCCACCCTTGTTTTTTATCCGTCATTTTATTATTTTCTCGTCACCGAGAACGACTGGCGGTGGAAAATGAATATCGGTATTATACAACCTACCACCATTCCGAACATGACCAATACGGTAAGTGACGAGTTTGAAAAGAACCTCGTGACATATTCCATCGTATATTCACCGGGCAGACGCACTATATTAATAAGGTCGCGTACAGCCTTGTAGGCAAACATGCCGGGCACCATCGGCAGCAACGACGGGAAGGCGAAGCACTCTGCGGGGCAGTGTATGCGCATGGCGAACGGAACAGAGAGCAGGCCTATGACGAAGCCCGCAATGGTAGAGGCCGTCACCTGGTCGAGCATTATGCCCTGATTGTGCATGAGAAAATAGCGAATGCCATGGCCGACGCATGCCAGCAGGGCACAGATGAGCAGGGCCTTGCGCGGCGGATTGCTGATGATGGCGAAGCCAACACCGGCCACGGCGGCAAACAGTCCGTCGGCAATGGCAGCACGCACCACGTCTGGACGCACCACCTTGGTAAACGTGGTCGGGTCTATATCGAATATAACGACCGTTGCCGAGAGGCCAATGGCTATGCAGATGATAAGCAGGCACGCATTGGCAAGACGGGCTATGCCGTCAAGCACGTGGTGGTCAACGATATCCATCACGCCGTTAATGAGCGGAACTCCAGGCACAAGGTACAGCATTGACGTTCCGAGGGACATGTCCTCGGTGCCGCCATGGAAATAAACGAAATCCGAAACGCCTATCATTGTCGACACGAAGGCGCAGATGACAAACACGGCCAACTGGTTGAGCCCCCGCCGTGTCAGCTCCTGGCGGATGTAAAAGCCGACGAACGTAGCCACCCACACTATGGCCATAGAAGTCAGATTGCCGTCAAACAGGCGGCAGAAACATGCGTTTGCGAACGAAACGAGCAGCAATACCGTCCAGCGGCTCTCGCGTTTCTCCATCACGATTGACTTGAAGCGGCGCCAAAGCTCCTTCAGCGGCAGTTTCTCGTCAAAGGCCTGCCACGACAGCTCGGACAACTTCATGTTTATCTTGAAGTTCAGCGGTATGGCGGGTGTCTTCTTGATGTAGGTATAAGTGTGGCTGTTCTCGTTGTCAAGCAAGGTAATGCTCAGCGTCTTTGGGAAAATAAGCAGGTTGACCTTGTAGCCGAACGAGCGCGCTATGCGCACCGTGTTGAGCTGGATTCGTGACGTCTGCGCCCCTACGGCCATCAATGTTGATGCGTATTCGGCAAGGAACATGGCGGTATCTTTCAGCGCCTCGTGGATGTTTTCATTACTTTCCTGTTGCATTTTTGTATCCTGAAACGTTCGTATGCGTATAAAAAACGGCTGCAAAATTATATCTTTTATTATGAAACACAAAATATTTTTTTGCATTTCTATACATTTATTTGCCATGCGCCACGATTGCACGAGGCAGCCAAGACGCGCCTTATCCGTAACGCCTCCGCCTGCAACGGCAACACTGGCTACAACTGCCGTGATGTCGGCACTGCAAAAACCGTAAGCAAAAAAGCCTTATCCGCTTACGTTCAACGCCGTCAGGCGTGGCAAAAAGTCGTGATTATAACATAACAGCCCATGTTTGCTTTCAAAACAAAAGGCCGTCTTTCGTGTTGTAAAAGACGGCCTTCGGGAAGGCAAAAGACGGTCTTTCGCAAGCCCATACACCGCGAACGACAACCGCTATGCCACCATGTAAAACGCCCGACAGCCAATAGGCTGCATGACGTCAGCAGCATCCAATCAGCCAAACGGCACACTGATACATTATAAATAACACGGCGGAAAGAAACAGCAGGCCGCAACCTTCACTCCTCGCTGCCGCCGGCCATTTAAACATGGACCAAAAACATTGTGTAAAACTTTATTATCATGAATGCAAACCTATTTTCACACCAAAGGCAACGTCAAGCTTCGCATATTTTATCAGATGATGATACTATTATGACAAAGGCCGAAAATTGGAAATAAAAACCTTTTCCCGTTAATGTTCTTTTCATATTTTTGCAATGTTAATCTAAAAGACCAAGGAACTTTAATCAAAAAAAAATGACCTACTATTTACTTTCTAACAGACAGAAAAACCGCAATGCCCGATGCCTGATACTAAGGGTTGCCTGCCTTGCCGGCATGCTCATTTTATCAATAGGGGCTGGCGCGCAACACAAACTTTGCAACCCCGGCGCAACCGAAGAGGCACGTAAAGTGTACCAGGTTCTGTGGGACGTGTACGGCAAGCAGGCCCTGTCGGCCACAGTAGCCAACGTCGACTGGAACATCAAGGAGGCCGAAAACGTGTACGAATGGACGGGGAAATGGCCGGTGATGAACGTGTTTGACTTCATCAACTTCCGCAGTTCAAAAGATGTAAACTCTAACGGCTGGCTCGACTACAGCGACATATCTACAGTAGAGAGCTGGTGGAAGCAAGGCGGGCTGGTAGGCTGTATGTGGCACTGGAACATGACTGCCAACGACGGCACGAGCCAAACCTGCACCCCGGGAACCGAGCCCGGACAGACAAGCTTCGACATCTCAAGGATAGACGACACCAACTCTGATGAATACAAGCAGGTAATCAAGGACATAGACCAGATAGCCAAGTATCTCGGCAAAATGCAGGAAGCCGGCATACCCGTCATCTGGCGACCGCTGCACGAAGCCGCCGGCAACACTTACGAGTATGAAGGTGGCCAGGCATGGTTCTGGTGGGGCGCCAAGGGCGCCGGCCCTTTCAAGAAGCTGTGGCGCCTTATGTATGACAGGCTTGTCAACCACCACAAGCTTAACAACCTGATTTGGGTATGGACATCACAGGCCGGTTTCGACGACCTGTGCAACGCTTACGTTGCCGACAGCGCATGGTATCCCGGCGACGAATACGTCGACGTAGTGGCACGCGACAACTATGCCGCACTGGAATATCCCCTGAAAAAAGAGTATGACGCACTTTCGGCCAAATATCCGGGTAAAATCGTGGCGCTTGCCGAATGCGGCAACGGCGATGAAGTGAAAATGGCCCCGTGGAGCGAGATATGGAACGAAGGCTCACGCTGGTGCTGGTTCATGACATGGTACGACTACAGCTACAACGCAGGACAAAGCCAGGAACACAAGTTCGCGGGCAAGGAATGGTGGACCGACGCGTTCAACAGCGGTACCGTAATCGACCGGACAGCATTCAAGCCTATGCTTGACAAAACATACAAATATGTCCTCACCAAAAACAACAAGGTATTATGAAGCAACTTAAAATAATGGCAGCGCTCATGGCATGCCTCTTCACGGCCATCGGCATAACGGCTGCCGAGCGCACTATCCTGCTGGGACCGAAAACAATCGGCCCGGGATGGAAAGACAATATCGTAATACAGCCTGAACAGTTCGCGGTAACAGGCGTGGGCGACATTATCACAGTTTATGTTGACAACGTAAAAGGCGGTGCGCAAGGCGCGTTCCAAGACCCGGCCGACTGGAAGGGCGTAGCCCCCGAATACTCATACTTCGGCATTTCGGGCCCGTTCCGCATGAAAGTCACTCAAGACATCCTCGACAGGATAAAGCAACGAGGACTTGCCATCGGAGGCCATGACTACCGTATTCTAAGGGTTACCCACATTCCGGCAGCAGAGATGGTCGAAAAGGTGGTATACCGAGGTCCATCAGTCTTGATGAAAGACGATTGGAGCGCAAGTGCAGCCATACAGAAGAGTTGTTTCGATGGTGTCAAGGTAGGCGACGTGCTCCATTTCAAGGTAAGCCGTGTCGAAGAAGGCGCCGCGGCGAAGATAATGGACTTCACGTGGAACACGATGGACGCAGGACTTGACGGCATGCCTGTAGGCCAGGACGGCTTCACATACCCGATCACCGAACAGTCACAACTTATCAAACTGCAGTTGGCAGGGGCCGACGGAATAAGCATGCGTGTAGGCGGCAAAGGCTACAGACTGGAGAAAATAGCTGTAGTTTCATTTACGGGAACACGTGACGAAGACATAAGTACAGCGCAGCGCGCGCCACGCGAATATGAGCTGCAGCCAGGCGAACTGTTCCATGGCGAAAAGGAGTTTCCTGCCGACTGGAGCGGCAACCTGCGTTTCACTGCCGAACCGTTCCGGAAATGCACCGAAAGCGACTGTATCGTGATAAGCTACGAAAAGCTGCTGCCCGACACAACACCACAACTGTCGTTCCGGATAAACCGAGGCAAATGGCTCGACCTAACCGGCTCGAAAGACCCAGTATGGTACAAGCTCGACGGAAACGACATCGTGCTGACGCTCGATGCGGCAATGCTTGACAGGCTTAAGACGGCCGGCATGGTTATAACCGGCGTAGGAGCTACGGTTACAAGGGTTTACATTTTACACATTGACAACTAAAATCTCAAATAAACAAATATGTATAAACTAATGTTATGGTGCTTCATGCTGTTCGCATGGTGCGCTAACCTAAACGCGCAGAACGTAGTCAAAGGCTCGGTGCTTGACGCATCGCACAACAACGAGCCGCTGATTGGCGCCACTGTGCAAGTGCCAGGAACGTCGACAGGCGTGGTGGCAGATTTGGATGGTAACTTTACAATCTCTCTCCCTGAAGGCAAGAACGTCATTCAGGTGTCTATGATTGGTTACAAGACGCAAGTAATCAACGTTAAAGGAAAGACCAGCGTACAGGTTCTTCTTGAAGAGGAGGCCAACGAAATGGAAGAGCTCGTAGTAGTAGGCTACGGTACAATGAAGAAGCGCGACCTCAGCGGCTCCATCTCGCAGATAAAAGGCGACGACCTTATGCAGGGTAACGCTACTGACGTAGCCCATGGACTGCAAGGCAAGATTGCAGGTGTACAGGTTAACCAGAGCGACGGTTCGCCTGGCGCAGGAGTCACTATTACAGTGCGTGGCGCCAACTCTTTCACAACCAGTTCGCAGCCTCTCTACATCGTTGACGGCGTACCTTACGGAACAAACCCCAACGGCACTCCGTCGTCAAGCGCCAACGAGGGCAACAACCAGTTCTCGTCACCGCTGTCGATGATCAACCCTAACGATATCGAGAAAATCGAGGTTCTCAAGGATGCATCGGCTACAGCCATCTACGGTTCACGTGGCGCCAACGGCGTTGTCATCATTACAACAAAGAAAGGAAAAGAAAGCGACGGTGGTAAACCTACCATCGAGCTTAACGTAAAGCTGGGTATACAAACCGTGGCGAAGCGTCTTAATGTGCTCAATCCATACACTTACGCAATATACCAGAACGAGCAATACGCCAACAGCCATTACTACGAAGGCAGCACAGCGGCGTTCCCTTACCGAGGTGAATGGGATTACCCGTACGTAAACGGCAATTACATATATGATGCGGGTACATATAACCCCAGCCCCGAAGATTTCCTCAACCCGGGCATACGCACTGACGAATACGGTAACGTTGACGAAGTGGCCATTGCTGACTGGCAGGACGAGATTTTCCAGACCGCTTTCCAGCAGGACTACAGCGTAAGCGTAAGTAACGGTAACAGCAAGGGCTGGTACAACTTCTCGGGTAACTTCACGAAGCAGGACGGTACGATAAAGAACACGGGCTTTGAACGTTACGGTATTTCAATCAACATCGGTCGCCACATAACCGACTGGCTGGAGATTGGTACAAGCTCGTTCTTCACAAATACGACAACGGACTTCCAGCGTACCGGTTCCGAAAACACCGGTGTAATACGTTCGGCACTTATCTTCCCGCCTACCTACGGAGTACACACCGAGACAGAACAGCTCGACGAATTGAACTGGCTCGCGACCAATCCTGTAAACTATGTAAACGGAGCAAAAGACCAGCTGAAACAAATAAGTTGGTTCTCAAGCAGCTATGTTGAAGTAAAATTAGCGCCATGGTTGCGTTTCCGCCAGAACCTCGGTCTTGGATATAACGACGGACACCGCGGTACATACTATGACCGCCATACCCAGGAAGGACGTACTCCAAACAACGGTTTGGCAGGAAAGGCTACAAGCATATGGAAAAGTTTTACCGCGGAAAGTATCCTTACGTTCGACAAGAAGTGGGGAGTACACGCCCTTAACGCAGTAGTCGGTATGACATTTGAAAAAGGAACGGGCGAAAATACGTCAATGTCGGCAACAAACTTCCCGACCGACTACACCCAAGACAATGACATGAGCCTTGCACTCGACCGTGCGACAATAGCCAGCAGCACAACTGAACAGGCTCTCGAGTCATTCCTCGGACGTATCAATTATACCTTGATGGACAAATATATCTTCACGGCAAGTGTCCGTACCGACGGTAGCTCAAGTTTCGCTGAGAACAACAAGTGGGCAACCTTCCTCTCCGGAGCGTTCGCATGGAGGGCAAATGAAGAGAAATTCATCCAGGACCTCAACATTTTCTCTAACCTGAAGTTCCGCCTCAGCTTCGGACAAACAGGTAACCAGGCCATCGGTGCGTATCGTACGCTCGAAATGCTGAACGCCGCTAACTATCCTTATAACGGCAATCTTGAAGGTGGTATGTCCATGGTTGACTGGCGCGGACCGACCAATCCCGACCTGAAATGGGAAACGACAGACCAGTTCAACGCCGGTATCGACATGGGATTCATGGACAACCGTCTTTCGTTCACGGTTGACTACTATTATAAAAAGACGCGTGATCTGCTCCAAAACGTCACCATTCCTGGCAGTTCCGGCTTTACCCAAATGCTTGTAAACAGCGGTAACGTAACCAATGAAGGTCTTGAGTTCACGCTCAACTACGACGTATTCCGCAAATCTCCGGTAAGATGGAATATTGCGGCTAACCTCTCTTTCAACCGCAACCGTATCGGAGGACTTGAAGGTGACCAGTACGCAACATCGCTTTGGAGCGCTGCCGACCAGGCATTCCTCCAACGCAACGGCTGTCCTATAGGAACTATCTACGGATATGTTGAGGACGGATTCTTCGACAACATTGCCGAAGTGCGTTCGTTCCCTGCATACGCCAACCTTTCAGACGCGGCTGCATTGCAACGCGTAGGCGAGATAAAGTACCGTGACTTGAACGGAGACGGACAGATAACAGCTGCCGACCGCACGATAATAGGCGACACTAACCCCGACTTTACGTATGGTTTCACCAGCAACCTGTCGTGGAAGAACTTTACACTTTCATTCATGTTGCAAGGTTCGCAAGGCAATGACATCCTGAACTACAACCTCACAGACATCGAGATGGGCAACTACGGAAACATCACACAGGAAGCATACGACTCCCGATGGACGGTAGAGAACGCCGCCAACGCTAAATGGCCGAAACCAACCGCAGGATATACACGCGAATGGCTGTTCAGTGACAGATATGTTGAAAACGGCAGCTACCTTAAGATGAAATACATCACCCTGTCATACGATTGGCTTAAACCGTTCCCTGGAATCCAGAAACTGAACATTTCGTTCACTGCAAACAACGTCTTCACCATCACAAACTACAGTTGGTTTGATCCTGACGTAAATGCCGGTGGAGCAAATGCAGCAACACCTGGAGTTGACAGTTATTCATATCCGAGCGCGCGTACATTTACGCTTGGACTCAATTTCACATTCTAAACAGATATATAAAAATGAAAAAGATTATATTATCAGCCCTCACGCTCCTTATGGGCGCAAGCGCGTTTAACGGCTGTACAAGCTGGATAGAGGAAGACCCGGACAGCTTCATCACTCCCGACATGGTTGGCGACAGCGAGGACGCAGCTTCACAATGGGTAACGGGCGTTTACAGCAAGTGGGTGAACGACATGTTCCGCTGGGGTTACTTCCCGAGAGTTCTTGAGCAAGACGCCGACTATATATCAGGTCCCGACTGGCTGTTCGGCAGCTTCGGAGCCGGCAACTTCCAAGGAACTGACGACGCCTTGGCGTTACAGGATGCGCTCTGGAACGGTTGCTACAACCTCATAGGCCGCGCCAATCTGGCAGAAAGGCACATCCGTGCAATGAACAACATAACCGACGCCGTAAAAAACAATGCAATAGGCGAGGTAAAATTCCACAAGGCTTTCGCATATTTCCTGCTGGTACGTGCATACGGACCTGTTCCCGTACAACCTGAAGTCGACACTTCAGACAAGAACCAACCGCGCCAGAGCGTCGACTCAGTGTACACCTACATCATAAACAACCTTCAGGATGCGGCTTACATGATGTATAAGAACACCGACCAGGCATACCAGGCGGGCCACGTGAACGCAGGTAGCGCAGCAGGATTGCTTGCCAAAGTCTATGCGACCATGGCCGCAGCGGCAATGCCGGCTGGAACTCAAATAACCGTAAGGACGGGAGGCGCATACGACGGAGATGGCGACGACAAAGCTTACGCACCGTTAAGAAGCATGACATTCAGCAAGAGAGCCGTAAGCGGATACGAGAACATGGACTCGCACGAGCTGTACACTCTTGCCGCACAATGGGCTCACGACGTTATCACGGGCGAATACGGTGATTATGAACTGCTGCCTTATAACCAATTATGGCTGAAGTCCTCATGCACCGCTTCGGAGTTTATGTTCTCAGTAGCGTCGGCTGACGGCAACGACACTTACTCCACACAAGTGCACACTCAGTATGCAGGCTACCTAATGGCTCCCGGCTCCGACTTCATAGCAAGCGGTGGCTGGACTGGCTGCACACGCCACTGGTACGATTTGTTCGAACACGACGACTACCGAATAACACAAGGCGTAAGGCACCGCTGGCGCGTAAACGGACATCAAGACGGCAACCTTGGCTTCTTCTATCCGTTGACTGAGGAATACAGTATCATGGCAACCGGAACCAACTTGGCCGGAGAACGGGTTGGAGAACCCAGCGGAATATACGCTGACGGCGTTAGTTACTATTATAATATGACAAGCGAATGCCTCGCGTTCACGACAAAATACTCCGACGTAACAAATGCCGCGACGGAGAATGCGGACGCCAACTGGCCTTTCCTGCGCTACGCCGACGTCAAGCTCATCTACGCCGAAGCAGAGAACGAGCTTGGACATCCCGAAGAAGCAATAATACATCTCAACGACGTACGCAGGCGTTCTAACGCCGCGGAGGCTTCCCTCACGGGCAACGGAGCGCTCGACACCCAGGAAAAGATGCGTAGCGCCATAATCGAGGAGCGCGCCAAAGAGTTCGCTTGCGAGGCTGACCGCCGCTGGGACCTCATACGCTGGGGCATATACCTTGATGCAATGAACGCTATCGGTACCAACGAAGACAGCAACGGCAACAAGACCCGTACGGAGCGTAACCTGCTGTTCCCGATACCAAACTCCGAATTTAACACCAACCACGCCATCACTGAGAACAACCCAGGATGGGCTTAACCAATGGTTGACAACTAACGTGCAGACAAAAATATCAGTAACATGAAAAAGAATATGTTAAAATACATGGCCGCAGCCCTGGCACTGTTTGCTTTCGCAAGCTGCAACGACATCGTTGATTACGACGAGGACTACACGGCTCTTGAAGACCAGGCCAACCAAGGCGCGCCGGTAATAACCGCCGTGTACGAAGTGGGAGACACCCTGCTGGAAAACCCGATAACGGAAGGCCAGGTAGGGCAGATGATACGAATCGTGGGCCGCAACCTCAACAACGCGCGCAGCATAACGTTCAACAACGTTGAAGCCGACCTCACGCAGGTGTACACTTACTCCACGTCGGCCAACGTTGTAATACCTTCTGAACGGTCGTCTGAAGAGAACAACCAGATTGTATATACAACCGACCAAGGCTCGACGTCATATAACTTTACCGTTCCGTTCCCGCAGTTAAGCATAACCGGACTGCAAAGCGAGTTCGTCAATCCTGGCGACTCCGTGACAATCCTCGGGCTTAACTTCGACTTCTATGACTTCGGAACATCCTCGCAAGTGATGCTTAACGGCACGCCGCTCGGCGTAGGCTCAATCACCAACACGTCGATGAAGGCCGAGATTCCTGCCGATACGCCTGACAACAGCACGCTCGAGATTGTATATTCCAACAATGACGGCGAACAGACCATAAGCCTGCCGTACCGTCCGACACAGAACCTTCTGTACGGCGACTTCAGCGGAGTGTCTTTCAATAACGACGGAACGATAGTTTACAGCATCGAGGGCGACGACGCTACCTCCGCAGAAGAGACCTCACTTGGGCGCCAGCACCTGCATTTCACGGGAACGTTCGACGCATGGGCATGGAACACCGTTGACCTCAGCTGCAACATGATCAACTCTGCCGACCTTGGCGACCTTAGCCAGGCCGGAAGCCTTGACGACTACGTGCTGAAGTTCGAGGTATATACGCCGAACGGCACTCCGCTGACTCAGGCTTCGCCACTGCAGCTCTCATTCAACTGGGGCGACCTTTACACATGGACTCCGGGCGACGGAGCAGGCCTCAACACGCATGACGAATGGCAGACAATAACCCTGCCGCTCGCGCCGATAGCAGTAGCCGGAATAATGGCGCCTGACACGTGGCAGTCGCTGCGCATAGCGTTCCAGCCGACGGCAGCCTACACGGCCGACTTCCGTATCGGTAACATAAGAATAGAGCGCAGGTAAATACTTTAACAAATGAAGGGGCGCACATAAAACGGTGGGGCTCCTTCATCTGTTAAATAAACTAACAGAAACAATCAAATATCTAATCCAACATCAATTATGAAACAAATTTTTACAACCTTACTGCTGCTTACGGCAGCTATAATCTCAGCAAACGCAGAGATGAGAACAGTGTGGACAGGACCTCATTCAACAGGAGGCTGGAGTGGCGTGGACATACCGTCTACTAATTTTTCGTCACTTGAATATGGAGACAAACTTGTTTTCTCAGTAGAACGAGACATTGATGGCGCTACCGCTGCAAATCAGACGTATTATCAATGTCAGGTTAACGTATGGGTTGACGGTGTAGGAACACCTATCCTCAACGGAGAAAACGGTGTAATTAATATTGAGAATGATGACGATATTGAAGTTAACCTCACCAATGAACAGGTTGACCTAATAAAACAAAACGGCATGAGCATCAACGGGCATTACGTGATATTCAATAATATTACTGCCGGAACTGAAGAAGGCGGTGGTGACATTACTCCCGATGATGGAACTGCCTCCGAAGTATGGAGCGGTTCAAAATCACTTGGTTGGGATTTTGAGAATAACTCTATCAACTTAAGCTATGACAGCAAAGGAGCACTCGCCAATGCCAAGATCGGAGACATTATCACCATAACTTATACGAACGCAGGTGAGAATGCCAACATCAGAATAGGCAATCCTAACGGTTGGGAGGCTTTTGATTCGGATAGTGAGACAAGCCCTGCCGCTTCAACAGGGGAACAGACATTTTCTTATGAAATAACTGAAGCCTCTATACTGGGAATAATCCAAAGAGACGGCATTATCATAACGGGCAATGCAGTCACCATAACCAAGGTAGAGCTTACCACCTATCCCGACAGCTATGACGCCGTAGCCGTTACAATCGGAACGGAGGGCATTGCGACATACAGCAAAAGCGACAAGACCATAGACTTTACAAATTCCGGAATAACGGCTTATTACGCAAGCGCAGTGGGTACGGGTAGAGTCACTCTTACTCCTATAAGCCAAGTGCCGGAATACACAGGCATAATAGTAAAGGGTGAACCTGGCACGTATGAAATACCCGTGATAGATGATATCGACGGCCTCGGAACCAACTACCTGAAAGCTATAGGCGACTGGGAACAGCAGATTAGCGCGTCAGCCGAAGGCGCATCGCTCTATATCTTCAATGAAAGCGACGTTACGTTCAGCCTCGTAGCTGCCGGAACTACCGTAGAGGCCAACAAGGCTTACCTCGAGACGCCTACCGACATTACACCCGCCGAAGGCAGCATTGAGCTTGAGTTTGAAGACGAAGGAGGAACAGGCATAAATAATATTGAGATTGATAAGACTGAGGACGACAACTACTACAACCTGCAGGGAATGCGCGTTGAGCACCCGACGAGGGGCATTTACATCCATAACGGCAAGAAAGTCATAATCCGTTAAATAAGTAAATTAGTAGAATCGTTGTATCGCCGTGCGCCGACACAATGTCGGAACACGGCGCTTTTCGTCGGAAAAGAACTGCGCAAGGATATCCATATTGAAAAAACCGTAAGTAAACAGCGGCCGTTTGCTTACGGTTTTTCTCACAGGCAGGCGTCTCCATGCCACCCATTAATCGAGCAATGCCAATTTGATTGCAATCTAAAAGGCCGCTTCTTAGACTGTAAAAGGCGGCCTTTGGCTGTCTAAAAGACCGTCCTTTGCAATTGCAAAGACGGCCTTTTAGACTCTCCTTTCACCACCTTTTCGCTTTTTATTATCTCCCTGCGCCATTGTTTTCCATATAAAATGAGTAATTTTGCAGCATGATTTACCCAAAGACTTTCGAAAGCAAAATCGGCTTTGACGAAATAAGGACATTACTGAAGGAACGTTGCCTAAGCACATTGGGCAAAGAGATGGTTGACGCCATACAACCAAGCGGCGAGTCGGACGTGATAAACGAATGGCTCACTCAAGTGCGCGAGTTCAGGCGTCTGCAAGAGGAAGCCGACGACTTTCCCATGCACTACTTCTTCGACGTGCGCCAGGCCGTAGCCCGCCTGCGCCTTGAAGGCACGCATCTTGACGAAGGCGAACTGTTTGACCTGCGCCGTTCGCTCGACACAATCAACCAGATTGTAAACTACCTCAACCGTTCCGACGACGATAACGACGGCGAGGAACGCACATACCCCTACCCTGCGCTGCACCGGTTGACTGAAGACGTGATGACATTTCCGCAGCTGGTGCAACGTATCGACACGATACTTGACAAGTTCGGAAAGATAAAGGACAGCGCATCTCCGCAACTGGCGGACATCCGCAGGGAGCTGTCGCGCACGGAAGGCAGCATATCACGCACCCTGAACGGTATATTGCGGGCGGCCCAGAGCGAGGGATTGGTAGAGAAAGACGTTACCCCCGCCATACGCGACGGACGCCTTGTCATACCTGTATCGCAGGGACTTAAGAGAAAGATTCGCGGCATTGTGCACGACGAGTCGGCGTCAGGCAAGACGGTGTTTATCGAGCCTGCCGAAGTGGTCGAGGCCAACAACAGGATAAGGGAGCTTGAGGCCGACGAGCGGCGGGAAATCATACGCATACTGACTGAGTTCGCCAAGCTCGTGCGTCCGCATGTCAAGCCGATACTCGAGTCGTATAAGTTCCTTGCCACAATAGACCTTATACACGCCAAAGCAGAACTGGCGCGCCTGATAAAGGGCATTGAACCTGCCGTAAACGCTTATCCGCACATCGACTGGATACAGGCAGCCCACCCCCTGCTGCGGCTTTCGCTCGAGAAACAAGGCAAGAGCGTGGTGCCGCTTGACATCATGCTGACACGGGACAAACGCATACTCATCATATCAGGGCCTAACGCCGGCGGTAAGTCGGTGTGCCTCAAGACAGCCGGACTGACTCAGTACATGCTGCAATGCGGACTGTCCGTAGCCATAGGCGAGCGTTCACGGACGGGCGTTTTCAAGAACATCTTTATCGACATTGGCGACGAACAGAGTATAGAGAACGACCTCAGCACCTACTCGAGCCATCTTATGAACATGAAACAGATGATGCGCTATGCCGACGACTCGACACTGCTGCTCATAGACGAGTTCGGTACCGGCACCGAACCGCAGATAGGCGGCGCGATAGCCGAGGCCGTGTTGGCGCAGTTTTGCGCAAAACAAGCGTACGGAGTAATTACCACCCACTACCAGAACCTGAAGCATTTTGCCGACAGCCATGACGGTGTTGTCAACGGAGCAATGCTGTACGACCGCCAGCAGATGCGTCCGTTGTTCCAGCTCTCGATAGGCAATCCGGGCAGTTCGTTCGCCATCGAGATAGCACGCAAAATCGGATTGCCCGAAGACGTGATAAAGGCTGCCAGCGAAATTGTCGGCAGTGACTATATCCAAAGCGACAAATACCTGCAGGACATTGTACGTGATAAGCGCTATTGGGAGAACAAACGCCAGACCATTCACCAGCGCGAGAAGAATCTGGAGCAGACCATCGCCCGTTACGAAAACGAGGTGAAGGAACTGGAACAGAGTCGTAAGGACATACTGCGCAAGGCCAAGGAACAGGCAGAGGAAGTGCTCAAGGAGAGCAACAAGATGATTGAGCGCACGATAAAGGAGATACGCGAAAGCCAGGCTGAAAAGGAAGAAACGAAGAAAATACGCGAACAGCTTGAGGCATTCAAGGCCGGCGTGAAGGAGATTGACACTGCCGCAAACGACGAGATGATAGCCCGCAAGATGCGCCAGATACAGGAGCGCAGGGCAAGAAAGGAAAAGCGGAAGCGGGAAAAGGAGAAAGAGAATGAAAAACTGAAAACGAACAATCAGCAATCCGCTAACGCAACAACTTCACCTGTAGCCGTCGCGCCGCTGAAACAGGGTGACACGGTTCGTATAAAAGGCCTCAGCAGCGTTGGCAAAATAGAAAGTCTCGACGGTAAAATGGCCACCGTAATATTCGGCGATATGCGCACCAAGATGCGTGCAGAACGGCTTGAACACGCCGAAGCACCCAAGAAAGAGGAGCCAAAAGCATACGTTACGGTTGGACGGCAGACACGGGAAACGATGGATGAGCACAAACTCAACTTCAAGCAGGACATCGATGTGCGCGGCATGAGGGGCGACGAGGCCCTGACGGCAGTAACCTATTTTATTGACGACGCTATCCTCGTAGGCGTCAAGAGGGTGCGCATATTGCACGGAACAGGCACCGGAATACTGCGCCAACTTATCCGCCAATATCTCGCGACAAGGCCCGACGTTGAGTCGTACCGTGACGAACACGTACAGTTCGGCGGCGCGGGAATAACCGTTGTAGAGCTTGCGTGACGGAATCCAGCTAACTATGAAAGGTTAAGAGCAAGGCCGTTGTTCCTTTGCTCTTAACCTCTCTTTTTATATTCATTCAAGAACGAACGCCATACCTCCGTCCTTACTGTCGGCATCACTGTATGTGAAGCCCTCGAAAGTAAATGACTTCAGCGCCTCTGGATTGCTTATTCTATTGGTAATGGCATATCTGGCAAGGGCCCCACGGCACATTTTAGCATACACGACAACGGTCTTCAGCCGCCCGTTTTTGCGCACGAGAAACTCCGGACTGGCGACTTTAACCTCACGGACAACCTTCCGCCAGTTGAACAACCGCCGCATTTCGTTGCTTGCAACGTCAAGCAATATGCCGCCGTCAGCCTTGATTGACTCAATGAAAACGTCTGTCAGCAACGGCTTCCAATAGTCGAACATCGTAACGCCGTTGTCCGGAAGCACAACATTTCCTTCAAGACGGTAAGGACGGATGGCGTCAGTAGGCCTCAGCAGACCATAAAGAAACGACGTTATCCACAAGTGCCGTTGCATGTACTCAAAGTCTTTGTCGCCCAGACTTGCGGCGTCAAGATATTTGAACACTATCCCCGTATAGGCATAAACGGCCTGAGTAGACGGCTTTTCGTCAAGAAAATGAAGGTAACGCAGGCGGTTTTGCCTTGCTATCTGTAAATTACAGCCCAGCATTTGGGCAAGTTCCTCTTCGTCATACCTCATCATTTGCAGCGCATTGCTCACAGCCTGCTCGCCGAACAACGGCTTGGTGGTAAACGGGTCGCGCCCAATGGCGCTATCGTCCATGTCCTTGGCACATCCTATAAGTATCTGCATAGTCGGTATTCTTTAACTTTTGGTTTGCAAAGATAGGAATAAATATTAAAAAGGTAGAAAAGTAAAAAGGTAAAATTGAAAGGGTGAAAAATATAAAGGCGCAAAGAAAATAATTGTCTGCTTTACCATGATACGCCGCGTTTTACTTTCACCTTTTCACCCTTTCACCTTTTCACCCTTTATCTTAGAATCCTATTTTCCGCTTTGCCTTCTCGTTCACTATCAGTTCTTCGTCGCAGTAGCCTTTTATGCGCTCGAGGTCGGCAGTGGCGTAACCGAACAGAATCGAGTCGACGGTATGCTTGCGGGCGATGTTCTCTATCTGGCCGCCGCTGAAGTCATATGCCTTCGCCAGAGCGGCGGCGCCGGCTGGAACAAGGTCGGGTATTATCGTCTGCCATATACTCTGCTTAGCCTCGGGACAGGGTTTGTCAAACCTTATCTTGTACAAGAAACGCCGCTCGAAAGCCCGGTCCATGTTCTGTGTAAGATTGGTCGTGGCGATGAGAATGCCGTTGAGCGTCTCCATCTCTTGCAGGATGATGTTCTGTATGGTGTTCTCCATCTTGTCTACAGCCCGCTCGGCGCCCTCCTGGCGCTTGCCTATCAGGGCGTCGGCCTCGTTGAAAAGCAGAATTGGCGCTATGGTTCTCTCCTTTACGAGAGCACGGTAGCGGTCGAACAGGGCTTTGACATTCTTCTCGCTCTCGCCCACCCAGCAGCTTTTCATCTCGGCGAAATTAACCAGCATGATGTCCCGTCCGGTCATACGGGCCAGTTGCAGTGCGGTCTCTGTCTTACCCGTGCCCGGTTCGCCGTAGAACAGACAGGCAAACCCCTTACGCATACCTGCCTCGTCGAGCCGCCGGCATACCTCGGCATAACGCTCCTCGGTCAGCAGGGCGGCGAGCTGGTCTATCTGCTTACGCTCGCGCTCGTTGTAGAACAGCCGTTTGCTAACGATGTCGCAGTGAAGGATAAGTTCTTTCGAGCTTATCGCTTTTTTCAGGTCAATGTCCAGTTCGGCCAGTACCTCACCCTTGGCCTTATCCGTAAGTTTGTATGCGTTGCGGTCGGCAAAGCCATCATCGTTGGCAAACTCGATGAGTCCCTGCTCCTGCAACGTATGCTCGCCACGCGACAGCCTCGACTTGACACTGCGGGCTATGCCCTTTGACGGGAACAAGTCCTCAAACTGATGTGGACAGATGTCATCATCGTCATCATTGACAAAGATATTGGCCATGCATACAAAAAGGACTCCGTCCATGCTTATTCCGCAGTCGTCAGCCAGACAGTACCGTCGCAACTGCTTGACGAACTCAAGGTTACTGTTGTTGTCGAAAAGCCTTTCAAGCTCGTCACGTAAATCGTTGAACGACAATTCATCGTGGTTGCGCTGGTCGAACAATTCCTCGATCACGCCGAACAGCTCGTCGCACGTAATATTCTTAGGCTCGTAGGGAACGTATGCCTCATTACGCCTGAAAGCGTCCATAACCTCAAGCGGCACACGGTAAGTTACCGAGTCGCGGTCGCGACGGCAACGTATGAGCTTACGGCTCACCATATCGTCAATCTCCTTGCCATATTGTATTATACGTATCGTACGGCAACCGATATGCGAGGCCAACTGCTTCAGCTCAATACGGTAATCGTCGCAATTGTCGACAAAAAGCGACAACAATACCGCCTGCATATGGCTGAGCGACAATTTACGGCACAAAAAATTGATATATCGTTTCGCCTTAGCGAAAAAATCTTTGCTTAAATCTGAACCTGACGACAGCTCAACAATCTGCTCCATCGCGTTCAGGACGTTAAGCCGAGCGACCTTCATAGTCACCCTTACCTTCTTCTGTCTCTCTTCCGTCTTAACTAAATTTCTCATCTTTTCTTTCCTTTCATATCATTTACAAGTGCAAAGATGATAAAAGATTGTGCAGAAGCATGGCAGAGGATAGAAAATATTTATATAATAATACCGTTTTCAAGCAAAACATACCACGCAAAATACCGTCAAACGCAATATAAAAGACCGCCTTTTACATCATGAAAGGCCGTATCTTACCACATAAAACGTGGCCTTTTACGTGGTGAAAAGAGGTTATACAATGTCACATCATAAAAGTAAGAATTTTCACGAAACTGTCTGTCATCTTTCATCCTTACATCTAAAATATTGAAAAGCAACAAATTACAGGCTGACAGATAGCCATTCTATCTTTCAACAGACTTTCATCATCAACAGTAGTCAAAGCCGTAGAGTAAACCGTGGATGAAAGAAAGCTGAAAGATAGAACGGTCATCTGTCAGTCAGTAAGTCATTATAAATCAGAATATTAAGCGCAAAACTGAAAGATGAAAGACAATTTTTGGTAATCAGACCAATCCTACAACAATATTCCACAGCCACGAAGTTACTTTAATGGCCAGTAATACAAGTAAATATATCACGACGCAAAGCGCAACGATTAGCACAGCCGTAATTGCGGCCTTACGGTTTACCTCATGTATTACATCCCTGTCGCCCTCGACGAATCCCGTTATCAGCCTGAAGTTCCGCACAAACGACTTCTTGAAAAAGTCCAGCACACTACCTATATAAAAAGGTACCAGGCCTATGGCAAGATCACACAATGCATTGTATATCACCGCCAAAGTCAACGGCACCGATTTTATCTTCACAGCGCTGACGTAAATGTACGGCAAAGTCAACAGCTGCGTAAGCATGTCACCCAAGCCCTCAAACATCAGACCTAACACCGCATCAAGGTAATACCTGTCCATCCAATTAGCTATTTGTTTAGTAAGCTGGTAGGACTTGGATTGCTTGATCGCAACTGCATTTTTATATTTATGACATAACATAAGTTTTTAATATTCATGAATATTAATGTACCCATTTACAATCAAAGCTTACTTTATGCTCGCAAAATCATTATATCAAATATGTTTTAATGCAATTTGTTCTATTTCTTTAGCTCGTTTGTCAGAAATTCCCAAGGAACTTCTAAGACGGTTTAATAATCGATAAGATTTTTCCTGTATTTGATTATCTACAATTTCATCTCTTAACGCATCAAAATATTCTTTTTCATTATCTGACAATTGTGGTTGACTTAACATTTTTTCAATTTGTGCTGCCCGTTCTTCACTTAGTCCAAGAGTCAATCTCATACGATTTAAGAACCTGTGTTCACGTTCCCCTATTTCGCCTTCAGAAAGACAAAAGCGTACTTCTTCCGCATAAGAGTTTTCTGCTTCCGATAGTTGGTTTAATCCTGAATTATTGTTGTCAGACGATTTTTTGCCAACTTCATTATTGCTGTCTGAGAACTCTTTTATTGAACGGAATTTAACATCAACTTTCCATTGCGTGTCCTCTGTTTCCTTAAATTGAACTTTCTCATTCGTTTCTACTTCACCATGGATCTTAGTCCATAAATATCCTGCGGAAGCCTTTATGTCCTGGATTTCTGTTGATGAAGTGAATTTTGTCTGGCTGTTAGACACAAATTCATTATATTCAAGCATATTACCGTTCAAACGACTATTTACCAATCGTTGCCACTGCGGCTGCTCATTGTACCAAATCAATCCTTCTGGAACATACGGTTTCTTCAATGGGTCGAGCTTAATCTTAATAGTTCGTTGATTTCTTGAATTGTATTCATTATTTTTAGAACCACTTTTAGAACGTTCCGCTTCACCTGAAAACAGTTTTACATCACCATTAGCCGCTACATTAATATTATATTCATTAAACTCTGTAACGTTTTTACCCTTAATTGACGTTATTGATATTTCCTCCGCTCCAAGGCATTCTAATAAGTAACATAACTCATGCACCTTATCAATGAAGAATAAATCCTCCGATGCTTCTAACGGAACATACAATGACGGATTATAAGGATGCCCTATATAGAGTTGATTTGCAATGGGATGCCCTGTCGGGAAAGTAAAGCACGAAGGGATATTAGACATTCTGAAAACATCTATACCGTCAACCCAACATCCGCCAATTTCACCATCCTTGATTGGCATAATAAATTTACGGTCTTTATATTCATAAACCTGAGTGTAATTATCCCAAGTTTCTTTTAATGTTTCTTCAGCATTTGACAAGTATTGGTTTATATCGCCTTTGGTTTCATCATCACAATATTCTAATGAATTAATAAAATAATTTCTTGCAAGATATGTATTCCCTGCAAGAGCGTTGACAAATCCTAAATTTGCATAAATTGAAGATAGGATGTCTTTATCATCACTGTCATATAAGTTTAAAGATTTATTCAATTCCGTTTGGGCAAGTTCAATATTTTCTTGGTCAGGAACGTCTTTATTTGCCTCGACACAATACAGGATACGTCCTTTTGCGAAATGTCCATACCAATCATTCGGAGCTTTTTCAAGATTTGCATTTACGAGTTCCAAAGCTTCATCGTATCTTTCTTCATTAGCCAAGTCAAGAGGGTCTATATCTGCCGGTGCCAAGTTTGCTATTTCAGTTAACACAACTGCCAACTTAGGCCCTAAATCTTTCATGGCGCTTTCTTTAAGTCCCTTATAAAAATTCTTCCAACTCAACGTTGCAATGTTATCGTTGCCGTCGTTAAAATAAAAAGCAAGTTCTTTATACCTAACGTTATTAAAATCTTTCCATGAAAAAGAAAAACGCGAAGAACTATCGTCATTGTCAGGAATGCAGTAAAAGCCCCAATCTGTTATTACTAATCCTTGATTACTATTACTCCAAAAAGACGTATCACGTTCAAACAAGATTGTTTCGTCCAAATCTATACCGTAATTTGAACGGAGCATTGAGAGCGTTCCCTCACTATAATTTATTGCACACGTACAATCCCCGCCTGATGGAATGTACCAAGAGTCGAGCGTCCTATAAAACTCTTTTATAATGTGATTATTCGGCAAATCTGCAAATTCGTCGCTTGTATAAAAGATGGATGTCAAGTCTTCATTTGAAAGAACATTTATAATATCCAAAGCCTCGGCTTTCGTAACCAATGGTTCTTTAAAAAAGGCATAATATAAATCTTTACCGACAAAACCAAGACTGCTATCCTTTTTAAGTTTCGCCATTAGTTGTTCTTCCGTATCTCCGTCCTCAAATAAATCGAAAAAGGCTGAGATGGTTTTATCATCAATGAATAAACCTGAATGCTTATAGTTAAAATAACGAATGGCGAAATCTTTTTCGTTCTCTGTATACTGTTTCATATTTGTGTTTTTTATCTTATTAATTTATTTTCGTTCTTATAGTTTCCTTACAGCGCCGGCGAATGGTTACCCTTGTTGCTGCCCTTGGGGTGGTAAGCGCAGGTGACGCTGGTCATCACGAGGATTGATGGGAACTTCTTACCGCAATATTTGCAAGTGTACGACGCCTTCTCGGTACCTTCGTATAATTTATGGCGACCTTTATTCGGGCCGTCGGGATGTCGTGAACACGTGGCGGAAGTCAACAGGCGCACGTCGGGAAACTTATGCCCGCAGTACTCGCAATAATAGTTTTTCTTTTCCATGGCTGTATTTTTTGTGGTTATTAATTGTTTTTCATGTTTTATTGAATAATTGTCTGCTATTATTATTGTTGGTAATAGACTGATGAGCAATGCCGTAAAAACGGCAATAATCGTGGTTTTCATATGTTTCCTAGTTTTAGATTAGTCGTTAAAATATTCGTTTTCAATGGCTTTTTGCCATGAAGAGTGACGTGGATCCACGTCCACATTTCCCCGGAGTAAGGTTCTGGCAAAACCCTATAATGAGGAAAACATGAAAGAGGAATCCACATCACTGTACGTGATGTGAACCCGCTCAGACTTTCATTGTTCATCATTATAAGGATTGAACTGCCAGATTCTACTCCTTGAACGACACTGTCTGTGCGTGTACACAAATTTTTCAGGCGCACACCTTTTGCGGGCATGCACATTGCAAAGTTAAGAATTTTATCCAAACATGCAACGCTTTTCGCTGAAAAAACTTGTATATTCCTCTTTATTTCCATGTACATTATATTAAGACTCATTGACGGCACCATGTCAACCTACCTTCAATGCGCAAAAATAATGACTACGTATGCAATAACGCAGCATATGTACGGGATTTCTTCGGTTAACGAAAAAACGGAGGGCGGACACGATCCACTCTCCGTTTACCATTTAAACAATTTTCGAGCCTCTTGTCGGATTCGAACCAACGACCCCGAGATTACAAATCACGTGCTCTGGCCAACTGAGCTAAAGAGGCGGGTGGGCAAGCTACTTATATCGCGCCGCTACAACCAACTACCTTTGCTGCGTTCCCGCCCTGGAGGATTCGAAGGGAGCTGGCCGTACAAGACTTGCCCGTCTTTGCGGCTGCAAAGGTAATAAAAAGTTTATACATCATGTAGGCATGCCGGCGTTTTTGCGGATTTTTTAACTTATTTTCAGTTTATCACAAGTATGGACAAGTAAAAACTCACGACAAAATTATTTTCTGCTCCAGAAATATTTTACCGTATTTTCAGCTGCTTTACGTAATCTAAAAAGCATTATTATAGGTGCTTTTGCTATGTGCGCATTACAAATTGAGGCGTAAACATGACCCTAATTGCCGCTATCTGTAATGCTAAAGACCGTCAAAAGGAGCGTAAAAGGCCGTCTTTAAGGCCGCAAAACACGGTCTTTCAGATAACAGCGGAATAAGAGAATACGTCTAACAAGTCATAAAACGCTTATTATCAGCACGTTAACCAAAAGCATAAAAAAGGCCGACAATTCGGATGAAATCACGGTTTACTGATGCCGAAGGGCCTTTACGGAACGTTAACCAAACGTTCGCGGATATGTTGTATAAACATTTTTTTACACTTACGGATATACACCATGGCGGTAATTCTGTACCCGTCACCCTTGCGCAAGCCCGCAAGGAACGTCACGCTTTAACCCTAAAAAAATAAAAAAAAGCGCCTGCCACCACTTTATATGGCGGAAAATAAGTAATTTTGCAGGGATTTTTTACATGGTCGCGACACGGGATGTATAATGCGGACATGTCGACAATACGTAACATACAATGGCTATACGCGAGGAATACGAACAACTTAAAGCTTTCGCACGCATTGACGGAGCGATAATAGGAGGCTTGTGGATACTCAGTTTCGCCTTCTTCATCGGCGAGTTTTACAACCCTTTGTTCGGCTTCATGTCGCTCATTGTCGGCGTCTACTCGCTCGTTCTTGCCGCCATGCGCCTAAAGCGTTTCCGCGACAACGTACTCGACGGCGTGATAACATTCAGCCGCGCCCTGATGTACAGCATGCTGGTATATTTCTACGCGGCCCTGCTCATGGCCGCGGCACAGTTCATCTACTTCCAGTTCATCGACCAGGGGTTCATGCTCTCACAGTATGAAGAGATAACCAACACTGACGAATTCAAGACACTGCTCAACGCTTACGGCGTCAAGCAGGAGGAGATGAGACTCGCAATAGACAACATTGCGTCGCTGCGTCCGGTAGACATAGCGCTGCAATTCCTCACCACGAACATCATACTCGGCTTCATGGTGAGCCTGCCGATAGCTACAATGCTCAAGTCGAAATACAAGAGAAGATTCTAAACGGACAAAGGACTACGAACGCCTTAATCCCAACAATGACTATAAGAATAAACGAACAATGGACATATCAGTCGTAATACCTTTATACAATGAGGATGAATCACTGCCCGAACTTTACGCTTGGATAGAGCGCGTGATGAAATCCAACAACTTCACCTATGAGGTAATCTTCGTCAACGACGGCTCTACCGACCGTTCTTGGGACGTAATCCAGGAACTCAGCGCAAAGCACGAGTGCGTCAAGGGCATAAAGTTCCGCCGCAATTACGGCAAGAGCCCCGCACTGTACTGCGGCTTCAAGGAGGCGCAAGGCGACGTCGTCATCACGATGGATGCCGACCTGCAAGACTCTCCCGACGAAATACCCGGACTGTACAACATGATAACCAAGGACGGATATGACCTCGTGTCGGGCTACAAACAGAAACGTTACGACCCTCTGTCAAAGACCATACCCACCAAGCTCTTCAACGCAACGGCGCGCAGGATAAGCGGAATAAAGAACCTGCACGACTTCAACTGCGGACTGAAAGCCTACCGGCGCGACGTGGTAAAGAACATAGAGGTGTACGGAGAAATGCACCGCTACATACCATACCTTGCCAAAAACGCCGGCTTCAACAAGATAGGCGAAAAGGTAGTACACCATCAGGCGCGTAAATACGGCAAGTCGAAGTTCGGGCTCAACCGCTTCTTCAACGGCTACCTTGACCTCATCACGCTGTGGTTCCTTAGCGGTTTCGGGCGCAAGCCTATGCACGTGTTCGGCTTCCTCGGCACCATCATGTTCATAATCGGCTTCATCGCCGCAGCTATAATAGGCATAGACAAGCTCTGTTCGCTTGCCAACGGCATACCGCAGCGACTCGTAACCGACTCGCCTTACTTCTACATAGCCCTCACGATGATGATGATCGGAACGCAACTGTTCCTCGCCGGATTCCTCGGCGACCTGATAAGCCGCAGCTCGACCAACCGGAACGATTACCAGATAGAGGAGACCATCAGACTGTAAGGCAAATGCCTGAAAGCAAAAAGGAAAAGAGACAGCATAAAGGGAAAGCCATAAAACAAAACGCAAACGTTATATTGAAGTAAAAAAGCGCAATGAAACGGAACAGATACACACACATGCCAAATGACAAACGCACAGGACGAAGCAAACAAGTTTCGCGCCGACGCTTTTCATCCATACCCCTTTCAATCTTTCCTTTACTAAGAGACCTTCGCTGCTTTCCCATTTACGTTCTTGCGTTCATGCTCGTAAGCATCTCTTCATGTTCGTCCATCGACTGCCCGATGAACAGCCTCGTTTATACGCAATACCAGCTACGCACTTCCGACGGGCTTGTCGACACGCTGCACGACACGCTGACTATATCCACACAACGCGCCATCGACGGTAACGACTCTATACTGATTAACCGCAACGTGCCCACAACCGAGTTTTCATTGCCCATAAGTTACGCACATCCACAAGACGTATTCTTCTTCGAGATGATAGACACCTTGACCAAGGCTACGACTTACGACACCGTAACCGTCACGAAAGAAGACCATGAGCACTTCGAGTCGGTAGACTGTTCGCCGTCATATTTCCATACCATTACGGCCGTCAGCAGCACGAACCACGCCATCGACTCCATCGTTTTAATCTATCCCGACGTTAATTATGACACTTCAAGAAAACATTTCAACATATATTTCAGGCATCGTCGTTAGCCTGTTGTTGCTGCTCGTGCCGTCAACAGCCGGAGCGAAGGACAACGATACCGAGGCAAAAAACGACAGTGTACCGCTCTTTAACGGTATTGCCGTATCGGTAGACCTCGTCGGTCCGGCACAAATGCTGCTCGGAGATTACGGACAATACGAAGCATCGGTACGCGTAAACCTGAAAGACAGGTACTTTCCGGTTGTCGAACTGGGTATAGGCAAGGCCGACCACGTAAACGACGTGACCGACATTACATACAAGACAAGCGCCCCTTATGCAAGAATAGGCGTCGACTTCAACCTACTTAAGAACAAACATGACATCTACAAGCTCTTTGCCGGCGTAAGATACGCCTTCACTTCATTCAAGTACGACCTGTCACATCCAGGGATGACGGACCCTGTATGGGGTGACGTTGCTCCTTATGAGGCAAAAGGAGTGAAATGTTCATACCAATGGTTTGAGGCCGTCATAGGCGTTGACGCCAAGATATGGGGGCCTGTACACCTTGGATGGAGCCTGAGATACCGCAGCCGCCTGTCATACGATGACGGCGAGCTGGGCAATTCATGGTATGTACCAGGATTCGGAAAAACCGGCAACAGCAATATAGGCGGCACGTTCAACGTCACCATTGACATATAGACAGCACAGCGGAGACAGCCATGACAAGCTGCCTCCAAGACGGGAATATCCAACGGCCGTACCGTAACGCCCCGATAAAAGACAGTATAATGAAAAACAGGAAAAAGCTATTCATACAGTCGGCATTCCTCTTATGCATCATCATCGGTGCAATTATAATCGTAGGACACCAGCGCCCGGCTCCTTACAAGCACGACACCGGATTCGTGTTCGGCACGGTATACAACATCACATACCAAAGCAACACGAGCCTGAAAAAGGACATCGAGGCCGAGCTCAGCAAGGTTGACTTCTCCCTATCGCCGTTCAACGCCCAGTCTGTCATTTCGAAAATCAACCGCAACGAAGACGTTGTGGCCGACAGTATGTTCGCCGACGTGTTCACAATGGCACAAAAGATATCCGGAGAAACCGGCGGAGCGTTCGACATCACGGTGGCTCCGCTTGTCAACGCATGGGGATTCGGATTCAAGCATGACACCGAACCTACGCCACAAGCCATAGACAGCCTCAGGCAACTTATAGGCTACGAAAAAGTAACACTTGACAACGGCAAGGTTAAAAAGGCAGACAAGAGGATTATGCTCGACTGCAGTGCAATCGCGAAAGGATATGCCTGCGACGTAGTGGCCGGCTATCTGCGGAGCAAAGGCATTGACAACTTCATGGTGGAGATAGGCGGCGAAATCGTGACATGCGGAATAAACGAGAACAGGCTGCCGTGGAGAATAGGCGTAACAAAACCCGTTGACGACTCGCTTAACACCAAACAAGAGCTGCAAACAATACTGAACGTAACCAACAAGGCCATGGCCACGAGCGGTAATTACCGCAACTTCTACTACAAGAACGGAAGGAAGTACGCCCATACAATAGACCCAAAGACCGGCAGGCCGGTACAGCACAACATCCTCTCGGCCACCGTCCTGGCAGACAGTTGCGCTACGGCTGATGCCTACGCGACGGCATTCATGGTGATGGGGCTCGACAGGGCCAGGGCAATACTCGACAGACATCCGGGGCTGATGGCATATTTTATATATTCAGACAAGAATGGGAAAAACGCCGTATGGTTCTCGCCATCGCTCAAGGACAAGCTCTACGGCACGCAAACCGTGACAGAAAAGGGTAAATAACGACAAAGGCCAGGAATGAACCATGCCATACATCGAACACCACGAACGACTGCTTGAGCTACCGCTGTTCCAAGGTATGAGCCGCAACGACCTCGAACAAGTAACCGCGACGACAAAATTCAGGTACATAACTTACGCCCGTGGCAAGACATTGGTTACCGAAGGCGACACTTGCGACAAGCTGCTGTTCCTCATAAAAGGCATGACGAGCGCAACCGGACATGCCGACGACAACGGATATTCAATAACCGAAACCATCTCAGCACCAGACATTCTCCAGCCCGAACGCATATTCGGGCTAACGCAAAGATACACACGCACATTCAGGGCCATAACCGACTGCGACCTGATAAGCCTCGGCAAGATGGAGGCACTGGCGCTGGCCGACAAATACGAGATATTCAGGCTCAACCTGCTCAACATCATCTGCACCCAGTCACAACGGCTAACACGGTTTCCGTGGCGTACCCAACCCGGCGACATCAGGCACAAGATAGCACGCTTCATAGAGACACGCTGCCTGCGCCCGGCAGGCGGAAAGACCGTCAGGATAAAGATGGAGCGGCTTGCCGAAGAAGTAAACGAAAGCCGACTGAACGTATCGCGCACGCTTAACAGCATGGACGCGGAAGGCATTATATCACTGAAACGTGGCATAATACAGGTGCATGCCCTGGAGAAGATAATAAAGTGACGCAAGCATAATAGCCTGACCCTAATATATCATACGCAACAATACTTACGCGCCCAAAACAAGGCGCAGCGCAAAAGGCCGTCTTTCACGATGTAAAAGACGGCCTTTTACCGTCCGAAAGATGGCCTTTCGCATTGTAAAAGGCCATCTTTCGCAAAAACGGCAATGGCACATACGTAAACATGCGGACGGAACACTATAATAAAAAAGACAAAAGACCGCACGCGGAAAGCGTAAAACAGGCTGTCACACAACAAGCTGCCAGGCACCGCGCATTGGCCGAACCATCGTAAACAAGCCAACCGTAAAGCCGCGCCACACGCCAACAAGCCGAACACAGGTAAATATTAGTTAAATTTTCAGGTACCGATTACATACAAGGAATAAAATTACTACCTTTGTAATCAAAAATTACATAAAACGTCAGTATGAATGGACAAATGGAAGAGAGACAACGTATAAACCCTTTTTTTGAACCATATAACACCCCACACGACACCGTTCCCTTTGACAAGATACGCCTTGAAGACTTCGAGGAAGCATTCATGGAGGGAATACGCCGTGACAATGAGCAAATAGAGAAGACCATCAACAATCCCGACAAACCGACATTCGACAATACAATCATCAACGTTGACGACGACAAGGACGGTTATTACGACCTTCTGTCGCGCGTGTCGACGGTCTTTTCCAACCTGCTCAGCGCCGAAACGAACGACGAGATGGACGCCTTGGCGCAAAAGCTGCAACCCATACTCACCAAACATGCCAACGACGTAAGGCTGAACAAGCGCCTGTTCGAGCGCATAAAGGCCGTACACACGCACCATCGCAAGCTCACTCCGGAAGAGAAGAAGCTGCTCGACAACTGCTATGAGGGCTTCGTACGCAGCGGAGCGCTGCTTGACGACGACGGAAAGGAAAAACTACGCAAGCTGACCGAAGAGGCCGGCATGCTGTCGTTACAGTTCTCGCAGAACCTTCTGAAGGAGAACAAGGCTTTCACCCTGCACATTACAGACGAAGGCCAGCTTGCCGGACTGCCTGACACTGCCATCGAAGCAGCGGCCGTAGCAGCAAAGGAACGTGGCCTTGAAGGATGGGTTTTCACGCTCGACTATCCCAGTTACAGCCCGTTCATGACGCATGCCGACAACAGGGAGCTGCGCAAGCGTATGTACATGGCACGCAACACGGTATGCACGCACGACAACACCGAGAACAACATAGACATCTGCAAACGCCTTATTAACATTCGCAGGGAGACAGCACAGCTGCTCGGATACAGGACTTACGCCGAATATGTGCTGAAACGCCGCATGGCAGGCAACGCCCGCAACGTGTACAAACTGCTCGACGACCTCATCGAAGCATACAAGCCGACAGCCGTAAAGGAAGTCGAGGCCGTCGAAAAGATGGCAAAAAAGATGGAAGGCAGCGACTTCAAGGTTGAGCCTTGGGACTTCAGCTACTATTCACACAAGCTGCAACTCAAGAAATTCAACCTCGATGCAGAGATGTTGCGCCCGTATTTCGAACTGTCGAACGTCATCAAGGGCGTGTTCGGACTTGCCAACAGACTGTACGGAATTACGTTCAAGGAGAACAAGGACATACCGGTGTACCATCCGGATGTCAAGGCTTATGAGGTATTTGACAATGACGGCTCTTACCTTGCGGTGTTCTACGCCGACTTCCACCCGCGCAAAGGCAAGCAGGGAGGCGCCTGGATGACCGAATACCAAGGGCAGTGGATTGACCGTAAGGGCGTCAACGTGCGTCCACATGTCAGCGTCGTGATGAACCTTACAAAGCCTACAGAGGAAAAACCGGCACTGCTTACGCTCGGTGAAGTGGAGACATTCCTCCACGAATTCGGCCACGCACTGCACGGAATGTTCGCAAACACGCGCTTCGAGAGCCTCTCCGGCACAAACGTATGGTGGGATTTCGTTGAGCTTCCGTCACAGTTCATGGAGAATTTTGCCGTTGAAAAAGAGTTTCTCAGCACTTTCGCCTTCCATTACAAGACAGGAGAGCCCCTGCCCGACGAGCTTATCTCCCGTATTATAAAGAGCCGCAACTATCTTGCGGCGTACTCATGCCTGCGCCAGGTAAGTTTCGGCTTGCTCGACATGGCATACTATACGAAGAAAGAAGAGTTTACGGACGACATCATACCGTTCGAGAAAAAAGCATGGGAAAAGGCAATGGTAACGCCTCAACTGCCCGACACCTGCATGACGGTACAGTTCAGCCATATCATGGCCGGTGGCTATGCGGCCGGATACTACAGCTACAAGTGGGCCGAAGTGCTTGACGCCGACGCCTTCAGCGTATTCAAGAAGCACGGCATATTCAATCCCGATACAGCACGGAAATTCAGGGATTGTATTTTATCCAAGGGCGGAACGGAACATCCAATGACCCTCTACAAACGCTTCAAGGGCAGTGAACCCACCATAGATGCCCTGCTTAAGCGTAACGGAATAAAGAAAGTAAGCAAGAAATAAAGACGTTAAAAGGCATAAATATATGACCGAAAGGGAGGACAAACAACTGCTGCTGGACCTGCGCTACTTACGTATGGCCCGAATCTGGGCCGAGAACAGCTATTGCGAAAGGCGGAAAGTAGGCGCGCTTGTGGTAAAGGACAAGATGATAATAAGTGACGGCTACAACGGCACACCGAGCGGATTCGAGAACGTGTGCGAGGACGACAACAACGTGACTAAGCCCTATGTACTGCATGCCGAAGCCAACGCCATAACAAAACTGGCCCGGAGCTCGAACAACAGCGACGGCTCCACGCTGTACGTTACGGCCGCGCCGTGCATCGAATGCTCGAAACTCATCATCCAGTCGGGAATCAAACGTGTTGTCTACGCCGAGAAATACCGCCTGGAGGACGGTATAAACCTTCTGAAAAAAGCCAAGATAGAAGTAATGTACTTAAACCCGGATGATTATGAAACCAAATAAATCAAACCGCCTGACCCCATTGTTGATGGCTCTTTGTGTCGTTATCGGCATTCTGGTAGGGACATTCTACGCCAACCATTTTTCCGGAAACAGGCTCAACATCATCAACTCGGGCAGCAACAGGCTTAACAACCTGCTGCATATAATAGACGACCAGTACGTAGACAAGGTCAACATCGACTCACTCGTTGACAAGGCCATACCGCAAATCCTGGCCGACCTTGACCCCCACTCGGTGTACATCAGCGCAAAGGACGTACAGCAGGCGACCGATGACCTTAAAGGTTCATTCTCCGGAGTGGGCATTGAGTTCGTCATCCGTGACGACACTATAAGGGTGCAGGGGGTAGTAAAGAACGGTCCGGCAGAGCAGGCCGGGATATTGGCCGGCGACAAGATTGTAAGCGTAGACGGAAAACCATTCGTCGGGAAGGTAGTTACCAACAGCGAGGCCATGCGCAGGCTGAAAGGCCCGAAGGACACAAAAGTAAAGATTGGAGTGGTAAGGTACGGGCAGAAGAAGGTAAAACAGTTTACCATAACGCGCGGTGACATACCACAAAAGAGTATCAGCGCAGCATACATGCTCGACGAGAACACTGGCTACATCAAGATAAAGAACTTCGGCGAGAACACGTATCCTGAACTGCTTATCGCATTGGCTAAACTTTCGCAAGAGGGCTTCGGCAACCTGGTTATAGACTTGCGCGACAACACCGGAGGCTATCTTAACTCGGCGGTGCAGATGGCCAACGAGTTCTTACCCAAGAACAGGCTCATCGTTTACACTGAAGGACGCAGGTCGCCAAGACAGGATTTCAAGAGCGACGGCCGTGGAAGCTACCAGAACATTCCGCTTGTCGTGCTTATAAACGAGGCTTCAGCATCGGCCTCGGAGATTTTCGCGGGAGCCATGCAGGACAATGACAGGGCCACAATCATTGGCCGACGTTCGTTCGGCAAGGGCCTCGTACAGAAGCAGATGGACTTCCCCGACGGGTCGATGATACGCCTCACCGTGGCGAGATACTACACTCCGTCCGGGCGCTGCATACAAAAACCATACGTATCAGGCGACAACCAGGATTATGAAGAGGACTTAATAGTAAGATACCAACACGGGGAATTCTTCTCGCAAGACAGTATCAAGCATACCGGACCGGCCTACCACACCGTCATCGGGCGCACTGTTTACGGCGGAGGAGGCATTACTCCGGACATATTCATCCCCGAAGACACCGTTGACTACACGTCGTATTTCAAGGAAGCGGCTATGAGCGGGCTGATATTACAGTTTGCCTTCGAGTATACCGACAAGTACAGACCAAAGCTCAGCTCGTTTGAGACCATGCCCGAACTGTCTGCCTATCTCGACAAACAGAACACGGTAGACAAGTTTGCCTCGTATGCGGACAAGAACGGACTGCGCAGGCGGAACTTGCTGATAAAGAAGTCGCACCACCTGCTCGAGCGCTTCATCAACAGCAGGATTATCTACAACATAATGGACGAGGAGGACTGGATTGAATATCTCAACCTTGACGACAACGTAATCAAGGCCGCCCTCGACGTGTTCAAGAACAACGCTGCATTTCCAAAGAAGCCTAACGCAAAACAGAAAGACGGAGTTACGGCCCGGGCCGAGCAGATAGTGCCGCGCACGGAGGGAAATCTCGTGGCATACAGCATAGCCTGACGGCCACGCTTACGGCACGATAAAAACGACATTATATTACAAAGCCTGTCAGCGGCATTCAACCATTCAGCATAAATACACGAATGGCAGAATGTCGCTGACAGGCTTTAATTCTTGCAGCTTTTATAAAACAATGACAACATCCGGCGCCTTACCGAATGACCAGAGCATGCGCCCAGACCACAACTAACAGCTTGATTTCAAGACTGTTACAACCAGCAACGCCATACCTGGCGGTATGTAACCCTCAACAGCAGCGCCGCAAACTTTGCAAAAGGCCGCGTATTGCGGTGCAAAAGACGGCCTTTCACCACCCGAAAGACGCCCTTTTACAAGCCAAAATGCCGTCTTTCGCACAACAGCATGCCTTCAGCCAACAAACATATTAAATAAGGTAAGACTACAATTTCGTAGCAGTTGTTACGATTGTAACACAAATGAAATATCCGTTCAAAGAAATTGTAATATGTATTTTCTACTTTTGCGGCGTGAAACCGCAAACATATCAATCATAAAGAAAACTAAAGGTTTATGACAGAGATTTATTTTTTAATAGTCGCATTCCTGCTTCTATTGGCAGTATTCGACTTGTTCGTAGGCGTAAGCAACGACGCCGTAAACTTTCTCAACTCGGCCATCGGCGCCAAGGTGGCCAAGTTCCGTACGGTGCTCTTTGTAGCGTCGGTCGGCATACTGATAGGAGCCGTAATGAGTGCCGGCATGATGGACGTGGCACGCCACGGCATTATGAGGCCCGACAATTACTCTTTTGAAGAGGTGATGACAATATTCCTCGCCGTGATGGTGACCGATGTCATTATTCTCGACACCTTCAACAGCCTCGGCTTACCTACCTCAACAACCGTTTCACTCGTGTTCGAGCTGCTCGGAGGTACATTCATCCTTGCCATGCTGAAGATGCACGCCGACCCGTCACTGACTATCTACGACCTGCTCAACAGCGACAAGGCCCTCAGTGTCATAATAGCCATCTTCGTCTCCGTTGCCATAGCTTTCTTCTTCGGAGTAATAGTCCAATGGATTTCACGAATTATCTTCACGTTCAACTATAAAAAACATCTCCGCTATACCATTGCAATATTCGGCGGTATAGCCTTTACGTCACTGGCATACTTCATATTCATCACGGGCATAGGCAAGTCGCCGTACATCAGCGAGGCTGCACGCCAGTGGATCGAGACGAACACCATGATGCTCATGGCAGTCTTCTTCGTATGCTCAACGGTGCTGATGGAGATTCTGCACCTGCTGCGTATCAACGTATTCAAGCTCATCGTGCTGGCCGGAACGTTCGCGCTGGCAATGGCGTTCGCCGGCAATGACCTCGTAAACTTCATCGGCGTGCCACTTGCCGGACTTGACGCAATGCAAGACTTCCTTGCCAACGGCAACGGCAACTTCGACACTTTCATGATGACATCGCTCATGTCGTCGGCAAAGAGCCCGCTGCTCTACCTTGTACTGGCCGGAATAATAATGATTATCGCCATGACAACGTCGAAGAAAGCGCAGAATGTCGTCAAGACAAGCGTTGACCTCAGTCGCCAGGACGAAGGCGACGAGATGTTCGGCTCATCGCGCGCGGCACGCAGCATAGTGCGCGCCACTCAGGACATGAACGCCGCAGTGACCAAGATTCTGCCGCCGCGCATGCGCAAATGGATAGACAACCGCTTCAACAAAGAAGAGGCCATACTGGCCGACGGAGCTGCTTTCGACGAGGTGCGTGCAGCCGTCAACCTGGTACTTGCCGCAATGCTCATCATCTTCGGTACCAATTACAAGCTTCCGTTGTCAACAACTTACGTTACGTTCATGGTTGCCATGGGTAGCTCTCTTGCCGACAGGGCATGGAGCCGTGAGAGTGCCGTGTTCCGCGTAACAGGTGTTATCTCGGTTATCGGCGGATGGTTCGTAACTGCCGGAGTGGCATTCGCTGTCTGCGCGATAGTCTGCGCGATGATGCATTTCGGCGGAATAGCCGTCATGATAGCGTTCATGGTGCTTGACATCTACCTGCTCTGGAGCAGCAACCGCAAGTTTGCGAAGAAGCTAAAGGAGGAGAAGAAGGACGACGTATTCCAACTCATGATGCGCACAAGAGACAAGGAAATAGTATGGGACCTGCTCTCAAAGCACGTATCACGCACCCAGAGCTTCGTCACCCACTTTGCGCTTGAGCAGTTCAACCGCATTATCGACGGTATATACAACGAGAACAGGAAAGAGCTGCGCCATTGCAACAGCGCCCTGAAGGAAGAACAGTCGCAGTTAAAGAAGTTCAGGAGGAAAGAACTTCTTGCCATGCGGCGCATTCCGGCAGAGATTGCCATAGAGCGAAACACGTGGTTCCACCTCGGAGTTAACAGCGACCAGCAGTTCATATACTGCCTGAAACGTATGCTGGAACCGGTGAAGGAGCACGTGGACAACAACTTCAACCCGCTGCCGCAGGCGTACAAAGACGACTTTGAGAACACCCGCCGCAAGATAAACGAACTGATGAACCATACTGAGCAGATGATTTCGACCAACAGGTATGAGCTCTACCAGGAAACGCTCAACATCGCCGACGAGTGCAAAGACGAACTTTCGACAATGCGAAAGCGCGTAATCGACATCATGTACCAGGACAACAACGCCAACCTGAAAGTATCACTGCTCTACCTTAACATATTGCAGGAGAGCCAGGAATTCCTCAGCGTAATGCGCCACCAGCTGCGTGCCGCAAGAAAATTCCTGGACGACAGACAGTAAAGATACGGCTTGACAGAACATGAAAACAACGGGCAGACAAGGAGAATCGGCAATACACACGATATGAAGGGCTCCTTGTCTGCCCGTTTAGTACATAAAAACAAACAAATGATTACCACCATGAGAAAAACATTATTGGCCACCGTAGCGTTCATCATGCTGACAGCGTGCAACACGGAAAGGAAAAACAACACGGCAACAGCCGGCAACAACGAGACTACAGCAGAGGCGACCGTAAATGAAAACAGCGCCGACAGGCAGTTTGAAAAGATTGAAGTTGACGGCAACTACGACATTTACTACACACAGGGTGACGCAAACAGTGTAAGATTTGAAGGTAACGACCCTAACGCAAAGACTGAATACAACGGCAAAACGCTGCGCATATACCACGACGGTAACGGCGGAGCATACCGTGACGACGACAGCGACAACGTAGACGTATATATAACCTCGCCAAGGCTTAGCGGCATCACGCTGAGAGGAGCCGGCGATTTCAGCTCTGACGACAGTATCACTACCGACAGGATGGACATAGACATTGACGGTTCTGGCGACGTAAAAATACGCAGCCTGACATGCAACGTACTCACCGCTGACGTCTCAGCCAGCGGCGACATCGATATAGACAACATCAACGCCAAGGAACTCAGCGCCATAACCACGGGCTCGGGCGACATCGACTTGCAAAACGCGAACATTGAAAAGGCACAATGCACGGTTAAAAGCTCGGGCGACATCGACATAGACGGGCATGTAGGGCAGTGTGACAGGCACGTTTCCGGTTCGGGTGTAGTGGACATCAATCCGTAATGCCACGGCCGAATAAAGGACTGCCGACGCCCAACGGTCGTACATACCGTAATAGTATAACGTCCGCAATACCGCAGATAGAATCACGACATGCGGCAGAACGCCGTATAAAAGGCCGCCTTTCATAAGACGAAAGGCCGTCAATCACGACGCAAAATGCCGCCTTTCGCAACGCGAAAGGCGACATTTTACTATTCGCCTGATTATCAAGACTTTACAAAACCGCCAAAAATCATTCTTTGAAACGGCAACAGCCACTTCGCCGAAAATAACCGACACAATCCCCTTTTACCATTTATTTCACTATCCACATATTGCTTTTCTCGGTCTAAATCATTATCTTTGCACAAGCCAGCGGCCTAAAACAAGGCCAGAAACCAACGCGCGCCGACCGTACACGGCCACTTACGCACGCGGCAGGTACGGGCACAAAGCTTGGCAACAGATGTTTTTAAGGTAAAATGGAGATTATTCAAAGCATTATAGACAACAACAACTTTCCGGTTCTAACGGCGTTCATGCTCGGACTGATAGTGGCGCTCCACCCCTGCCCTCTTGCCGCCAACATTGCCGCAATGGGATATATCGCAAGGGACACAACCGACAGACGGCGTATATTCATGAGCGGACTTGCTTATACAGCAGGGCGCATATTAGCCTACTCGGCACTTGGAGCGGCATTGCTCGGCTTGTTCAGGAGCAGTGTCGACATGGAAGCCGTAGGCCGTTGGTTCGCTACGTGGGGCGAAAGGGTGCTCGGCCCCGTCCTGATAGCGGTAGGAGTGTATTTCGTGGCCGACCGCCTCATACATCGACATGAGCACTGCCCCGACGTATCCGCCCGCGCACGCCGATTTCACGGAGTATGGGGAAGCTTTGCGTTAGGCGTGATTCTGGCGCTTTCATTCTGTCCGGAAAGCGCCATCGTGTATTTCGGCATGCTCATGCCTATGTCTGCAAAATCGGCTACAGGCTATCTTCTGCCGATAGTTTTCGCCGTAGCGACATCCATTCCGGCCGTAATCCTGGCCTGGAGCGTTGCCTATGGAATAAGCGGCACCACGGCAATGAAAGAAAAAATGCACGTAATACAAAAATGGATGAGCACTATAGTGGGGCTAATCTTCATTGCAGCCGGCGTGTTCTGTATATTTAATTAAGAATTAAGAGTTAAGAATTAAGAAAAATACCCTTGTCAAATAACCAACAAGACATTATTTCTTAATTCTTAACTCTTAATTCCTAATTGCAAAATCGTATCTTTACATAGTCGAAACCCATTGCCCTGAACATCCTGTCAAACTGCCTCATGGCATTGTTTTCGGCACTTTCAACATTCTCCTTGGTAAGACAACGGCGCTTCATCTTCACCGCTGCACGGTGATACATGTCCTCACGCGCCTTATCGCTCCACGTGCCTGTCTCGAAAAACGACTGTGTCTTGGCCTCGTCAATAAAATCGTCGTCAAGAAGTTTCACCCTCGGCAATACCACTACAAGGGTGTCACCGTCAAGCTTTACCCAGTCATCCTTGGCCTCACTCAAGTCTATGCCGAGCCTCAACGTGCCCGAATATATGCGTATCAGCTCATCGTCCTTGAATATACCTTTCCTTACCGTGTCTATCATCTCTTCGTCCTCAATCGACAGAAACTCCCATTCGCCTATTTCCCTCATGGCCGCAACCTGCGTCGGCGTTATGTTAATCTTGTCGTTTACGACTGAAGTTATGCTGTTGTCACGGCAGGAACGCGCGAGATATGCCATCGACACAATGGCCAGCAACACAAGTGCCAGCACGGCATACAGCTTAAGGCGGCCAATGCCTGCCCACAGGTCGACGAGCCGGTTGCCACGTTTCTTATCCAGATTCTTGTTATCTTCCATTTTCGATAGTATTATTGTCAAGGAGCAACGGCAGGTCGTCAACAGTAAACTCCTTGCGGAATGTTATCGTTATGTTCTCCTCCTTGTATCCCAGACGTGTCAACATAGGCACAAGCGCATGCGTTGCGCCCTGCCGTGCCATCTCTATTATACCGAGTTTAGGTATGCTCTTTATTATGGCCTCACGCCCCTGCTTCTCGTATCCGGACATCTCGGCGTCGCTGAAGTTAGAGCGTATCAGGGGCACGTACTTCTTTATTTCACCGTGGTTGACACGGCTTGACGTCAGCTCAACCTTCGGGTCGGGCAGTATTATTTCCACTTTGTCTCCGCTTACAGCGACATTTCTCTCCGAGAAGTCACCAAAGTCGATGTACGCTTTCAGCTTGGCCTCTATCGGTATGGCTATCTTGCGCGACGACATAGGCACTGGGATATTGAACTTTTGCTGCATGAACGAGCCTTTAAGCTCCACCTTGTCGTCATGCGTCACTATCTTGTGCACCTGGTATTCGGCCGTATACAGCCTCGAGCACTTCCGTATCTGCATCACCATTACCGGTATCGTGTCCATCGGCTCTTCCTTTTCGGGAGCCTTGCCGCCACCCGTGCATGAGGCCAACGCAAGCACGAGAAGCACGACGTATAATGTAAGTTTTCTCATAAGTTGTTACAAATTTAGTGAAAAATAGATGAAACTCAAAATAATAAGAAAGCGAAACTATGTTTTATTTTGCATTTTACATGATTTGTATTACTTTTGCACGTAAAATGAAAAAACGCGAAATGAAAATCAAATACACTTTATTGCTCATTGCGGCGGCGGCCTTCGCCTTCTCGGCATGTAGCGAAAAGAAGCCCTCAAAGGACATCATTGCGAAGAAAACGGTGAGGAAAGCGCCTGCCGCACCGGTGAAGATGCAGGACTATGACCACCGTGACGCAGTAGAATGGCAGGGCAAACAATACACGGTAAGCATATCGAGACGCGCGGACACGTCGTTGCCAATGATTACCGACGATACCGGCAACAAGTACTACGACAACAAGATAACCGTAAGGGTGACACGTCCCGACGGCACAGTGTTCTTCGACAAGACTTTCGGAAAGGCCGACTTCTCGTCAGTCATCAGCGAGAAATACATGAAAAAGAGCGCCCTGTTGGGTATCGTCGTTGACCATACCGACGACAGCAGCCTAGTACTCGCGGCCAGCGTAGGCGCACCCGACGTATTGAGCGACGACTATGTGCCGCTGCTGATAACGCTATCGCGCATGGGCAACATAAGCATCGAGAAAGACACAAGGGCCGAACTCGAGGTTGAAGAGTAAGACCTTGAACGTTAAAAAAGGGGCCATGAACCGGGGAAAAAGCCAGGACTAAATAACGTCCGGACGCCTTTTCCCCGGTTCATGGCCTCCATTTTTTATACCGTCTGCCGACAGTGACGTCTACATCAGCAACCGGCCGCTAATCAATATGTCTTTTCCTGAAATAGGTTGACAGTTTTTGTTTAAAT
>ULSY01037908.1_pt1 | contig 49290 bp, 41 predicted proteins | sample 1957201 | NCBI WGS metagenome assembly ULSY01 (sample SAMEA4835723, study PRJEB28245) | human gut metagenome | biome: gut microbiome; material: fecal sample | place: Denmark | collected 2008
TCTGGATTGAGCACACGAAGCGTTGCCGTGCGGTAGCCGAGGCCATGGGCGAGGCTCAGGGCGACCCTTGTATCATGAACCTGTGGGTGCATGACGGCAGCAAGGACATCACGGTGAACCGCATGAAGTACCGTGAGTTGCTGAAGGACTCGCTCGACCAGATTTTTGCCACGGAGTATAGTCACATGAAGGACTGCATCGAGTCGAAGGTGTTCGGCATCGGTCTGGAAAGCTTCACCGTCGGTTCGAACGACTTCTACATCGGCTACGGCGTGCAGCACCAGAAACTCATCACACTCGACACCGGTCACTTCCACCCGACGGAAAGCATCGGAGACAAGGTGTCCTCACTCCTGCTCTACGTGCCCGAGCTGATGCTCCACGTCAGCCGTCCCATCCGCTGGGACAGCGACCACGTGACCATCATGGACGACATGACCCAGGAACTGTTCAGCGAAATCGTACGTGCCGGCGCCCTCGACCGTGTGCACTACGGACTGGACTACTTCGATGCCTCCATCAACCGCATCGGTGCCTACGTCATCGGAAGCCGTGCCGCTCAGAAGTGCATGACCCGCGCGTTGCTCGAACCGCTCGCCAAGCTGCGTGAGTACGAGGCAAACGGTCAGTTCTTCCAGCGCCTGGCATTGCTCGAAGAGGCCAAGTCGTTGCCTTGGAACGCCGTTTGGGACATGTTCTGCCTGAAGAACAACGTCCCCGTAGGCGAGACTTTCATCCCGGAGATCGAGAAGTACGAAGCCGAAGTGACTTCGAAACGATAAGCCTTCCAGTGAGAGGAGTGCCCGCGGGCATTCCTCTTCATTCCAGATACAGACATTATGGATATCGTAATCGGACTATTGATAATCGCCATCGGCGCGTTCTGTCAGTCGAGCTGCTACGTGCCCATCAACAAAATCAAGCAGTGGAGCTGGGAGTCCTACTGGATTGTGCAGGGCGTGTTCGCCTGGCTGGTGTTCCCCTTCCTGGGTGCGCTGCTTGCCGTGCCTGAGGGTCAGAGCCTCGGCGCCCTCTTTGCCGGTGCACGCGGACTGGACATCGCTATGACGATGCTCTTCGGCGTGCTGTGGGGAGTCGGCGGACTGACGTTCGGCCTCTCCATGCGTTACCTCGGCGTGGCACTCGGCCAGAGCATCTCGCTGGGTACGTGTGCCGGACTGGGCACCATCCTGGCTCCCGTGATGCTCAACGTGTTCTATCCCGAAGCACATCACCTGGAGAAACTCACCGCCTCGGTCATCATCGGTGTCATCGTGACGCTGCTGGGCATTGCCATCATCGGCGTGGCAGGCAACATGAAGGCACAGAGCCTGAGCGAGGAGGAGAAGAAGGCTGCCGTGAAGGACTTCAACTTCCCCAAGGGAATTGCCATCGCCCTGTTGGCAGGCTTCATGAGCGGCTGCTTCAACGTCGGACTGGAGTTCGGCTCGTCGATTCACTTCGAGGAGTCGGCAGACATGTTCAAGACGTTGCCGGCGACGTTCCTCGTGACGTTGGGCGGCTTTGTGACCAATGCCCTCTACTGCTTCTATCAGAACCAGAAGAACCGGACGTGGGCAGACTATCGCAACGGCGCCGTGTGGGGCAACAACCTGCTCTTCTGCATGCTTGCCGGTGCACTGTGGTACAGCCAGTTCTTCGGTCTGGCACTGGGTAAGGGCTTCCTCACCGAGTCTCCCGTACTCACCACGTTTGCCTTCTGCATCCTGATGGCACTCAACGTGACCTTCTCCAACGTGTGGGGTATCCTCCTCAAGGAGTGGAAAGGTTGCACCCCGAAGACCATCGCCGTGCTCCTCGTCGGGCTGGTGGTGCTCATCGTGTCGTCGTTCCTGCCCCAGCTGATGGAGTGAGAGCGGACACACATATATAATAAGGTATACAACCCTCCGGGAGAGGTACGCTCCCCGTCCCGGAACACTAACATCAAAGACAACTATGAAATCGATTCTAGAAGGACGCCCTGCCCTGGCAAAAGAAGTGAACAAGGTGGCTGAAGTGGCCGGATACCTGTGGCAGAAAGGTTGGGCGGAGCGCAACGGTGGAAACATCACCATCAACATTACCGAGTTTGTGGACGACGAGATTCGTCAGATGGCACCTATCAGCGAGGTGAAGCCCATCGGGGCTACCCTCCCGAACCTGAAAGGCTGCTATTTCTACTGCAAAGGCACGAACATGCGTATGCGCGACCTTGCCCGCTGGCCGATGGAGAACGGCTCTGTCATCCGTATCCTCGACGACTGTGCCAGCTATGTCATCATCGCCGACAATCCCGTGCGCCCCACGTCGGAACTTCCTTCCCACCTGAGCGTGCACAACTGGCTCATCGGTTCCGGCTCCAACTATAAGGCGACCGTGCACACGCACCCCATCGAACTCATCGCCATGAGCCATACCAGGAAGTTCCTGGAAAAGGACGTACTGACCAACCTGCTGTGGAGCATGATTCCCGAGACGAAGGCTTTCTGTCCGAAGGGTTTGGGCATCATCCCCTACAAGCTCCCCAGCTCAGTGGAACTGGCAGACGCCACGCTGAAGGAGCTGGCAGACTATGACGTGGTGATGTGGGAGAAACACGGTGTGTTCGCCATCGGCGAAGATGCCATGACCGCATTCGACCAGATTGACGTGCTCACCAAGTCCGCTCAAATCTACATTAATGCCAAGTGCATGGGCTTCGAGCCTGACGGCATGACGCAGGAGCAGATGAAGGAGATGACTGTGGCTTTCAACTTGCCTAAATAGGTCGCGAGGCTCCGGCTTCCCGACCCTACTGACGCGGGTGACGCTTCCCTACTATCGGGAGGTACCACCCGCGTTGATTTTGACAGATAAAGTTTGTATATTAGCGACCAAAAGACACCGTAAGATGAAACAACGACTGTGGATGCTGTGCGCCCTGCTGCTGATGGTGCAGGGGCTGCTGAAGGCGGACCGTCCCGAGGGCCTGCCGGACTCTGTATACGTGACGGGAGGCAACTTCCACGTGCAGGGTATCGCTATTGACCGGACACGCCGGTGCATGTATTTCTCTTTCACCACCTCCCTGGTGAAGACCGATCTGAAAGGGAACGTAATCGGCAGTGTGGAACACCTGACCGGGCATTTGGGCGACCTTGCCATTCACCCCGTGACGGGTGATGTCTATGCCTCGCTGGAGTGCAAGGACGACGCCATAGGTGCCTCCATCTCCCGCAAGCTGGGCACATCGGCGGTCGAAGCGGACGGCTCCAGGTTCTATGTCGCCATTTTCCGTGCCGATCGTCTGACCCGTAAAGGGATGGATGCGTCGGCCGACAGTGTGATGACAACCGTTTACTTGGACGAGCCTACGTGCGATTATCAGGACACCGTCACGGAACGCGGACGCACCGTCCCTCACCGTCACGGATGTTCGGGCATCGATGGCATCACCTTCGCTCCCGCCATCGGTACCTCCTCCGAGGACATGCCTTATCTGTATGTCGGCTATGGCATCTACAGTGACACCACCCGTACGGACAATGACCATCAGGTGCTGTTGTGTTACGACGTCCGTTCGTGGGACCGTTATGAGAAGCCGATGCAGTGGGATGCCCTCCATACGTCAGGTCCCGCCAAGCCGTTGCACAAGTATTTCGTCCATACGGGAAACACCCGGTACGGCGTACAGAATCTGGTCTACCATCCCACCAGCCGTCAGTTTCTGATGGCTGTCTACTGCGGTGCGAAGTCTTCCTATCCCAACTATTCCCTTTTCGCGGTTGATGCTTCCGTTCCCTCCGTCTGGCAGTCGTTGCCCGGAAGCGAGAAGCGTGTCGAGATGCTCTGTCTGGTTCCGCAAGGCAAGCTCCATCGTCCTACGGGCGTCCATGGCTGGCATTTCCCTTGGGGAAGTACCGGCATGTGCCACGTTGAGGACAACTACTTCTACCTCTCCGAGAACCGGAAGGACAAGCGGGGCAATCAGACCTGCACCGCCCGTCTCTACCGTTGGACCGGTGATGCAGCCTGTCCGTTTGTTCCGGCTGACGAAAGCCGGTGAGAGGTCAGTCCATCCGCAAGGTAGCCATCAGGAAAAAGTGGTCGCTGGGGTATTTGTCCGCCACAAACAACAGAAGCCCGCCGGGGGACCGACGGGCTTCACATCATTAACTAAACAGTATGGAGAGATTCTACGGGAAGAGGTAGTTTACTTCAGGGGTAAGGGCGGACACGGTGTAGAAGATGCCTGACAGGAGCAGGCTTACCAGACCGATGGCTAACATCACCTTCAGGCTGCGGGGAGAAAGTCCCTTCCATTTGAAGGCGAGTGTACAGACTCCACTTATCAGGCAGATGAGCAACAGTCCGATGCCGACGATCAGCGCGATACAGAATGCCAGTCCCCAACCCATGTCGCCGGGAACCTGTATGTGCGTCCAGAAGTCACCGGGGAGAGAGGCGAGGGCGGCTGTCCCGCCGAAGAGTACGGCAAACAGAGCCACGATGAGCACCAGGCAGACCACGGCGGCTACCAGTAATATCGGACTGCAGATGATGGCTATGATGACCAGCAGCACCTTGAGCAGGAAGCCTGCCACTGCCACGAAGGCGTCGGCAAAACGTTGGAGTGCCGTACGCGGACGGTCGGAGTGGAGATAGCTCTCTGCCTTGTCCATGCCCTCGGTCACCATCTTTCCGATGTTCTCCATCGTAATCGGACGGCCCTGCATGCTCAGTCGGTCGGCAGCCGTCTCCGCCTTCGGGATGACCAGCCAGCATACCAGGTAGACGGGGATTACTGTCCCGTATCCTGCCACCAGGATGATGAGCAGCAGCAGGCGCAGCAACGTCGGGTCCCAGTTCATGTAGACCGCCAGTCCGCCCAGCACGCCTCCCAGCATCCGGTTGTCCGGGTCGCGGAAGAGGCGTTTGCGTCCCGTGAACTCCGTATGGTTGTGGGGCGGCACCTCGTCGTGCTGTCCTTCCTCTTTTTCTTCATCAGTCTTAGCTTCCTTGTTTTCAGCGGACGGCTTCTCCGACGCGGACGCCTCCTCTTCCCGGAGTTCTGCATCCGTCGTTCCGGCTATCTCTTCAGGCTGCCCCAGCCGGGCGATGGTCTCTTGGACGATTGTACGCGAGACTACCTCCTGGCGGTCGGAGATGCGCTCCAGCAAAAGTTCCGCGAGGCGGTTCTCCAGGTCGTCCATGATTTCGTTGCCACCCTCCTGACGTTCGAAGGCATGACGCAAATTGTATAAGTAGTCATACAGGAGTTGGTACGCATCCTCGTCAACGTGAAACATGCGTCCGCTCAGGTTGATGTCCAGTGTCTTTTTCATTCTTCAGTGAGTTTTTCAGTTGTTAAATCCGGTTGGTACCCTTGCAGATGGCTCACGGTGTCGTTGAGTTCCTGCCAGGCCTTTTGCAGTTCGTTGAGGAAAGTCTCTCCCTTTTCGGTGAGCCGGTAATACTTCCGTGGCGGTCCCTGGGTCGACTCCACCCATTCGTAGCTCAGCAGTTCGTCGTTTTTCAGACGGGTGAGGAGCGGGTAGAGCGTCCCTTCCACGACAATCAGGCGTGCTTCCTTCAGCTTGGTGATGATGTCTGAAGCGTAAGCCGCCTCCCGGTGGAGCAGGAGCATGATGCAGTATTCGAGCATCCCCTTGCGCATTTGCGATTTGACGTTTTCTACGTTCATGGCTGTTTGTTTATCGTTCGTGCTGCAAAAGTATGCAATGTCTAAGTACTTTGTATTACATAGTACTTTATTTTATTATTTATTAAGAGTTTCTCCCTCCTTGTTCCCTTTGTGATGTGCGTGGAAAAAAGGTAAATTGTGGGCTTTCTTTTGGGAAAAGTGATTGTTGGGAATGAAATAATTATCTATATTTGGACGAGTTTATAAAAGATAGGATATGCCTGAGATTCTTATCTTTATGGGAGAAAGCCCAAAGAGGTGAATCATTAAATAAAATAGAACCTTTAAAATAAATAGGCTATGTTAAGAGTTATAGATGTAGCGTATATCAAAGATTATGAATTGCTCTTGAAGTTCAATGACGGAGTAGTGAAGAAGGTTGATTTACTGCCTTATTTGACGGGGGATATTTTTGGTGAATTGGTCGATCTCAATAAATTTATTCAGTATGGATTGACCCATGTCACGATTGAATGGGCGAATGGAGCGGATTTGGCTCCTGAATTCTTGTATGAGATTGGGACGACTGCAGCCTGAATCATTCTTTGCTTTTTTCATCCTCCCTCTCCTGACATTTGGATGCAAATTTGCGTTAAATGCTTGACGAATTTGGTAAATTTTCCCATTCTGTCTAACCCGTGTTTTTGCAAAATGGAGCAAACTAGCGGAATTTGTGAAATCCGGTTAACTATCACCTTCTGTAGGACTTATTCATTTTTACTTGATTAGTGTTATGAATGGTATTTTAACGTTGAAACACTATTGTTTGCCGCGTCAAACACTTGTGTTTGGCATGCGAAACAATATTGTTTGACGACCCAAACAATATTGTTTCATCGGTCGAACACAAGTGTTTTATGCTTTGAACACATAACTTAGCGGAATGAAACGTTTGTTTGCCTTCTTTTACCTCTAGTTTGCCGACGGAGTGAACATGTTGACAAGTGTGATTTGGTGAACTTTTCTGTCTGTTTGGTTTTCACGATGATTCTCTCTTCAGGATATATAGGCGTTCTATGTACGATTGGCGTTTGTAAATGTGTCATTCTGTATTTTGCGAATCGCCCGAGAATGCCCTTTTTGCCCACCGACTTGTATTTTGGTGCGAGGAAGCCCCTTCTCAAGCGATTCGTTTGACACTTTGACAAATTGATAGATTGATTCTACTATCTTGTAAAAAGCAGATGGACTACTCTATTCGGGCAGTCCATACTTTGCACTCCAAGCTCAAGAGTGTCTCCTGTTCAATGTGGGATATGTCCCCGGAGCTTGTTAAATCGTATCAGCAGCACGCCGGATGCGGTCGGAAAGATCCAGTAGCGCGCCTTTTAGCTTTTCAGCTTCTTCCGGTGTAAAACTTGTCGGCTTGCCGTTTCCGTCACGTCCGTCCATCTTATGATGTTCGATATACCAACATATTTCCTGGATAACCTTTGCTGTAAATCTCCTTGAAATGCGAATTTTTTGTATATATTGAATTAAGTGATTTTAACGGAAAAGAAGTCTGAAAATAAAGACTTTCGTGAATAAATCTTGTAGAATCCTACACCGGATGCAAATGTGATACCTCTATATAAGAGGTGACATCCTGTAAAATGTATTAATATTCAGAATATTACAAATTGGGTTAAGATTCGTTTGCAAATGGAAAGAGCGGAATTGAAGATTCGTTACATACTTTTTATGAAGGCATTGTTATATCTAATAGGCTCTTTTTACGTATCTTTGCGCCGTCATAGTACTTTGTATACATCGCTGTGAATACTAATTCTTATATAGAGGTGTTACAAAACAGGCTGTGTCCTTGCTTGATGAATCGATGACCCGCGAAGCACGTGCTCCGGTGGGGAGGAGAAGAATTGCAAGGAAATGAAAGGTCCGGTGGACCGGTTTGCAGACCTCTGTTTGTCAACTTGTCCACAGGGTAACTATCGGCGAATATTATAAGAAATAGGACTAATCCGGAAAAGGAGGACGGGAACAGATGGAAAATTCAGAGAGGAAGGTGTGGTATGCCTTGCAGACCTTCCATTGCCGGGAACAGCAGGTGGAGGACTATCTGAAGGAGCAGGGGCTGAAATCATTCATCCCGATGCTCTACACCGAACGGGTGTTGCCTGACGGGAAGAAAAAGAGGGAACTGACCCCCGCGGTGCACAACCTGCTTTTCTTGCAGAAGGCGTGGGACGATGATGACAGCTTTCTTGCCCGGCTGGTTGCCGGCTGTCCCTATCCGCTCCGCATCCTTCGTTACTCCGATTCTACAAAGTATTATGAAATACCGGACTCACAGATGATCGAGCTGCGTGCCATCTGCGACCCGGACTATGAAGGGACCCTGTACACCGACCGGGAGTTTGCCGAGGCGCGTCCCGGGCAACGGGTGCGTGTCATTCATGGCACGTTCAAGGGACTGACCGGGAAGCTGGTCCGGTATAAAAACCGCTCCTACGTGGTCATCACCCTGGCTACGTTGGGCATTTTCGTCCACATCCCGAAGTGGTATTGTGAGGCGGAACAGGCACGTTGAACACTTTCGTCGACTGAAGAAACATGGAACCGGAAAATTTTGTGCCGATGGTCCATCGCGACGGCTACTATGAGGTCCTGTTGCGGGGAGGCGTCCGTGTGCCGGAAGAGCATTATGCCGACCTCTGCGTCACCGAGGAGTATGTGCTCTGCTGTTACCGTACGCGGTGCTATGAGCTGAACCTTCCCACGACCTTTTTCACTCCTGCACGGGATACTGACGGACGTCCGTACCGGATGGGGTGGACTGGTTTCTGTGTCTGGGCGGAAGAGCCGAAGAAGGTCTTCCGTATCTACGATGTTGACGGAGAGACCATGTACCTGAAATACGGGGCTGCCTACTATAAGTCCGTCCGTCGTCGTTTCCCCGTCCCTGACCGTCGGGGACTGGCGAGAAGAACCGGACAATTGACGATGGACAATTGACGATTTTACTGTTAACTGAAACACGTACATTCTGATTATGCTGATTGCTGTAGATTTCGACGGAACGATTGTCGAACACCGTTATCCTGAGATAGGCAGGGAGATTCCCTTTGCCATTGATACACTGAAGCGTCTGCGCGACGAACATCACCGCATCGTGTTATGGACAGTCCGTGAGGGACGTCTGCTCGATGAGGCGGTTGCCTTCTGCCGGGAACGCGGACTGGAGTTCTATGCCGTCAACCGCGACTATCCCGAGGAGGAGAAGGGGCAGAACAACCACTATTCGCGCAAGTTGAAGGCGGACGTCTTCATCGACGACCGCAACCTGGGTGGACTCCCTGACTGGGGCACCATCTATGACATGATACACAACAAACTGACTTACGAAACTTTGCTGGAACGTGAAGACCGTCCGCAACCCGAAAAGAAGAAAGGATTGCTGGGCAGGCTCTTCGGCTGAAAAACTGTAGAAACAAAACAAACGAACACGATATGAACATGCGAAACATGCTGAGTCTGTTGCTCCTGACGACTCTGTTGGCAAGCTGCACTTCGTACAAGAACGTGCCCTACTTGCAGGACCCTGAGAGTGTGAACCAAGCCGTGCAGAACGAACCGCTCTATGATGCCCGCATCATGCCCAAGGACTTGATATCCATCACGGTCAACACGACCGATCCTCAGGCTTCCGCCCCCTTTAACCTGACGACGCAGACCCCTCTCAACGCCTCGCTGGCAAATGTCAACACGACGAGTGCCCCGACCCTCCAGCAATACCTGGTGGACAATGAGGGCGAAATCGACTTCCCCGTGTTGGGACGTCTCAAGGTCGGCGGACTGACGAAACGGGAGACCGAGACGATGATACGCGAACGGCTGGTGCCTTACCTCAAGGAGGTCCCCATCGTGACCGTCCGCATGACAAACTACAAAATCTCGGTCATCGGGGAGGTGAACCGTCCCGGAACATTCACCGTGAGCAACGAGAAGGTCAATGTGCTGGAAGCACTTGCCATGGCAGGTGACATGACGGTCTACGGCTTGCGGGACAACGTGAAGCTCATCCGCGAGGATGCGGCAGGCAAGCGCGAAATCGTCACACTCAACCTCAACAAGGCGGATGTCGTCCTTTCGCCCTACTACTATCTGAAGCAGAACGACATCATCTACGTGACCCCGAACAAGACCAAGGCGAAGAACTCCGACATCGGCAACACGACGACCACCGTCATCTCCGCCACATCCATCCTGGTGTCCATCGCCAGCCTGATTGTAAACATATTGAGGTAAAAGAACGGGCGACCCGTCTCCCGAACAAATCCTAAACAAGAAAACAGATAATGGAACAGATTCCCCAGCAAGAACATAAAGAAGAGAACATCAACCTCTATGAAATCCTTTTCAAGTACCTCGTCTACTGGCACTGGTTTGTTGCCGGTGTGGTGGTGATGCTCATCGGTGCGTGGCTCTGGCTGCGCTATCAGGCACCCGTCTACAACGTGCAGGCGTCCGTGCTCATCCAGGAGCAGGACAAGCGCAGCAACAATGCCGCAGCCGGTCCGTTGGCAGCCATGCAGGACCTGGGTGTGTTCTCCATGACAAACAACTTCGATAACGAGGTGGAGATTCTCCGTTCGCGTACCCTCCTCAAGAAGGTGGTGACCACGCTCAACCTCTACACCTCCATCACGCGTCCGCGTACCTTCGGCCATGCCGTCCCCCTGTACAAGAAGTCGCCTGTCGAGGTCTACATGACCCCTGCGGAAGCCGACAAGCTCTATGCACCCATGGAGTTGGAGATGCACCTGACGACAGACAAGCACCTCTCCGTCGAGGCGGTCTATACGGTGGATGCCGATGCGGACGAGGAAACGATGAAGAAGGACTTTGACAAGTTCCCTGCCGTGATACACACCCCGGCAGGCATCGTGACGTTCATGCTCAATGACTCCATCCCCGTGGAGGACAACATGGAGCTGGATGCCGTCATCAACACGCCGGTAGCCGTGGCAAAGTCGTACGGGGAACACCTCACCGTGGAACCCTCGTCGAAGACTACGACCATCGCCCGGCTTGCCGTGCAGAACACCGACCGCCTGCGTGCCATGGACTTCATCACCTGCCTGGTGGCACTCTACAACCAGGATGCCAACGACGAGAAGAACGAGGTGGCGGAGAAGACGGCAGAGTTCATCGAGGAGCGTCTGGGCATCATCAACGAGGAACTGGGTACGACCGAAAGCCAGCTTGCCGCCTTCAAGCAACGCTCCGGGTTGACCGACCTGGTGAGCGATGCACAACTCGCCCTGCAGGAGAACTCGAAGTACGAGCAGCAGCGCGTGCAGAACGAGACACAGATCAGCCTCGTGCGTTTCCTGCGCGACTACATCAACAATCCTGCCAACCAGTACCAGGTCATCCCGAGCAACGTCGGTCTGGAGGACCGTGTGCTGAGCACCGCCATCGACCAGTATAACGCGCAGCTTGCCGAGCGCAAGCGCCTCCTGCTCACCTCGTCGGAAGAGAACCCCGCAGTGGTGCAGCTCGACGCCAACCTGGCAGCCATGCACCTCAGTGTGCAGACCACCGTGGAGAGTGTGCTCCGCGGACTGCAGATTACCAAGAAGGACCTCGACCGCCAGGCAAGCAAGTTCGAGGGACGCATCAGCCGTGCCCCCGAGCAGGAGAAGGAGTTCATGAGCATCTCGCGTCAGCAGGAAATCAAGGCTACGCTCTACACCATGCTCCTCCAGAAGCGTGAGGAGAACGCCATCACGCTGGCTGCTACTGCGAACAACGGACGCATCATCGAGGAGCCGCTGGCGGACAAGTATCCGGTGTCGCCGAAGAAGAAGCTGTTCTACCTGGCAGCCTTCGTGCTGGGTCTGGGCATACCCTTCGGCTGCATCTACCTGGCGGACCTGCTGAAGTATAAGATAGAGAACCGCTCGGATGTGGAGAAGCTCACCGATGTACCCGTTGTCGGCGAAATCCCCCTGGGCAAGAAGCCCGAGGCGGGTGCCATCGTCGTGCACGAGAACCGCAACGAGGTGATGGAGGAGACCTTCCGTGCCCTGCGTACGAACCTGCTGTTCATGCTGAAGCCTGAGGAGCGTGTCATCATGTTCTCGTCGACGATGCCCGGTGAAGGAAAATCGTTCGTGGCAGGCAACCTTGCCGTGAGTCTCGCCTACATGGGCAAGAAGACGCTCATCATGGGTATGGACATCCGCAAGCCGGGACTGAACAAGGTGTTCAATCTTTCGCGCCGCATCCACGGCATCACGAGTTACCTGAGCGACCCCGAGCATACGGACCTCTTCGACATCATACAGCAGTCGGACCTCAGTCCGAACCTTGACATCCTCCCCGGTGGTCCCATCCCTCCCAATCCCACCGAGCTGGTAGCCCGTCGTACGCTCGACGAGGCGATCTCCCGTCTGAAGGAGAAGTACGACTACATCATCCTCGACACTGCTCCCATCGGCATGGTGACCGACAGCTCGATCATCTCCCGTGTGGCAGACATGCTGGTCTATGTCTGTCGTGCAGACTATACGCCGAAGGGTGGTTTCAGCTTCATCAACACGTTGCGCGACGAGCATAAGATTCCTCACCTCGCGACGGTCATCAACAGCATCGACATGTCCAAGCGCAAGAACAGCTACGGCTACGGCTATGGCCAGAAGTATGGCTACGGCTACGGCAAGGCCGGGTATGGTTATGGCTATGGGTATGGGGATGAGAAGAAGTGAGGTAGTTTTGGCTACAAATCAATGTTAATATTCAAGACTATTCTTTCACATGACTCGGTTTGGGGTATTGTTTATTGCTCATGCAAAGGAAATACCTTAAATCGAGTGCTTGCTTATACAATGGCAATGATTTGACATCTGTGATATAAAAGGCTAATTTGCTAATTCGGAGATAACTCTCAGTAATTGTCGTAATTATTAGGAGTATTTTGTTTGATTATATCCTTTAATAAGAGACTTAAGTTCTGTAGAGTCTTCAGTTTTTATTTCTGTATTTACGCAGGATGTTGTGTGTAATTGTTGCTGATTTATTGGTTGAGGGATGCTTTTATGCTTTTACAAAAAAAAATGAAAGATACATTGTACTTTAATTTTTATGGGCCAAAATAATAATAGGAAAATAGCAAAAAATACCCTACTTCTCTATGTGAGAATGTTTGTATTGATGGCTATCAACCTATTTACATCCAGGGTTGTACTGCAGTGCTTGGGCGTGGAAGATTTTGGTATTTATGGAATTGTTGGAAGTGTGGTGACACTCTTTGCTTTCCTAAATTCTGCCATGTCTACATGCACCAGTCGATTCCTTAGTTTTTATATAGGCAAGCATGACAAGCAAATGGTGAACAAAGTGTTCTCGGCAAGTATGAATTTATACTTGCTGATGATGCTTGTTGTATTGTTCCTAGCAGAAACCATCGGATTATATGTCGTCAACTATGTGTTGAATATACCTGATGATAAGATGACAGCGGCAAATATAGTATATCAATTCTCAATATTGACTTTTTGTACCTACCTCATCAAAATACCATACAATGCAACTATCGTTTCATACGAACGCATGGATTTCTATGCTTATCTCAGTATTGTGGATGTGGTGGTAAAATTGGGGGGTGTGTATATATTGTATCTCTTTTCAGAGCATCGCTTACCTCTTTATTCAGCTATTTCGTTTTTGATAAGTTCGATAATTACTTTTGCCTATTATTCCTATTGTCATAGAAAATTTCCAGCAACACATTATAAAGGTAAGCATATTGATAAGTCGCTTTACAAGCAATTATTAGGCTTTAGTGGTTGGTCTATGTTTTCCGGCGTTGCCAATATGGGGGCAAATACGGGCGTAAATATGATACTGAATGTGTTCTGTGGAGTAACCGTAAATGCAGCAGTGAGTATTGCTAACCAAGTGAGTAACGCCATGTTTTCGTTTGTATCAAACTTTCAGACAGCTTTTACTCCTCAAATTACGAAACTGTATGCTTCCAATGATAAGGAATCATGTTATCGCTTGGTATATCATTCCAGCAAGTTCTCGTACTATTTGTTTGGTATACTCATTCTTCCTCTAATTATAGCGATGCCTGCATTGTTGGCTATTTGGTTGGGCTCAGTTCCAAGGTATGCAGTGGAGTTTACTAATTTGATATTGGTATATATGTTGATTGATGCTTTGTTTTGTCCATTGTGGCTGTTCGTGGATGCAACAGGAAATATAAAAACACACCAGATTGTGACAGGGTTATTGATCCTTGCCAATTTTCCTATAGCATATGTATTGCAAAAGATGGATCTGTCGCCAAATAGTGTTTGGTATGCTAGAATTATTATCAATATTGTAGCTAATGTATTTAGGTTGGTTTATATGTCGAATGTATTTAGATTCCCTTCTATAGCATTCGTTTCAAACGTATTGTTGCCGGTAAGCGTTACGACTATGATTGCAGTGCTCCCAACCTGGTATGTTTATCGACTGTTTGATAATAGCTTTGTTAGTACAGCTCTTTTTGTTCTGTTATCTTTTGTCTTTAGCACCATCGTGGTATATATTATAGGATTATCAAAATCTGAACGTATTTTTATCAATACGACTGTTCGTGTAAAAGTGTTTTCTAAACGTTGATTAATTATAACTATGGATAATCCTAAGATTTCTGTTATCGTTCCTTGCTATAATTGTGAGTCTACTGTTGATAATTGTCTAGATAGCCTGTCAAGACAGACTTATCACAATGTTGAAATCATTGTTGTAAATGATGGAAGTTCTGATAATACTTTGTACAAACTGGAACAACATAAAAGCAGAAATTCCAGAATCGTGCTTATAAATATTCCCAATGGAGGCGTGAGCAATGCAAGGAATACTGCAATCAAGCAAGCTACTGGCGATTATATTGCATTTGTTGATAGCGATGATGTTGTTACGACAAAATATCTCGGAGATATGTTACAGTATGCTGACTATGATTTGGTTGTAAGCGGCTATGATTGTGATAAATATATAAGTACTAGTGGGGGGGGGAAATCTATAGCCTCCAATATTTATCACGACACATGTGAATATTTGGTTGATGCTTTGCAGGCTGGAGTCTTTGGATTTGTTTGGGGAAAGTTATACAAGCGAGCCATTCTTGTACAGAATAATATCTTATTCAATCCTAACTATGCAAATTTTGAAGATGAGGATTTCAATCTTCGTTATCTGCTAGGTTGTAAAACAGTGCGGACTCTGAGTGTTCGTAATTACATCTATACCGAGCCGGAGTATGGTAAGTCCTATCGAAAAACTGATTATTTGCAGCAGTCGATGGATTTTCTTGCTTCGGTGAAGCTAATGCAAAATTATGAAGCTAACAGATCTTTTCTGAACACATGGTTGGCTGACCGTTTTTTGATGGGCGCATTGCAGAGTCTTCTTTCGTATTCGAAGGATTTCCAAAAGGTAGCTCTTGAGTTGTTCAAAGAGGAATTTCTTCCCTATTTCCCAAACTCTAGCATACTGGTTAAGGAGAAACGAAAGAGAGCTATTCTTTTAAGTATCCTTTTAAAGGGGAGGCCTTCAATGTTACGAATATGGACAGCTTTTGTTATAGTAAATAAGATTTAGTGTGATAAAGAGGATTGATGATACAGCTGATGTGTGGAAAGCCATCCTTACGTTGATGGTGATTTACATTCATTCTTTTTCTCTTGTTCCATCAGATGACGGAACTTGGTTATATAATATAAAGGTCTATTTGAGTTTTGTTTTTCCCAGAATAGCTGTCCCTCTATTTTTTATGTATTCAGGGTATTTCTTTTTTAAGGGAAAAGAATTTAGCTTTCAGGTTTGGTTAGGCAAAATGAAAATACGACTAAAGACATTACTGATACCTTTCTGTTTGTGGTCCTTGATAGGAGCTGCATTTTTTATGTGCATAGCTAAGGGTCAAAGAACCTTTAGCTTCTTTGAAATGTTGAATCATGTCTTTTGGATGTATTCAGACACGACCTCTTCTCATCTTCCACAGTGGGTAGGCTATGAAATACCTAAGGTTACGTCGCTAAATATGCCTTTATGGTATGTGCGTGATTTGATTCTGTTGATGTGTGTGTCCCCATTGATCTATACCATATTGCGAAGGAAAGTCCTAGGCATATTCATGCTGGTAAGCCTATTGCTTATCTTTTTGTTTATTGATACGGATAAGATACCATATGTGGGTATTGACTGTCTTCTTTTCTTTATGTCGGGAGCTTTCTTATCCTATCAGGATCAGGATGTGTTAATGATACGTAGAGTGACAAAGATGATGTTATTTTTGTTGGTAATCATTACAAGTATTTGGTCTCTATTGAATTATGGACATCAGTATGAGACATTGAGTCGCCATTTATATATATTGGTGGCTATAATATTTCTACTTTCATTGTCACTACCGGTCAGGATAAGAGTCGAGTTTGACAAATTACATTTGGTGGGGGGGGGTAAAATGTTCTTTGTATATTGTTCGCATATCATGATATTGCGTATGCTTGTATTCGTTACTTACAGATTGACAATCATGATGCCGACATATACTCATGTTATCATTTATTTGATGAGCCCTATTGTTTGTTTTGGAATATGTGTGTTATTGTACGATGTTTTACAGAAAGTAAATCCGAGGTTCTTAAGTGTTTTAGTAGGGAATAGATTAAAATGAGGAGATATGAACAAACATATTTTTCTTTTTACAATGGATATAACACTTGATGGCGGTGTGGAAAGGGTGGTTTCCAATATGGCGAACTCTCTCTCTAATCGTGGCTATCAGGTGAACATCATCAGCCTTTTCAAGACTAATGATATAATTAAATATCATCTTCATGCAGGAATCAAAATAGAATATCTATTTAAGGATTTGTCTTTTGCCAAATGGCAGCATGGGCTTCTTGTAAAGTCTAACCTTTATTGGAGATACCGATTAGCTTTGAAGTTTACAGGCAAGTTGTTTCGATACATTGACAGTGAGCTAAAGCCTGGTGAAGACGCTGTGGTCCTGTGGAATACTTACCAGATTACACCACTTTATCGACACAAGAACGTGCGTATCATCGGGCTTGACCATTCTCGTTATCCATTTGGAAATATAGTTAGAGGATTGCGTCATAAACTCCATACCTACATGGTGAGTAAATTTGATATCGTTACGACGTTAAATGTCGATGAGTTGGAAAAGTGGAAAACTATTGGTCGTCCTGTTTATGTGATGCCTAATTTTCTTCCTTGCGACAAAGGAAAGTCTGTCCTTTCTATGGATGAGCGTAACAAGGTTGTTGTAAGTTTGGGACGGATGAATACAAACCAGAAGGGTTTTGATAGGTTAATTGAAGCTTATGCGCTGATTGCTCGGAAACATCCGGCATGGAAACTACATATTTATGGGAGTGGGGGTCTTCAACAAAATTATCGAGAGCAAGTAGAAAGACAGGGAATGCAAGAGTTTATAGAAATATTTGATTTCACCACGAGTCCTCAGAGAGTCTATCATACCGCCTCCCTATATGCCATGTGCAGTCGTGAAGAAGGATTTGGTATGGTCTTGTTGGAGGCCGGTAGTCAGGGACTTCCTATTGTAGCTTATGATGTGGAATTTGGACCTCGCACCATCATTAAAGATGGTAAGACTGGCTATGTGATACCTGATGGAGACAGCCGGGCTTTTGCACGAGCCTTGGAGAATTTAATGGATGATTCGTTGTTGAGGAAAAGCATGTCTGAAGAAATCCAAAAAGATATTCCTGCAAGATTCTCTGAGGAGGTGATAATGAGTAAATGGGTTGAATTGATAAATATGTTATAATGATGAAAAAAATAGGTATAGTATCAGCTTTTGACCCTTATACAGATCGTAAGGCTCATAGTGGAATCCTTTATAAGATAAATGAAGCAATAAGGGAAGCTGGTTTTGAAACAATATGGGTGAAGAATCCCTTTCCATTTTGGTATAGATGGATTTGCCGTCTAATAGCATTGCTAAATAGATTTGGAATCCTAAAAGGAGTCTATTTTGATAGAACGTTTTTAGGTGCAAAATTATTAGCTTCGACAATAGATTATTCCGCGATTAATAAATGTGACTATATAATGGTTATACATTATTTTCATGTTCCAGCTTTCGGGAAAATAAATAAACCTATTATTTATCATAGTGACGCAACTTTTGAACTTGCAAATAATTATTACCTACATAATATGCCAAAATGGAATCAAAAACAGGCTGAGAGAATAGAACGCATGGCTTTGGCCCATTCTTCATGGCATCTATCTTCATCTAAGTGGAGAGAAAACTCTTTGATAGAACATTATGGCGTTGATAAGGATAAATGTGTCGTTTTGGAATATGGTTCATGTGTGGACACAAATGGCATTAAGAGAACTCCGGTGAATGATGGTGTTTTGCGCTTACTTTTCATGGGCGTAGATTGGAGTCGTAAGGGTGGTGCAATCGCTGTCGAAGCTGCAAATATCTTGAATCAGCGTGGTATAAATACTCTTTTAACAGTTGCTGGATTGAAGGTAGCTCCACAAGAATGTTTAGGTAAAAATTTTGTTAGATTTGTAGGCTTCCTAGATAAAAATATTCCTGCCCGTTATGAACAAATGAAATCTATTTTGAAGACTACGGATATCTTTTTATTACCTACAAGGGCGGAATGTAGTGGCGTCGTTTTTTGTGAGGCGGCTGACTATGGTATTCCTGTCGTTACGTATGATACAGGAGGTGTAGGCAGTTATGTTATAAATGGTCTGAATGGAAGTCGACTGCCTAAGGGGGCTGAAGCCTCGGCTTTTGCCGATGAAATTCAGAAAATATGGCAAACCACAGGTTTGTTGGATAACTTGTCAAAGGGAGCACAACAGCTTTCAGAAGAGAAACTGAATTGGCATAATTGGACTGATTGGTTTAAAGAAAATATTCTGTAAGGTTATGAAATATGATGTCATACTGCCTATAGCACGTAAGGATGCGTATTTTCTGCATCGAACACTTGATTATGTACAGAAAAACTTAGTTGAAGTAGAAAATATCTACATCATAACAAACATAAATAACTTTCGAATACTAAGAAAAGTTGTAAATAGCAACTCCAATGTGTTGATGTTGGATGAAAATGCGCTGATAGAGGGCTTGTCTTATAAAAATGTACATACAATCTTGAAACGTTATGGAGCAGAAAGAATAACAGGATGGTATTTCCAACAATTGCTAAAATTAGGCTTTGCTACGACCTCTTACGCTAAGTCCAATTATCTATCTTGGGATGCTGATACTATACCACTTTCTCCGATTAAATTTGAAGAGGAAGGTAAGTTATGTTTCGATTGTAAGAAGGAATATCATGAGCCATATTTTACGTCCATACAACGATTGTTGGGTCTACCTAAGATTATTGAAGAATCCTTTATAGCCGAACATATGCTCTTTGAGAAAAATATTGTAGAAGAGATGATTTGCAAAATAGAAAATCAAAATGATGTGACGGGGAATAGTTGGTGGGAAAAGATATTAGCTTCTTGTGACTATGCTCATTCTCTGAATAGTTTCTCTGAATTTGAAACTTATGGTACTTATGCTTACTCAAAGAATCCCAATAGATATAAGTTGAGACATCTGTCAACCTTTCGTAAGGGTGGTTTGATTAATGGAAGGTTTATATCAGACAAGATGTTAGACAAACTATCATTTGATTTAGATACTATTTCTTTTGAGCTTAGAGATACTCCTGCTTTTCCTTTGAATATCCGTTGCTATATTTATCGACTATGGTTAAAACTTATTGCCAAATGAAGAAGGGCAAAACTTATTTTGTCCTTTTGTGTGTATTTTCAATCTTGGCCTCATTTCTAACAGCCTTGGATACCTCTTTGAAAGTGATTCCTATAGTTTGTATTTATGTTCTTTTATGCCAGTATTATCGTAAATATAGAACAAAAGTTGAGCTAAAAGGCATAAGTCGGATTATTTTCTATGCATATGTCGTTTATTGTACTTTTCTGATTATTCGCTCGATATTGGTTGATGACAATTCAGGACTGTTGGGGAATTATATCTTATCGTTGTTTGGTAATTTGGAATTTGGTATTTTGTCGTGGGCATTACCTGCTATTATATTGGTTTCGTGGGAAAATAATATTTTGCAATCATATAAAAAAATATGCGATATCGTAGTATTATTGGGTGTGATCTCCGGTTGCCTATATTTGGCTAGCATTGACCATTCTTTATATTCTAGATTATTTTATTTAGTCCCGGTAGTTTGTCCACGCCTATTGATTTATAATAATCATCGGTATTTATACATGTTGTATTTTGTATTCTCGTTTTATTATTGCTATACAGAAGGTGAGCGTTCCATTTTGGGTATGGAAGCGTTATGCATATTAGGCTTATTCTTTTTCCTTATATTTCAATATAAGATGAGATTACTTAAAGTTGTAAAGCTTTATTCTTGTGTGGTCCCTATTTTGGGCGTAACGCTTACGACAGTAAATTTAGTTACAGGTGATTCAATCTTTACTATATTGGAGAATAAATATGGTGATAAGAGTAGCATGGTTCAGGATACACGAACCTTTTTATTTAGAGAATTGAATGAAGACCTGACAAATACAGATTCTTGGCTTTATGGTAAAGGTATATTTGGTACATATTACAGCCAGGTTATGCATAACGCTCTAATTCATAAGAATTATAGTGATAATGAAAATCGATTAGGCACAGAGTGCGGGCATTTATGGTTACTGCTAAAAGGCGGTATTCTGTATGCGATACTATATATCCTATTGTTTTATGTCGCGATATTAAAAGGTAATAGAAGTAACAATGTCTTTTTGATATTTCTATCATTTATAATGGCGAATAGATTATTGATGATGTTTATTTCCTTTACACCGTCTTTTGACCTTTTGAATATTATGATTTGGTTATTTATGTCATTCTGTATACAATCAAGATTCTTATTAAAAAAATAACATATGACAATCTCAATAATTATAGCAACATACAATGCTGCCAAGACCTTGAAAAGATGTCTTGATAGCATCGTTTCGCAATTGACGGATGAGACGGAGTTAATCATCGTCGATGGTGCCAGTAAGGATAATACAAACGAAATCATTGATTCGTATGGAGATAAGATAGCAGTGCATATATCCGAACCGGATAAAGGTATCTATGATGCTTGGAATAAGGGTGTGAAAGCGGCAAGAGGACAGTTTGTTGCTTTCATTGGAGCTGATGATCAAATGCTGCCAAATACAGTTAAGCATTATTTGAATTTCCTAAAGTCGAATGGAACTGATTTTGATTTGGTTTGTGGTAAACTCTATTTTATTGACGATGATGGTAAGATATTACGAAAAGTAGGTGAACCTTGGAATTGGAAAAAACATTGTAGAAGAAAACTAAACTTTGCACATCCAGGTATGTTGCATAACAAACGCCTTTTTGAAAGAATAGGCTACTTCGACTTACAATACTCAATTTGTGCGGACTCTGATTTTCTGCAACGCATTGGTCCTTCTGCAAAAGGTGGATTCATAGATGAGTACTTGATAAGGATGGCTCAAGGTGGTATGAGTGATGGATATGAGGCTATCAAGGAGGGATATTTAAGTAGGAAAAATAATAAGTGCTTATCTCCATGGATTAATGTTTGGGCTCATATAGAGTTGACATTAAGATACTACATTGGTAAAACTCTTAGATATATTAAGGTGTACTAATTGTTTAATAAAGAAATAATTATATTTGTATGAATATAGCAGTGATATTTGCTGGAGGTGTTGGCTCTCGTATGAACACCGTTTCTCGTCCTAAGCAATTCTTGGAGTTGAATGGTAAACCCATTATTATTTATACTCTTGAACTGTTTGATAATCATCCAAATATTGAAGGAATAGTGGTTGCATGTGTTAGTGACTGGATTCCATTTTTGGAAAAGATGATTAAAAAGTTTGAAATCAATAAAGTGTTTAGTATTGTACCTGGCGGAAAAACGGGGCAGGAGTCAATCTATAAAGGACTCTGCTCGGCAGAGGCTTATGCTCAGTCAATGGGTGATCCCAATCCTATAGTCTTGATTCATGATGGTGTTCGCCCATTGATTACAGAACAAACTATAACTGACAATATTGCTAAAGTTAAGGAAGAAGGAAGCTGTGTTACTTGCGTTCCTGCTATTGAAACTTTTATTGTTAAGCAAGGTGAAGGTCGGCTGCAGATTCCTAAGCGTTCAGATTCTTTAATAGCAAGGGCGCCTCAATCGTTCTATTTGAAAGATATTATAAGTGCGCATCGTAAAAGTCAGAAAGAGGGGTTGCCTGATTTTATTGACAGTTGCTCAATGATGAGTCATTATGGTTATAAATTAGGCTTGATAATTGGGCCTATGGAGAATATTAAAATAACAACACCAACCGATTATTTTATATTTAGAGCTATGGTGCAGGTGCATGAAAATCAACAAATATTTGGTTATTAACAAGGCTATGAATCAGGAAATATTAAATCAGGACATTTCAGATTTTGTTGCTAGATGTTCCTATGGTGAGGAATTCAAGAATAAACGTATTGCTGTCACGGGAGCTACCGGATTAATCGGTTCTATTACGGTAAAGTGCTTGGCAGCTTTGAATGAAAAATACGATTTAGGTATGACCTTATATTGTGTGGTCAGAAATATAGCAAAGGCTAATCTGTTATTAGATATTTCATCTCCATCTGTTGTAATTGTTCCTATCAACGATTTTGGGACAATTGAAACAAGTATCGTTAGTGGCAAAATAGATTATATCATCCATACTGCTGCTCCTACGGCATCTTCTTATTTTGCCCAAAAACCGGTTGAAACTTATGATGGGGTGGTTGGATTGACAAGATTGATTCTTGAAAAAGCAAAAGATTTGCATTGTGAGTCTTTTGTTTACCTTTCTTCGTTAGAGGTTTATGGTCAAATATTGGATGATGCAAATTTTGTCTCAGAGGAAACACAGGGTTATGTTAATCCTTTGAGTGCAAGAAGTAGCTATTCGATGGGGAAGCGAGCTGCAGAGTGTCTGTGTTATGCTTATTTTAGTGAGTACAAAATGCCTGTTAAGATAGCACGTTTGGCTCAGACATTTGGTGCTGGTGTCTCTTTGGACGATAAGAGGGTCTTTGCCTATATTGCTAAGGCTGCGATGGCTGGTGAAGATGTTTGTTTGGATACTCCTGGGGCGGTAAAACATGACTATTGTTATACTATAGATGCAGTGGATGCGATCTTGAGAATATTGCTGTTTGGAGGAAATGGGGAAGCTTATAATGTTGCTAACGAACAAACCTATATATCTGTGAAAGATATGGCAGAATGTGTGTTAAATTTATATTCCCCAGAGAATCATGTGAAAGTAGGTATGGGAGATGTTAGTTGTTATCCGCCTGCGACAAAGACTAAGATGAGTTCTGACAAACTTAAAAAGTTGGGTTGGCATCCATCTTATGACTTGATAGAAATGTTTTCTAGGTTGATTAGTTGGTATAAGTAAAGAGCTATATGAATTGGAAAGAATGTGTGGGTCTTATAAAAGCAGATAAGTCTAGATTTATGGGGAGTATTGTACGTATTTATTTCTCAAATGAGTCTTTCCAAGTAACGTTTTGGTTTAGATTGGCTTCTTTTCTTTGGGAGAGAAAGAAAACAATATGGTTCCCTTTGTATGTACTAGTGAAGTTGATTTATAAACATATTGAATATAAAACAGGTATTCAATTGCCAATGGGAACTAAAGTGGGACCAGGTCTTCGCTTTTTTCGCTATAATTGCATCGTCATAGCTCAAACAAGTATCATAGGTAGTAATGTTAGTATTCATCAAGGTGTTACTATTGGACGAGTATTCAATGGACTTAAAGCCGGAGTTCCAACAATAGGGAGTAATGTAGTGATTTTTGCAGGAGCTAAAATTATAGGAAAAGTGAATATCGGTAATAATGTAGTGATAGGAGCTAATGCAGTTGTAACCAACGATATTCCTGCAAATGCAGTAGCTTGTGGAATTCCGGCAAAAGTAATTTCAGAAGATAGTAGTAAATGTTTTGATGAGTATTGGGGAGAGCGTTTTGTACATTCCCATTTATAATAGAAAATGAATATGGATTATAATATAAATGAATTTCATAATCGTCTATTGGAGATTATGAAGCAAGTTCATAAATTATGTGTTGATAATAATATACAATATACGTTGATAGGCGGTTCTTTGATAGGGGCAATACGTCATGGAGGTTTTATACCTTGGGATGATGATATGGATGTTGGTATGACATGGGAAAATTACACGAAATTTCTCCTGATTATAAAAAACTATAGGCATGAATGGCTAGAGTTTGATTATCCTAATAGTCGTAGGGATTATTATCAAGCTTTTATCAAGGCCTATGATTCAAGAACAACATTTGTAGAAGAACAGCATTCTTTAAAGCAGGCTAGAGGTATTTTTATAGATATCATGCCTTTTTCAAATGCTGGGAGTACCTTCAGACAGGCATGTTGGAATTTTAAGTTTCATAAGTTTCTTTTGGCCTTCTACAGAAGAAAAGGATATGATTTGGGCAAAAGTAGAATTAAGGAGTATTCATTTGGTCTTGTAGGAAAATTGTTTAGCAATCGTTTTTGGAATTTCCTGATAAGCAAACATTATGAGTATTTAAATGCTAAGAAGTCTGTTTTTGTAAGTGATATGGATGGGAGTATAAAGGGTATTGTGAAAACTGGCTTATTTCAGAATTACAAATTGGTGAAATTTGAAGACTGTAGTTTGATGATAATCTGTGGATATGATGAATATTTGAGTCAAGTATTTGGTAATTATATGCAATTGCCGCCATTAGAAGCTCAAATTCCACATCATATAACTTATCTAAATCTTGCAGAGTCCTATAAAGAATACGTGAAACGGCTTAGTAATAATCTATGAAACAGCAGCCTTTAGTTTCTATCTGCTTACCGTGTTATGGACGGGTCGAATATGTAAGGAATACCTTGCAAAGTATCTATGAAGATAATAAAGAAGTATCCTTGAATGATTATGAAATTGTGATTTCGGATAATGATCCTAATCAAGAAATCCGCTCGTTAGTTTCTGAATTCAATTATCCAAATATTCATTACCACTATACGGAGTGTGAGGGATTTATGAATTCTTATCATGTATTGACTTATGCTCAAGGAAAACTGTTGAAACTTCATAACAGCCAGGTTACTTTCAGAAAAGGAAGCTTGGTGGAGCTCATAAAAGGGGTAAAAGTCAATTTGAATAGTAAACCTTTAATATTTTATACGAATGGCTTACTATATCTGGGCGAGACTGCAAAATTTGAAACGTTTGATGACTTCTTTTATGCGTTGTCATATTGGCCTTCTTGGAGCAATGGCTTCAGTATCTGGAAAGAAGATTTTGATAAATTAGGAACGATATCTTTGAATAATTTATTTCCACATACATCTTTATTCATCTCTCAGCATAATAAAAGGTCATATATTGTAAATGACTATCATTGGTTTGATACGCAACGTGTGAAGGGACGAAGTGGTCATAATAAGTTTGAGGCATTTACTATAGAATTTCCTTCTTTGGTGGATGAATGTTATCAGAATCATTGGTTGTCTTTGAAAACCATGAAACATATTTTGCATGGTCTCATGGTAGAATATTTGCCTACTTTACTTTTTAATAAGTATATTGTAAGAATAGAGAACTATGAGATAACTGGGTATAAGAATTATATTAAACGGTATTTTCCGAAGGGGGCTTATTGGATAGTTTGGCTCTGTGTGACGTTAGTGCCTTTTAGGATGATTGTCAGGCGAATACATGAAGGAGGCTTGAATAGTAGTAGGGGGGGGGTAAATGAGGTAAATACCTTTATGATCAGAATTCCATCTATGGGTCAAACTCAAGAAAGGAGGGCTGCTTGATGAGAATTCTTCATTACACTCTTGGGTTCTCTCCTTATCGTAGCGGTGGTCTTGTCCGGTATGCTACAGACTTAATGGAAGCACAGATTAAATTGGGGCATAAAGTTGTGGCATTATATCCGGGTGGCACTTCATGCTTGACTAAGAAATGCCACATTAAATTTGATAATAAGTATGGTCACATACCAACTTATGAGATTGTTAATCCGCTGCCTGTACCTCTAATGTATGGATTAAAGGATGTAACTAGTATCACATCGGTTGTAAAAATAGATGTGAGATCTTTTGAAAAGCTTCTTAAAGACATACGACCAGAAGTGATTCACTTACATACCTTGATGGGGTTACCCTTACGATTTCTTGAACTTGCTAAAGAAGGTGACATAAAAATAGTCTTTACTTCGCATGATTATTTTGGTTTATGTCTTAAGGTTAATTTTATTGATGAGACTGGTTGTGTTTGCTGTGGTGCTACCCCAGATAGATGCAAGAAATGTAACGATAATGCAAAATCTACCTTGTTTCTTCAGCTCAGGAATGCAAAATTTATTGCTCCACTGAAGAAATTGATAAAGCTGATAAGGAGATGAATGAGTATAAGGAACTACTGAACTATTACAAACAATGCTTCGCTCTCGTTGATTGTTTTCATTTCAACAGTAAAATTGCCTACAGTGTGTATTCCGATTATATTCAACCTAAGGATTGTAAGATTATTCCTATAACTCATGCCGGAATAAAAGATCATCGAGTGGAAAGGACTTTTGATAGTGAAATATTGCGTATTGGTTTTATAGGTAATCTTACTCCTTATAAAGGATTCTCAAAGCTATTGTCAGTTTTGCAAGAAATAGACAATACTAAATGGAATCTCTTTGTTTGGGGAGGTCATGTAGGTAAAGAAAAGCATTTACCGGTCTTTTATAAGGGGAAATTTAATGATGCCACCATTAAGTATGTTTATGACGCAATGGATGTACTTGTTGTGCCTTCAATTTGGAAAGAAACGTTCAGCTTGGTGACGCTTGAAGCATTGTCATACGGTGTACCTGTAATTGTATCAAGCAATGTCGGTGCAAAAGATATAGTGAGGTTGTATGATGAGAAGTTTGTGTTTGATGACTTTGAAGAGTTAAAGTCTCTTCTTGAAGAACTGAGTAGGAGCAAAGTACTACTTAGTAAATTCAATAAAGAACTGTTGAAATCAGAATGGTATTATTCTTTGGATAAACACGCACAAGATATTATTGACGGAATTTATAAAGATTAAGATCCTAATATTGGGTTTATTACTAAGATCTCGTTACTCTGCTAAGGACTTGTTTTTAGGGATGTATAAATCGCGTTACATCCCTTTTTATCATAATTACATAGGACATATTTTATGAAAATAGCATTCATTAGCACCCGTGGTATACCCAATAACTACGGGGGCTTTGAGCAGTTCGCGGAATATATTTCCGTCGGACTGGTGCAGCGTGGACATGAAGTGACGGTTTATTCTCCTAGTTTCCATCCGTACAAAGAAGATAGTTACAAAGGGGTTAAAATCAAGCACATCTATAGTCCTGAAACTTGGATGGGAAGTTCCGTAGGAAGCTTTTTCTATGACTTTTCTTCCCTGAAAGATGCGTTGCAAAAGGAGAATTTCGACATCATCTATGAGGCCGGTTATACAAGTATCATCCCTGCCTATATCTGGTTTAATGTCCGGAAACGGAAACGTCCGATATTCACAACGAATATGGATGGGCTGGAAAACAAACGGTCAAAGTTCAGCCCGATGGTGCGACGCTTCCTGGATTGGGAAGAAAAGATGGCGGTGAAGTACAGCCACTATCTGATAGCTGATAATATGGGTATCCATGATTATTATAAGGAGAAGTATGGGAAGGAAAGTAAGTTCCTGGCATACGGGGCTGACATTCATGATGATTTCAATGAAGACTATCTGAAGGAGTTCGACCTGAAGCCGGAGGAATATTATATCCTCATAGCTCGTCTTGAACCGGAAAACAACATCGTGATGGCGATAGAGGGGTATCTCCACTCTGTTGAGAATGGGCGCCGTCCGTTGATAGTGGTAGGGAAAACCAATACACCCCATGGCAAGGAACTGGTGGAAAAGTATGGGCATGAGAAAGGGGTAAGGTTCGTCGGAGGAATCTATGACTTTAAGAAGCTGGATTCGGTGCGTCATTTCTCACGGGCTTATTTTCATGGACACAGTGTGGGGGGAACAAACCCTTCGCTGCTGGAGGCAATGGCTGCGGGATGTTTCGTCCTAGCACACGATAATATCTTCAATCGGGCTGTGCTGAAAGGTAATGCCCTCTATTATCCGTCGGCAGAGAAGGTGACGGAATACTTTAATGATATGGACGCCATTGTGGAAAAGAACAAGAAAACATGTACGGACAACAACATAGAGGTAATCCGGAATGAATATTCTTGGGACCATCTGGTCGATGAACACGAAAAATATTTCAAGTGGCTCCTGGAGCAATTTGTTGATTAGAAAGTTATCAAGGGGTGTGAACGCAAGTGTGAACGCAAACGGTGCATTTTGCTTGCCGGAGAATATAGCCGGGGCTATCTTTGCAATGTGATTCAACGACGGACGGACATCCCGGGTAACGGACGGAAGAGAATCGCGAAAGAATTCACGAATGTCTAACCCATTCAAGTGTCGCATATGCTCCGCTTCTTGTCAACGACAGGGACGGACGGGCGAAGGCTGAATGACTAATCAACAAGTAACATGGCTATAATTTATAAGGTAAAGCAAGCAAGTAAGGCAAACAAAGAAGGTAAGAAACTCTATCATCCGTCTACCGTTCACATCGGTCTCGTGACTACTGCCCAGATGGCAAAAGAAGTGGCGGAATATTCTTCGCTCACGGCCGGTGATGTGAAAAATACCATTGACAACCTCATCACCGTCATGCAGAAGCATCTGGCTTCCTCTGAGGTAGTGGAACTCGACGGCATCGGGACGTTCCGCATCCGCCTGAAGTCACAGGGCAAAGGGGTGGAGAACCCGGATGAGGTCTCTCCCAAACAGGCTGTCCCCAAGCTGTATTTCCATAGGGCTGCTGCACGCAACATCACTCGTAGCACTTCGCTGTGGGGACTGCTCGGAAGAATGGAGTATAAGAACATCAAGCAGTTGCGGGGAAGCAAGTCTATTCAGGTTATCCCCGACCCGGAACCGGACACGGATGGCGAAGAGAATGGGGATACGGACCACGGAGTCTGACCCTGGATTCCGAACCGGTGGTCTGCTGACTTGGGGGTAAGCCTCCACCAGCCATCAGACGTCGGGCAGGATTGAGAACAGGAAACATAGGAATAGTGACTGTTACTAAGAATCAACTAGTAACAGTCGCTATTGTTTAATTCCAATGAGCATTGGGCTTTGAGATTGTCTTGATAGCAATATTTTGAATAGAAAAGGAAGTAGTATTTCCTTTAGTGTTCAGAATATTGCTATATTTGTGGTATGAATAGACAATTGAGTGAAATAGGGACTATTCCGGTAACGACTTCAATCATTGAATCGCTATATCCAGAACTTAAGTCTGCCAACAAGAAAGTCACTTGGCTCGAAAAGCAAGGGGTTCTCATCAGACTGAAGCGAGGACTTTATGTGATCAATCCTGAATACTTAGGAAAGGCGCTGTCGAGTGAGTTGATTGCCAATCATCTCTATGCACCCTCGTATATTTCAATGTCTACTGCGTTACGTTACTATGGGCTTATCCCCGAGGCTGTGTATGTACATCAATCAATGACAATAAAACATTCCCGATGCTTTCAAACTCCAGTCGGCAATTATGACTATAAATATATTTCAAGAAAGGCATTTCCGATAGGAGTAAGAAGTATGAATAAGGGTGACTATGCATTTCTTATTGCATCACCGGAAAAGGCTTTGTGTGATCTGATTGCCAATTCCTCAAAAGTCGTTCTTCGCTATATGAAGGATGTAGGGGTATATCTTGAGCAGGATATTCGCATGGATATGGATGAGTTTTATAAGATGGATGCAACCATATTTGAAGATTATATCAATGTGGGCAAAAAGGCTGATTCAATTTCGACACTTCTAAAATTCTTCAGACGATGAATAGAGTCAAAGGTCGTGATTGGTATGACTTTGAATGGTATGTACGTCATAATGTTCCGCTGGATTTTGCTCATTTGGCAGAACGATGCAAGCAGTTCAACAATGAGGATATTACTCCAGGGTTATTTAAGGAGAAACTCATTGAACGTCTCTCTACAACTGATATGAAACAAGTAAAAGAAGATGTATTGCCTTTTGTGCGCAATCCAAAAGAACTTGATATTTGGTCAAATGATTACTTCGTACAGTTGGCAGGGATGGTACGAATAGAATAATATGGCATTTGATGGACCTTTGGTAAAAGAGGATAGAATTCCTTGAAACCTAGCCAGCTCGCACTTGGTTAATTTAGATTAAATGATATTATATATCTCTAGTGCTGCTTGTCCCTTGATTGCGTAAACTGATAATCTGTCTAAATTCGTACATCCCTATACGTATAGAATATGAAACCAATGATATTTATACAGCGAGCTACTGGTGCTTCAGGGATGGAGTTGCCTAAAAGTTGCTATGTGCCCAGATTGGATGTCGATGTATTATCAGGAGGAGAATAGACAACTTTTCGGAAATGTGTCCATGCAACCCCAGCCAATCATTCGACCATTCAAAATCCTCTTCCGTTCCAATGGAGCAGGCTCTGAGAACATCTTGTGCACCGTGCTTGTATCTTTTTCTCGTGTTGCAAGGACGGGGAAACCATCTAATCAAAGTCCAATGAACAATCTTGGTTTAATTTTGTGGAATATCGTCCTGTGATGCAGGAGTTAAGTTTAATAACAATCAAAAAAACAACTATACATGAAGGGAATCGTTCTCGCCGGTGGTAGTGGTACAAGACTGTACCCGATCACCAAGGGAGTCAGCAAGCAACTGATACCCATCTTTGACAAACCGATGATTTACTATCCTATTTCCGTGCTGATGCTTGCAGGCATCAGGGAGATACTTATTATCTCGACGCCTTATGACCTGCCGAGCTTCAAACGTCTGTTGGGAGACGGCAGCCAGTTCGGGGTGAGATTTGAGTACGCAGAGCAACCTTCTCCGGACGGACTGGCGCAAGCGTTTATCATTGGTGAGAAGTTCATTGGAGATGATTGTGCCTGCCTGGTGCTTGGCGACAACATCTTCCATGGAGTCGGACTCAATAGCCTGTTGAGGCAGGCTGTGCTGGATGCGGAAGTGAATGGGAAGGCTACGGTGTTCGGCTATCGGGTGAGTGACCCGGAGCGATACGGAGTGGCAGAGTTTGATAAGGCGGGCAACTGCCTGAGCATCGAGGAGAAACCTGAGCACCCGAAGAGTAACTATGCGGTTGTCGGCTTGTATTTCTATCCGAACAAGGTGGTTGAGGTGGCGAAACACATCAAGCCGTCTGCGCGTGGAGAGCTGGAGATAACCACCGTCAATCAGCAATTCCTGAAAGACAAGGAGCTGAAAGTGCAGACGATGGCACGAGGCTTTGCGTGGCTTGATACCGGGACACATGACTCCCTCTCGGAGGCATCGACCTTCATCGAAGTGCTGGAGAAGCGTCAGGGACTGAAGGTGGCCTGCCTCGAAGGGATTGCTTACCGCAAGGGCTGGATCACGAAGGAGACACTGCGCGAGGTGGCGCAGCCGATGCTGAAAAATGATTATGGCAAGTACATACTTTCTCTGCTGGATGAGAAGGAAGATGCTTTGGAAAAGGACTTGGAATATTAGAAAAATGGAAGTAATAAAGACAGAGATAGACGGAGTGGTCATCATAGAACCACGTATATTTAAGGATGCCAGGGGCTACTTCTTTGAGAGCTTCTCACAAAAGGAGTTTGACGAGAAGGTCGGACATGTGGAATTTGTGCAGGACAATGAAAGTATGTCGTCTTACGGCGTCATGAGGGGATTGCACTTCCAGCGTCCTCCCTTTACCCAGGCAAAACTGGTGAGATGTGTCAGGGGGAAGGTACTGGATGTGGCTGTGGACATACGTAAGGGATCGCCGACGTACGGGAAGCATGTGGCGGTGGAATTGACCGAGGACAATCATCGGCAGTTCTTTATCCCGAAGGGGTTTGCACATGGTTTTGCCGTGCTGAGTGAAACGGCGGTATTCCAGTACAAGTGTGACGAGTTTTATCACCCGGAAGCGGATGGTGGCATCAGTATCCTGGATGGCAGCCTTGGAATAGACTGGCGCATCCCGACGGAACGTGCCATACTCAGTGAAAAGGATACGAAGCATCCGCTGTTGAGTCACTTTGATTCCCCTTTTGTCTTCTGAACTTTTAAATCCTGACAACAGATGAATATACTTATAACAGGTGCAAACGGACAGCTCGGCCATGAAATGCGTCTCGTGAGCAGGAACTCGAAAGACAACTATCTGTTTACCGATGTGGTCCCGGCTGAAGGCGTGGAGACGGTCCTCCTCGACATGACGGATGCTGATGCCGTAAGGGCGTTGGTCGGTGCGAACGACATCCGCTGTATTGTGAATTGTGCGGCCTATACCAATGTGGACAAGGCAGAGAGTGATGAGCAGCTTTGTCACAGACTGAATGCGGAGGCTCCGAAGATATTGGCGGAGGTGATGAAGGAGGTGGACGGACTGCTGGTGCAGATATCGACCGATTATGTTTTTGGGGGTGACCCCTACAATACACCTTGCCGTGAGGAGCAGTCGGGTACACCGACCGGTGTTTACGGCAAGACCAAGCTGGAAGGTGAAAGGAACATACAGGCTGTCGGATGCGATCATGTCATCATCCGTACGGCATGGCTGTATTCAGAGTTCGGTCGTAACTTTGTGAAGACCATGCTGGGGCTGACGGCGACGAAGCCGAGGCTGAATGTGGTCTTTGATCAGGTGGGGACTCCGACTTATGCGTATGATCTCGCCCGGGCGATAGAGACGGTCCTGGCGGACTATGAGCGCGAGAACCCTCATGGGGGGTACAGCAAGACAGGCATTTATCATTTCAGCAATGAAGGTGTCTGTTCCTGGTACGACTTCACCAAGAAGATTGCAGAGCTGGCGGGACATACAGCGTGTGACATAGAGCCTTGTCACAGTGATGAGTTCCCCAGTCCGGTGAAGCGTCCCGCCTATTCGGTCCTGGACAAGACGAAAATCAAGCAGACGTTCGGCATCAAAGTGCCGTACTGGACAGATTCATTGACCGTCTGCATGGAGAATATGAAAGCAATGCGATAACAGTCAAAACACAAGAGTGATATGAATTTCAAACGCAACATTATGATAACGGGGGGAGCAGGTTTTATTGGTTCCCATGTGGTACGCCTGTTCGTGAACAAGTATCCGGATTATAGAATCATAAACCTGGACAAGCTGACCTATGCCGGCAACCTCGCAAACCTGAAAGACATCGAGGACCGGGAGAATTATGTGTTTGTCAAGGCTGATATCTGTGACTATGAGACGATAAAGGAGCTGATGGCGGAATACGATATCGACGGAATCATCCATCTTGCGGCTGAGAGCCATGTGGACCGCTCGATAAAGGACCCGTTCACGTTCGCTCATACAAACGTGATGGGTACATTGACATTGCTACAGGCTGCAAAGGAATATTGGGAGAGTAAGCCCGAAGGTTATGAGGGCAAACGCTTTTACCACATTTCTACCGATGAGGTGTATGGGGCGCTGGAGCTGACCCATCCCGAAGGGGTTGAGTCTCCGTTTACGACAAAGGCCAGTTCGGAGCATCACCATGCCTATGGCACGGAGTTCTTCCTGGAAGAAACGAAGTACAATCCGCATTCGCCTTATTCGGCTTCAAAGGCCAGTTCGGACCATTTTGTAAGAGCTTTCCATGACACCTACGGGATGCCGACCATCGTGACCAACTGTTCGAATAACTACGGACCTTACCAGTTCCCCGAGAAGCTGATACCTCTATTCATCAACAACATCCGACACAAGAAGCCGTTGCCTGTCTATGGAAAAGGCGAGAACGTCAGAGATTGGCTTTACGTGGAAGACCATGCAAGGGCCATCGACCTCATTTTCCACAAAGGCCGAATCGCAGATACTTATAACATCGGTGGTTTTAACGAATGGAAGAACATCGATATTATCAAGGTTGTCATCAGGACGGTTGACCGCCTCTTGGGTCGCAAGGAAGGCGAGGATATGGACCTGATAACCTACGTGACTGACCGTAAGGGGCATGACATGCGCTATGCCATTGACTCCCGGAAGCTTCAGCGCGAGCTTGGCTGGGAACCAAGCCTGCAATTCGAAGAGGGGATAGAAAAGACGGTCCGTTGGTACCTGGAGCATCAGGACTGGATGGACAATGTGACCAGTGGTGACTACCAAAAGTATTATGATGAGATGTACCGGAACAGATAAATGATATCTCAGGATGGTCCTGCACCGTCATATACAGCAATAGCGACTGTCACTATAAATTCCAATAGTAGCAGTCGCTATTGTTTTTTCAGTTAATCCGGAACCGGACATTCACCTTACTTCACCCGATAAACCACAAAGCTTTTGGCGGCGATGACTGTGCGGACAGTATTGTCCGTCGGGATGAGGCTGCCCTCTTGAGGGACGATGCTGGTCGGTGCATCGAGTGTGTTGTCCTGCTCATAGGAACGGCAATCGAGCGTCAGGGTACCAACTGAATGGAGGCGCTTCATGCCCTCGAAGCGGAGCACGATGTCTTTCGGACTATCGGTCGTGTTGATGACCTTGACGATGTATTCACCCGTCTGCTTGTCGACCACGGCACTGGTGAACAGGCCATCTTCCCCTTTGGGCGTCGGTGTGGAGAGGGTAGCAGGGATGACATTCGTGCCACAGTTGCGGGCGTACATCTGCTGCACATAGTAGCTCACGGACTTCACGCAGCGCAGGTTGTCGAACCAGATGAGGTCGGGACGCCACTGCCAACCTTCGACATGTGCGAACAAGGGAGCGTAGGTTGCCATGTGCACGACGTCGGCGTTGCGTTCCAGTGTTGTCATGAAGGCAGCCTCGTAGAGCGATGCCCCGGCATGGTTCCATTTCATGTTGCGTCCGTGGTCATGGCAGGCATACTCGCCGGCAAACACCTTCGGACCGCGGCGGTCATAGTTGTCATAACGGTCCATGCTGTTCTTGAACCAGTCGACGGGGCGGTAGAAGTGTTCGTCGACCAAGTCGGCTTTCTGCTCACGCATCGCCTTCCAGCCCAGTTCGAACATCTCGCCCTCGGAATCGGGACCCGATGTGCCGATGATGCTGATTTCGGGGTGTGCCTTGCGGATGGCATCGATGAAGAACTTCAGACGCTCGAAGTAGAACTCGCCCCACTGCTCGTTGCCGATGGCAATGTACTTCAGTCCGAACGGAGTCGGGTGTCCCATCTCGGCACGCACCTTGCCCCACTCGCTGTCAGCAGGACCGTTGGCAAACTCGATGAGGTCGAGTGCATCGTCGATGTAGGGTTGCAACCCTTCGGCAGAACATTCGGCATGTGCCTCCTCCTTGTTCCAGTTCTGGTATTGGCAGGCCATGCCCACGTTGAGCACGGGCAGGGGAGCGGCACCCAGCTCTTCGCTCAGGAGGAAGTATTCATAGAAGCCCAGTCCGTAGCTTTGGAAATAGTCGGGATAGTAGCGGTCGGTGAAGGTCGACTCCCAGCGGTTCTTGTTCAGCGGACGGTTCTCTACCGGTCCCACGGTGTTCTTCCACTGGTAGCGTGTGGCGAGGTTGCTGCCTTCGACGATACACCCACCGGGAAAACGGAAGACGCCGGGATGCAGGTCGAAGAGTGCCTGTGCGAGGTCCTTGCGCATGCCGTTCTCATGCCCCATCCAGGTATCTGTCGGGAAGAGCGAGACATGCTCCAGGTCGACGGTACCTGTGCCCGAACGGTGTTCGGGGTTGGAGAGGAAGATGCGCAGGTTGGCCTTTTCGATGGTCCGTGGAGAACGCATCACGAGGGTGTACTTCTTCCATTCGCGGGAGTCGATGGTGAGGTCTTGGCTGACGAATGCCTGCCGGTTCTCCATCGTGTTCTGGTCGATGAACTGCACCAGGAGCGTCACAGGCTTGCCGTCGGGGACACGTGCCCACACCGAGAAGCGGTAGTCGTCGCCTGCCTTCAGCCCGATGCCGAAGAAGCCTTCGTTCTGGATGCCGGTCCACATGTCGTTGTGTCCTGCCCAGGCAAGGCGGACATAGTGTGGGTTCCGTTCAAAGGGGCCGTCGTCGCGTAAGGTGACATTGCCGAACATCTTCCAGCCCATGTAGTGGTCGGGGGTAAATTCGAACGAGCGGTTCTTGACCAGTTCGGCATACAGACCGCCGTCTGCTCCGAAGTTGATGTCTTCAAAGAAGATACCGTACATGGTCGGTTGGATGGCTGCACCCACCTGGCGGGTCTGCACCGTCACGGTGTTGTCTTGTGCATGGAGGACCGGAGCTGTGGCTGCGAGTGCCAGTCCGGCTAGAATTGAGTAGATTTTCATGATGTAAGTGTTGTTTTAGTTGACGGGTGGACAGGAAACAAGCCGACGGGGGGAGGATGGTCCACCCGTCAACTTGTTCCTTGTCCGCTGACTCACGAAAGTACGGAGAATAATTGAGAATATCACACTTATCTCTTGTTTTCTTGTCCTCCCGGTCAACTAAAAACACTTCTTAATGCCCGGCGTTCACTTACGGACGCAGACACCCACGCGACGGGTCATACTGCTGCCCGAGGCGTCGGTTGCCGTCACCTTGTAGTAGAAGATACCTTCTGCCAGGCCGGTGCTTTCCATTGTCAGACGGCTGCCTTCGATGACGACGGTCTTGTCGCCCTCGACAGTGAATGTCGGCTGTTCAAAGCCTGCAAACAACGGGGCTGCATCGATGGTGATTTCTTCGTTGTTGTCGGCGTAGTAGTGAGGCACCGACATCCAGTCGAGGTATTCCTCCAAGTTGGTATAACCGTCCTTGTCGGGGTCGGCGTTCGAGTCGCTGAAGTCACCGGCAGCAGACTTCGGGTTCGTCCCGTGCATCTCCTCCCACCAGTCGGGCAGTCCGTCACCGTCAGTGTCGAAGTCGGCAGCCCGTTTCTCCTCAGGATATTCCTCATAGCCGCCGGCATCCTGTTCGTTGTCGATGATGCCTTTTGTCTTGCCGACGCTACCGGTGTAGGTATAGGACCCTTCGAGGGTTTCACGCACGATGCGTTGGTCGTGTTCGTCGAAGAGCGGCATGTTGCAGCCCACGTCGGAGAGTGTCGACTTGTAGGCATCCTGTGCACTTTCCACTTCGGCATACGAGGGGAAGAAGGGTTTGTCTACCCACACTTCCCAGTCGAGCACCTGTCCGTTCGAAAGTTCGTAGCGGCGGAGTTGTTCGTTGTCGGTCACCAGCTTGCCGTCGGTGTCCTGACGGACGTTGCCTTCGCAGTAGTAGCTTTGGGAACCCTTGCCGACGCCTTCGAGCTGTGCGCGGAGGATGAACTTCTGAGTGGTCGACGGTCCCATCTTGTAGAAGTTGTTCACGAAGTTCACTTCATGGGCGCCGCCGTCAGTGGCACGTCCCGCCCAGTTGTAGACCACGTTGTTGAAGATGTCGAGTGCTCCGGCATAGAACCCGTTGCCGTCGAGTCCGCCGCCCATGCTCCAGTTGCGTCCTGCACAGTGGGCGAGGAGGTTGTGGTGGAAGGAGCCGATGTTGCCGCCGATGGTGGCTGCATAGCCGTGTCCCTTGCCTTTTTTGTAGTTCTTGTGTCCGGCGACGTTGAGTGCTTCGGAGATGAGGGTGTGTTGCAGGGTGATGTTCTTCGCGCTGCGTGAGCTGAATGCCTCGTCGATGGTCCAGCTGATGGAGCAGTGGTCGGTGATGCTGTGGTCGGCTCCTGCCATACCGATGCCGTCGAAGGTCTTTCCTCCACCCAGACGGACACGGATGAAGCGGCAGATGCCGTCAGGACCCACTCCGAAGGGTGCGCCCTTGATGCAGATGCCTTTGCCCGGAGCAGTCTGTCCGGCGATGGTCACATAGCGTGAGGAGCAGGTGAGGCGCGACTTCAGCGTGATGACACCCGAGACATCGAACACGATGGTGCGCGGACCGATATCGTTGGTGATGGCTTCGCGGAAGCTGCCGGGACCGTCGTCGTTGAGATTGGTCACATGGACCACCTTGCCGCCGCGTCCGCCGATGGCAAACCGTCCGTAACCCTCAGCTCCCTCAAAGGCGAGGTGGCGCGGGCGGAAACTCCAGACATTACCCCGTGTCAGGTTGCCGGAAGCGTCTTCTTCGTCAATGCGCCAGTAATAGCGGTCCAGGTTGTAGAGGTCGCTCAGGGCGTAACCGGTCTGTTCCTGTACTCCTTTATAGATGTTCCGGTCGCCGGTCGATGCCTGCGCCACGGCGAGTGAGTCGGTGCCTACATAGACATGGTGCTTCACGGCTTCTTTGCCCGGTGTCCATTGCAGCGTCAGTCCGTTGTCAGCATCAGCGTGCATGTCGTCGTCGGCAGGTGCGGGCTTTTGAGCCTGACGGAGGATGTCGGGCGTGTCAATCTCCACACCGTTGAGGTAGACGGCACGCTGTTCGGCTTCAGTCTCCCGCGCTTTGAAGCGGAGCACGACTTCCTGTCCGTCCTGCTCCACGTTGACCACGGTCTTCAGTACCAGTCCGTCTTCCCGCGTCAGCACACGGCAGGGGCATGATTGGTTTTCGTGGACGAGCTGATCGCCGGCATAGACGTCGAATGCCGGGACGGTGGTTCCTTCAGTTGCCGAGAAGTTGTTGTGATAGGTCTGTACGACATGTTCCCCTTGGGGCAGTCCGGTGATGCGCAACTCCAGCTCATCGCCGTTTTCCACATAGACACCGTCGCTGATGAGCTTTGCCAGCGGGTTCTGTACGCCTGCCTTGTAGTAGCCGGAGTGCAGCGTAGCCTCGTCATCGCCTTTCACCGCCATGACGATCTGCACACCTCCGGAGAGTTGCAGGGTATCGGTTTTTTCACCGCCGATTTCCCACGGTGTGAATTTCACTTCGTTTACTTCTGCCACGCTGCGTCGTGCCACGTTGCAGTCAATCCGGTACGTCGGTTGAGCATCCTGTACCGAGGTGGCGCAGGCCGTCAGGAGCAGTGCGCTGCATAGCAGCACATGTCTGGCTTTCCTTTCATTCGTTTTCATAGATGGATTTTTTAGGCGTTCTATTTTTCCGCCAGCCCGGGTAGGAGTTGGTTCTTGCCGACTGATACGGAGAGCGTATGCGGAACATTAGTCAGGTATCTTAAATCAGACTTTCGGGAGTACAGGAGGTTTAATCATGCACTCAACTTTCGTAAGGTGGTAGCGGACGGGTTGCGAGGAAAAGTCAGACGCCCGGTCAGGCATCCTTCCGGTTTGCAGGCTGCAATGTGCAGTGCCATTCGGGTGGATGTCCTGACCGGGCGTCTTGGATGGACGATGATCCGGTTAGGTCCTCGTATGCTTATTCTTCTTCAGCCGATGGGGCAGCGTAAGGCACGACCACCTCCCGTCCGGCAAGTCCGTTGGCGAACCCTCCGTAGGTCGGTTTGCGGCTGTTGCCGAGTGTCCAGAGTCCGACGGGCTGTCCGCCTCTCCAGGAAGAGCTTTCGGGACTGTCGGTGGTGCACCACTGAGTGATGCCGTACTGCTGTGCCACCGGGATGATTTCGAAATACTTCTCGATGATGAAGCGGTAGAATTCCGCCATTTTCAGCTGTTGTTCATAGGTGACATCCTCTGTCTTGATAGCCTCTCCGAAAGCCTTTTTGGTGATGCCCATATCCAGCTCGGAGATTTTGACGAGTTTGCCCGAAGCGGCGAGCAGTTCGAACATCTTCACGATGGAAGCCTCCTGCCGTTTCTGGTCAGCCTCATCGAGGATGTAGCTCACGTGCATCTGCGTACCGATGCCGTCAATCTTGGTCACTCCGTCCGATTCCCACCGTTTGATCCAGTTGATGAGGCTCTTCGCTTTCTTGTTGTCGTCCCACCAGGATTCCAGGTTGTAGTCGTTGATGAAGAGTTTGAGGTCGGAGGGGTTGCCACCGTGCTCGGCAAAATATTGACGGGCAAATTTGATTGGTATGCGGACATAGTCGTCGCCCAAGAAATCCTGCCAGTAGAAGTTAGTGCCTTTCACTCCATTGTCATCCGGATTTGTCGCGGACTGGAGAGCATAGTTGCCTTTGCCGTCGTCTCCTCCGCCGGATATCGGTTCATTCACCACATCCCATACAGTGACGTATCCGTCACAAGCTTCCATCATGCCTTTTATCCAGCGTTCCATCTCGTTGGTAAGCACTTCTTTTTTCTCTTCTGGGGTTAAAGGAATTCCCTCTGTCTTCTGTTGAATGCTGAACTCGATGTCATCGAAATAGTACGTATTGGCTTCTTTCAGCACGGCGAGGTTCCAGGCGATGGACTGCATCTGTTTGTTGTCTGCTGTCCCTGCCTGTTCCTTGGTGATGATAAACTCTTTTTCAAAAGTCTGCCATTGTGTAGTAAAGTTCACGCTAACCCCCATGTCATAGTGTACGTAAGAACCGGGTGCTTCGTGAGCTTGAGATTCAGAACCAGCTGCTTTGTCGGCACGGTATTTGAACTTGAGTTTGCAAGCGTCACCTTCATGTAAAACGCGGTTGGCCTTGATAAAGAATTGTGTGCTCCAGTTATCTGAAGGATTATTGCCGGCTTTCACGACATAGGCATGTCCCTTGCCGTCAGCACCCGTTCCGGCTGCACCGATGGTTGCGTCGTGGGGACCGCCAATGCCTTGTTCGGTCGCGAAGAAACTACCTGCTTCACTACCTTCTGCATTGCCGTTGGTGAGCATGTCTTCATACCAAGTGGTTGTACCGGAGTTGCCCAAAGTTTCGATTTTATACGAGATGTCTATCCAGCTCACTTTAGTCCAGCGATTGATGTCTTGCTTGTCAAATGAGGAATTGACAATCAGATTCTTGTCACTACCGGCCTCTTTCAGTGTGACATCATCAAAATACAGATCTCCTCCCAGCTTGCCAAAACAGAAGCGCAGACGGTCAATTGTTTTTTCGGGAGTGAAGTTAATGGTATTATCCGTCAAGTCTTCGCCGGCTGTGATGCCTGAGAACCCATAGTGGGGATTATTGCCGTCTTTCAGACCTGGCCAAAATGATATGGTACCCGGATTGGAACCTTTGGCCTTAATGGTCAGTGTATAAGACTTTCCTGGTTCCAATGTCTGGTCGAGGTCATAGTAGATTTCATAGTCCCAAGCATTTGTTTTTGGATCTCCGGCGTGGATGTGAAGAGCTTTATTTCCGCCGGTGGGGTCTACTGGAATAGGCTTGTTGGCTATGAGGCTGTTCAGGTATTTGTTGTTCTGCTGTGAGTGCCAGCAAAGGGTGTGACCGTAGATGGTCACACCGGCAGCCTTGGCAGCTTCTACAAACTTGCTGACTTTAGAAAAGTCCATAATGCCGTTGTCCGACACACAGGAGGCATATTTCATGGCATTTCCTGCCGTGATTTCGTCGAAGTTGCTGATAACCATGCTGCGTACCAGTTCTCCCTTCAGAAAGTCATCGGCGGAGACTCCTGCTCCCAGTTTGAAACCGGGATGTGCACTGCGGTCTATGTAGCTTTTCAAATTGTCATACGCATTCAGATATTCATATTGCGTCAGACTTTCCGGCTTTTCCGTCTGGAAGTCGGCAAACTTATCGTCGGCGCATGAGGCGAATGCCGTGAGCAATGCCAGGCCGATGTATGTTGAAATCTTGTTATTCATAGTCTGTCCTTCAATAATTATTTAGCGATGTACTTAGGGGTGAACAGTTCCATCTTGTTGGTACCTCTTGTCTGTAGGACAAGGGTGTCTTTTGTTGCAACTTGTTTGATGCCATAGTTGATGGTGTAATCCAAATAGAGGGCATCACGGTCTTTGTTTCCCCAGGCTTTCTTTTCACCTTTAGGCTCGAAGTGGCCTTTGCCGCTGGCAGTGATGCCTTCCGTGTCAGAAGTGATGCTGCATCTGTTCTCTTCATCGAACGTAAGCAACAGATTGCAGGTTATGCTGCTTCCGTCGGCGAGCTTGGTGCTCACAGGGAAATGGCAAGTCTTCAGAGAACGTGTGGTGACATTGCAGATTTCGTCTTTTTCAACGGTGGCTCCATGACGTTTTATGGTTGAAGTCTTGCCGCTTTCCGTGATGTTGTCTGTTCCCCGGCGGAGATAGGAGGCATGCCAAGGATTGATATATTTCACGCAGTAGAGTACATAGTCCATCGGGAGTACATCCCAATAAATAGAATTGGTACGTACGGGACTTTCACCCTCCACTAACGGTTTGCCGGTGAGTATGCGGTCTGCTCCGGTTTGGCTTTTCATGACAATGGGAATGACATAATTGTTCTCCAAGGCTTTTTCGTCGGCAAAGAAGGCATCAGTCAGTTGCACTTCTACGCATCCCCAGTGCTGACCTTTATAATCAATTTTGTTCCCGGCGAGCTTGTAATAGTTGGAAGGCATGGGGAGTACCGGTGAATCATTTTCGAAGAACAGGTTGTCGCAAAGAGAGTTGTCTACCGCAATGTCGATGGTGATGTTTCTTCCTCCATAGGAACCTCCCATGGTGGAATAGATCTCACATTTATGTTCGCGGTCAAGTGAATTGTTGACGACCTCATCATTCCCCAATACAATCGTACGCACGGGATATTGGTAAGCGAAGTAGACAGAGGTGCCTCCTTCGTAGTCGGGAAACGAGTTGTCTGCATTCTCGCAGGCGGAGAAAGCTGTCAGTACGCTTCCCAACGCTATAGCAGTTAATAGTTTATTCATAATCAATTTGTAATTGGTTTTAGTAGGATTACCATCCTTGGTTCTGTTTCAGTTCACTCCATTTTAACTTCTCGTTGTAGGGGATAGGACCGTAGTACATATAATCCTTGTAGTTACGGGCTTCTACATTGATGACTTTATAAGTCAGTGCATTTCCGTTTTTTTCGATTTGCATGCCTTTGGCTTCTTCGGTCAGAGGCATCTTCCACCGCCGGATGTCCCAGAAACGTTTATTCTCAAAGCAGAGTTCGATGCGGCGTTCGTTGCGGATGAGCTGTGCCATTTTCTCTTTATCTCCTTTGACGCTCTCCAGATAGGCATCTCCGTTGTCTGTTCCCACTCCGGCACGAGTACGGATTTTCTTGATGACATCGTACGCACTGAATCCGTTGCTTCCTTGTCCGGTCGGTCCCCAAGCATCATTTGCTGCTTCAGCATAGGCGAGGAATATCTCCGTATATCGGATACGTACGGGGATATGCTTTTTCGCGTTGAGTGAACTGGGGTTCGGGTTACAGTCTTCACGTAAAAGTTTGCGCAGGTAGTAGCCGGTCCGGGTGGAAGTGTTCAACTGGTTCAAACCGTTGTCTTGCTTGTTGTCTGCATCTGCATAGAGTCCGGTGATGATGGTCTTGTCTTTGAACTTGGCACCGTTGTAGATGATATACTTACTCAGACGTGGATCTCTATTCTCATAGGGATTGTTGGCATTGTATCCGCTGTTCGATTTGTCGGTGATAGGGTATCCGTTAGCCATAGGGAATGCATCCACGAGGTTCTGTGTCGGATTGATACGCCCTGAGCCGTACAGCGTAGGTGGGAAGTTATTCTTTTCTTGTGTGATACCGATATCCCAATCTTCGGTACCTTGGCTGATGTTTCCGCGCCAGAGGATTTCCGCTGTCACTTCACCCGACCCCAAGTTGTCCAGTTCATCGGTGTTCATGTACCAGGTATTTCCTTTCGGGTCAAGTCCTGAAATGCCACCGATACGTTTCAAGACGGTTGCTGCATAGTTTGCTGCTGTTTCGGAAGTCACGCCCGAAGCGTCTCGATAAGCGGGACTGGCTGCCAACAGTGCGACTTGTGCTTTGATGGCTTCTGCAATTTTAGCCGTCAACCGCCCACGTTGGTAGGTTCCGAATACCAGATTGTAGTTGCCCAGCTTGGCGCCCATATTCTGATATTTGGCAGGAACATCACTGTCGCTACTGATGTTTTCGTAGTCTGTAGGCAACAGTTCGATCGCTCTGTCCAAGTCTTCGAAAATCTGTTTGACGCATTGTTCGAACGGTGCGCGTGGTTGATTGAAGTTCGAAGAGTTGTTTTCGGGTTCAAGTAGCAATGGAACTCCCAGCAATTCTCCGTTCTCCGTACGTCCGGCATGTGCCATCAGTAGGTAATAATAGTTCAGTGCACGCAGTCCGTAAGCCTCTCCGCTCAGTTTGTCGATAAACATAGCGTTGGTAACTTCATTGGCTGCCCAATTGACATTCTTGACGATGCTGAGGAAAGTATTCAGATATTGGATGGCAGCTTTGCGTGCTTGCCATTGTTCCATCGGGTTGTTATTGGCAGCCCATGCACCGAGTGCCATTTTGGAGTAGGCACTCTCTTTATCGTTGGTCACAGCATCATCGGTTGCCACGTCGCTTACACTCGCATTTTCATACGGCAACATGGCGTATCCATAGCCCAACAGGCCTACGGCGTAGTTGGGGTCGGTGAGCATTTCTTCCACACCGCGATTGTTTTCCTGCGCCGGTTCAAACATGTCGTCGCAGGCGGAAAGGGAAGCCATCAGGGCGGTGGTCAATAAAATATACTTTAGTTTCATTTGTTCCGGTTTTAAGTTAGAATACAGCTTTGACGCCGATATTGTAGAATCTGGTTTGTGGAGCACTGCCTACATTCATCTCCATGTGTTTGCGCTCTTTGGAGAACGTGAACAAGTTGGCGCCGCTGACATAGGCGGACAGGTTGCGGATGAATGTATTGTGCAGGATGCTCTGAGGCAGGTCATACGTAATCTGTATTTTTGCCAAATCAAAGCGGTCGGTCTTGTAGAGCCAGTAGTCAGACGTACGGAAGTTGTTGCTGGCACTCTTGGTAGACAAGCGGGGATATGTGGCAGTTTCGGCTGTAGCCTCGGTCCAGCGTCCACGGACAATGGCAGAATATTTGTCGTCACCGTCTACCCAATAGTAGGAGCTGTTCTTGATACCATATCCTCCGAATCCACCGGTTCCCAGTGCAAAGAATGTGAAGTCCTTCCACTTGGCGGTGAGGTTGATGCCCAATGTAAAAGGTGAACCGTACCATCCTCCTTTACCCAGGTAGATTTCATCTTTGTCGTCAATTACGTTGTCACCGTTCTGATCTACGTATTTGATATCTCCCGGACGTACTGTGCTGCCCAACTTCTGTTCCGGAGAAGCGGCAATTTCTTCTTCATTGCGGAAGAGACCGTCGCTTTGGAGTCCCCAGATACCATCGATGGGTTTGCCTTGACGATAACGGTATGCATTGTCGTAAATCTCATCGCGCTTGGTAATCTTGGTGTCGTAGTATGTACCGGATACACCCAAAGATAAGTCAACCTCGCCAAACCGCTTGTTGGCATTGATGCTGAAGTCAAAGCCGATGCGACGGTTGTTGTTGAAGTTCTGTACCGCCATGAACGAGGCGTCAGGATAACCGGTGTTCAGGTGCGATGGATAGAACGTCGGCTGGTCGATCAGGTAACCTTCCATCGAGTTGATAAAGAAAGAGGCGTCTACGGTGACCAGTTTTTGCCAAAGGGAAGCTCTCAGGTTGGCAGAGAACTCCTTCCGTTGGATGAAAGACAGGCCGTCATTCTCTCCGCGGGTTGAGATGGTGTATTTACCCGCAGGACCATCATACCAGGCATAACCGTCGTTTTGGGTCCATACAGCTTTGTAGAGGTAAAACTCGTTGTCTCCGACAGCCAGGTCAATGTCCTGGTTCAGGATACTTCCCGATACGCTGAGCATCAAGTCATCAATGACAGGAGAATCTTTCAGGAATCCTTCTTCACTCAACCGCCAGCCTAAGGTCAATGAAGGCGATAGGGCATTGCGGTGTCCTTCTGCAAGTTTGGCAGAGTGGACCAAGGCCGCATCGAAGTCTGCATAGTAGCGCTGACGGTAGTTGTAACCCAGTTGCAGGGCAAGGTTGGCATTACTGATGCGGTGGTATTGCTGTGAGATGGTCTGCTGATAGCCATTGGCTATAAGCATGCCTGAAACATTGTGTACACCGCCGAATGTATTCCGGTAGTTGAATTGCCCGCTGAAAGCAATGGTCTGCTTGTCACTGCTTCCACTGATGTTTTGTGTGCCAGGCTTTTCGTCGTTGCCTTCCTTGGAGAGAGCTACGATGACATCCTTTCCATTGTAGTTGGCCCAGGTGGGAACGAATATCGCATACTTGTTGTCGAAAGACGTTGTGTATGACGTTGCATAATCGACTGCAAACAGGGCGTTGAATGAAAGTCCTTTCAGCACCTTGTCCAGATTGATGTCGAGTCCGGCATCGAACTGGAACTGTCGGCTGGTCCATTTGCTACTGCCGGCTGCATAGTTGTCGGCAAACACGTTTGTCGGATTTGCCTGGCTGCCGGATAGGAAATATTTTCCGTCAATGATATTGGATGTTGTGCTCAGCAGTTCCAGCGCGCTTGTCGCATTCGGGTCGATAAGATCTACCGGAATGAGCGGGGAGGCGTTTTGTGGAAAGTTCGGCCGTGCCGTAGCTGCGGCATTCCAATAATCACCTTTGGCATTCTGTGCATTGTAAAAAGTGGCGTTGGCATTGATGTGGGTGCTGATGAAGCGGTTGATGTCCACATCCACATTGCCGCGTACATTGAAGCGGTCGATCATGTTGTCCTTGGCTTCACCGAAATTGAGCAGGTCCCCTGTACGGTAGTAGCTGACGTTGCTGTAGAAACGGGCACGCTGTCCGCCGCCTGAAATTTCGGCTGTCGCTTCCGAACGGTTGCAGACCTTCTTCACATAGTCAGAAGAATAGTAGTTGATGTTCGGATAGCGGTATGGATTGATACCGGAACCGTGGTTGTATATCTGCTCGGCTGAATAGAGGGGCTTGGCAGACGGGTCGTCATTGAGCAAGGCCTCGTTGTAGAGGGTCATGTATTCAGCAGAACCCAGATATTCGGGGAAGGCCTTAGCCACGTTGAAACCGGTATTGGCACGTAGGCTGACTCTCAGACCGCCCGCATGGCCGCGTTTGGTACTGATGAGTATTGCGCCTTTGGCAGCACGACTACCATAGAGGACTACCGCCTGTGCTCCCTTCAGGAAGGTGATTTGTGCAATCTCTGAAGGCATGACATTGTTGGCTTCGCGGGGTACCCCGTCGACCAGAACCAGATAGCCGGCATGGTCTCCGTCCATTCCCCACAGGGAATTACCGTTCCAACCTCCGATGTAACCTTGCATGTTGTCCAGGCTGTAGGTGTTGTAGTTCTTTTTGGTCAGTTCTTCGACATCGACCACAGAAACTCCTCCCAAGAGGTCCTTTTGTGCCATCTTACGGAAGGCGACTTGTACCTCCGGACTTTCCTTGCGAGCCAACGAATCGGTCCCTTCTTCGTCGGGTGTTTGTGCATAGGTCAGGGCAGGTGCAGTGACCAGCATGCTGCAAAGAATGAATTTGGATTGTATATATTTCATTAGTTGTTCATTTATCGTTAAACATACGTTGATGGGATGTCTCTGCCATTACCAGTCAGGGTTCTGCCCGTAATCTCCATAAAGGTAGACATCATTGTCAGGCAAGGGGAACCAGTAATGTTTCGTCCCGAATACACGTTTTACAAGCAGACGCTTGTGCCAGTTTGCCACTTCTGCATCAGCCGGGTCATTCGTCTTATAGAAGTCGGGATTTTCAACGCGGTCGAATTCCACGGCATATTTTTCGGTGTAGGGCGATTCGGTCAGCAGCAACCAACGTTGCAGGTCGTTGAAGCGGAATCCTTCCATAGCCAGCTCGACAGCGCGTTCACGACGTATTTCATCCATGAACTTATGCTTGTCTGCCAAGTATGCCGGTTGTACACCTTCGGCACCGCAACGGGTGCGGATTTTGTTGATGGCATCCAGAGCGGTCAGTTTGCAATTGTCGGCTTTGGCGGACGGCCCTCCCAGTACAGCACAGCTTTCAGCATACATCAGGTAGATGTCGGCGAGGCGCATGTAGGGCAGGTAAGTATGCAGGTTGCTTCCCCAGTCATATTCCTTGTCCCCTTCGTTACAGGTGTGGGGGACGAGCTTTTGGAAGAAATAGCCGGTACGGCTGCCCAGGTCGGCAGAGCGCATGTCTGAACCGGTCGAGAGATTGCAGTAAGCATAGGGCTTTTGGGCATCCGACAGCTTGTCTTCTGCCAGCACATAGTGGAAACCGTCAAATACGATGTCATGATAGAAGCGAGGATCACGGTTCTTGAACGGATGGCGCTTGTCAAAACCGGAGTTCGGGTCGTCGATGGGAAGTCCGTTTGCCATTCCGTACATGTCTACCAGGTTCGCTGTCGGCAGGTGGATGATTTTGTCATGGGCGACCAGTCCTGCGACTTTGGGGCCCCACAGCTTTGTCATATTCCAGTTACTGCCGTTATAGTCTGAGGATGGTCCGCGGAAGATTGCTTCCACGGAACCCGGCATCAGCCAGTTCTGACGGACGGTGTAGAAGATGTCTGTGAAACAGCTTTTGGCTGACGTTGCCTTCTCGTGATTATAGATATTCTTGTAGTTGTATTCAGCCAGAGCGTACTGTGTCTGTCCACTTTCAACCAAAGAGAGCAGTTCGCCAAAGGCATTGGCTGCCTTTTTGCAGAACTCTGTGTCATAATCGTAGGTCTTGGTTCCGCCTAACTGTGCTCCGTTTTTCATGAGCGGACTGCCAGCCCACAGATAATTCTTGCCCAGATAGCCGAGTGCCATGATTTTGTTGATGCGGAGCTGGTTCTTTCCCTCCGTAGCTTTTCCCGAAGCCACGTTGTCCCAATTGACAGGGAGCAGGTCTGCTGCCCGTCGGAAGTCTTCGCCTGCTTTAGTTGCACACTCCTGATAGCTGAGGCGGGGCAGAGTCAGCTCTTTCGTTGCGTCGAGCACCTGGTCGATGTAGGGCATTCCACCCCAATACATCATGATTTGGAAGTGCCACCAGGCACGGAAGAAATAGAGTTGTCCGGCTATGAGATTCTTCTCTTCTTCTGTGCCGGTCATTTTGTCCAGGTTGGCAAGGCCGACGTTGGCTTTACGGATACAATACCAGGCGTGAGGCCAGAGGGAGTGTTGGAACTTATCGGTCGATGCCGGATTGCTTGGGTTACGGTACAGCCAGCATTGTCCGTTGGTCTGCCAGGCACGGAAGTTGCCAAGATCAGCTTGGTGGGTCATGTGTGCATCTCCCATGGAGTTGAACAGTTCGTCATCTCCCCAGTTCCAGGAAGTACAGTAATTGTTCTTCTCTTTGTCTGGAATACAGTTGTAGATTTCTTCTATGAAACCTTGGAAGTTGCGGAAGTTCTTGAAAGCGTCGTCTTCTGATACCGTCGATTCCGGGGCCTTGTCCAGGTAGTCTTCGCAGGAGGTCAGGGTGAGTCCTGCTGACACAGACAACAAGCCTGCACAG
>ULSY01005735.1_pt1 | contig 47256 bp, 30 predicted proteins | sample 1957201 | NCBI WGS metagenome assembly ULSY01 (sample SAMEA4835723, study PRJEB28245) | human gut metagenome | biome: gut microbiome; material: fecal sample | place: Denmark | collected 2008
CGGCGCGGAAGATGTTCCATCACCTTTTCGGTAAATCCGTTGTCCGCCACTTCACGGCGGTTTTCCCGCAGGAAGCGTGCCACGGAGTCGGGTTCGTTATGCTGATTCATAGCCATGCTGTTTTAAGTAGTTCGACAATTTGGCTTTTCCACGGGAGAGGTGCGACTTCACCGTCCCCTCGGGCAGTCCGGTCACGGAGGCAATCTTTGCGATGGTCAGGTCTTCCATGTAGAAGAGTGTCATGCACGTCCGCTCGTCAGGGCGCAGGAGGGCGAGTGCCTGATAGAGGTCGACATGTGCATCCAGCGGAGGCTGTTCGCACATTCCTTCGCCGCCCGGAGGCAGTGAGTCCAGCCCTGTCGTCTCCTTCCGGTTGCGAAGATAGTCATAATGCACGTTGTATGCAATGCGCAGCAGCCAGGTGGAGAAGTCCGACAGTCCGCGAAACGACCCCAGTCCGAGCCATGCACGTATGAAAGTCTCCTGTGCCAGGTCATCGCTGAGAAATTCGTTGCCCAGCGTCTGGTGCAAGAAGAACCGTCGGACCTGTGACTGGTACTTCCTGACCAGGGTGTCGAACGCCCGGCGGTTGTGCCCTATGACAGCCTGTGCGATGAGCGATAGGTCGGTCAGCGTCTTCATTGTTCGTCGGTGGAGGAATCTTTGGCAGACGTGTCCTGAAGAGTCTCACGAGGTTGCTGTTCCTGATGGAGCCGTCTCTGTTCGCGGCGTTGCAGCTCGCCTGCAAGGAGTTCTCCGAGGCCGATACAGGCAACCAGGATACCGATGGCAGCCAGTTCCTCTCCAGCCAGTATCGCAAGGAAGATGGTCAGTCCGATGCCCATGCAAATCATGCGGATGCCGTGCATGAGGAGGTCTTTCTGTTTCTTCTCATCCTCTTGGAGCAGCTTCTGTAGCAGCTCTACCGAGCCCGTTTGTCCCGATGTGACCATCCGGTCGATGAGTGCATATTTGGCACGTCGGTTTTTCGAACGGAAGTAGAACCAGCAGAACACCACGATGAAGGGGAAGGTAAATATCAGGATGATGGCTGTCAGGTCTACGAGGTTGTCGCCGATATCGTTTTTCTGGCTGAGTTGCTTTACTTTGTTTCGCAGTTCAGCCACTTCTGCCTTTGCCAGTTCGAGCTCTGTCGGTTCTTGCAGGGTTGTTGCGGTGGAGTCCGCCTTCATTGCTGTGGTGACGGCGGTTGTGTCTTGTGCTGTTGCGGAAGCGGAAGGTGTGCCCACTCCCAGTGTGAGGCAGGCAGCGAGGATGGCTAATGTCTTTTTCATATCGTTTGTGCTTTATGTTTGTTTGTACATTAGACGCGGCGAGAGGACCGGATGGTTGCAAAGGTGGGGAATTTTTTTGATTTTATGCTAAGACGTGTTTGGCAAGCTAAGTCACTTGCTGCTGCCGGCGAGCATGCAACCTTATTTGAGGCGATTCTTGTCAATAATTTCAGCAACGGTTTTCAAGAGTTCCCTCATTGATGTGGAGATAGCCGAAGAGGTGGGTATTTCGCCATATGATAAGGCTCCTAATTCAGAAAGATATGTTGCTCTTATACTTTGCCAGCACGCATCAAAGTCTGTGAGTAAGACAGAAGTGGTGATGTCAGAATTATGCCAATGTAGTGGACGATTGAACTCACACTTGTCGTGGTCTATTAAAGCAGGTAAATCTGTGACAAAATCACTCCGAAGATATTCTTGACAGACAGGGTCCTGCATCAAGAAATGCAAATCATAAAAGTGTCTTATTTTGGAAGTCAGTCCCTTGGTGGGATCGTTCTCAAAAGAAAATCGCAGAAGTGAAACCACTTTCTCACACAGTGTCCGGCGTTTGTCAAGTACATTGATGACAAAAGCTTTCATATCCATGGCTTCAATCATCTCATCCATTCCACGCCTCTCCATCATTTCGGTAATAAATGATTTAATGCTGCAGCGTTCATAAGGATAAGGATTACCATAGGTATTGATCTCTACCACCACATGGTTGCCCAGAAAGTCGAATCGGTTGTTTCGTTTGTCAATGACGGTGTCATATGCGTGAAATGTTCTGCGGAAACGACTGTTCTTTATCGTTTGACCGGGAACTTCCATATCAGCTAACTCACTGGTTGTATCTTTATCAATGTGAATCAGCAGGCGTTTTTGCTGGTTGGGGCTAAGTCCTTCTGTAAGGACAGCAAAGTCCACGTCGCTCGAAAATCGTTTGATAATTCCGTATGCCTTGGAAAGTGAAGTACCACCTTTCCAAACCATTTGGTCTGCATGACGATGGCGAGAAAGATTTTGGAGGATAAGACAAATCCAATAGTCTTTTTCTACAAATTCCTCAGCGATGCCCATTTCATAAGCTGTGATGCGGATGGCTTCCGAGAAAAGTTGTTTATCTGTATGAAGTTTCATTCTATATACCAGTCTTTGAAATTGATGGATGATGACGCTAATCCTATCTTGTAGGTAGTAGCAGGATTGAGTGTGGATTTCACCTCCTGGCTCTCCTTTTCATAGCCTAGTGTCTCCAGCATCACCCCAAGCAAAGCACGGGTGGCGGGAGAATAGGGCTTTGCCAAAATAGTCAGTTTCCGTATCTGAACCGCGTCAAATGTTTGGATAATCTGTCTTATTCGCTCGAAGGATTGCATAGGAGTCGTGTCGGGTATATGCTTGATATATTTCAGAGCATCAAGTAGCTGAAGATAATGAGTGTTATCACGTGTAATCTTGTTGGATTGTACAATGAAGCGTACCGTGTATTGTGCACGTGTAATCTTGTTGCGTTTCTTGTTGCAACCTATTTCTATGATATTCGGCACTTGTGTTGTCAGTCCCATGCGATGCCATATGGCATACCCCGTAAGATAACCTACTTGCACCCCATTCTTTACCAGGTAGTCACTTACCAGTTCTTCCATGTTAGGCAACAACTCACCAAACAGGCTTTGACGAGGTTTGTAAAAGCGACCTTTTCCGACTTTCTTCAGCTTTCCTTCTTTGACCAATCTTGATAGTTTCATTCGGGCACGCTCATAGTTGTCTGCCGTTATTTCAAGGTCAGACAACGTAAACACACGTTCCATGTCTATGCGTTTAAGTTTTTCTTCTATGAGTTTTGAGGTTATCATATATCTGTCTGATATTGCAATACAAAGGTAATGTGATTGTTCGGTTTTATGGCTGTAAAACCGAACAGAAAATATTCTTGGTAGTCATATTTAACAATTAAGTCTGTCACAAACCTCCTACTATTGCTCTTACTTTCGGACATGGTTCTGTATCTTCAGTGTAACCGACACGCCTGAGAGAATGGAAGTAGTCGCCACCACAATGTCTATGAATATCCCCGAATACGTAATGACTTGGTATATTTTTTTTTCGAGTTTTCCACCTTTCGCCTGTAACTTGCATTGTATCTCTGTCAATATGATGATCTCTTTCTTATGTAAGATTATTCTTTGTAATGTGATTGGACCGGGCTCATGCTGAGGCAAAAACAACAACAACTGCCACTACTAGGCTTATTATAGTGGTAGTCGCTATTGTTATAGATCGGTGCATACTTATAGCTTACTGAATGCTTACCTGGAATCAAGATGTATATCTCCAATGACCGGTACGATGTGGATGAGGAATCTTTGATTGCGAGAGTCATCTTGATTGTCCTTTCGGGGTGCACGTGGCACTCCACTTTCCCCACTTCCAGCAATAACTAGTTCACATTTCTCCATTTGAGTAAAGTCTATCCCTGCCTCATCTCGCCAGAATTCATGGAGTTTCAGTGCACGTTGATAGCTAAGTACGTCATTATTGAAGTAGTCATCTATGTGGTAACCGTCTGCTGAGGCTTGTCCTTCAATGACTACTAGATATTTGATGTCAGTACGTAGAGAATCATTCTGTTGCAAATTGAGGATGGTATGTTTGATCTCTTCACCGGCATCCTTGATTCGTTGGCGGATAGCGTTAGCTTCAGTTACGTCATATTCCACAGAACGCGGGTCATCCTGAAGTAGCTGTTCGAGAGAGAACTTACCCTTCTGATAGTTCACTTGGATCTTGAAGATATGTTTCAGGTAATCCTTATTGAATTCAAAGTATTTAGGGTCAATGTTATCTACAGCCTTATAGATCGACATGATTTCCTCATATTTATCTTTGAACCTTTCTAGTTCTTTTTGTTTGACTTTGAATCGGCTATAAGAAACTGCAAAAAGCACAAGCATGATGGCAAAAAGTGTAGTCATAATGTCTACATAGCTGGGCCAAAAGGTACTTTTAGTATTTCGATTATCCATAACGATTATTTTTTACGACGGCTGAAGGGGGGAAATCTTTTCCAGAATCCTCCTTCCCGACTTTTCTTATCAACCGGAGTGCGTGTTCTTTTGCTAGTATTTTCCAAAGCTCTATCTAATAATTGATGAATCGATTTGATTTCATCATGGGTTATATTTAGTGTGCTTCCGACATCTTCCTGTGAATTCCTAGCATTTATGGATGCCAAGAGCTCTTCAATCTTTTCCAACTTCCCTAGTTGGGAGAACTCACGTTGAATGTTCTCAAGCGAGAATTTGCTTTCGATAATATCAACAATCTCTTGTCTACGAGATAGAATTTCTTTTGCGAGACTATCAAGGATATTTTGGAATCGGTCGGTATAGGTAGCGAAACTTTCTTCATAAGTATGCCCCAGTCGGGTAATAGCTTCGGCCTGCATATTGAAGATGTTTTTGAGATGTCCGTCAGAGACCTCCATTGCTTCAACGGCAATTTCCTGTTTGGTTTTAATTGCAGTGATAATATCTCTGATAGCATACATTTCAGTTTTACCAAGAAGTTCTGTGTTCTCTATGCTTTCTCCGAGAGCATTAATGCTTTGTTCGAAGTTTGTGATACGGTCTAGAATTTGGTTGAGTTTGTTTGCAATAGTGAGTGGCAGTTCTAAGGATTTATTATAGTTTTGTTGTGTATCAATCAGTTTGAGTGTAACATCCTGGATAGAATTTTTCATAACCTCAAAGCGGTTGAGTGCAGTGGTCACAAGCTCGAAACTTTGTGATGCATGAACAAATGCATCAAGCGATTCAACGATACCACGGGATCGCATTGTTTTTAATAGCTGAGATTGCAGATCGACATTTTGATTGATTTTATCCATGTTCTCGCCCATAACACGTACAGCCTCAGCAACGGTTACTACATTTCTTTCAAAGGCATCTCCAAAACGTCGGGTACAAGCATCAAATGTAGACTGAAAGCTGTCAATTACACGCGTGAAAGATGGTTCAAAGAGGTTGATGGTTTGGTGGAGTTTATTCAGTGCTGATACCATACTTACTCCCAAAGTTGGCATAAGTTCGTTCTGAATAAACTCATAGAATAGGTTTTTATCCTCGCTTACAATCTTTTGTGTCTCAGTAGCTAGATTGTGGGTGAGGGTCGTGAGTAGCAGACCTATAAAGCTGGTCGACATTGAAACAAGTACACCGCTAATTAGATCCCCGATAGTTTCGTCGGTAATCCCTTCTCCATGGGCTGCTCCCAATCCGATAGTGAAGAACATCAACCCAAGAAATACACCAATGAAAGTACCCATCAGACCGATGTATGTGGGAAATGCTATTCTAGAGGTTGCATCCTCATAAAGCACGTTGATTTTCCTTTCAGTCTTGTTTTGAATGATTGAGAAATCAGTAGTGCCATGATTCTTTCTGATGTACTCATTCAGCTCCTTAATGAGTGTATTTAGGTTGGTGCCTTCTGCAGCGATGTTGGGGTTGAGCAAGGATTCTTCTGTCTCTTGGGACAGTTCATACTCTTGCCTTCTGGAAAAGAAATCCCGAACTGTTTTCAGTTTCCTTCGGTTCTTTGAGAAGAAATGGAATTGAAAACTGGTAGCGATAATAAAAACCGTGATGGAAATACCAAGGGATACGACAGAAATCTCGGATTCGAACATATCAGAGTTGAGTAAGTTTTAATATATTATCGATTATCGGCAGGAAGAATATCGAGTCGTGATAAGCTTCCTTGCCATCTTTGGTCTTCTCGATGACCTGTTTCTTGAAGTTTTTCTCAAGTGAATCCTGTATTCCAGAAGAAACTCTCTTGATAATATTTTCAATATCAATGTCTTTATCCAGTTCTTCATCTTTCTTGAGCATTCCCAGAAGTTTTTCGTACAGGTGGTTAAGTGAATCAAGAGTATTAAATAATTCTTGCTTTATCAACGGGAAGTCAGTGATGAGTTGTTTAACATTTTCATACCTTTTGTCAGAGACTCCTTGGAAATTGAATTCTTCAGGCTTTTCTGCATCCTTATTGCGATAGAGTCCACCGTAACAGGTACATTCTTTCCGGCTTTCGGGGAGAATGACTTGGATATTCTTGATGTCATCACCATATACTTGCTTGAAGATCTCCGTAACAATCCGTCCGATAATTGTCCGATCAGCAGAAATCAGGTCGTCGATGTAGCGGCTACCATTGCCACAGAACAGAACGGAGCGTGGACAAGTTAAGTTCTTGGCTTTATACATTCTCGCCATGTAGTATACGATGGAAGTGAAGTGATAGAGGAATAGAGGTTTATAGGACTCTTTTAGTTTGTCCATGATACCGCAATCTCGTTCATTCCTCAGCCAGAAGTTAATGACATCTTTGGTTGAGATTTCTTTGTCCTGGATCATTTTTGTATTAAGTTTCTCTAGATCTTCGTCTTCAAAATGGATGGGGTTATCCTTGGCAAAACGCTTATAGATGCCATTATCCTCAGCATTTTCAAAGTCGTTGAATCCATTACCCCAAAGTACATCGCAACCGAAATGAACAGAATTGGCTATTTGGGGCTTCCCGTCTGCGAAGTAGACGAAGTCGCTTGAACCTCCACCGATGTCAACAATAGAGACTGCATCCACACTGTTGAATGAATCTTTCTTGCTGAAATAGTAATAGGGAGCTTCAGATTCAGACACACAAGAAATCTGTTCTGAACTTATTGACAGGATTTGTTTTGCTTCCTCTTCCCAGGTTTTAATATAATAGTCTTTTATGTTGCTTCTGAAGCTAAGAGGGCGGAACCATATTAGTTTAGTGGAGGCAAGCACACCATTCTTCTGTAAGATATCTGTTTTGATGATGAGCAGCAGTTCACGGATGAAAAGCCGAAGCTCTTCCTTATGGCTGTCCTCCCACTTGATATCTGTAAGAATTGTTTGGTTGCCCAGTCCGATAGACTTTTCATAGAAGAAGGCAATGTTGCAGTTGTCAAATAATTCCGGTTTGCTTCTGTTCCCCTTTTGTACACAAAAGGCAGTTCGGAGTGGAAAACGATAGTCAAAGCTATCAATCAGAGCCGGAGCAAACTCAGTCTTGAAGTTCATTCTGCAATGAGACTCCATAGCATTCTCGATGACTTTAGCACTCAGAGGAAGCCCAGCTTTGCATTGGAAGTTGTGAAGAAACGCTACCATGGGTTCATGTATGGAGAGTTGTTCGGGTTCATAGGCACGTCCCATTTTGCAAGAGGAGATGTAGGTGTTGGTCGTTCCCAAGTCGATAGCATATGTATAGGTATCTTCTGTGCGTTGAGCTTTCTTCCATCTTGGAATGAGTAGTCCTTCGCAAGTTCCGCTGCTGAGTTTTAGCTTCAGACAGATAGCATCAAACTGACAGCCGAAAACCTCGTAAAACTTAGAGCCGGAATCGATCCCATGTTCATTGTCTTGTTGGGAACGGACTACAGCAGGAGAAACACCATACGTGGCACGTTCTCGGTCTTTCCTTGTCTGTTCTTCGATAGCTTCAAAGTGCTCCTCCTCGTTTCGACGGAAGAAGGAGAGCTCCAGATTCTGGATGGAGGTGGGGCGGTAACCAGTTGTTGCATCATGTATGGCGGTCATGACCTTGAAATAGCAGTTCTCATCCTTGTTTGGTGAGAGTATGTTAGGGAATATACCTAGATTGAGACTGATACCCTCCTCTTTGAGGTCTATGATTATCCCTCGGTTCTCTTTAGAATATTTACCTGGATTGCAATATTTTTTCTCATATACTTGTCCCTGATACTTAAGCGTGAAGTTGATTGTTGTGCTGGTGCTCTTACAGATACACTCAAACTTTCCTTTCATAAGGGATAGAGCTTCCCGACTGATAGGCGTCAAATAGTCGTAATCTCTTTTATCATCATCTTCGTTAGCATAAGTTACCGGTTGATAGTATTCATCAGACAGGCGGAAAGGCAGACGGATAAGGATGTCGTTGAAGAAGTTAATCGTGCTGATACTGGCATCCCTGTAAATAGGTAAACCGTTTATTACAATTTCGTTGCCATCTCTGGATATGATTGGCTTATAGTTTGGTTGCCACTTACTGTTGATATCTCGGTCTTTAATCTGAATTTGTTTGATATAGTCGCGTAGCTCCTTCATTTCATCTCCCAATTGATGGGTGTCGACTAGGTGGAACATATAGTTCTTGAAATCCTTGTCGCGTTCACCAAACAAACAGATATCTCGAAAATATTGCTTCCCGGATTTACGAAGTAGGGAAGGCATCTGTTGGTAACGCTCCCCGATGAAAGTGGTCTCTTGTCCGTTGCGGTCTATTCGCTTATCAAGGTCGGGAGGAGTTATGAAACCGGTAAAGGGTGATGAGGTTGCTAGGAGATAATCTTTCCCATTATCAACAAGAATAATGAAATAGAGGCGGTGGTTGGCTGCCTTGAGGTCCAAGTCAAAGTAGGTCTTTACCGCATTTCCTAAGATGGGAACTTGCTCTTCCAGATGATTCAGATCCGGATCTACATTCCACTCTCGGATGACAATCTTCCTTTGTTCACTGTCCCAGCGACTTTCATGAAAACTAAGGTTGTAGAGCAGCTCAAATACATCCAGCGTGTCGGAAACAAGATGATTGTAGGCATCCCCGATGTCTTTCTTTGGATTCTTTTCTTTTTCGAGGGCACGACGGAATGCCTCTTTGACAACAAAGAAGCGTGCAAAGGGGGTTGGAAGGGCATTTAATGCACTACTGTTGTTGGTGCATAGTTCAGAGATTTTATCGAGGTCTCCCGCTGTGATTGGACCTCTTTCAGCTGTCCATTCTTGTCCTTTGAGACCACGTTCAATTATATTTAGTTCAGCACTACTCATGATTTTTCATTATTTTAGAAGTGTATTTGTCGATGGCTTTAGAGGCATAGTCGATAAAGCGACGAAACTTCAGTGTGTGGGTATTATCCTTATCTTGGTTGCTGGCACGTATCATCTCCAACAAATAATAAGATTCATCTTGGGCGTCTAAGGCAAAATCCTGAATCCAGTTGGTTAATGGGGCATTCCTTTTTTGAGGGTCAGCAATGGTAAGTGGGGCAAAACTGCGTTTGTTGTTAGCAAGTTCTTGATACCATCCGTCAAAACGTGAGAGGAAATTACGGAGACTACCATAGGCCTTGCTCTCGTAGAAAGTCGAATCAAATCCTCGGTTCTTGGAGAGTGGAAATTGTCTTTCGTAGGGAAGACAAATAACCAAACGGTGCAATAGCATCATGTCTGCAACAACCTTGATAATATCGTTGTAAGCATCGCCCAAGGAAGAAGCAGAAAGAGAGCTGACGTCCTCTTTGATAGCTCGTGATAAGGCCTGGGGCTTATCCGGTTTATCAATCTTCGACAGGAAATCAAAGAGGGCTGTAGCTGCAACCAGTTCAATGAAATGTGCTTTGTCGTCCTGCTTTTTCTCATCATTGGCATAGGTTGTTCTGATCTTTTGTTCCCCAACGTAGTAGAGATAATCCGACAAGACACTGTTCTCGTAGTAAGCAAGAGCTGATTTTGTTTTCGTGAAGAAGGTAGTGTAGTCTATATCACTATTTGTTATTGAGGGGTCTTCTAGTGAGAAATAAGGGAGCACGGAGACTGCACCCATCATGGCATCTTTAACATTCGGATATGCGCTTGATTGACGTATCCTCTTTTCAAGTAGCGGATATCCGGAAGCACCGGTACCTCCAAAGATGGAACTGATGATGAATATGCGATCTTCCTTCTGGCATGCATTGCAAAATGCCTGAAACCAGTCGGCTCCTTTTATCATCTCCCCGAGAACTACTGTACCGACATTCGGACTACCTTTAAAACCTACTGAGAGGTTGTTGTCAAGATTGCCCTGTGAGAACATTGTCTGAACTAGATAATTGTTCACATCTTCCGAATTCAGGTTCCCAACATTGAGGTACTGACCGAAAGAACGCTTCTCTACAATGGGTTCAGAAATATCGTTTTGCTGTCCGTTGATTTTAGCTAGATTGGCAATCTCTGTACCGAAAAATCCGTGAATTGGATTAAGGTGTTTCCTGTCACTTACAGTAATAGCTTCATAGATATTTTCATAGTCTTGGATTAAATTTTGCAGATTGCGTTTCTCTTCCAAGTCTATGTGTGGATCAATAAATACAGGTACCACGGTATAACCTTGAGCATCCATTCCTGCTGCAAGCAGCATGGTAATGGATTTCATAACCCGGAGTCCGGTACCTCCGATGCAGAATACGAACACTCTTTTCATAATCAGATTTTGAGGAATTTATATGCGTTGGTACTCCCAAATTGGCACCATGCCCATGAAGTTAAGATATATATAATCAGACAATATAGGGCATTGTTGATGGCGCACAACCAGTAGAGAGATGCAAGTCCCGTTCGGACATTGGTTTTGATGCCAATGTATTCGATGAGAATGGTTGCTAGGAGTGAAAAGCAGAAAGCAATGGCTGCCCACATCGCCCAGAATTTAATTTTATAATGACGTCCTGGTCGTTCGTTGAAACCGGTGTAGTAATAGCTTGCAATGCCTATACCGGAGACTAAGGTGATTATGAATAGGACGGGAAGGAGTCCGTCAAGTTGTCTCCAAACCAATTCAGCCTGTGCTTTTAGTTGCTCGTTATGAGCAAAGTTTTGCAAAAATTGACCTTTGGAGGGTAGGAGAAAAAAAGTTTGCTGAAATCCATATTGAATTATTTTTATTTCATTGGTAAGAAGAGATTAGAATGCGGACTGGATTTTCATCGAAAGTATTGAGGCGAGCATTGAAACACCCTTCCAGAAACTTATTAAAGGAGAAGGAACCGGATAAGTCGTTTTCCTGTTCAGCTGTGATCATATTGTTAAAGTTCATGTGATAACGACTGTCAAACGGTTTGTTGGTAAATGTCCATTCGACCACTTCATCATCGAGTGAAATATTATAAACTTTGATGAGATAGTCTGCATAAGACTGACGTTTGAATTCTCCCTTATAGGCATGTTCATCGACTAGATGTTCTTTGTCTGTGAGAAGTACTACGTCAACGGCTGAGCCATAGGTTGATTTGGCTGTAAAACAGTCATTGAGAATATTTGCGTCTACTGCATGCCAAGGATATCCGGTCATGTCTATGCGGACAATGAATGAACATGTGTCAGATACTTCACGATCAAATGTAGTAATCAGATTCTGGGGATACTCAGAGCTAAGCATTCCATTCATTACTTCGTGTATAGAATAGCTGGGGGTATGATAGTTCATGCCCATATCTCCTGACTCAATATAGGAATCAGTGGCTTCGCACCAACGGGCAATGTCATTTCGGACAGCCGCAACATTTTCAGAGTTTCCTATAATGATATAGTAATATGGAGAATTCTCTTCAGCAATCGTGCCATTGGGGTTGAGATATTCAGAACCTGCGCAGACAAACGAGAGGGATATTCCGGGATACATAGCAAGGGTATTACGGATTTGTTCTTGGTATTGTATCAGTTCCGGTGCAGCACTATGTCCCGTTGGGCTATACTTCATGTCTGATACTAGAATTGCGATTTCGTCCTTTTCAGGATGTATATTCCCGATGATGCAATGGAGCATGGCAGGTATGTGGGTCGAAGTATTCGATATGAATGTACCGGCATTCATCTTAGTACGAAAGTTGTTGAGAGAGACGGAGGCGTCAATATCTCCCCCATTTGACATGGTGTTCACTATCCCTGGTGTAATCGGGGAAAGCCCTGAAAACACAGACCATACAGTCTTTTTAAATTTATTTGCTTTATTGGCGCGGAAAAAACCGTTCATACTTCCTGAGGTCTCTATATATAGATTGACGGACTTGGGCAACTTGGGTGAGAAGAGAGTTATTGTAGTGTCTAATGGTGCACCATTGATGTCGAAATAAGGATCCGCTATAGAATTAATGTCTCGACCGCATGAAGAAAGGGCGGTAACGCAGGTTATACCTGTAATACATGCGAATATAGTTTGTGCAATCAGATGTTTCATAGAGAGTACTCCCTAATTGCTCACGATCCTCGATGAGCAGATTTAACAAAAAAGTGCAGGATCTAGTATCATATTCTGCTTGTTCGACTAATTGGGCAACTATCATTTGTTAAGCATACCTGGTTAGTCATTGAATAAATATGATAGGCACTCTTATTAAGTACTGTTACTTCCCTAAATTCTAACGTGTTAGACATATCGAATGTTAAGGTATCTGCAAAGATATGAAGAAATATGACAGGTGCAATTATTTATGTTGAAGAACATAATAATAACTAGTCTTTCGGAATCAGAAGGCTTAGATTCATGATGTTATAAATCAGAGGAGCTATACTGACTGTTATTTTTTTGCATACAATATATCATTGAATAAATAAAAAACGCCATATTTGCATATTATATGATTAGTTATGACTAAAAGCACAATGGGCACAAAGTTGCCACGGAAATTAGAACAAAAGATGCAGATAGTAGGAGAACAAATCAAGATGGCCCGACTGCGTAGAAATCTGAGTGTAGCTCAAGTGGCAGAACGAGCTACCTGTTCCCCTCTGACTGTGTCGCGTATAGAAAAAGGTGTTTCAACGGTAGCTATAGGCATTTACCTTCGGGTACTTTATGCTTTGCAATTAGATGATGACATCTTGTGGCTTGCCAAAGAAGATAAGTTGGGAAAGGCCTTGCAAGATTTGAGCTTGAAGACCAGAATGCGAGCGTCTAAAAAGGAATAAGCTATGAAGAAACTTTATGTATATGCCGATTTTGATTGGCTCAAGGAAGTGGAGTTCATCGGAGAACTCGGATATGAATCTCTTCGAGGCTCAGATAGTTATAGTTTTTCATTCCATGATGAATGGTTGAGGAAACATGGCGATTTATTCTTGTGTGAGGATTTGAATAACTATCAATGCTGTACACACTGAAGTCTTGTCTGTTGGAGAGAAATTTCACACACTACTTTCCAGACGTTTCGACCGTAGCACCGAAGGTCGTCGGATTCACTTTGCTTCCGCAATGACCTTGTTGGGACTTTCTGACGGGGATAATGCCACAACGGGACATGGCTATCTGGATATCGTTGATTTCATCCTTCAAAATTGTACCAATGTAGAAGATAACTTACAAGAGCTTTATCGCCGGGTGGTTTTCAATATTTGTATTGGCAATAGCGATGACCATTTCCGTAATCATGGCTTTCTTTTGACACCCAAAGGCTGGACGTTATCTCCGGCGTACGACATGAATCCAACGCTGAATGAATATCAAAGCCTGCTCATCACTGCTACATCAAATAGGGCTGATTTACAAACCTTACTGGATGCTTGCGAGGAATATATGATAGGGCGTAACGTAGCTGAAATCATCATACAGGAGGTAAATGATGCGGTACAGGATTGGCGTAGCCAGGCCATACGGCTAGGTATTTCCAAAAGGGAAATGGATGTGTTTGCCAGTGTATTGGATAGTCGATTAAAACCGAATCGGTCTCTGTAAAGAAACGGCTTAGGGTTATTTGTAAACGCCAGCTTGCCTTTCTGTCATTCTGTCAAAGTGTCAAATGAATCGCTTGAGAAGGGCCTTCCTTGCACCAAAATACGAGTCGGTGAGTAAAACGGGTATTCTCGGGCGATTCGTAAAATACACATTGATGCAAAGAGGGTGATGAGGCTGTCTGAATGGATGGAAAAAGGTCGGTGAAGCGTTAAAAAGGATGACTGTGTGCGGTGCAGGTTGAGCAAAATAATAGTTCTCAAATGTGCGCTTCCTCGTATAAACTAGAGGTGAAAAATAGCAAACTATTGTCTCCAAACCTTAAAACAAGTGTTTTGGCTTCGGAAAACTTGACTTCGGCGGATGAAACAATATTGTTTGGGACATGAAACACTTGTGTTTGGTGCGTCAAACAATATTGTTTGGCAGAGTGAAACAATATTGTTTCGTGGTATAAATATTCACCTTTACCCCTTGTACGGAATGTTTATGCAGCGGAGGGTGAATGAATATTCTTAAAATAACCTACTTTCCCCGATTTCTTCAAAAGTGGCGTTAGTTGAAAAGAGCTCTTTGATGAAATCTGTCAAGTAAAATCCGGATTTTGCTTTCTTCGTGCAATTGTAGCTTTCGAGGGCGGACGACCGGTTGTGACAGACTTTGTATTTTTCGATTGCTTTTCTTTGTGCGTCCGAATCGGATTGCATACATTTGTGGCAGTGTAATTTAAAGTTTCTGACGGGAGATGAAAAATTGTATCAAATTCATTGTTGTGTTTGTGGTGGTGGCGCTTGGAACCGTCCGTGTATCCTCACAGACAGTGACCGGAAAAGTGGTCGATGAACACCTGGCTCCCATTGCCGGGGCAACCATTGTCATGCAGCAGACCGATTCCACCTTCTTGGCGACAACGGTCTCAAAGGAGGACGGCACCTTCTCGCTGGTCCGGAAATCCATTCCTTTTATATTGATAGTACAGCACATGGCGTACCAGACGTTCAGGCAGACGTTCGGCGATTCCCACGTCGGTATCGTCCGGCTGACTGCCAACGTCCGTGAACTGGACGAAATGGGGGTGACTGCCCGGAGGCCTTATGTCCGTGCGGAAGGGGGCAAGCTGGTCTATGATGTGAAGAGTCTGTTGAAAAATCACATTGCGGACAATGCGTGGGAACTGTTGGACAGACTGCCGGGTGTTTCTGTTGGAGGAGAATCCGTGACTTTGCAGGGGGCACAAAAGGTGGCGGTCCTGATGGACGGGAAGGTCTCCACGCTGACTGCGGAACAATTGCAGCAGCTGTTGAGCCGTACGCCTGCGGACCGGGTGGCAAAGGTGGAGGTCATTTACAATGCTCCGCCCCGGTATCATGTCAGCGGTGCGGTGATCAATCTGGTCATGCGGAATCCGGAACAAGGGTTGGAAGGGGAGTTTATGGCAGACTATCAGAATCGTTATTACAGCGGAGGGGGCGTGAATGCCAGTATGCGTTACGCCACTCCCAAGGCGACTTTTGACCTGATGTACGGACTCAACAACCGCCCCCATGTACAGCATTATCGCCTTTATTCCCTCCACAGGCTGCACGACGAACGGCATGACATCCGTCAGGAGGAGCACATCGTGGGCAAAGCCTGGGCGCATGACCTGCGTGCGTCGTTCAATTACCGGTGGAAGGAGCATTGGGACATGGATTTCACTTATACCGGCATGTTTTCTCCCGACAAGAAGTCTTCCAGCCGGAGCGAAGGCGATTTCCAGCAGAGTCTCAACGAGAGGGGGGCTGACTCCCGTCTGCATCACCTTGCCTGGAGTGCACGGCTGGGACCGGGCGTATCACTCGGGGCAGACTATACATGCTTTCATTCCGACGACGACCAGCATCTGTCCGCCGCTTTCCATGACGGGACGTCTGTCCGGACCGTAGCCGTAGGCAGGCAGGTCATAGACCGCCTGACGTTGTATGCCGACCGTGACCGTCCGCTGAAGAACGGATGGAATGTGGGTTATGGTTTGGCTTACAGTTATTCCTACGACCGGGACTCGCAGGTCTATCAGCAGAACGAGGGGATGCAGCAGGCATACGACACACGTTCCAAGCTGCGCGAGCAACGGGGTGAAGTCTACGGGTCCGTGTCGAAACAGTTCGGGAAAGGACTTGCGATGGAGGCTTCGCTCAAGGGCGAGTATTACCGTATTGCGGATTACCGGAAGTGGACAGCCTATCCGCGTTTCTCATTGAGCTATGTCCCGGGTGGGAAGCATGTCTTCCAGTTGACATTTGCTACCGACAAGACCTATCCCAGCTTCTGGCAGATGCAGTCGTCGGTGGGGTACATTGACGGCTATTCCGAGGTGCGGCAGGAGGAAGGGTTGCGCCCGTTTACGGACTATGCCCTGAACGCGACGTACGTGTATAACCGGAACTACATCGTCAACCTCTTTTATTCCTTTCAGGATGACCGCTTCATGCAGTTGCCCTACCAGTCGCCGGAACGGCTGACCTTGATTTACCAGACCCGGAACTTGAACTATCAGAGTCATGCCGGCGTGGTGTGCGTGGTGCCTGTCCCGGTAGCCAAATGGCTGGAATCCAGACTTGAGGTTGGCGGACTTTACCAGCATGTACGGTGTGACGACTTTTTCGACCTGTCTTTTGACCGGAAGAAGTGGGTGGGATTCGGCAACTTGAGCAACTCGTTCCTGGTGGGCAAGAACCTGTTGTTCGAACTGGCGGCACGGGTGCAGAGCCCGGCGATACAGGGGAATCTTGATTTGGGTAGCATCATGTCGGTGACGGCGGGCATGCGGTGGACGTTGGCGAAGGGCAGGATGTCGTGCAGCCTCAATTGTACGGATCTCTTCAACAGGTCGCTCCCCCAGTGCACGCTCGATTATGCCGGTCAGTACATGACGATGGACAACCATTTCTATCTGCGCACCGTCTCCCTGAAGCTGGTCTACCGCCTGGGAGGCTACAAACAGAAGGAGGTGAAGAAAGTGGATACGTCCCGGTTCGGGCATTGAGCAAAAATGTCCGCTGTTCCTGAAAAATGAATTACCTTTGCAGGCGTCAACCCCCCAATCCGTTTAGAAGTCATGATACAACACTACGCCTGCCATTACCGTTCCCCTTTGGGGGACATGACCCTGGCATCCGACGGCGATGCACTCACCGGTGCGTGGTTCGACGGACAGAAGTATTTCGGCTCGACCCTGCACGGTTCTCCTGTGACGGCAGACCTCCCGGTCTTTCGCCTGAGCCGGGCATGGCTGGACCGCTATTTCAGTGGAGAGCTCCCCGATGACCTGCCACCCCTGCGTCCGGAGGGTTCCGTCTTCCGTCTTGCCGTGTGGGACCTGCTGAAGGACATCCCCTATGGGACGACGCGGACCTACGGCGCCCTTGCCCGTGAGCTTGCTCGACGGACGGGACGCAACGTCTCTGCCCAGGCTGTGGGAGGGGCAGTCGGGCATAACCCCTTGAGCCTTTTCATCCCCTGTCATCGGGTGGTGGGCAGTGACGGAAGCCTGACGGGCTATGCCGGTGGCGTCCGCCTGAAAGAGAGACTCCTCCGTCTGGAAGGCGCCGACATGACTGAACTGTATATTCCCAAACAAGCGATATCCCACTCATGAAGTTACCTGAAGCATTCACCACTTACACCCGTTCGCTCCTGGGCGATACGGACTACGACGCCTTCGAGGCTGCCTTGCAGACCGACCCGGTCGTCAGTCTCCGTACCAATCCCGGCAAGTCTGCCGTAGAGGCAGCGTCATCTCCCGTTCGTCTGACACCCGTCCCCTGGGCAACGGACGGCTATTATGCCGCCGAACGTCCCACGTTCACCTTCGACCCGTTGTTTCATGCCGGCTGCTACTACGTGCAGGAGGCATCGTCGATGTTCCTGGAACAGGCGTTACGCCGTTATGTGACCCGCCCCTCCGTGGTGCTCGACCTTTGTGCCGCCCCGGGTGGCAAGTCAACGCACGTCCGTTCGTTGCTGCCTGAAGGCAGTCTGCTGGTGAGCAACGAGGTGATGCGCTCCCGGGTGCAGGTGCTGGCAGAGAACCTGGTGAAGTGGGGGCATCACGACGTGGTGGTGACCAACAACGACCCGGCGGACTTCCGTCCCTTGCGACACGTCTTCGATGTGGTGCTGACTGACGTCCCCTGCTCCGGCGAAGGCATGTTCCGCAAGGACCCGGTGGCTGTGGACGAGTGGAGTGAAGACAACGTCTCGCTCTGCTGGCAACGCCAACGCCGCATCCTCACCGACATCTGGGGCAGCCTCAAGCCCGGCGGCATCCTGGTCTACAGCACGTGTACCTACAACCTCCATGAGGACGAGGACAACGTGGCGTGGCTTTGTGAGGAATTTGGGGCGGAGCCGCTGCCTGTATCTACGGAACCCTCCTGGGGCATTACTCCCGATTTGTCCGGACGCGGACTGCCGGTCTACCGTTTCCTGCCCCACCGCACGTCGGGGGAAGGATTCTTCCTTGCCGTCCTGCGCAAACCGGCGGACGAAGAAGTGGAAGGTGTCCCCACGCTGCGTCGTGAGAAGAAGAAAGACCGGAAGGCTGCTGCTCCTGCCGTGCCTGCCGTCTGCCGTACCTGGCTGCGTGACCCGGCTGACTGGGAATGGACCTGCGACGGGGAACGCATCACCGCCCTTCCGCTCGCCCATAAGGAGACGATTGGGCTGCTGAAGCAACACCTGCGTGTGGTGTGTGCCGGCGTGGAGGTGGGAGAGGTGAAAGGCAAGGACTGTCTGCCAGCCCATGCGTTGGCAATGAGTGTGAGGTGTGCCGACGCCTTCCCTCGTTGCCCGCTGACGTATGAGCAGGCAATCGCCTACCTGCGCAAGGAGGCCCTCCAGCTTCCCTCGGAGACACCGCGCGGATATGTTCTCCTGACTTATCGGGAGATACCCCTGGGCTTTGCCAAGCAGCTGGGCAATCGTGCCAACAACCTCTATCCGGCGGAGTGGAGGATTCGCAGCGGTTATCTGCCTGAAGAAGTCAGATGTTTATAAACATACTCCGTTCGTTTGAGACTTTACCGATTAATCCATATATTTGGAAGCAAATACAATTAGGAACCTTTTATCGGAGGAACAACTATGAGAAAAATGATGAACATCGTCCTTGCCGCCGTCCTCTGGCTGGTGGGTGCAGGGACGCTTTGTGCCCAGGATAAGGACAAAGAGAGAACATTCACAGCACAAGATTCACTGAACTACTGCATGAAGCAGGCACAGAAGGCATTGTTGGCGCAGCGCCCCGAAGTTGCCTACCGCTGGTACAGGCGTGCCGTGCGCTACGACTCGCCGTCGGCTTGCCTGGCGTTGGGCAACTGCTACTACTTCGGTTACGGCACCCCGTGCGACTATGACAAGGCATACCGCTGGTTCTACAAAGCGGCGGAGCGGGGGAATACCGTGGCAGAGTACAGCATCGGACGCTGTTACTACTACGGGCGTGGCACGCACCGCGACGGGAAGCAGGCGGCTGCCTGGTACCGGCTGGCTGCCGAGAAGGGTTATGGCATGGCGAACTTCGGACTGGGATGTTGCTACAAGGACGGCGACGGAGTACCCGTCAACTATCTGAAGGCGGTCGAACTCTTTGAGAAGGCGGCTGCCGACAGTCTGGCTGCCGCGTACTACATGCTCGGTTCCATCTATGAGTCGGAACGTGAGGGATGGACGCCTGACGCACGGAAGGCATTCGACAACTTCCGGAAGGCTGCCGACATGGACTATGCGAAGGCACAGTACAAGTTGGGCAACTACTACGAGACCGGTAGGGGCTGCACGCGCGACTATGCGCAAGCCAAGGAATGGTACCGCAAGGCTGCCGAGAACGGGGACATGGATGCCCAGTACCGTCTGGGACGCTGCTACTATTACGGGTTGCTGGATACGAAGCCCGATTACGGGATGTCTTTCCACTGGCTTTCGCAGGCTGCCGCACAGAGCCATGAACGTGCCCAGTATCACTTGGGTGTGCTCTACCAGAACGGGGAAGGGGTGAAGCAGGACGACAGTCTGGCGTACTTCTGGTTCCGCCGTGCGGCAGAGCAGGGCTATGCGCCGGGTATCTACCGCTTGGGACGCTGCTACCTGGAAGGACGCGGAGTGACTGCCAGTGAGGCGAACGCCATCGAATGTTTCCGTGCCGCAGCCCGGCTGGGTAATTCGTCGGCAAAGGCAGAGTTGCTCTCATTGGAGCGGGATTAACCCGAACCCATACTAAAACGATTCCCCGTGAAGGATGTACGCGCTGTGCGTCCTTCACGGGGAATCGTCGTATGGGAGGGGTGCGTTCAGCTCTCCACGGAGAATGCTTGCCGGAACGTGCAGCCGTTCTTCCACTCCGAACAGCCGTAGGCAGTCTTGCCCTTGATGATGTGGCCTTTGCCGCAGAGGGGGCAGGGTTGTCCTTCGAACACCGGACGCGGCTGAGGCTTGGGTGAGGTCTTCCGCTTGGCAGCGGCGCGGCGTTTCACCCCTTTCTCTACCACCTCGACTATGTTCTCCTGCGTGGAGACGCGGCGGTTGGTGTTGTCGCTCAGCACCTGGTAGACAATGTCTGCCACCATCTGCTTCAGCTCGTCGAGGAACTGGCGCGGGTCGTAGCTGCGGCGTTCGATTTCGCGCAGCTTCTTTTCCCAGATGCCTGTCAGCTCGGCAGACTTCAACAGCTCCTCGTGAATCAGTCCAATGAGCTCGATGCCCGTCGAGGTGGCGATGAGGTTCTTCTTCTCCTTGCGGATGTAGCGGCGCTTGAAGAGGGTCTCGATGATGGCGGCGCGGGTAGACGGACGGCCGATGCCGTTCTCCTTCAGCGCATCGCGCAGCTCGTCGTTGTCCACCAGCTTGCCGGCTGTCTCCATGGCGCGCAGCAGGGTCGCCTCGGTGTAGGGACGGGGAGGTTGTGTCCACTTCTCGTTCAGTTCGGGGAGGTGCGGTCCGCTTTCTCCCCGGGTGAAGGCAGGCAGTGTGCGCTCTTCGTCCGTGTTCCTGTCGCCGTCGTTGCCCTTGTCACTGTCGTCGGCGGTGGCAGTGAGGGCGTCCTTGCTGAAGACGACGCGCCATCCCTGGTCAAGAATCTGCTTGCCCGTTACCTTGAACTCGATGCCGTCCGCCTCTCCGAACACGGTGGTGGTGGCAAACTTGCAGTCAGGATAGAACACCGCGATGAAGCGGCGTGCCACGAGGTCGAACACACGGCGTTCCATGTCCGTCAGGTTTGTTGGCGGAACACCTGTGGGGATGATGGCGTGGTGGTCGGTCACCTTGGAGTTGTCGAACACCTTCTTTGACTTGTTGAGCTTCTGTCCTTCGAGCGGGGCGGTGAGCACCTGGTAGTCCGTCAGTCCCTTCAGGATGCCGGGGCACTTGGGGTAGATGTCGTCGCTCAGGTAGGTCGTGTCGACACGCGGATAGGTCGTCACCTTCTTCTCATAGAGCGACTGGATGGTACGCAGGGTGTCGTCGGCGGAGTAGGCGAACTTCTTGTTGCACTCCACTTGCAGCGACGTGAGGTCGAAGAGGCGGGGCGGTGCTTCCGTGCCGTTCTTCTTGGTCACCTCGGTTACGGTGAACGGCTTGTCCTTGATGCGGTCGAGCAGGGTCTGTCCCGTCGCAGCGTCCATGATGGGCGGAATGCCCCGGTTGGCATCCTCCTTCCGGGCTTTCTTCTTCGGCTGCGGGTTCTCTTTCTCCTTGGCTTCCTCTTCAGCCAGCTCTTCGTCGCTCTTGCGGACGAGGGCAGAGAAGACCGTGTCGCGATAGGTGGTCTTCAATTCCCAGTATTGTTTCGGCACGAAGTTCTCGATTTCCAGCTGACGGTTGACAATGAGTGCCAGCGTCGGTGTCTGCACCCGTCCGATGGAAAGCACCTGACGGTTCTGCCCGTACTTCAGCGTGTAGAGGCGTGTGGCGTTCATGCCCAGCACCCAGTCGCCGATGGCACGGGAAAGTCCTGCCTCGTAGAGCGGCTGGAACTCTTTCTGGTCCTTCAGGTGGGCGAACCCTTCGCGGATGGACTCCTCGGTGAGCGAGGAAATCCACAGACGCTTCACGGGGCACTTCGCCCCCGCCTTCTGCATCACCCACCGTTGGATGAGCTCTCCCTCCTGTCCGGCATCGCCGCAGTTGATGATGCCGTCGGCAGCCTGCATGAGGCGTTCGATGACCTTGAACTGCTTCTCAATTCCCGGGTCGGCAATCAGCTTGATGCCGAAGCGGGGCGGAATCATGGGCAGGCTGCCCAGGCTCCAGGTCTTCCATGAGGGGGTATATTCGTGGGGTTCTTTCAATGTGCAGAGGTGGCCGAAGGTCCAGGTCACCTGGTAGCCGTTGCCTTCCAGATATCCTTCGTGGCGTGTGCGTGCTCCCAGGATGTCGGCGATGTCTTTAGCCACACTCGGCTTTTCAGCGATGCAAACTATCATGCGTATGTTCTTTTTTCTGTCTGATGAGATGCGCAAAGATACAGCTTTTCTTCCACGGACTTTCGCCCTTGTCCCGATTTTCTTGCTTCCGGGGCTGCTGATGCCGGTCGCCAGAGTGCGGGAAGACAAAAGCCCCCGTCCGCTGATGACCGGCGGACGGGGGCGAAAGAAAGAGAGGGGAAACGGGAAGGAATGTCTGAAGGTGTATCCAGCCGTCAGAGGGTGTCGCCGAAGTCACCGAATCCCGAGCTGGTGCTGTCGTTGGCACCCCAGTAGCCTGCGCAGTGGTGCAGGATGTGCGGGAAGGTGTGTGTGACGGCGTGTGAGGAGAGGTCTACGTAGACCACGCTACCCTTGCGCTCCTCAGAGCTGTTCTCGTCATACATCACGACCACCAGGCGGTTGCCTCGTGCCGAGAGTCCGAGGTACTCCACTTCTCCCAGGTCGGAAGGCAGGGTGCAGAAGGAGCTGAGCGTCGGCAGGGTCGTCGGTGAAGAATAGATTTCGGTTCCGCTTCCGACGTAGAACATGTCGTTGCTGATGCCGGTGGTTCCGGCTGCAATCTTCGTGTTCTCACCGGCGCCGGGCAGCGGCAGGACAGTCTCGCCGCTGAAGGTCGACTCTTTGGCATTCCATACCGCCTTTTTGAAGGTATAGAGGTGGATACCGTCCGACTCGGCAGCATAAGCGTTGAAGAGGTGTCCGCCTCCGCTGTAGGCATCCGATGCGTAGAGCAGGGTACCGTCGATGGTGACGTTGTTCTCCGGTTCGGTCACTTCATCATACGCATACGAGTCGGCAACGATGCCCAGCTCGGGATTGTCGCTGCTGTACGGGGCGATGGAGTAGATGCGCTTGCTCAGCTCGTCGAACACCCATGCGAACGAGGCACCGCTGGCACCCATGACCGGATGGCTCCAGTAGTAGTCCTGAAGGTGTCTTGCCGGACGGTAGAGCTTGCCGTCGACGTAGCGGATGTACTGTCCCTGGCTGATGAAGAACTGCTCCTGACGCATGCTGACCACCGTACACTCGGGCAGGAACCGGTAGCCCTGGTCCTCGTTGATGAAGTTCGCATCCGTGATGAGGTACATCGGCTGGAAGGTATTGTTGTTGGTGATGATGACGGGGTTGTCTCCCTCATTGGTCAGGAAGGTCATCTGCCAGCAGGAAGTGCCGTTGACGTAGGTGTAGCCGCCGTAAATCTGTGCGGGTTCCTTGCCGAAGGGGTACTCACCCACACCGGTAGCATACATGACATCTTCCGCCGTGGAGGCGTCTTCCGAGTTGGCGGGGATGTATGCCATCTCGGTAGAGCCGTCGTCCATGCGGGTCAGGAAGTAGTAGCCGTAGTTGAACGGGTTGGTGATGGTCAGGCTGAAGGTCATGCGATACTGCATGCCGTTGTCGAGGTCGCGGATGGTCAGGGCACAGAGGTGCTCGCCATAGTCGAGCGGCGGCAGGGCGATGTCGAGGTTACGCTCGGTCGAGACGACGGTCTCCCCGATGGTCCATTCATAACTCAGGTTGATGTTGCTCTCGTTCGTGATGTTCAGGACGGGAGTGAGTTGCAGCCGGGAGCCGGCTTCCACCAGCAGGTCTTCCTCCAGCCCTTCGATGGTCACGGAGTTGATGGGCGTGTAGTCGTAGTTCCCGTCGTCCTCGGCGCAGGCTCCCATGAGCAGTCCGAGGGAGAGGATTGTGGAATATAATAAGGTTGTTCGTTTCATATTCGATGATTGTTGAGGTTATGGAATCAGGGTAGTTTGATGGGCGGTATCGACGTGTCTCCATCGGGATAGACGTCGTTCACCTCGAAGTACTCTCTCAGCTGGGTCACATACATGTTCATGACCGGATACCAGTTGAGGTAGGTGGACGTCGAGGGCATGTTGCCCCACCACAGTGGTTCTCCGTTCTCCAGGCTGGTGGTCGTGTCCGCCCCTTCGTAGTAGATTTCAATCCACTTCAGGTAGACCTCACGGTAGAACGGTCCGAAGACGTTTGCCCAGCTGCTCCACCAGCTCGGTTCGCTGAGGATGTCCGAGAACGACACTTTTACGGTCTCCAGGTTGCCGTAGCCCAGACGGAAATTGTCGTTGGGGAGGATACGCATGCAGACCTGCATCCAGCGTTCCTGCAGTTCAGGTTCGCGTGAGATGACCATGCGGATGGTGTCGGTCAGCTCGCCTGCCTTGATGGAACGGTTGTTGAGGATGCTCTCGTCCCACGCCGTGGAGATGGCGTTGGTCTGGTCGCTGATGAGTTCGATGTCGTAGGGACGGTCATAGTCGACCGGTGTACCGATGACCTTCACCACGACGTTGAGGGTCGTGTTGGTGATGCTCAATTCGTCGAGGGCGAAGGAGTAGGAGATGCTGTCGGAACGGAAGGTGGTCGCATTGCCGAAGGCATCGAGCTGGTAGGGTACGTCGAAGTAGATGTAGCTCTTGCCGTTGTCGAATGCGTCGATGTCCTCGTTGCTGCATGAGGCAAGGGTGCCCGTCAGGCAGAGGAGGGTGGTGTATAGGAGATTCTTCAGTTTCATAATCTTGTCATGTTAGGAAGTTAGTTGGCGGGTTTCTGTTGCCCGGTGTATTCATATTCCTCATCGGGGATGGGGAGCACGTAGATGGCGTCAGTGGCAGGAACGGTCAGGCCACGCACGGTGTAGATGTCGTAGAAGAGCCGTTTGTACATGAAGAACATGCGTCCCTCGCCGATGAAGTCCTTGCGTGCTTCGCGGACGAGGTATTCCAGCAGCGTGGCGTCGTCATACGGTCCGGTCAGTGCGTCCAGACGGCGTGTGCTGCGCAGGTCGTTCAGGTATTCCAGCGCGAGGGTGTTGTTGACGCCAATCTGTGCTTCGCAAGCGATGTAGTAAATCTCCGAAAGCCGCATGATGGGCACCTCGGGGTAATAGGCATAGGGGTCGATGGTGGTCAGCACGGGCGACTCCTTGAGCTTCATGAAATCGTTGCGGCCGGTTTCCTGGTTGCCCTGGAACCAGAAGAGACGGATGTCCTGTCCGCTTCCGTCGGGGGTACGTCCGTAGACATAGTTGGTGAGTGCCTCGACCCGATTTTTGTCGATGAAGATGACGTTGTTGGTATTACCGGCATTCTCGCCCATCTGGAAGAAGTCGTCGGTCAGGTCATAGAGGTTGTTCGTGTAGAACGAGCCGAGGATTTCCGTACTGAAGTTCCAGTCGCTCATGTTGGTGTTGTTGGCGATGTTGTTGGTATCGATGAGCGAGAGGATGCCTTCGCTCTCCTGGATGACGCGGGTGGCGTAGGTATAGGCAGCAGTCGGGTTCTTGCGGAGCATCTCCAGACGTGCCATCAGTCCGAGGGCGCAGAAGTAGTTCATGCGTGCCCCGCGGAAGTTCAGGACGTCTTCATAGTCAAGTACGGAGGTGTTCAGGTCTGCCCGGCGGCTGTTCTCGGGGTCACGGATGGGGTCCTCGGCGAACAGTTCGATGGCGCGGTTGAGGTCTTCGGCGGCCTTTTGCAGGACCACTTCACCCGTGTCGAAGTTCTTGCTCACGTTGTTGTACTCCGTGCGGTAGGCGATGGCAGACTTCTGCAGGTCTGCTGTCGAGTGGATGACCGGTCCGTAAAGCTCGAACAGGGTCATGTGGGCCAGAGCGCGCAAGCCGTAGACTTCGCCCAGCAGGAGGTCATAGTGCTTGATGTTCTCCTTGTACGGGTCGGAGTAGTAGATGAAGGCGTTGCACTGCGTGATGGCATAGTAGAGCTGCTGCCACATGGTGGTGATTTGGCCGTCCACGTTGGTATCGTCGTAGTCGAACTGCGTTGCCGGATAGTAGATGTGCGACGTGTTGGTGGAGAAGTCCCAGTACTGTGCCATGATGTCAATCAGGCCGTAGGAAAGGTTCTGTCCGAACAGGCTGGAGCTGGACAGGGTGTGGTAGATGCCGGTCACCACGGAGTTGCAGCCCTGGGTCGTTTCATAGAGTTCTTCTGCTTCGACCTGTCCTTGCGGGGTGACGTCCAGCCAATCATTGCAGGAGGGGAACAGCGTCAGGCAGGCTATGGAGAGTATGGATAATAACTTTTTCATGTTCATTGTGTCTTGTTACGTGGTTAAATACTGAAGTTCAAGCCAAAGACGAAGCTGCGGGCAAACGGGTAGTCCAGACCGCGCTCCTGCTTGACTGTGGACAGGTGGAACAGGTCGTTGGCATAGAAGGACAGACGCAGGGTGCTGATCTTGTAGGGATTAATCCATGCCTTCGGGAAGTCATATGACAAGGAGAGTGAACTGAACTCCAGGTAGTTGTCGCGCTGAACGAAGCGGGTGGAGATGTAGTTCTGCTCGTAGTCCCGGATGTTGCGGTAGAGGGCGTGTTGTCCCGGTGTGGTCCAGCGGTCATTCAGCACGCGGCGGTCGGCATTGTACGTCGGGTTGGCACCTTCCACACGCTGGGCGAGGGTGGAGTTGTAGGTGTCGCCTCCCACGCTGTACTGGAAGATGGCGTTCAGGTTCCAGCCCTTCCAGTAGAGGTTGGTCGATATGTTGCCATAGACTTTCGGCTCGGTGTCGCCGCAGAGCACCTTGTCGGCTGCATCCCACTCATAGGTGAGGCTGCCGTCCTTCTTGACATAGATTTCCTGTCCCGTGGCGGGGTCGATGCCGAGCGACGGCACAGCCTTGATGGCGCTCAGCGACTCGCCTTCCTCATACACGGCGCCGGGAATCTTGTCGTTCTGGTTGTTCTGATCGTTCAGACCACGCAGCTGGTTGTTGATTTTGGTCAGCTTGTTCTTGTTCTGTGTTGCCTGTATGTTGACACGCCATTCGAGGTCGTTGGCGGGGTCGCGCAGGATGGACGCACCCAGGTTGACTTCCCAACCGCGGTTGGAGATTTCGCCCAGGTTGCTGGTGAACGAGTTCTGGGGGAAGCCCAGTGACGGAGCCACGGTGATGGTGGTCAGCATGCCGTCGGTACGCTTCCAGTAGTAGTTGAAGGTCAGTGACAGGCGGTTCTTCCACAGACCGAGGTCAAGACCGATGTTGGTGCTGTACTGGTTCTGCCATTTCAGGTCGGGGTTGCCATAGCCCATAAGTGTGGCGGGAACGGAAGAGTTGTACAGACGGCCAGTCTGATACTGGTACATCGTCTGTGCCTGGTAGGCGGAGAACTCCTGGTTACCGGTCACACCGTAGGAAGCACGTATCTTCAGCAGGTCGAGCACGGAGCCGGTCGACCAGAAGTGCTCTTCGTGAATGTTCCATCCACCGCCGACACTCCAGAAGGGAGCCCAGCGACGGTCGGCACCGAACTGTGATGAACCGTCGTAACGGCCGGAGAGGTCGAGGAAGTAACGGTCGTCATAGATGTAGTTGAAGTTGGCAAGGAAGCCCATGGAGCGGACGGTGCTCTCGCTGCTGCCCGGACGTCCGTTGTCGAGATACTGGATGGCAAAGGCGGGGTCCGAGTAGCGGTCGTCGGCAAATCCCGTGGCAGTGAACGAGTGGGAGCTGGACTCCTGCTGGTTGATTTCAGCGCCACCGCCGAAGAAGAGCATGTGCTTGTCCAGCTGCTTGTTGTAGTTCACGGTGAGTTTGCCGCTGTAGTTCAGGTATTCGCCGTTGCCCAGGACGAGCTGTCCGCGTTCGTTGATGTCCACGGGAACCCATACCTGTCCTTCCGAGTCATTCGGGTCGCGTTCCGTCGTCAGGAACTCCGACGACAGCGGTGAGCGGTAGTAGTCTGACGCGGTGTTGCCCTTCTCGATGCGGAACTGTCCGATGAGGCGCCATCCGTTACCGATAATCCAGTCGGCGCTCAGTTCGTCGGCGAAGTATTCCGTGTCGTTGTTGCTGCGGTTGGGCAGGTTTGCCTCGTAGAGCGGGTTGGGACTGCCGTCGGTCAGTGTCGGGGCGAGTTCGCCGTTGGATGCCCAGGGCCGTTCGTAGGGATTGGCTTGGGCATACGTGCTGAATTCCCCGTAGGGCGAATCATAAGCGTGTGTGTTCGAGTAGCTCGCATAGTTGCGGATGATAATCTTGTCCTTGATGCGGTATTGCAGGCTGAAGCCCAGGCCATAGCGGTCACGGCCCGACTTCTTCATGACACCCTTGTTCTTGTCGAAGTATCCGTCGATGCTGTAGATGACGTTCTCGGCACCACCTTCCACGAGGATGGAGTGTGTCTGGCTGAAGGAGTTGGTCACCGGTTGGGCAAGCCAGTCCGTGTCGACACCTTCGAGTACGTTCTTGTACTTGTTGTAGTACTTCTGCTGACGGTTGTAGGTCGTCAACAGGTCACCTTCCACCGGGTCATAGAGTCCGGCGAGGCGTTCGTACTCCAGCTTCTCGCTGGCGTTCATCAGGTCGTAGTCCGTCAGGTCGGCGATGGCGACTGTCGGCTTGAAGTCGTAGGTCACGCGCAGTTGACCCGGCTTCGGCTTCACCGTCTCGATGACTACCACACCGTTGGCGGCACGCGAACCGTAGAGGATGGTTGCGGAAGCATCCTTCAGGATGGTGATGCTCTCGATGCGGTTGACGTCCATATCGTAGACCTTCTGTGCGGTGGTCTCGAAACCGTCGAGTATGAAGAGCGGAGCCGATGAGCCCTCCTGGAATGAGCCGCGTCCGCGGATGGTGAAGTCGGGCAGGGCGTTCGGGTTCGAACCGGCGAGGTTGTTCTCCGTAATCTTGAAGCCGGCATCAAGGGCACTCAGCGTGGTGAAGATGTTGCCCGTATGTACTTTCTGCAGGTCCTCCTTCTTGATGGTCGTTACGGCACCGGCGAAACCTTCGGTCTTACGGGTGAAGTAACCGTCGACCACCACTTCGCTGATGACGTTGGAGTCTTCGGTCATGGTGATGTTGAGCTGTGACTGCCCGTTGTAGGCGAGTGTCTGTGTCTCCATACCGATGAACGATGCCACCAGCCGGCACTGTGCAGGCACCTTCAGCGTATACTCACCGTTGAAGTTCGTGGTGCATCCCTGCTTGGTGCCCTCGATGGAGATGTTCACACCCGGCAGCGGGTCGCCGTTCCCGTCGACCACACGTCCCTTGACCGTCTTGACCTCTCCCTGACGGGCATTGCCCTTGTAGAGAGTCACGGTGTTGTTCTCGATGCTGTAGCCGAAGGCGGTGGAGCCCAGCACCTGGTCGAGCACCTCGCTCACCTTGGCGTCTTTCACGTTGAGGGTGATGGGCGGAAGTTCCTTTGCCTGTTCGTTGTTGTAGACAAAGTTCAGGCCCGTCTGTTCGTGCAGTGCATCGAAGAAGACTTTCACGGTCGCGTTTTGCAGTCGGAGCGTCACCCTCTTGCTGTCCGCCTGTGCGAACGCGAGGAAGGGCACCAGCCAGCCGATGAGCAGGAGCATGATGATTTTTCTCTTTCTCATGATGTTGATACTTTAAAGTTATTGATAGATGTAGATTGTGCGGTTCTTGATGACGATGCGCAGTCCCACGGTCTGGCAGATGGAGCGCAGCAAGGGCGTGAGGCTGTCATACCGGCTCATGTTGCCTGTGAAGTGGAGGTCGCGCAGGGTGGGGTCGTCAAACACGACATCGACCCCGTACCAGTGGGAGAGGGTCTCCATGATGTCGCCCAGGCTCTCGTTGTCGAAGATGAAGCGTCCCTCGTGCCAGGCGATGTAGGGCTTCACGTCTACCGGACGGATGGACAGCCGTGCGGAGGTCTTGTCCAGCCGCATCCGTTCGTTGGGCCGCAGACGGTATTCCTCGTCTCCGGTGAGTACGCTGATGCTGCCCTCGACCAGCACCACGTCGGTGTAACGCTTCGAGAAGGTGTTCACATTGAAGGAAGTGCCGTACTGGCGGATGGTCACGTCGCGCGTCATCACCTTGAAGGGGCGTTGTGCGTCGGGTGCCACTTCGAAGTAGGCTTCTCCCTCCAGGTAGACCATGCGCTCTTCTGCAGCGAAGTGCTCCGGATAGCGTAAGGTGGTGTTGTAGTTCAGGTGGACGGTCGTCCCGTCTTCCAGGGTGATGAGGAATTCGCCGTTGTCGGCAGTGCGGAGGATGTTCTGTGGAGTTGTCCCGTTGGCTGCCGGGGATGCGTCCGTGTCGTCGGCTTGCGGCATGACGATGCCTTGCGGGGTCGTGTGCAGGACACCGTTACCCAGCGGAACGACAGCCTGTGCCAGCATGGCTTTGTCGAGCACTACGGAATCGCCTTCTGCCGTTTGCAGGACGGCATGCGTGGTTCCCGGAGCAATGGCGGCTACCGGTTGGGCGGAAGGTTGCTGGCGGAAGCTCAGCCAGATGGTGCTCCCGATGAGGAGCAGCGGGATGAGGCAGGCAGCCACCGCCCACATGGTTGTCTTCAGGCGGGAGGTACGCCGTGTCTTCTTCAGGAATCCCCGGAAGGCTTTGTCGGCATCGAGCTGCCGGTAGGTATCATAGCGTGTGGCGGAGAAACGGCCTGCGCAAATGCGGGCATACTGTTCCCGGTTGGCAGGGTCGGCATTCAGCCAATCCTCCAGCTGGCGGCGTTCCTCGTCATTGAGCGCCTTGCCCAGTAACTCTTCGGCTATCAGTTTCTCCATGTCCGGTTGTTTCATGGGATGCTTTTTAACTTGGTTGGTATAGCTAAGACGATTCAGACGCCGAAAAGGGGTACAACACTTCTGAATATTTTTATGGAAAAGTTAAGAAATGGGAGTCAGGGGACTGGATACGCCGTCGGAGGTCCCGGGACAGACTGTATCTAACCGCCGTATAGATGCGGTCTATGTGGCGGTTAGATGCGATCCAAGTGGCGGATAGATGAGCGGCTCTCATCCCTCCAGCAGGAACAGGAGCATCCAGACGGACAGGGCGGTCTGTTCACGCAGTTGCTTGATGGCACGTTTCTTTTGGGTCTTGACGGTCTCGATGGCGATGTGGAGCGTTTCGGCGATTTCCTCGTTGCGTTTGCCGTCCATCGCCATGAGGAAGATTTCGCGGCACTTGGGTGCCAGCCGGTCGATTGCCTTGTAAAGTTGGCGATAGACTTCTTCGTCGAAGGCGGCTGTGGCACGCCGTTCCTCTTCATGCAGGGCTGCCCATTGTTCGGCATAACGTTGCTTGATGTCCTGATGCTTCAGGTAGTCAAAGGCGGCATTGCGTACGGAAGTGTAAAGATAAGTCTTGAAGGAAGGATAGGAGAGGAACACCATCTGCTTGTTCCACATTGTTACGAAAAGCTCCTGCACAATATCCTCCGCCACATCTTGTCGTGTCACAAAATGGAGCGCATACATCACCAGCGAACGGTAGTAATCATTGTACAGTTCACGGTATGCCGGAACCTCTTGCCGGTTGATGCCTTGCAGGAATATGTCCTCTCTCAAACTCATTAACATCTATACTTTTTACACGCTCCCCGATGCGGATAATTCGTCGGGAACGGTTGCAAAGGTATAGAAAATTCAGAATAAACGATAACACTGTCTGTCCATTTCTTTCTTTGGATGTCACGGAAGGCGGAAGTTCACCGGGATGGTATACATGACCGGAACCTTCGCTCCGTCTTCTTCTCCGGGAATCCAGCGTGGCATGAACCGTACAATCCGTATGGCTTCGGCATCGCAGACCTTGTCAAAGCCTTTGGCAATGTGTGGATACAGGATGAATCCCTCTGCATCGACGATGAAGTTGACGATGGTGCGTCCCGAGACACAGTTGAAAATCGCTGTCAGAGGGAAGTACAGGCTTTCGTCTATGTATCGTTGCATGGCGAGGAAGCTCTCTTCCCCTCCGACAGGGAATTGTGGCATCTTCTCTACCATCAGGGTACGGTACAGCTGGAGGGAGTCAATCCGTCTGCCTGCTTCCGTATAGGCGATGGCTGCCCTGCGGAGAGGGTGGATGTGTACAGACTTGATGCGGAGGTCCGGTGAGGGTACGATGGTGGCCGAGCCTTCGAAGATGCAGCTCAGGGTGTCGGTCTGTGCCTGTGGACGGTTCCAGGGTTGTGCTGAGGCGATGGCTTTTCCCAGTTCCCTGTCACATTTCGGGTGCAGGGAGTTGATGATGTGGATGCGGCTGAGGTGTCCTTCGGGAGAAACGACAAACCGGAATCGGGTCGTGCCTGTGACCGCCCTGGTGAGCATGCGGGCTGGAACCCGGAAGTTGTCCATGAGATGCCGGCAGAAGGCAGTGTCGCCGCCGGGATAGGAGGGGCGGAGGAAGTCAGGAACCTCTTGGGCAGAGATACTGTGGAAGGCTAGTGTGAGGACAATCCCCGTCAGGAGACGGAGCAGTCGGGAGGAGACGTCTGTCTTTTTCATGACTCTAAGCGGAATGGTTGCCTCAAAGGTAAGGAATCTGGTCGTAGCACATCCCTTCTCCCGTCAGGAAAAAGGCTGTTCCTGCTGCCAAACATAAAAAAGAAGGACGCAGCACGCTTATTCCGGTGCTGCGTCCCTGCTCTGTATACGGTTCAGGAAACGAAAGGTCCTGTTTCCCGATTATTCTTCATCCAGCAACAGCTTCATGATTTCACAAGCTGAAGTGGCGACCGAGGTACCCGGACCGAAGATGGCGGATACGCCGGCCTTGTAGAGGAAGTCATAGTCTTGCGGAGGAATGACACCGCCGGCAATCACGATGATGTCTTCGCGGCCCAGCTTCTTCAGTTCGGCGATGACTTGCGGGACGAGCGTCTTGTGACCTGCTGCCAGGGAAGACACACCGAGCACATGCACGTCGTTCTCCACTGCCTCGCGGGCTGCTTCCGCCGGAGTCTGGAAGAGCGGACCCATGTCGACGTCAAAGCCGCAGTCGGCATAGCCCGTAGCTACCACTTTCGCACCGCGGTCGTGTCCGTCCTGACCCATCTTGGCGATCATGATACGCGGACGGCGACCCTCTTCTTTTGCAAATCGTTCGGTGAGCTCACACGCACGATCGTAGTCTTTGTCTTTCTTGCTTTCTGATGAATACACGCCTGATATAGTTCTGATGATTGCTTTATAACGTCCTACCACTTTCTCGCAGGCATCGGAAATCTCGCCCAAGGTTGCGCGGACACGTGCTGCCTCGACAGCCAGTTCGAGCAGGTTTCCCTTGCCGGTTCTCACACATTCGGTGATGGCAGCCAGTGCCTTGTCGACATCTGCCTGGTTGCGTCCTTCGCGGAGGATGCGCAGGTTCTCGATTTGCTCCATACGTACGGCCGTATTGTCGATTTCGAGGATGTCGATGGGAGCCTCCTTGTCCAGACGGTACTTGTTCACGCCGACAATCGTCTGCGTACCCGAGTCGATGCGTGCCTGGGTGCGTGCGGCAGCCTCTTCGATACGCATCTTGGGAATACCGGTCTCGATGGCCTTTGCCATACCGCCCAGCTGTTCGATTTCCTGGATGTGTTCCCAAGCCTTGTGGGCAATCTCGTTGGTCAGTGCCTCCACGTAGTAGGAACCGCCCCACGGGTCGACGTTCTTGCAGACGTTGGTCTCCTCCTGGATGTAGATTTGCGTGTTGCGGGCAATACGTGCCGAGAAGTCGGTCGGCAGGGCAATGGCCTCGTCAAGCGCATTGGTGTGGAGCGACTGGGTGTGACCCAGGGCAGCAGCCATCGCCTCGATACACGTACGTCCCACGTTGTTGAACGGGTCCTGCTCGGTGAGCGACCATCCGGACGTCTGTGAGTGGGTACGCAGGGCGAGTGACTTCGGATTCTTCGGGTTGAACTGCTTCACAATCTTTGCCCACAACATACGGGCAGCACGCATCTTGGCGATTTCCATGAAGTGGTTCATGCCGATGGCCCAGAAGAAGGAGAGGCGCGGAGCAAAGGCGTCGATGTCGATGCCTGCTGCCACACCGGCACGCAGGTATTCCAGTCCGTCGGCAAGCGTGTAGGCAAGCTCGATGTCGGCAGTAGCTCCGGCTTCCTGCATGTGGTAGCCCGAAATGGAGATGGAGTTGAACTTCGGCATCTTCTGCGAGGTGTACTCGAAGATGTCGGAGATAATCTTCATCGAGAAGGCAGGCGGATAGATATAGGTGTTGCGCACCATGAACTCCTTCAGGATGTCGTTCTGGATGGTACCTGCCATCTCTTCCAGCTTGGCACCCTGTTCCAGTCCGGCATTGATGTAGAATGCCATGATGGGGAGCACGGCTCCGTTCATGGTCATGGAGACGGACATCTTGTTCAAGGGGATTCCGTTGAAGAGCACCTTCATGTTCTCCAGCGAGCAGATGGATACACCAGCCTTGCCCACGTCACCTACCACACGTTCGTTGTCCGGGTCATAACCGCGGTGTGTCGGGAGGTCGAAGGCAACGGACAGACCCTTCTGTCCCGAGGCAAGGTTGCGGCGGTAGAAGGCGTTCGACTCTTCAGCGGTGGAGAATCCTGCATACTGGCGGATGGTCCAGGGGCGGAAGGTGTACATCATGGAGTACGGACCACGCAGATAGGGCGGGATGCCGGCGGCATAGTCCAGGTGCTCCATGCCTTCGAGGTCCTCTTTCGTATAGACAGGCTTCACGTCGATGTGCTCGGGCGTCTTCCAGTTAGCCTCGATGCCGTTAGCCTTTTGCCAAGCTTTGCCGTCTTGCGGTTGGAAGCCGGCGTATATGTCGATGTTTTTGAAATCTTTTCTCATAGTAGACTGTTTCTTTCTTATTTAATACCCAACTTCTCGTTATATTCTTTCAAGGTATCCAGCACATTGACACGTACGTGGATGAAGTTCTCGATGCCGGCAGCCTTCAGGTCATCCATGCAGGCAGGAGCACCGGCAACCACGAACATCGCGCGTCCGTCCAGCGCCTTGAATGCCGGGATGGCATATTCTGCATATTCGTCATCGCTGGAGCAGAGCACCACGATGTCAGCCTTGGCAGCCAGGGCAGCTTCGATACCTTCTTCCACAGTCTTGAAGCCGAGGTTGTCGATGACTTCATAGCCGGCACAAGCCAGGAAGTTGCATGAGAATTGTGCACGGGCCTGACGCATGGCGAGGTTGCCGATGGTCAGCATGAATGCCTTCGGACGGCGGCCCGACTGTTCGGTCTGCAGACGCAGGGCTTCGAACTCGCTCGCTGCACGGGTCGTGTTGAGGGTAGCAAACGGATGCTCGCACGTACCTTCATGGTGGTGGCAGCATGCACCTGCCTCGATGGGACGTTTCTCGCCAGCCGTCTCCGTGAAGTTCGGATACTGGTTCGTACCCAGGAGCACCTCTTTGCGTCTGGACACGGCGATGTGGCGTGCCTTGCCGCTCTCGTTGATGTCGTTCTGCACACGTCCAGCCTTGACAGCCTCCAGGAATCCGCCTTCCTCTTCCACCTTCAGGAAGATGTCCCATGCCTGCTTGGCGATGGAGACGGTCAGGTTCTCGATGTAATAGGAGCCGGCAGCCGGGTCGACCACCTTGTCGAAGTGGCACTCTTCCTTCAGGATCAGCTGCTGGTTGCGTGCCAGACGCTCGGAGAAGTCGTTGGGTGCTTCGTATGCCTTGTCAAACGGAGTCACCGTGATGGAGTTCACACCGGCGAGGGCGGCACTCATCGTCTCGGTCTGCGTACGGAGCAGGTTGACGTAGGCATCATACAAGGTGAGGTTGAAGGTCGATGTCTCGGCGTGTGCCAGCATCATGCAGGCGCAGTCGCAAGCCGGAGCATATTGTTTCACGATGTCGGCCCAGAGCATGCGGGCGGCACGGAACTTGGCAATTTCGAGGAAGTAGTTTGAGCTGATGCCGAAGTTGAACTTGATTTTCTTCGCTACGCTGTCCACCGGCAGTCCGGCTTCGGTCAACTGGTTCAGGTATTCATTACCCCAGGCCAGTGCATAGCCCAGTTCCTGGGAGATGTAGGCGCCCGCATTGTTGAGGGCGAGGGCGTTCACGCCGATGCAGCGGTAGTTGGGCAGCGCCTCCATGACTTCCACCAGCTCTTTGGCAGTAGCGGCGAATTGGCTGAGGTCCTTGCCCTTGGTCATCATCTTCTCCATCGGGTCATAGTTGATGGAGCCTTTCAGTTTGTTCAGGTCGTAGCCTTTACCTTTGAAATAGTCCACCAGCAAGTGTGCAAGTTCCACGGTGTGGCGTTGGCAGGTGGCAAAGTTCAGCTCGGTGCATTCGGGACAAATGTCATTCAGCAGTGTGGCTATGTAGTCGGCACTGAGGTCTTTTGCCTTGAGTCGGAATCCGAGGGAGTCGACTCCGCGTTTCAGGATGTCCAGCGCCTTTGCGTTAGCTGTTTGTGCATCTTCCACCACGATGTCCTGTCGGATATACCAGGTGTTGTTGTCTTTCTTGGTACCACGTAGATAAGGGAATGTTCCCGGTAGTGCATCTGTGGTTTTCAGTCCTTCCAAATCTTCCTTGCGATAGAAGGGCTTTACTTTAAAACCTTCGTTTGTTTTCCAAACGAGTTTCTTTTCAAAGTCAGCGCCTTTAAGGTCGACTGTGATTTTGTCCATCCACTCCTGTGTAGAGGTCGGTCCAAAATCTGAAAAGAGCTTCTCTTTGCTATCTGCCATAATTTATCTGATTAAGATTATGAAAATAAGTATCTAAATGATGCAAATATAGTGATTCCCCACTAGAAACAAACTTTTTGTACACTTTTTCTGCCTCTTCACCCCTCTTTTTCTTACAATTTGCTTTCCCATCCCCTTTTCCGGGCAAATTTTGTCTCTTTCCCTCTGTCCCACTGTCTGCTTCCTTTCCGCCCTCTTGTGTCTGTTTTTTTTCAACCGATGTGGCCCTTGTTGGACCTCCGCCTTGTGTCATTGTCGCACAATGTTCCGTCCCATCCCACATCATCCGCCAAATGTGTTATGTATTGGTGTGGGGAGCAACCCTGATTGGGCAATACGGGTTGGGCATATCTCATTGATGATGGCGTGAATGTATGTGAACCCAATGTATGGGATGTTTGCTCGATATAAAAGTATCAAAAACAAGAAATCCCAGCCTAAAGACTGAGATTTCTATACTTCCTTTTTCCTGACTTCGTCACTCAAAAAACACAAATCTCATAACTGTCTGGCAACCATAGTTTTGTATCTTTGTGTCACCTGATTTAGGGTGACACGAAAGGTATTTTAACTATGTTTATTCGTAAAAAGAAGTATCCATCCGGCAACATCGGAATTATTATTGTTGAGAAAATAGGTGGCAAGATGAAGGAACTTGCCACAATAGGTGTCGCATATAGTGAAAATGAGGTAGAAAGTCTTGTCAGCCAAGCAAAAGAATGGATTTCTAAAGAAGAATCTCGACGACAACCACAACTGGACCTGTATGGTGAGGAGCGTGAGGCGTGCGACCGAGAGCGAGAAGAAGTCCGTCGGGTACTATCTCAGGTAAGCAATATCCTTCTCAACGGCTGCGACTTGATTTTGGATCGTACGTTTGATAGGATTGGCTTCAACCGTATTGACGATGAAGTGTTCCGCAAACTTGTAAAAGCCCGCCTTGCTTGTCCCTCTAGTAAGTCAGCAACGGTGGAATACTTGAAGAACCATTTTGACGAGGACGTAGGCCTCTCCAAAATCTATCGTTATCTTGACAAACTTAGCAATCATCAGCATGAGATTGTTCAGGACATCAGCGTACGTCATACAGCCCAACTGTTTGGTGGCAATATCGGCGTGTTATTCTATGATGTTACTACGCTTTACTTTGAAGCGGATTATGAGGACGAATTACGCAAGACGGGCTTCTCGAAAGAAGGACGTCACAGCAATCCTCAAATCATATTGGGACTGCTTGTAAGTTTAGGTGGCTACCCGCTTGCCTATTGCATCCATGAAGGCAACAAATATGAAGGGGACACAATGCTGCCGATGATAAACGAGTTTGTAAGCAAATACGGTTTAGAAGACTTTGTGGTTGTGGCTGATTCGGGCCTGATGAACAATGCCAACATTGCGGAACTTGAGACGCACGGCTACAAGTATATAATAGGTGCGAAGATAAAGAATGAAAGTACAGAGATAAAGGAGTGGATATTGAACCAACCTAAGCAAGACAAAAACATGATTGAATATGATAAAGGGGGTGGACGTCGGCTTTTGGTAGGCTATACAGATGATCGGGCGAAGAAAGACGCCTATAACCGAGAAAAAGGCATACGCAGGTTGGAAAAAGCTTATAAGCATGGTACTCTCACGAAGGGTAACATCAACAAAAGAGGTTACAATAAGTTTTTATCTATGGAGGGTGACGTGAAAGTTACCATCAACTATGACCGCATAACTGACGACTCCCGTTGGGATGGGCTCAAAGGGTATCTCACCAACACAGATATACGGAAACAAGATGTATACACAGCATATCATAACCTTTGGCACGTAGAACGGGCATTCCGCATTGCGAAATCAAAGATAGAGATACGTCCTATGTTCCATTTTACACGCAAACGCATAGAAGCCCATATATGCATCTGTTTTGTGGCTTTGAAAGTTTACAAGGAATTGGAGCGTATGTTGAAAGTCACAGAGATTAATATGAGTGTAGATAAGGTGCTTGCATTGGCAAAGACTATCACGACAATACAAATTAAGCTGCCTCTGAACAAGGACGTTTACACACAGACTATGCTGATGGCAAGGCATCAGAAAATTGCTAAACTCTTTGATGAAAATTTTTGGGTGACACGATGACGAAGTCAGGAAACAAGAAATCCCAGCCTAAAGACTGAGATTTCTATACTTCCTTTTTATAGTGCAGATACGACGACAAAGCTCGTATGGGCACTTATTCTGATGCAAAGGTAAGCATTATCCCCTAAATGGCGAAGATAAATATGGCTTTAACATTTTAATTTTTCATGTTTGACACTTCAGCGATAACGTTTTTAGCCTCGGTAGTTTGGATGGAATTGACAAGAATACGTATTTCATTATCTAACTCTGCCATTCGATTTTGAGAAATTTTCCCCAGCAAATATCTTACAACATCTATGCCACCTTTAATATTGTGTCTGTTGTATTCCGAAACATTCGCTGGTAGTCGTTTGATACCTTTGGGAAAATCCATACGATACAAGCACCCACCGTGGGCACATTTGTTGCGAAGGACACGAATCGTTTCAAGATAGTTGTAGAACACACCTCTTGAACAGCCGTATTCATTGGTGATTAAGTTCTTTGCATCCGTCTCTTTCAGTGCATCGTACAATCGTATGATATTACCTAAGGTCATAAATTCGATGGCTTTCCACGCTGGCGCATATATGCCGGCATGATTGGCATGGTGATGCTCAATGATGGGATTCTTACGCAAAGGAGCATAAACCTGTTCTTCAAAATTGTTGACGAATTTAGAAGATACATACTTGCGGTTTACAAACCAACACGGATCTTCTTTATATCGGAGGGATATATGATAGATTAGTTTGGTACGGATGTTGACTTCTATGCGGTCAAGGGCATTAAGCAACAGCCTGCGGAGTCTCGTGTCAAACTCATAGAGATCATAGACACTTTTGAATGTAGTTCCTTGTTTCAGTTGGTGGTCACGATGCTCAAGATTAGGGAACTGAATCTCATAAGGAAAAGAATAAAAACCAAGCCGATAATACCCGACATCGAGTAGAATCTCTTTCGCTTTCTCCTCGTTGTCAAATATCATTCCATTGGATTTAAGTCTGGCTATTTGCTCTTCTATTGTATATGCTTTCTTCATATATTTTCTTTTATTGTGTGAAGGTAGTGTTTTCTATTATGACTGAGGTATATAATGCAAATAATGTTTGGTCTTGTTCTGATTATAAATGTAGGGGCGACCGGTCTGGTCGCCCGGTCCAATGTAACGTCCAATGCAACGTCCAACAAACATTCAACAAACATTCGACAGGCGTTTGAAAAACGTTCAAACATGCATCGTCCGGCAATAGTATTATGTATTGGTGTGGGGGGGGGGAAACAATCCTGATTGGACCGGGCGAGCAGACCGCTCGCCCCTACATTTTGGGGGATTGATTGGGCTGCACGGTTGATTGTCTAGTGAGACGTCTGTCAAAAAGCAACCGAATAGGCTTATTTGCTTGACGTAATTGTCAAAATCGCCTTTTCGTGCTAACGCATATAGAACGTAATTCCGACAAACCAGGGAGGAAATGCTAAATTCTACTAATGAAAAGCACGGAAAAGGACTCTTATTTTAGAAAACTATACATTCTGTTTTCGAAAAATAGACAAAACGTGCCCGGAACAATATTGTTTCGCGAGCCAAACAATATCGTTTGCCGCGTCAAACAATATAGTTTCACCTCCCAAACACAATTGTTTCGTCCGCGGAAGTCAAATCTTTGGAAAGTGAAAGCAAAAAAACTGGAGTTTCACTCTCTGGAAGATGTGCCATGTCAACAAATCGGAAGGTTTCGGAAAGTGGGGGATGTGGAAGGTCGGATGTCTGTTGGAAAGCGAGTAAGGTGGTAAACCTCCCAAAGGGATTGTGTTCGGTTGAATAGGGTGACAAAGTGTATTTTGCGAATCGCCTGAGAAGGGCCTCGGAATCCACCAAACCGTATTTTGGTGCGAGGAAGGGCACTGTGGAGGCCTTCATTTGACATTTTGTCAGCAGAGGCCGTTCCCCTTCCGGCAGGCACAACAGAAACCGGGTACAGGGGCACGCTTACGGAGGGCGGTCCCTGTGTCCGGTTCTGATGGCGCGGACCTCACGACTCACGTCGGGGGAGTCTGCTCGTATTGGATGTTTTGCGATTTCTCAGTCTTTCAAGGTTTCCGGCGCACCCAGGTAGCTGGGCTTCAGTCCGCCGCAGTCGATGAGTATCTTCTCGAAGACGATGCCGGCATCCAGCGGACGGATGCGCAGCGTATGCTTGCCGGCACCCACCGTGTGCTTCGTCTTCGACTCGATGATGGGGTTCGCCTGCCAGCGTCCCAGCTCGCCACGGTAGTGTCCGTTGAAGTTGACTACCTGCTCTTCACCTCCGTCGAAGCTGACGGCGTAGCGCATGCCCTTGTTGTGGTTGAAGTTGAGCGTGGGGGCGAGGAGGAGGGTCACTTCCACGGTGCCGCCCTTGGCGAAGTCGATGTCATACTCCAGCTGCATCTGTTCGGGGCTTTCCGTCACCGGCAGCGTCGTGACGCCCGACAGGGTCTTGCCCAGGTCGGGGATGACCTGCCAACGGGTCTGACCGTCGGCTATGGCGCGGGTGTAGTGGGCAGCCTCGATGGAGACATGACCGTCCGTCTCGGCAAAGGCGTAGGGAGCCGTCGGGACAGCCACGCGCGTCACCTTTGGCATGACGGGATGCTCCGGATTGTTCCAGGACGTATAGCCGATGTGTATCTGGTCCATCATGTGGTCCCACTTGCCGTCGCTCATTACCTTATTATAGTGGTGGCTCAGGAGCGAGTCGCGCAGGTAGCAGCTCTCCACACGGTCTGCCCAGAAGTTGGCTTCCGTGTTGTGCTCCTTGGCAAGTCGCCGGTTCATGGCCTGGGCGTAGTACAGGTTGTAGAGGTTGGCGGACGCCTGCACGGGGTAGTTCACCAGTTGCTCGTAGGTGTCCTGGTAGGCTGACGGAAGGCGGTAGCGGAGGTTCTCGGCGTCCTGTGCCAGCGCATTGTATTCGTTGACCACCCGTTCCCATTCACCGTAGTTGAAGCTGTAGGTGTCGGCATTGAGCAGTTCGGGGGTGACGCGGCGGTTGTACTTCGGGTAGGTCCACAGCAGGCGTGCAGCCTCGCTGGCATACTCGTCGCCAAACTGTTGGCGGCAGAACTGTTCGGTGTGCTCCCGCAGGTTGTCGGCATGGAAGCGGCGCGGGTTCCACGCCATGTCGAGGAAGAAATCGATGGGGTACTCCATCGGTTTGAGGTCGCCCACATTGACCACCCACAACTCGCGGATGCCGTATTCATACGTCAGGTTCAGCTGTTCCCATACGCGGGGGATGGGGCTGATGTTTATCCACTTCGAGTTGCGCGGAGCACCCACGTAGTCGAAGTGGTAATACATGCCGTATCCACCCTTGCGCGGCTTGGCATCGAGGTCGGGCAGACGGCGGACGTTGCCCCAGTTGTCGTCGCAGAAGAGCAGGGTGACGTCGTCGGGTACCTTCATGCCCTGGTCGTAGTAGTCCTGTACCTCTTTGTAGAGCGCCCACACCTGGGGAGTCTTTGACGCGGACTTCCCGGTGACGTCGGCTATGATGTTGCGTTGCTCCTTGACGATGCGCTCCAGCAGCTTGATGTTCGTGTCCTCGCCCATTGCTTCGTCACCGTCACCCCGCATGCCGATGGTGATGAGGTCTTCCGCCCCCTGGACACGCTCCATGCCCTCGCGGAAGAAGCGGTTCAGGTTTTCGGCGTTGGTCTGGTAGTCCCACGCACCGTACTTGTCGCGGTTGCGTGCATACTCCTGGTGGTTGCGTGCCATCGGCTCGTGGTGCGACGTACCGACGACGATGCCCATGCGGTCGGCGAGTGCGCTGTTCTCCGCATCGTCGGCATAGAAGGCGGAACCCCACATGGCGGGCCACAGGAAGTTGCCTTTCAGACGGAGCAGCAGCTCGAACACGTGGGCGTACATCTTGCTGTTGAAGCCGCCGAACTTGTCCTGAGCCCAGTTGCCCATGCACGGCCATTCGTCGTTGATGAAGATGCCGCGGTATTTCACGGCAGGCTCTCCGTCGGTGTAGCTGCCGGGCAGGGCATACACGTCCGTCCGTTGCACCACCGGCGTGTCTGCCCACCAGTACCAGGGCGACACACCCAGCTGTTCCGACAGCTCGTAGATGCCGTAGATGGTGCCCCGCTTGTCACTTCCGGCGATGACCAGTGCCCGGCTGACGCCCTCCGTGGGGCGGTCGACTGTCTGCAGGACGTACGTCTCGCGTTTGCCCTTCAGCATCTTTTCGTCGAGTTTCTTGTCTTTGATGAGTTGCCGGATGAGGGGTGACTCCAGGCTGCCCACGAGGATACACAGGGAGTCCGACGGGGTGGCGGTCAGTGTCGCCCGTGTGCCAGTCACCCGGGCAAAGTCCGCGCTGAGGCTTTCGAGTGCCATGCGGATGCCCGCCTCCTGTTCGTCGGACAGGATGGGCAGCGGTTTGCCTGCACGGACGAGAGGCAAGCTACCCGCGTCCGGGCGGAAGGTGATGAAAGGCTCGGCGCCGAAGGAAGCCACGCTCAGTGACAGCGCGGCAAGGGAGAGAAATAGTTTGTTCATATCGCTGGTTGGTTGTTCGATGTTAATGATTCGTTCATGTCTCTACAAAGGTACGGTTTTACGGGCGTAGGGGAGGTCTGAAACGTTACACATTTATTTGTTGTTGTTACATTCTGCTTTGTTGAGGTTACAAAAACCGCCTAAATTTGTTTCACACGGGCGGTCGGCAGTCCCTTGTGCTGTACAAATCGGGTGTCCCGGCTGCAATTTGCGCGTGTCGTTCTTTCGCAATAAGCGAAAAATGTTTAATATTGCAGCATCTCATTCAAACCTTGCAAGCGAACTATGAAACAACTCCTCGCCTTCCTGTTTGTCATCCTGATCTCCTTATGCCCCGCGTTGGCGGGTGATATCCGCTTCTACGGCTCCGACAAACTGTCGTGCAGCCTCTTCACCGACATGCTTCAAGACTCCCGGGGATACCTGTGGATAGCCACCGGATACGGGTTGAACCGTTATGACGGGGTGACCTTCGAAGGCTACTACAACGATGCGTCCGACCCCTCGTCGCTGATGGACGACAATGTACTGTCGCTCTGCGAGGACCGCCAGCACCGTCTGTGGGTGGGGACGAACGTCGGCCTGCAACGCTACGACCCGGTGTACAACTGCTTCGAGAGCATCCCCTTTCACGATGTGGTCTATCCCAGCATCCAGGATGTCCTGTCCCTGCGCTCGGGCGAACTGCTGGTGGCGACATCGGGCTACGGCGTCGGGGTGCTGGATGAAGGCACACGGGAGCTTTCACGCTACGAGGCGCTGAACCAGGCTGCCGGTTCTCCAGCCGGCATCAACCGCATGTTTGAGGATGCTGGGGGCAGACTCTGGCTTGCCACGTCGAAGAACGGACTGATTGCCCTTAAGAAGGACGCGGACGGACAGTGGAAGCGTCTGCCTGAAGGACTGTTCGTCCATAACAATGCTTCTGACGTGACCGAGGCTACAGACGGAACCATCCTGGTGGCTGCCGGAGGCTGGGTCTACCTGCTGGCTCCCGGTGGAAAGGAGTTTGTGCCGTTGGGTGGACGTCAGTCTGACGGCTACCAGATTCATGCCATCGGCAGGTTGTCTGACGGCGAGGTGTACGTGGCGACCTACGGACGGGGCTTCTACCGGGTCAACCGGGAAGAAGGGAGGCTGGAGTCCGTCGAGGTGGACAATCCCTGGCTCTACCTGCCCGAAGCCAATGCCGTATGCTTCTGCGAGGACCGTGACAAGAACGTCTGGATAGGCTGCTTCCAGAGCGGTCTGCTCCAGATACCCCATAAGTCAGACCACTTCCTCAGCTGGGCGGTGCCGGAGGGCAAGTCGCTCTCCGGGCTGTATGTTGACCGCGACGGGACGGTCTGGGGCGGAGTTAGCCCCGCAGGCTTCGGCTCGTTTGACGAACAGGGACGGTTCACGCTCCGGTGTCCGATGAAGGAGACGGTCATCTCGGCGTGCCGCAAGGACGACCATACCTTCTGGGTGGGGACCTACGGACACGGACTGCTGGAGGTGGACCTCCGTCGGGGAACGGCGACACCGGTGTTCAAGGAGTCGTTCCGGCGCATCAAGAGTCTGGTGACCGACGAGTCGGGACACTATTTATATGTAGCCGACTTCGGCTACGGCGTGAACTGTTTTGCCATCGGCGACCGTTCGCTGACCCCTGCCGACGGACAGCAGGCGGACATCGACCCCGCGTTGAAGAACCGTTGGGTCAACGTGATGATGCGCGGACGGGGAAACAAGCTGTGGATAGGGCATTACCAGGGCATAGACTGCTATGACATGGGCAGCCGCAGCTATGTGACGCTGCCGGGTGATTCGGTCCTGGGCGGATGCATCTGCTACTCGCTGCTGGAGGACTGTCAGGGGAACATCTGGATTGGGACGAACAAGGGGCTGTGGATGTATGACCCGGTTCACGCCGCCTTCACTGCCCATACGGCAAAGGAAGGCCTGGTGGGCGGCGTGGTCTGCGGACTGGCGGAAGACAAGGCGGGCAACATCTGGTGCAGCACGTTCAAGGGCATCAGCCGGATTCACCGCGAGAAGGGGCGCGAGGCGTCCATCATCAACTATTTCTCCACCTCCGAACTGGGCAACTCCGAGTACATGCGCGGGCTCTACGGTTACGACGCCGTGCATGACCGGGTCTATTTCGGGCAGAGCGTCGGCGTGACCAGCTTCCAGCCCGTCAGCATGGCGGTGGAGGCATACCGGCATCCCGTGGTGCTGACCCACGTGTTCATCGGCAACCTTCCGGTGGACAAGCAGATGACGACTCCCGAACGGAAATACAAGGTGGACCGGCGCATCGAAGACGTGGAGCACATCGAGCTGGCACACGAGGACAACATCTTCTCCCTCGTCTTCTCCACCATGGACTTCGTCAATGCCGGGAACATCTACTATGAATACTGTTTCGCCAACCGGACGCCCGTGTGGAGTCGTACGCTGGCGGGCGAGAACCGCATCGCCTTCATGCACCTGCCTGCCGGGACCTATCAGCTGGAGGTGAGAGCCTGCCTCAACGGCTCCTATTCGCCGGTGAAGACGCTCTGGCTGGAGGTGCGTCCGGTGTGGTACCTGTCCGGGTGGGCCTACCTGGTGTATGCCCTGCTGCTGTTGGCAATCCTCTATCTGGTCTACTATTTCATCCGACGCAAGCAGCAGGAGAAGCTGAGCGAGGAGAAGTTGCGCTTCTTCATCAATGTGGCGCACGAGCTGCGTTCGCCGATGACCCTCATCATCAGTCCGCTGGAGTCACTGCTGGGCAAGCCCCATGACGCCGCGACCACCAAGGCACTCCGGGCGATGTACCGCAACTCCAACCGCATCCTATCCCTGCTCAACCAGCTGCTCGACATCCGCCGCATCGACAAGGGGCAGATGAAGATGGCGCTCAGCCGGACGGACCTCGTGGTCTTCATCGACGACCTCTACCAGCTCTTCGCGTTCCAGGCGGAGAAGAAGCACATCACCTTCTCCTTCGAGCACGAGGCGGACGAACTCTATGCCTGGATTGACCGCAACAACTTTGATAAAGTCCTGGTCAACATCCTTTCCAATGCCCTCAAGTACACGCCCGACGGCGGAGATATCCGCATTGTCCTGCGCGAGGGCCATGACTCCAAGCGCAGCGGCGCCCTGAAGGATTATGTCGAGATTGCCGTGTCGGACACCGGTTCGGGCATCGACGAGAACAAGCTGGAACGCATCTTCGAACGCTTCTATCAGGCTTCCTCCTCCCTGCACACCAATTCGCTGGGCTTCGGCATCGGGCTGAACCTGGCACGTCTGCTGGTGGAACTGCATCACGGGACCATCGTGGCAATGAACCGCAAGGACACACACGGAAGCATCTTCGTCATCCATATTCCGCTGGGCAATGCCCACCTGCGTGCCGACGAGCTGTGCACCGAGGAGCCGGACTTCCACTCGCTCGAGCTTCCGCAGCCGGCGGGGCTGTCGGCGATAGGGACGGGGCAGGAGGAGGAAAACCGGAAGCCCGTCCGTGCCAAGACCTCCTACAAGGTCCTGGTGGTGGACGACGACGAGGAGGTCTGCTCCTTTGTCCGGACCGAACTGGAGCCTATCTATAAGGTAGTGACCGCCGGCAACGGCAAGGAGGCGATGCAGCTCGTCCTGTCGGAGCAGCCCGACCTGGTGGTGTCGGATGTCGTGATGCCCGAGATGGATGGCTATGCCCTGGTGAAGATGCTGAAGACCAATGACGCGACAAGCCACATCCCCATCATCCTGCTTTCGTCGAAGAGCGAACTGTCCGACCGCCTGCAGGGGCTGGAGTCGGGGGGG